>Ga0182013_10007075_pt1 | contig 12488 bp, 11 predicted proteins | sample 612S2MmetaG_FD_120487 | JGI IMG/M metagenome (GOLD analysis project Ga0182013, IMG submission 120487) | Permafrost microbial communities from Stordalen Mire, Sweden - 612S2M metaG | ecosystem: Environmental > Terrestrial > Soil > Wetlands > Permafrost | place: Sweden: Stordalen | collected... | reverse complement strand
TTCTCCAAAATCTGCTGAGGCGTATGCTTCTTCCGCTTCATCGGAAAGTCCTTCCTGACCCAAAGGGCCGGTTAGACTCTCATATCACATGGACCAGTTGGAGGGGGTCAGGTCACCACCGCGAGCCATTCATAATAATGTTAATGTTTTTCATGATTGATAAGTTGAATTATGGCAGTTAACATTATCTGACGTGTCTTTGCCGCAATGACGCGCTGTCACTTGAGCTCAATGAGTCTTCAAGGCCGCAAACCTTGCTGTAGTAGATGTCGCTTACTGTGCGAGCCTTCTGGTCCCATTCGTAACTGGTACTTCGACTAAGAGCGCCATTGGCGAGGCAAAATCGGAAGGTTTCATCATTCAATCGCACAATTGCATCACGTAGGCCCAGAACGAGTTTCCCTTTTGAGGAAGCTGGAACCTTAATTCCGCACTCAGGAGTAATCGCATCAGTAAATCCGCAGTGATCTGGGCAAATTACGGGGATACCATTGGCAAGCGCCTCAACAAGGACTGTAGAAGTAAGGTCGTAAACGCTGGTAATCACAAGTACGTGCGTGTCCTGCATTTTTTGCAGAACAGTTTTGCGGGGCACCTGACCGAGCCAGTCACAACGGTTGTTTACACCAAGGTTTCGCGCGATTTTCTGCCAATGTGCCGTACAAGGACCGTCGCCGAGGATGGTTAGCCTCCAATTAAGATCAGCGGAAAGCAACTGCAATGCCTCCAACAAAAATGGGAGTGCTTTCCCAGGCAGATGGTTGCCACACCACACAAGAGTGAGAGGCTCAGAAGGCGATCTTTGAGATGGTGTTTTTTGAATGATAGGCGGAAGCCCGATCTCACTAATGATAGTAGAGTCATAGCCGTAGAATCGCCTGATTTCCTTTTGAATTCCCGTGGTGGCTGCGATGATGCCTTTATCAGCTTTAGCGAACGCTTTTTCGGGAAGTTGCCTGAATCGCCGGTCCCAGTCGTTCAGCAGATTCCTCGCCAGAAAGTATAGGCATCCATGCAGCCCGAGTGCGGGAAGTAGCGCCCATGTAGTTTGTTCAAGTCCTCCGATTGGGCCCCAGACGAAGGGCGCGTCGAGTTGCCATAGTAAGCCGGGCACACGGAACCCAATATATGTTAGTTGATGTACGATATCAAAGCGAATTTCCTCTTGAAGACGCCTTCCTACTTCATACGCGTCTCTCTGCCACTGATGCTTGTAGGTGTACAAATAGGCGGGAGGCCAGAACTTCTCTGCCCACAAATAGCGCGTTCTGGGGATGTAGTGAAATTGTATTCTGCTTGTCAATTCAGGTCTGCGCAATAGCTCTGCTTCGATCTCATCATGGCATTGCGCCCCTGTTAGCACCCACAGGTCATGATATTTGGATATGGCCTCGACCCAGCCCCATCCAACGCCATACTCCGATCCTCTGGAGGGACTGCAGGCGTAGGCACAAACCAGAACCTTGAGCCGGGGGCGGCCCGGGGCAGGGGCCATCTCTGGCGGAATTGTCGCGCTTCGTTCCGCTTCAAGTTGTGAAAGAAAGAGAGAAGAGTTTGACATAATTGCAACGGTTCCGCTTGCCCCAACACTTGCCAGCAACAGTTTCTGATCAGCCTACCGGCTGCTGAGAAGTTGCCTCTTCGCATGAATATACATCGGCGCCAAGCGTCTGACCGGCCTGCTTGCCGTGGAAGCCGCGAGTATTTCCAAGTACACATATACAGCGGCCATGACCAGTAAATCCACACTAAATTCGGCCGTGGTTGTTTCTGGTATGGCGCGGACCGTAAAGAACATCATCACCGTACCAGCTTCCAGCAAACAAATACGATCCTCGGGACGCAGTTGGGCACTACTTTTCTGGAGCCTGAAGAACAGTATCCATCCAGTAATCCAAGATGCAAGATACGGAATGCCGCCTACAATACCGGCATTCATCAGCGCCGAAAGGTAGGAATTATGGACATGCTCATGGATAATTAGGCGATCCGCCCATTGGCCATATCCAAAGAGCGGAGAATCCATGAAGGCGGCCATGCCGTGGTTGTACGCACGCGTCCGCCCGGTCATGCTAATGAATGCCTCTTCGCTCTGCCCTCGCTCCAGGTATGTGGTAATCTGATCCGACACGGTGGCAGGTGAATCCACAAGAAGAATCACTGTAATAGCCAGGATTGCAAATGGAAGCGCGTAGCGGCGCATGCGAGAGGAGATAACCAGCGCGAAGAGCAGAGCTGCAACAGAGCCAAAGACCGCGCCGCGAGACTGCATCCGGTACACAATAAAGAAGGCGATGGCAGCAAAGCCAAGGAACATTGCGATAAGGATGGGACGGCGGGTATGGTACGCCCGGACAAGGCATACGAGTCCCGGAACAGCCGCCCACCTGGCCACCCCCGATGAACGCGAAAGGCCCTCTGTCGCTGCCATGATAGAGCCATAGCCGGTTGCGCTAGAACCGAATATGACGTTACTGCTCTGATGCGCAATAATCGCGGCAACAATGAATGCCCCCACCCAGGTAACCAGGAGCAATTGCCTGGTAGAACCAACGGGATCGCGCGCATCTATAAAGGTCCAGGCTGCGAGAATCGTGGCGAGAAATGCTATCGACCAATACAACGACGCCATTGGCGACGGGGAAAAAATGGTCCCGATCACTGCGGCCAAACCATACCACATGAGAAGGCGTGATGGGCTACTCCCTGGCAAATGAAACTTTCTTCCGCTCAGGAGAACAAGGCAGGCAAGGGGGAGCACTGCGAACGGGAGAGCGGCGCGAATAAACAGCAGCCAATCTGCTACGCCGTTGGGGTTCTGAAGATTCCAGAAGCCAGTATTCAGGTTCATCCAGAGGCACACCCAAAGTATCAGGGCAAACGCGGGTGCGCGCAGAAACCTAGAAGATCGAATTGGAACGTTACGAGGAAAAACCATCCTGCTCCTAGATCATCGCGAGAGTGTCGCCGAAATATTGGTGGCCGGCGCAACGCTCTGCTTCATCAACTCTTCCATATTGCCGAGGGCGCGGTTGAGCAGGCTCGTGTTCCGGCTCGCCAACCCGCTGCCAACGGACATTGCCAGGCGTATAGCAAGGCCGAGATAACACCGGGGAAGCGAAAGATGTTGTTTCCGGACGAAGTAGAGGCGGTTGCGCACCTCGTAATGTCCAAACTGCCGCGCGGATACTCTGCCTCCTGTTGACGGAAAGTGACGAAATCCGGCGTCTGCGACAACCGCCAACCGTCCTATACGGCTGATTGTGTAGCTAAGGTCTAGATCCTCAAGATAGCTATAGCTATCAAAAGCGTCGTCGAAGAGGTTTTGCCTAAACACTTCGCGGCGAAAAATGGAAGCGCCCGATGGAATCCAATCGACGTATTGCGTCTCAGTTATCTCCCCAATAACCGTTTGCCAGCCGCTCGGGGATACGCTGCCGGGTCTGGCTGAGTATAAGCCAAGCCATTCAGCCAGGGTACTGTGCTTCAGAAATTCATTGCCTCGGCAGGAATAATTGCGAATGTTGAATGCGGCGCCGAGGACATCTGGCTCCGCCCCATTCCAGAAGCTGAGCATATTAGCGAACGCCTGCGGCTCGAAGGTGGTATCGTCATCCGCGAAGCCGATCAGTGTCGCGGTCGGAGCGCAGGCCCGGATACCCGCGTTTCGCTGGGCCGCAGCCGACGGCGGCCAATGCCTTAGATAGCGGGTAGTCAGCTCAGAAAACTCGGCGATGACCGGCTCCACAGGTTCGCGGCTGGCGTCGACCACGACAATCTCGGTGGGCGCAATCGTCTGGTGGCGCAGGCTTTCCAGCAGCGTTCGAAGGTCGTCCGGCCGGTCTTTCGTTGCGACGATCAGTGAGATTCTATACGTCATAATGCTTGGCTCATTACCGTGCCTCTGGTTCTCTGGTCGGCGATCAGTGCAATTGCATTGCAGAATTGTGCCTCTTGCATAATGGTCTGGGCACTTAAGAATTGCGCATGGCCTGCCAAGTGGGTCCGCAAAGCCGATTGAAGCGTCGGACTTTCAAGCACAGCCTGAACTTTCGCCACAGCCTCTTTGATGTCCATAAACAGAAGATCAGGATGATGGAGAATCTCGGTCTGACCACCATCGTTGGGAGCAAAGACGATGGCACCCGCCTTGACCATCTCGGCAACCGAGATTCCGAAAGCCTCCGCGCCACACGCTTGGATACCGAACCGGCACCCGGCGAGAATCTGAGCCTTCTTCGTTCCGCTTACCTGCCCCTCTGGAATGATCCAGTCCGAGCGTTTCTGGCAGACCTGAGCGATACGCCGCCCGTAACGATCGTCGCCGATGTGCCCGCAGAGGTGGAGCCGAATTGCATGGCCCCTCTGCCGCACCGCTTCCAGGATAGCAATTGCCTCCTCTACTCTCTTCTCCGGATCAATGCGCCCGATCATGACGAACGCCTCTTCCTTCTCCTCCCACGCGACATCAGGGAACTCAGTCCAAACGGAAGGGTACACGACGGCCGCGCAGTCCACTCCACAAGTCTGCTTTAGGAGGTTTGCGGTCCATCTGGAATTCGCAATCACCATATCGTCCCGCAGCACATCCCGGCCGGAAGGCCTTGCATAAGCTTTGGCGATTCCCAAGTAGGCTTTACGCAGTATCGAATCCCGGTAAATAAAGCCTGGCGAAGGAGGATGCAGCTTCTCTCGGATTCCCCGATGCCAACTGAAATCGGCGATGTAGTGAATGGCTGGCAAACCCCAATCCGTAGGATTGTCCGCGCTGATCCGCACATCGTACTCCCCCGCGATTTGACGGGCAAAGCGCTGATAGCAGGCCCCCCGTAGCGCAGCGGCACTTTGATTACGCACAAGCCATGGAACCGAAGCGATGCGAACCTTCACCTCGTCTTCCCGGACTTGTGTTCCATAGTAGGCGTTCAGCGCCGCCAGGTCCCAGCCTCCGGTCGTCACCACTGTCACATTGAAGTCGCGCTTCAAAGCCTCGATCAACCACATCACGCGCGCTTCCGATCCGCCCCGGCCCATGCGTGGGTGGCCGATGACGACCTTCAAACGGCGGCCTAAGCTTGAAGGAATTCTACGCCCAGGTTTATGGGATGTATCTAATGAGGTCAGAACTGCCGCCATTTGTGACATCATAAATGCGTCCTTGCACGAAGGATTATCCATCAAGAGGTCAACTGCATCGGCTGTGATGAGCGGAAGGCAACACGACCCTCGGATTGAAGAAGCTGAACATCGGCTTCTTTGTAAGTAGCTGCTATTTGCCGGTCGTTTCCATCTCCATAAGTTACATTCTCATAGGAAAGGGCCGTCTGATTTGCCCCTGGTATCCCTTGAAACGAAAAATAAGGTAACCGCGGGAGGATCTGCCGAACCTTATACCCGGAACGCAGAGATTGAACGTGAAGCCACAGATCATCCCCCTTGGGACAGCAGGCTTCAAAGGCCCCACCTGCGCTTCGCAAAGCCGTTAGCAGACGTGGGGGGAAAATGGCACCCCCTCCACAAAGTGCGAGATGACGAAAGCTCGGATTTGTAGAACGGCAGTCTTTCCATTGCCTGTATTTCTCAAATCCATTCTCATTCATAGCGATAGATTTTGCCCAGTAACAGTTCAAGACGTCAGGGTATTCCCGATTTGCTTCGATCAGCTTTTTCAGCCAGTAACGTGGGTACACAAAGTCATCATCTACAGTGACGAGAGGAAGATCAAAGTGGTCCTGCGACTCCACATATGGATAATACTTCTTGTGTGGCCCATAGTTCTTGCAGAGCCTAACCTCTAGCCCCCTTTTTTGCAGCCGATGAATCGATGCCGGAAGATTGTTGAACAGATGGAGCTCATCAATCCACAGGATCAACCTCGATGGAAGCATTTCTCCCCTTGCAATCGATTCAATCGCAAGGTATACGGTTTGCGCGCGCCGGCCGTAGGTTGTCAACGAGACGACAGGGCCGTCCGGCTGAGTCACCGATTCCCTTTCAAACCTGTTGATCAGAAAAAGCTGGACCATATCGATGACCATGATGGATTCGCGAACGATCCGGCGTGGAAGATGCATGAGCCGTTCAAAAAAGTGCGTGCGATACATATACCCTTCCATTTTCTGGGTTAATATTCGATCGCCAAAGCTGTAAATTGCACTCGCCATAACACTGCCGTGGTCAATCATTCATTCCATCTCAAGCTTCGCGTTCTGACCTCCAGAACGCCCTCACAGCATTCATGTCTGCGCAGATATGAAAGGGTGAGACACTCCGAAACCTCATAATCACTACTCAGAGCGAAAACACGGGCCGATACTCATTCTACTTTTCCTGATAGCGAATCTCAGAATCTTACGTACAAGTCGCTTCGCAGAGTGCCAGCAGAATGAAGGACGCGATATTTCCGACAAATCCAGCAACGAAAGTTTTCTGATTAACGGGATTCTTTCGTCTGCCAGAACGGATAATAGCCGGCCGGCATACTCAACTCGCCAAAATGATATCAGACCGTGGCTCGCGCAATATTGTTTTTCTTTCATCAGGTTGAGAACATCGTCTAACCCAAGCTTGTCGTTCATTACTTTTACGGAATTACTGTCGTGCCATCGATAAAGGGCCAATGGTTTGTCAATATATAGTAAATTGTGCCGTTTTGAAAGCTTGCGCCACATCTCCCAATCTTCCGAGGCATTGCCGACCGTCCAGGCTCCAACTTGTCGGATTAGGTCTGTCTTGATCATGGTAGACATCGCGGGCAAACAATTATGAGATAATAGACTGCGATAAGAGGAAAAATCATCGCTTCTATAATTATGGATTTTCCCGCCTCCGGTTCGGAAGTCCAGGTAGTTATCGTACGCATCGCTAGCGCCTACCTTGGAGACTAATCCACCGTATGTTAACCATATACGATTAGTATGTTCATCAATAAGAAGAGCATTTCCGAAGGCGGCTGCATACGTCTCATCAGTCAATTCTAGGGCTTCTATTAGCACAGAAAATTTCTCCGGAATTGCGATGTCGTCTGAGGCCAGCGGACTGAAGTACTTGCCCTTAGCCATATCCAGAGCCTGATTCAATGTCGCAGACAACCCGATATTATCCCTGTTGATATATTCAAAGCGTCTACATCTTTGCTTGCATTCCTCGACAATGGTTAAGATCAACTCATGCGAATGATCTGTCGATCCATCATTGATAACGATGAGCTCAATATTGTCGTAACTTTGGCCGACAATACTTCTTATGCTTTCAATCACGTATTTCTCGTGGTTATAAACAGGAATCACGGCCGTAACTAAAGGTGTCCCATCTGGATTCATGCGGAAAAGTCCTTCAATGCAAAGTCCGTTGTTGCCCCTGTAATAAAAGGGGCGATGTAGCTTTGCGAAGCGTCTGGCATTCTGTTTCGGCAGGTGTTTTGCAACATCAGTAAATCCTGAGTGCTCTTTTGTAAGGAGTGCGCTATTACCTATGTTCAGGTTCTATTGCCCCCTGTAAGCTGCCTGGCCAGAGCGCCCAATCGTCCTATCGGGCCGCCCAAGTTGCTCATGTGCGTTATCCGCCCAAGTGAGAATACAGCGAACACGGCGGCGGCTAGGCATCCTACCAGCATTCCCCATCGCGTCAGGGCAACCATGATGTCCACGCCGACGCATATGGCAAAGGTCGCCCCGGACAAGAATAGAACAGACCTGGACCATTGGAAGCCGATTCGGCGCCGTGCCAGCCAATACATCAGCGGCAAGTACAGAGCGTAGTTCACCAGATAGGCTATGCCGGTAATCTGCAACCCCATGGTGGGCGCCAAGCCCGTGATAAGACCCGCTATTACGAGCCATGCGGCAGTTTCGGTTAAGAAGTAGGTTTTTCCATCACCCGCAGCCAGAATCAGAAATCCCAACGGCCAGCTTGGCACTTTAAGAACATCGCCCAGTACCTGCCAACGTAGAATCTCAATCGCAGGTGTGAAGGAGGCCGCATAAAGCAGATGAATAACCCATGGCGTTACCGCCATCATCGCGATGAACACGGGCGCGCTCAGAAGCGCGGCGACTTCTGTCTGTTCGTTCACCAGGCGCCCGGCGGCTTTGGGATCATGGATCACTCCTGTCAGCCTGGGGTAGTAGTCTGTTCCCATGGCCCCGAGCACAAAGGTGACGTAATACACTGAGATAGTCCAAGCCGCTTGATATTGGCCCAGCGATTGCGCACCCAGAACTCTCGCGACATCGATCCGTATCCAGAGCTGTGCCAACTGCTGAACAAGCCCGGCCCCCACCATGGCCAAGCCAAGGTGAAGGAGCATTTTCCATTCGCGCGTTAACTCCGGTAGGGTAACGGCCTCTGTTCCGGCCTTCGGCAGTCTCGACACGTATACGTGGCCGAGCACAAAGCTCGTCAGTGGGCCAACCAGTATATAAGCAACCAATCCGGCCTTGCCCCACCGCCATAGAAAGCCGATACCCAGCGCAGTGTTGATTATGGATCCAAAAACACTGAGACGGGCGATATCGCCAATGCGGCGCATGCCTTGGATCAACGCTCCCTGCGATGCTCCGGCAACCGAGAGCGCCACACCTATCGAAAGCCACCCGACCGCGCCAGAGTATGACGCGTTACCCAGCGTATACACGGCCAGAATCGATCGCAGAGACCACACAACCAGCCCGCCGGCGCCGGCAAGGACCATTGTGCCCCAGAACAAGGCACGCCTCGCCACCATGATCGCGTGCGGATCTTCTTTACTGTACGCCTGCGCAATCTGGCGCGTACCCACCGGGCCCAAGCCCATGGTGGCAACCGTGGATGCGGTCCCCATGAGGCCGGTGTACAGGCTGGCCAAGCCCACACCCGCCGGTCCAAGCAATACGGCCAGAACCTTGGTGCGCAGCACCCCGATGGCGATATTGATGAACGACGCGCCTCCAATGATGGAAGTGCTTCTCAATATGCGGTGGTACGATGCTTTTGCCTCGGTCATGCGTGAGCAGCAGCTTTCAGCGCGACAATCGTTGCCGTAACCCTCGCATCATCCAACTGCGGTCCCATGGGCAAGCTGAGCAGGCGATTGGCCATGCTCTCGGCAATGGGAAACCGGCCCGCGGCGTAACCCGCATCCCTATATGCCATTTGCAGGTGCGGTGGAATCGGATAGTGAATCTGCGTCCCAATGCCAGCTTCCAGCAGAGCCTTTTGTAGGCCATCCCGATCTGCATATTGCACTACATAGAGGTGCCAAGCGGGTTCAGCCCAGGCCGGAACCTTGGGCAGTACCAACCCCGCATCTGCCAACTCCGCTGTGTAGCGCGAGGCAATCGCAGTCCTGCGGGCATTCCATTCATCCAGATACTTGAGCTTGACCCGCAAAGCTACTGCTTGCACAGGGTCAAGGCGGCTGTTGTAACCCTTTACTTCATTCACATACTTCACTCTTGAACCGTAATTGCGCAACATGCGAATTCGGTCGGCAAGTTCCGGGTTGTTGGTTGTAATGGCGCCGGCATCGCCCAGCGCGCCCAGATTCTTTGATGGATAAAAGCTCCACGCAACAACATCCCCATGACCGCCGATGCGTTTGCCCTTATAGCGAGCGCCGTGCGCCTGCGCCGCATCTTCCAGGACGCGCAGTCCATGCTTGCGCGCCACAGCGAGTATTGGGTCAAGGTCCGCCGGCTGCCCATACAGATGCACCGGCAAAATGGCCTTGGTGCGTGGCGTAATGGCGGCCTCGATCCTGCCCGGATCGAGGGTGTAGGTGGATACCACTGGCTCAACTGGGATAGGGGTCGCTCCAGACTGACTAACGGCCAGCCAGGTGGCAATATAAGTATTGGACGGAACAATCACCTCATCCCCAGCCCCAATCCCCATGGCAACCAACGCCAAGTGCAGCGCATCCAGCCCATTGGCGACACCCACGCAATGCCGGGTTTCGGTGAAGGTTGCAAATTCATGTTCGAATGCCTCTACATCCTGCCCGCCGATGTACCATCCGGAGCGCAAAGAGGCCAGTACTGCCGATTCAAGCTCTGCTTGAATCTCGCGATAGGCTGCTCCTAAATCGAGAAAAGGAATCATCGCGACCACTCGACACCCGTCTTCCTGACGGTGGCGGGGATTCCCGCGATCAATGCCCGTTCGAAACCGATGACCGAGGTGACCAGGCTCTTTGCACCTACAATGCATCTGGAAGGAATAGTCACGCCCCTCAGAATCGAAACGCCGTGTGAAATCCAGACGTTGCTGCCGATTGATACTGGGGCAATCTTCTGCACGCCCTTAATATCGTGCCAATTAGAGTCTGAGATATACACGTCCCAAGCAATAATAGAGTCGTGGCCAATCTCCACCGAATCCTCAACCATAATCCGTGTATTGCAGGTTATGCCACTAGCGCTAGCGTTTAGGCGGCCAGCAATCTTTAACAATGCTCTAGGGGAAACCAGAATGTGAACTCCGGGGCCGACCTCAAAATCGCCCAGGAGGACAAATCGGCTTTCTGCACCTAATGTCAAGGAACTCGGGGAATCTAGTCCCCCCCAATGGATCACACTAAGAATTCCTTTAAGTTGAACTTTTTGAGAAGGGGAGCAATGGACCCTGAACTTCTGGCCGGCTGCCACGCGAACCTGAATAGGCCAGTACCTCCCTGTGAGCATCTTCGTGCAGATCAGGCTCCTCCCGAGCGCAAATGCGAACCTTGTAGGAGAATGATAAAACTCCCTCAATATCCAGTGGCAGACTGAGCCGGTTTGAATGTGGGCCTTGATTAGGTCAATCACTGTCATTGCAGTGCCTGTATGAAGTCCGCATAATCACGGTAGTAATCGGCTTCATCATACTGGTTAGACGCCAGCACCATGCAAACTGACCCGGAAGAAAAGTTATCCAGCTCTCTCCAGATCATGGGGCAAACGTAGAGGCCGTTGTAGGAGCGATTCAGATGAACGCGCTTCTTCTTCTCGCCATCGTCAAGAATCACATCGAAACTGCCGGACATAGCGATAATCAGCTGCTGCAATTCCTTGTGGGCGTGGCCGCCGCGCTCAGAACCGCCGGGTACATCATACAGGTAGTAGACCCTCTGGATATCAAAGGGAACTTGATGACCTCCTTCGATGAAAGTCAGGTTTCCACGCGGATCGGAGATCTTCGGAAGATCGATCATCTTGCAACGATCAATATTCATTCACATACCTCTTCTCCGATGAATCTGACGTGCCTGGCAGGGTTACCGCAAACCAGGCTTCTAGGTGCAACACTTCTGGTTACAACTGCTCCAGCAGCGACCAACGCATCTGCCCCGATTGTAAGTCCCGGAAGAATGACCGCTCCGGCTCCTATTGACGCTCCGTCCTCTATGATTGTCTCCAGATACTTACCTGGGTACTTTTTGCTCCGAGGAAACAGATCGTTTGTAAAGGTGGCATTGGGTCCAATGAACACATCATTTCCAACCCTTAGGCCATCCCACAACTGCACGCCGCACTTGATTGTGACCCGATCCCCAACCACAACATCGTTTTCGATGAAAACATGCGCGCAGATATTGCAGTCAGCTCCGATTTTTGCTTCGGGAAGCACAACAGCAAACTGCCAGATTCTTGTACCATCGCCGATGGCACCAGAGGAAACGTCTGCTAATTGGTGCACAAATACGCTTTGTTTATGATTGCTCATTCAATGCGCTTCTTTAATGGCGGTGATAAAGTCGTAACACAGTGTCTTGCAACGTCAATTGGTAATTAGGCATCGGTCGTTATTTTCTGAAGAACTCCATACCCGCATAAAAGAGAAAGCGGGGGCCGTCGAACAAGTCCCGGCGCCAGAGTTTCCCGGGCTCCTTCAGGAGGCGGTAAACCCATTCGAAACCTGCGCGGCCCATCCACTCCGGGCAGCGCGGAACCGTGCCGGCAACGAATGCGAAAGCTGCGCCGACGCCGATAGCGACCGGCACGTTGAGATGTTTCAGCCTGTCGTGTATCCAGATATCCTGTTTTGGCATCCCCAGTGCAACCCAGAGGATGTCTGGCCGCGCGGCGTTGATCCGCTCCACTATCGCGGCATCCTCGGAAGGCGTGAGAGGGCGAAAGGGCGGGGAATAGGCGCCGGCAATCCTGTGGCTGGGAAAGTTGCGCGCAACCGTCTCGCACAGTGCGGCAAGGGTCTGTTCCGTATCGCCATAGAAGTAGCTGCTGTAGTGCTTTTCCTCTGCCCGCTTCAGAAACTCCAGCATGATCTCGGCGCCCGGCGCACGTACGGCATTGCGGTGGCCACGCATCCGGGCCAACCAGACTGGCGCGATGCCGTCAGGCACCCAAAGCTCCGCCCTATTCAGAATCGATCGGATGCCGGGGTTCTTGTGCGCTTCCAGCAGCCCGTGGAAACCGGTCACGATCACCTGGCGGCAACGTCTATCGCGCATACCGATCCAGCGCTCGATGTGGTCGACCGTCCGCATCGCCGAGACGAGGTGAACGCGGGAA
>Ga0182013_10007070_pt1 | contig 12499 bp, 10 predicted proteins | sample 612S2MmetaG_FD_120487 | JGI IMG/M metagenome (GOLD analysis project Ga0182013, IMG submission 120487) | Permafrost microbial communities from Stordalen Mire, Sweden - 612S2M metaG | ecosystem: Environmental > Terrestrial > Soil > Wetlands > Permafrost | place: Sweden: Stordalen | collected... | reverse complement strand
TGATGGCCCCCTGCCAGCCGTTTCTCAGGCCTTGTCGCTGGATGGAGTGGTGCGACGGCCGCTGGACCGCGTCCCGATTCGCATCCCGCTCGGCACGGGGATTCGTGTTCTCGACGGCTTGCTGACGGTGGGCCGGGGACAGCGGGTGGGCATCTTTGGCGGATCGGGCGTGGGCAAGAGCACGCTGATCGGCATGATGACCCGCAACACCGAAGCGGATGTGACCGTGGTTGGATTGGTGGGCGAGCGAGGTCGCGAGGTGGCCGAGTTTCTTGAAGACTCATTGGGCGAGGCAGGCCGAAGCCGTTCGGTTGTGGTGGTCTCAACTTCCGACCAATCGCCGTTATTGCGCATGCGTGCGGCCCTGTCCGCGACAACCATCGCCGAGTTCTTTGCCGCTCAGGGAAAGCACGTGCTCTTGGTGTTGGATTCGCTGACCCGCTTCGCGATGGCCGCGCGAGAGATTGGTCTGGCTGCCGGAGAGCCGCCTACAAACAAGGGGTATACGCCTTCAGTTTTTACTCGACTGGCCCGACTGGTGGAACGTACCGGTCAGTTTCGGGTGGGATCGATTACCGCGTTCTATACCGTTCTGATGGAAGGGGACGACCAGCAGGATCCGCTCGTGGACGCGGTTCGGTCACTGCTGGACGGACACGTGGTGCTCTCGCGGACACTGGCTGCCGAGGGTTGGTATCCTCCCATCGAACTGCTGGACTCGATCAGCCGATTGATGCCGGCGGTCACGCAACCCACTCATCGCGAACATGCGGCGCTCTTGCGCAGATTACTGGCCGTCTACGCTCGCTCGGAAGATCTGGTTCGCATCGGGGCCTACAAGCCAGGCTCGGACCCGGATCTGGACCGCGCCCTGCGCGCCCGGGGAGCGATGCGCGAGTTTATGACTCAGGAGGCGCACGAGCAGGTTCAGTTCGCTGAGAGTGTGCGCCGTCTGGCAACGCTCGCTGCGGGGGTTTGAACGATGACTGTCTCTCGCGCATTGCGCCGCCTACTGCGTATTCGGGATCTCGAGGAGGAGCAGAACCGGTTGGCTCTGGAATCCGCTCTCGGCGAGCTCAACCGTTTGGAAGGAGCGTTGACTGCCACATGCGAGCGAGATCGCCGGGGCAGAAGGCTGGTTGAGGCTGGTATCCGTATGGACCAGTTTTCCGACCGGCTTGCAGGCCTTGAGGAGAGCCGCTCGGCCAGCCGCCACGCCGAGGCGCTTGGACCCAGAATCGAGGACAAGAGCGAAGAAGTTATAGCACGTCGCCAAGAGTTCCTTTTGAAAAGAGTAGAGCGCCGACAAGCTGAGACTCTGATCCGGGAGTGTGAGGCGCAAGAGGCTATCGAGGCCAATCGGCACGGCCAGCAGGTACTCGACAACTGGTATAGCTCTCAGCTCCGCCGCCACGAGACCGATTCGGAAGCAACTAAGCCGGTGGAAGAGCTCTATCAAAATCAGCGTGCCAAAGGTGAAGGTTGAGGAAATTCCCACACAGAAGGCACACCAACCTGGTGCATTGGAATGGATTGCTCCCATTCCTGACAATGCTCTAACCCGTTCCCCGTATCGTTTGGCACACCTTCTGCTTTATCCCCTGCATGAACGTTGCCGCAGGAATCGAGATTGCTGCAAGTGCAACCCCGGTGCAGAGCCAGGGGAAGATTTCGGGAGTAACGCACAGCACAATACAGGCTGGTGCAGATACTCAAGGCTTATTGTCCTCGACCGCTTCGGAGACGGCGAGTTTTCGCGCCAGTTGGCAATTGCTGCTGGCTTCGTTGGGTTCCAGCGTAGAGGGCTTGAGTGATGCCAAGACAGCGACAGATCAAACGGAGAACTCCGCCACTGGCCAAGCGACGGGAAAGACTGCGGGAAAATTATCCGATTCAACGGTGACCTCGTCTTCTGATGTAGCTCTGCGCTTGACGCAGGATACAGAGAAGGGAAGTGGAGAGGCCGAGTTGATTCTGGCAGGCGCTCGGGCTGGAGCCTCGGTGAACCAGACTGTAACCTCGACTACAACAGAGGCAGATTCGACCACGGCAGAGGGTAAGAAAACGGCCACGGAGTCTGGGGCCAAATCGTCCAAAGCAACGAGTACAAGCCATTCCGGCAGCGTCACCAATACGGACGTTGCTGCAATCGATACGACGCCGGTGCTGGCAATGGCGGCAGGTGCGAGTCTAGCGCAGAGTGTGCCTGGGGTGGCAGTCAGCAGCCCGGTTGCCAGCGCCACAGAGATCAAGTCGGAATCGACATCGGTAGCGACCTCTCTTGACCAGACAGTCGCTCTTTCTTCGTCTTCCTCTCCTTTGCAACTGGTGCCGGAGCTCCGTAGCGTAACAGCCGGGGGAGCGTCCCTGGCGGCGCAGAAGAGCGGGGAAGAATCGGGAAGCTCTGCAAAGCAAGAGCAGATCCCGCTTACTTCAAACCAGAGTGTGGCATCCAGCCCGACCCTCGAGACAGCAGAATCAACGAGCGTGCAGGAAGATGCGCTGTCGCCCATTGCGACGAGCACCGAAAGCGGGAAGTTGCTTGAAACCTCGGCTCCTAGCCAGAACCTGATGCAGCAAGGGAATCAGGCAGTGGTGACGATTCCGGCCACGGTCGGAAACGAAACGGTGGATCGTTTGGCGGTTGTTGCCACAGTCACAGCTTCGCAATCCGGCCAGTCCGTCGAGCCTTCCGCAGCTGCTCCGGCCGTAAGCAAGCCAGGCCTCGCCGACAGTGGAAAGACTTCAACCTCCAGCACATTACGGTCAGCGCGTGGAACCGGCAACTCGGCCCAGACCACCAACAGCTCGATTGTGGATCCATCTGCGATTGCGACCGAGGTGACTGGTTCGCACGGAGCGACAAGCTCGGCGGGGGAGTTAACAAGATCTTCGACCGTTTCGACAACCGGAACAGATACACGCGAAACCTTCGCGACACTTGACGCAGAAGCCTCGCAGGGAAAGACGACCTGGATTCATGCCGGGGCGCAGCAAGCCGAGGCTGGCTTTCAGGATTCCTCCTTGGGTTGGGTAAGCGTCCGCGCGGATGTGAGCCGGGGCGAAGTTCATGCCGAACTGGTACCCAGTTCGACCGATGCTGCCCAGGCGCTCGGCAGCCACATGGCAGGGTTGAATGCCTATCTTGTCGAACACCATACGCCGGTCGAGTCGCTGTCGTTGACAGCGCCCGAGAGTGGAGGAACAGGCTTGGGCAGCGACCAGAGCGCAAGTCAGAACATGCAGCAGGATACAGGGCAGCAAACAGGACAGCAATCGGCACAGAGTTCAGATGCCGGTTCTCAATCCGGTTTGTCGATCAGTTCATCGGCTCTGCCGGTGACCACATCGCAACTCACGGCATTGCAGGGACAACAAGACGGAAGCGTACAGGTTGGAAGTCCAGGGGGCTCCTACATCTCAGTCATGGCCTGAACCGAGGATAGGCGGAGGCCATGAAACATGCAGAAAAACAGCCGGCGTCTGACAAGACTCCGGCAAGGTAATGCACCCGGATAGCGTAAGCCGGGGCAGAGAAGAACAGGGAGGAAAGATGGCAGCGGCAGCGGGACTTTTTGGAAGTAACGCCACAACAGCGCAGGTTTCTTCGAGCAAAACCGCAACCCCAATGGCGGCTGCGGCTAGCGACAGCAGCGACACAAGCAGCGTCTCGGCCACCATCTCGGCGGACGATTTTCTGACCTTGTTGGTCACTGAGATGAAAAACCAGGATCCGACTGCTAGCACGGACCCCAACGAGTACATCAACCAGTTAGTGAACGTGAACAGTCTGGAACAACTGATCTCGATCAACCAGACGCTGACGACAGATCTCGGTAGCACGACCACAAGCTCAAGCAGATCAGGCAGCACGACTTCCGCTCTGGCCGACAGCTCCAATGCGCAGCTTCAAGCGGCACAAGATGGCAGCGCCACCCTGGCCTCAGCGGACGTGAATTCCTCCGGCACCACAACAGCCCTTCCCAGCGCTATTAATACGGCCGCATCCAAACTGGCTTCAGGGAATCTCAGCGTTCCCACGGCAAATGCAGCAGCAGAAAAAGTGGCCCAATCACTCAGTGGGCGGCTTCGCACACAGTAGAGATTCTACTGGCCAGAAGCAGCCCTGAGTAACCTGTTCATTCGCGGCCATCAAGGTCCGCAACAACCAGAAGAGGAGAACCACAATGCCGAGTTTTGACATTCCATTGAGCGGACTCAACGCTGATTCGACGGCGCTGAATACTATTGCCAATAATCTGTCCAACATGAACACAACGGGCTTCAAAGCACAGACGACAAACTTCAGCGATCTGTTCTACCAAGAGGTCGGAACGACCGGATCGGGAGATGAGATTCAGGCCGGGACAGGCGTGCAGGTGGCCTCGAACAGCACGGACTTTACAGGCGGTTCGATTTCTTCGACTGGCGTTTCGACGAATGCGGCAATCGATGGCTCAGGTTTCTTTGTGCTGGACGATAACGGCAGTCAACTCTACACGCGCAACGGCAGCTTTCAATTGAGTTCAGATGGAACGCTTGAATCGACTGAAGGCCAAGCGGTCATGGGATATAGTGCGACAAACGGTGTGATCAATACCAGCAGTGCACTGAGTGACATCGTGATTCCAACCGGGAAGGTGATGGAGCCTTCGGCGACAACAACCTTCAGCATGACGCAGAATCTGGACTCCGACTCCAATGTCGGCACTACTGCTTCCGGCCCAGTAACTGTCTATGACTCATTGGGCAATAGTTATGTTGCTACAGTGAACTACACGAAGACGGGAAACAACACCTGGTCTTACAGTATCTCGATGCCCGACACCCTTGCAGCGAACTCGACAACTACGGGCGGCGTCTCAACGATCAGCTATGACTTTGGGTCGAGTGGTTCAACTCTAGCCACTGTCGACAAAACATCGAGTCTCACGATTACAGCGCCTGCCACGGCGGGCGGCACGGCGACCACCTCACTACCGACTTTCACTGGTTCTCCAGAGACGGTTGCCGATTATGTGACTGACCTGACTACCGCGTTGACAGCGGCCGGCATCACTGTCGGGTCCGGTGGTGTAACGGTCTCGTCGACAGCTGCCGGTGTATTAACGATTTCAGGAGCCAATGTCTCCACCAGCGGAAGCGTGATTCAGGACCCGGTGAGCAGCAATACAACCGGTACGTTGACCTTCAATTCGAGCGGCAACCTGGTCAATCCTACCGGAGATGTGAGCGGGATTACTTTTGCCGGACTCTCTGACGGTGCGGCGACGATGAATCTGACCTGGGATGTGATTGGAAGCACTGGCACCAGTAATATCAGCCAGACCGCCACGACCAGTTCGACCTCATCCCCCACCCAGAACGGGTATACAAGCGGCGAGTATGAGAGCTTTACCATCGGCTCTGACGGCGTCGTGACGGCCACCTATGCGGATGGTCAGACTCAGGATGTGGGCCAGCTGGCGATCGCCACGGTAGCCAACGAGCAGGGGCTAGTGGACGTGGGATCAACTGAATACGAAACCACCAGCGCTTCGGGAGAGGCATCAGTGGGCGTAGCTGGAACGGGTGGACGCGGCACCCTTGAAGGTAGTTCGCTGGAGGCCTCAAACGTCAACATCTCGGCTGAGTTCTCCGACCTGATCGTCGCCCAGCGCGCTTTTGAGGCTAACTCAAAGGCGGTGACCACCTTTGACACCGTCACGCAGGAAACGATCAACATGATCCACTAGCAGTTGGCGGGGCGGCCTTCGGGCCGCCCCAAAGTTTCAACGAGCTATAGCATCTCTCAATTACCGTGGCCGCTGCGAATCTCGACGAACAGTCCTTTTCCTTCTGCCAGGACGTGGCCTCTCTCGTTGAGAATTCTAGCTTCAGTCCAGTGTTTGCGTCCCTCGCTGCGCACCAGACGGCCTTCCAGGCGAATCGAGGTTCCGGAGGGAACTGGGCGTTGATAGTCGATTTCCATCTGGCGGGTCAGAGCGGTCACTCCGAGTGCGCGAACCGACTTGCTCATCGCCTCATCGAGTAGCGTGGCAATGATTCCCCCATGCACGTAACTGGGTGGCCCCTCGAAGCGCTCTTGAATCGTCGGCAGGCAGATCACACTCCCATCTGCAGCGAGCAGAAACTCGAGGTGCAGACCGATCGGATTAGCGGGACCGCAGCCGAAGCAGCGATTTTGTGCCGGATGCTCCATGGGGGTCAGATGCTCAGCGGATTCTGTCATATTTCTAGCCTATAACGCTCCTGCGGGCAAATACTCACACATCTCCCGGGTGTACATCTCTACTAGCAAGGAAGAGGCTCGGGGAATCGGTTCCGCACCGATCAGGAAAAGTTCGCTTGACGGGCGTCCTTTGTTCTCTCAGACTGGTGAAGAGAGGACCTTTCCTGCTGCCCAACCGGAAATTCGTGAGTGACAGTCTACCCAGAAGATACTGGGAGTGTGTGATCCGGTGGGTTCGAGATATAGTTGTTTGCGCCAGCTTGGCAGCGATCCTAGGCGCCGGTCTGGATGGTTGCCATGTGGCGCCTCCGCTGACCGAGCAAGAGGTAGAAGGGAAGCGCCTCTACCAGCTCCGCTGTGCTCACTGTCATGAAGACAACGACTTGGCTCTCAAAAAGCTCCCGCCAGATCTGCGCAGTATTTTTGAACGCAAAACGTTGCCCAGCGGCGTTCCTGCCACAGACGCAGCAGTGCGGCAGAACATTCTGACAGGAAAGGGCATGATGCCCAGCTTCTCAGGCCGGTTCTCCGAGGAGCAGATGAATGCGCTGCTTGCCTACTTACACACAGGGCTACGCTGATTTTTGCGTTACTTTGCGTTACCGTGCTCCGTGAATACTGCATTGCGATACCGATCCTCGGCAATTGCTCCTGATGTGCCGGATATTCAAACTCCCTTGATCAATGCCGCTGCCACTGCGTTCTATTCTGGCAGACAGAGGTTCTGTTTCAACTGATGCATGGTTGCGTTATTCAGCAATTACGCTAGTTTGTCCAATAGAGACGAACTAGCTGTGCTTGGCGCGTCTTTGGGCAAACCGTCACAGTAAAAGCAATTTTTGGCCGTTCCGGCCGTGGTGCCAAAGAGACAACAGACAACAAATCGAAAGGCGAGAGAAGTCATGGTGAAAGCGCGACAGGGAAGATGTGTCAATTGGACAAATTGCCCGATTTCGAGAGCAAAGGAGATTCAAACTGTTCCTGAGGGGTCAGATTTTCATTGTCCTGTATGTGGACAAGAACTCGAGGAGGTTGCAACCAAAACTCGCAAGAAAGTCAACCCAGTAGTCCTCGTCGCCGCTGCCGCCACAGTTTTGCTTATTCTCTTTTCCGGATTTGCGATCTCCAAAAACTGGATTCCTCTTCGACCGGCAAGTGCTACCGATTCAATTGGCGCGAGGAATACAATCCTGCGATTGTCCGGTTCCAACACCATCGGAGATAGTCTGATGCCCGCGCTGGCAGAGGCTTTTCTCAAGAGCAGTGGCGCCACGGATGTTCACACTGTTGCGGGAACGAAGCCCCAAGAAAAGATAGTACTCGGCACTCTGCCAGGCGATAACTTTCCGTCCTCGATACGAATTGCAGCACATGGATCAGCGACTGCCTTTACCTCTTTGGCTGACAACAGTTGCGACATCGGCATGGCGTCCAGGCGAATCAAGCCGGACGAAGCGTCCAAACTATCGTCGCTGGGCAACATGCTTGCTCCCGCGAGTGAACATGTCCTGGGACTTGACGGCATCGCTGTGATTGTCAACGCCTCCAACCGCATCAGTGAACTTTCTAAAGACGAGATCATGCACATGTTCACGGGAGAGTCTGCCAGGTGGCCGAACTCCCAAGGGGACGTCAAGATTTATGCTAGAGACGATAAATCCGGGACGTACGACACTTTTAAGAGTTTGGTATTGGCAGGGAAGGTCCTGGCACCAGGCGCCCAACGGTTTGAGGACAGCAATGAGCTTTCCGATGCCGTGGCTCGTGATCCAAACGGCATCGGTTTCATTGGCCTTCCATTCGTGCATAACGCAAAACCCGTCGCAGTATCCGAGAAGGGAACAGGGGCGCTGTTGCCAACCCGGCTGACCGTCGCTACGGAAGATTATTCTCTATCAAGGCGGCTCTATCTTTACACTCCGGGTACACCCGCAAATAATCTTACTGGGAAGTTCGTCGAATTCGCTCTTTCAAAGCAAGGTCAAGACGTTGTTGCCGCCAACGGTTTTGTAGCGCAAAATGTCGCGCTCGAATCACAAGGCGTATCCGTCGCTGCCCCAGAGGAATACAAGCAGTTGACCCAGAAAGCGGAGCGCCTGACACTCAACTTCAGGTTTCAAGCCGGAGAATCGGTACAAGATAACAAGGCTCAGATTGACCTGGACAGGGTTGTATCCCTCATTGCGGACCGAAAGAACGCTGGCGACAAGATTTTACTATTAGGGTTTGCCGACAGCACCGGTTCGCCTCAAGCGAATCAAGCACTGTCATTGATTCGAGCAAGGATCATCGAGAATCAGTTTATTCAGCGCGGCATCAAACCTGCCGTTGTGCGAGGATTCGGTTCCTACCTTCCCGTTGCTTCAAACGATACCGAAGAGGGACGCGAAAAAAACCGGAGAGTTGAGATTTGGATTCAGAAGTGATCCCGTCTGCCGCGATTGGCGAATTATGACAGTGATCAATTGATAGCAGGATTGATTCGCCATTCACGGTATACTCTAAGTTGTTATGGCAACCGAGAAGACCTTCTATTTAGAGACCTTTGGCTGCCAGATGAATGCCCATGACTCGGAGAAGGTCATTGGCACATTGGAGCACGAGGGCTACCGGCAGGTTGAGTCGGAAGAAGAAGCTGGCCTAATCCTCTACAACACATGCTCCATTCGCGACAAAGCAGAGCAAAAAGTCTTCCATCGGCTCGATGAATACAAACGTCAACAGAGGTTAGGAAAGCGCTTTGGAGTGCTGGGCTGTGTGGCTCAGCAGGAGGGCGAGAAGATCTTCGATCGCGCGCCGTATGTCTCGCTGGTCTCTGGCTCGGCGTCGTACCGCAACCTGCCCAAGATGCTGGCACGACTGGAAGATGGCGAGACGCGGATTACCGGTTTGGACGACCGCCAGACAGACGAAACCTTTGAGACCGAGTTCACAGCCCGCCAGAACCCCTACCGCGGCTACATCACCATCATCGAGGGTTGCGACAAGTTCTGCGCTTATTGCGTGGTGCCATACACGCGGGGCAAGGAGCGCAGTCGCGGCTCTGATTCGGTTTTGGCCGAGGCCCGGCGGATCGTCGATCTAGGCTTCACGGAGATTCAACTTCTCGGTCAAAACGTGAACAGCTACCACGACACGGAAGGGAAGCGGAGCTTCGCGGAGTTGCTTGCCGCCGTAGGCGAGGTGCCAGGAATCCGCCGGGTGCGCTTTACTACCAGCCATCCACGCGACTTTACGCGAGACATCGTCGATGCAATTGACGCCGTGCCCACGCTTTGCGACCACGTCCACTTGCCAGTGCAGTCTGGCTCCTCGCGGGTGCTCAAACTTATGGCCCGCGAATATACCCGCGAGTGGTACCTTGAGCGGATCGCTTGGATCAAAGCTGCACATCGGTCCATTGCGCTGTCTACGGACATTATTGTGGGTTTTCCCGGTGAAACCGAGGATGACCTCACCGAAACCATGAACCTTTTGGCCGAGGTCGAGTACGATTGCGTCTTCGGGTTCAAGTATTCGGGCCGCCCCAATACCCCGGCATTGACCATGATCGATTCTATCCCTGAGACGGAGAAAGCCGCTCGGCTTCAAGTGGTACTTGATCGCCAACGAGAGATTCAAAAGGTTAATTACACCAAGCATTTAGGAGAGATAGTAGAAGTAATGGTTGAAGGCGTTAACCCGGCACGAGGGCAGATTATCGGACGCAGTAGCCAGAACAAACCAGTCAACTTTACCTGCACGCAGCCGATAGCCCCGGCGACTGGAAGCTATCTGCAAGTGCGAATTACTGCGACGCATCCGAACAGCTTGACGGGCGAAACGGTCTAAGATGAGAGCGAGCGAAGAAAGGGAGCCATGGATATCGAAGTGCGGATTCGTGGGCTGATGATGGACCCGGCTACCAGCATGCCGATCGTTGTGCTCAAGGACGTTGCTTCCGAGACGGTGATGCCTATCTGGGTAGGGATCTTTGAGGCCAATGCTATCGCCATCGAGATTGAGAAGGTAGCAGCGCCACGCCCGATGACTCACGACTTGACCAGAAATCTCATTCGCCACTTGAATGCTCAGCTGGAACGTGTTGTTATTTCGGAACTTAAAGATGACACCTTCTTCGCGACAATCTGGCTTCGGCAAGGAAATGAGGCTTTGGCCATTGATGCACGACCGTCGGACGCCATCGCTTTGGCCTTGCGCGCGGATTGCCCGATCTACGTTGCAGAAGATGTGATGCAGACGGCGAAGCTGAACACCACAGGTCCGCCCGAAGGTCCGACGGCCGAACAGCTGCGCGGCTGGCTTGAAGGCCTCAACGACGAGGATCTCGGTCGCTATAAGATGTAGATGCAATTAGCGTGAAGATTATTGGAATTGACTGTACAGAATATACGTTATCGGACTTCTTGGCGCTTCTTTAGGTGTTGCTTTTTAGACGCTATAAGAACCATTTGGCACGCAACACTCATTGAACCAAGGGAAAGACCAACTTTACGGCCGTTCCTTTAAGTAGTTGGCTTGCGACGCTAAGATCGGCATGATGCATCTCCGCAATCCATTTCGCAATCGCCAGACCCAAGCCGCTGCCTTCGGTCTGGCTACGCGAAGGATCAGCGCGGAAAAAGCGATCGAAGATATGCGGCAAGTCGACCTCCGAAATGCCCGCACCGCTATCCCTTACCAGCACGGTCGCGTTCCGCTTATCGGTGGTTAACATCACTTCGATTTGGCCAGGAGCCTGGGTGTACTTAAGCGCATTGTCGAGAAGAATCCACATCAATCGACGCAGAGTTGAGAAATCGCCAAGAACATCGACGAGTCGCTCATCGCCTAGGGAAGCCGAAAGCGAAAGACTGCGTTCCTCAGCGAGCGGGCGCGCCAACATGCAAGCCTCTTTGACAACATCGGCCAGATTAAGAGGTTTGAGATCCGTGCCACCACGGTCAGCATCGGCACGTGCGAGGGTAAGCATGTCCTCCAACAAGACAGTCGCCTTGGCGGCCTCTTCCACAATGTCTTTGCAGGCTTGACGGCTGGCAGCGTCGGCACTGGGATTGCGGAGCGCCACCTCCGCGACTGTGCGAACGAACGAGAGTGGGCCACGCAACTCGTGGGAGGCATCGGCGGTGAACTGATTGATTCGATTCACAGACGATTCAAGCCGGTCGAGCATTGCATTGCAGGTTTCCGCGAGCCTTTGCAACTCATCCCCTGTTCTGATGACCGGAATGCGCTCGGAGAGGTTGCGGATGCTGATGAATCTCGCCGTGGCCGTAATCTTATCCACAGGTTTCAAGGCCCTGCGACTAAGCCAGTAGCCGCCAGCTGAGGAAATCAGAAGGAGTACCGGCGCAGAAGCAAGAAGTCCCTCCCAAAAGCGCTCGAGAACAAGAATATTTCCTGCCTCTGGAGCTGCTACAAACAGATAGACTGCCTCACCTTGAAGAGAGAATGGCCGGGCCAAGACCCTGTAGGATTGATCCGGCGTTCGCACCTGCACAAAAGATTCTCCCGCCACGTTGCGTGTAACTGGCCAGGGAAATGTCTTTGCTGCCGTGGATGGCGAGGGAAAAGCTCGGGAGCCATCAGCGCGAAAGACCTCAGAAAGACCTCCGCCCGTGGCGTGTGCAAAATCCTTGAAGTCCTCTGCGCGGTCGGAGGGATCTTCGCTTTGTGTCTTCTGCAGTAGATCCTGCAATCGGTCGATGCGGCGACTGAGTGTGAGTCGGCGTTCGCTGGTCAGCGTGTGCTTCAGATTGAACCACATTGCAGCCCCAAACAGAACCCATCCTAAAAGAAAGATCCCACTGAACCAGATCGTGAGGCGGAGCGAGATCGAAGTGCGGCCAGTCAGCATGCCTGAGTCCGAAGCGAGTAACCGACCCCGCGAATGGTATGGAGCAGTTGAGCCTCGCCTGGGTGCGTGATCTTGGATCGAAGCGCGCGAATAAAAACATATAAACTGTCAAAGCTGACATCCGCTTCCCCGCTCCACCCTTCGTCGATCAACACTGCGTGCGGAACGACCGACTGAGCCCTGCGCATTAACACGGCGAGCAGCGCACACTCCGTGCGTGTCAACAATACCGTGCGTGAACCGCGTTGCATCTCATATAGATGTGAGCGAAGGGTAAGATCCTCATACTGCAAGGCTTGAGGAGCGCGAGCCGGAACTCGCCGTGCGGCGGCACGCACCTTTGCCAGCAGCACATCAAGCGCGAAGGGTTTGGTCAGATAATCGTCGGCCCCGGCATCCAGGCCATGAAT
>Ga0182013_10007065_pt1 | contig 12506 bp, 4 predicted proteins | sample 612S2MmetaG_FD_120487 | JGI IMG/M metagenome (GOLD analysis project Ga0182013, IMG submission 120487) | Permafrost microbial communities from Stordalen Mire, Sweden - 612S2M metaG | ecosystem: Environmental > Terrestrial > Soil > Wetlands > Permafrost | place: Sweden: Stordalen | collected... | reverse complement strand
TGGCGTGGGATTCCCGCTGCCGCCGCTGACGCCGATCGTCACTGTGAGCGTTTGCGTCGTCGTGATGTTGGTTGGAGACGGCGACACCGTCACAGTAGGCGTGGTCTTTGCCGGAGAGGTCACCGTGACCGAATTCGTTCCCGTAGCGCTGTTATAAGTTGATGAACTGGAAGAATCCGGCGCGTAGCTGACCGTCAGCGTGTCAGTACCGGTGGCCAGCGATCCGGCGGGCACGGTAATCGTCGCGCTGCCGCTGGTCAGAGTTGTCGCTGCCGAGGTGAAGCTGCCGCTCGTCAGAGTGACTGTGCCCGTCGGCGTGGGGTTGCCGCTGACGCCGATCGTCACCGTGAGCGATTGCGCCGTGGTGATGCTCGACGAGCCGGGTGTCACGGTAACCGTCGGCGTGGTGAGCACTGGTGTAGTGGCTGTGGGAGACCCGTACTCCCATAGGTCGCTGTAATAGAAGAGTACGCTGTCCCCGCCGCTTGTGGCATCGCCTCCGTAGAGCCAGAAGTTGCCGCTCTTGTCTGTCCAGGCGGCCGCAGCGTCGCGGTCTCCAGGCGTGTTCGAGGGGCTGGCGACGCCCAGCGTACCGTAGCTTCCGTACTGCGATCTAAGATTGCTGCCGTCCATCCACGTCCACTCGTTCGCGGACGGGCTGTAGGTCCAGAGATCGTTGAGCGAGCCGTAATTACCTGCGGAATCGAAGCCCTGACCGCCGAACAGCCAGAGGTTGCCCTGGGTGTCTGTCCAAGCTGAGGCGGTGTAGCGGCTGCCTGGTATATCCGTCGCGCTGGGCGATCCCTCTGTGCCGTAGACTCCAGGGTTTCCTCCGCCGGCAGGCACGGTGTTGCTTCCGCCCACCCAGGTCCATTCGTCATTGGCGGCATTGAACATCCACAGGTCGCTGAGCTCGCCACTCCGTCCGGTCGAGTCCTCTCCTCCCCCTCCGAAGAGCCAGAGGTTGCCGGACAAGTCCATCCACGCGGCAGAGGCTTGCCGGCTTCCGGGCATACTGCCGCTGGAGGCCGTGCCCTTGGTTCCATAGACGCCGGGTGTGCCCGACCCCGGATTGGTAGCAGCCCCAGGGACGACACTCGCGCCGTTGACCCAGGTCCAGGCGCCTGTGGACGGGTTGAACATCCACAGGTCATTCAATTCAGCTTGGTTTCCAGCTGAGTCCCCGCCCTCGCCGCCGAAGAGCCAGAAGTTGCCCCGGCTGTCTGTTGCAAACGAAGCGTATAAACGCGCGCCGGGGATATTGCTGGTGCTGGGTGTTCCCCGTGTTCCATAGACGCCGGGCACCTCCGTATAAGCAACCGTGGAGGGATTATTGCTTCCGCCCTCCCACGTCCACAGGTTCGTGGAGGGGTTGTACATCCACAGGTCGTTCAGATAGCCGAAATCGGATGTGCTCGGTCCAGCGCCGGAGCCGAATCCTCCGAAGAGCCAGAGCCGTCCGCCGTTGTCGGTCCATGATGCGGCGTACTCTCGGCCCCCCGGCAGGTTGCCCGCCGCGGCTGTGCCCTGGGTTCCGTAGACACCGAATTGGCTGTCATTCGCGCCGACTACGTTACTGCCGCCGACCCAGGTCCATGTCCTGGCCGTGGGGGAGTACTCCCACAAATCGTTGAGGTAGCCACTGGTGCCGGTTGAGTCGTAGCCGTATCCACCAAGCAGCCACAGGTTTCCGTTGCTGTCCGTCCAGGTGGAAGCGCCATAACGGTTCCCGGGAAGGTTGGCTGTCGAGGGTGTTCCCTGCGTGCCGTATACAGGGGCGTTCGCGGGTGTCACGGGGCCTTCGAAAATGAAACCTAAAACTGTGCCCTGATTTCCGCCCATCCAGGTCCATTCGCCGGAGCCTGTGGCTGCGGCGTTCACCGTGACGACAACCGCCGCCGAGGTGCTTCCGGCGTTATTGATGTCGCCGCCGTAGGTCGCCGTGATGCTGTGCGTGCCGACGGCGAGCGCGTTCGTGATGAATGGGGTAGTTCCATTGCCAGATAGGAGCGCCGTTCCGAGCGAGGTCGCTCCGTCGTAAAACGTGACCGTGCCTGACGGGATGCTGTTCCCGGCAGTCTCCGAGACCTGCGCCGTGAGGTTCACACTGGTACCCAGGGTGATCGAGTTCACGCTCGAAGAAAGCTGCGTCTGCGTCGCAAGGGGCGCGGCCGAGCCGGTTCCGGACAGGCTCACGGATTGCGGCGAGCCGACGACGTTATCGGCAATGGAAACCGACGCACTGTAGGACTGCGCGGCAGCCGGCGTGAACGTTACGAAGATCTGGCATAGACCGGTTGCTGCGATCGAGTTGCTGCAGTTGTTGGTCTCGGCAAAGTCGGCAGGATTTGCGCCGATGATGGACACGCTGTTGATGGAGAGATTGATATTGCCGGTACTGGCGATGGTGATTATCTGGGTCGCGCTGGTAGCGCCGGCCAATGCGCTGAACCGCAGCGGGCCTGCCGGGCTGATAGAGATGCCGGGCCCGCTCGCAGCCTCGCCTATGCCAATGACCTCTAAGGTCTGCGGCGATGTGACGGCGTTGTCCGCGATCGAGACGTAAGCTGCATCGTTTTCCTCGCCGGCTGGCGTGTAAGTAACGGAGACCGTGCAAAGCGCGGAGGGGGCCAGGGTTGAGGGGCAGTTGTTGGTCTGCGCAAAGACACTTGGGTTGGTCGAACCGGTGATGGTGATGCCGGTGATTGACAGGTTTACGGCGCCGCTGTTCGTGACGGTGAACGTCTGCGGCGCGCTCGTGGTTCCGGCGCTGGAGACAAAGGTGAGTGCCGCCGTCTGCGAGAGGGTGACCGCGGGCAGATTGGTAGTGTAGGTTGCGGGGACGACGGGCGAAGTGCTGGTGAGGTTGTTCGCATCGCCGCTATAGACAGCCGTGAAGCTGTGCATGCCGGCAACAAACGAAGTGCTCGAGAAGGAGGCCGATCCATTGGAGTTGACCGGTAGAACCGCCAGGACAGTGGAACCGTCGAGGAACGAGATATCGCCGGTTGGCGTTGTAGATCCGCTGGCTGGGGCCACCGTTGCGCTCAGGTTTACCGGGGCTCCGGTGAGCCCCTGGGTTGGAGTAACGGTGAACGACGTGGTGGTGGAGTTAAGAGACTCCGCGCCGAGCGCAACGGAGCTTGAAGTGCTTGTGGCAAAGAGCGAGTCGCCCGTATACACGGCAACGATGTTATGCGTTCCGCTGCCGGCCAGGCGAACATTCTCAAGTTTCACCGTTGCGGCTTCAGTCAGCCGGTTCTCCACGGTCTGGATGGCGTAATCGTCCTCAATCGAGAAAACAATATCTTTGCGGCCGCTGTTGTGGAAGTCCCCGGCTGCGATGCCCGTTGGATAGAATGGGATTTCACCCGGTGGTCCGGTGTGGCCGATGCCGACGGTGATGTTCTGCTGTGTGAATGTACCGTCTCCGTTCGATTTGAAGACGCTGATGGTGGTGTCGTCATTCGCGGAGGCGAATCCGTCGAAGCCGTTGCCGGCAAAGTCGGCGGTCACCAGGTTCCATGATTCGTTGGTTACGGCCGGCGTTTGCGTGGTTGTGGTAAACGTTCCGTCTCCGTTGCCGAGGAAGATGGGAATCTGGCTGCCGGGGCTCGTTACGGCCATATCCGGCTTGCCGTCGCCGTTGAAGTCTCCAACAACCGGCACGTAGGCCGGCTCCTGGTCGATCGGGGGGGACAGCGTGTCCGCCGTCAGCACGCTTGAGAAAGTCCCATTGCCCAGGCCGATTTCGGAGTACGCGCCCAACTGTGAGACAAACCCAACGTCGGGGATTCCGTCACCGTTGAAGTCGGACACAGCCGGAAAATAGGTTGGGAAGGGGACACTTGTCTCGAAGAAACTTATGGGAGTGGTGGCTGTCGCTGTTTGGAAAGTTCCGTCGCCATTGCCCAGATAGAGCACGCTGTAGTCGAAGTCAACGATGCCATAGGTCGCGAGAATATCGGGAATGCCGTCGCCATTGAAGTCCGCCACCACGGGCGCAGCCAGAAATGCGCTGCCGTCTACGGGTTGCAATTGCGTTTGCTGCACGGCAAAAGTACCGTCGCCCTTGCCCAGCAGGATGGCGATCGTGTTCGCTATGACGGCGCCTGCGGTGGGTGACTGGGAAAGGCCGATGGCCAGGTCTGGAATGCCGTCCTGGTTGAAGTCGCCAATTGTGATTGAAGCCGAGTCAAAGATTGGGAGGCTCGCCACCCCGCTGGGCGAATTGGCCACGATCTGCTGCGGCGCGAGCGCGTTGAATGTACCATCGCCCTTGCCGAGATAGACCTGAATGGTCTCCGGAACATTGTTTCCCGCGAGATCTGCTACGCCGTTCACGACAATCACATCGGGGATGCCGTCGCCGTTCAGGTCGGCTGTCGTGGTGTACCAGCCGAAGCCCGCGGTGTCGGGAATCTCCGGCCCGACGACGTAGGATTGGCTCTCGGTTGCGCCTTCAAGCTGGACCGTGCCCAGCACCGCGTTGTTGTTGCTGGTGTCGATGAACTGCACGCTGCCGGTGGGCGCGTTTTTTGGACCGAAGCCGGCGATCGTTGCCGTCAGTTCGTAGCCGGCAGATGTGCCGGAAGACGCCAGGCCAGCTGTGGTGAGCGCGTTATTGATCGAGATTGCGGTGACGGGCGAAACCGAGGCCGCGAGCGTGGATTGCACCTGAAAGCGGGCCACAACCTGGTGTGCTCCAGCGCCAAAACGCATGGGGAACGTGGCCACGCCTTTGGAGTTGGTCTGCGCGATGCCGATCAGCCCCTGGCCCACGCACGAGGCATAGGCAGCATCGCAGAAGGTGACAATGCCCGGCGTCACGGGCGAGCCGTTGCTGGTGACCGTTGCCGTCAGATTCACCAGCGACGTGCGGCTGGCGCTGGTGACCGGCTGCCCACCCGCCAGAAAGACCAGCGCTGTTTGCGTAGCGGTGAGATTGGTTGGATAGGTGACGGTGAATGATGACCCAGCGCTGGTTGCCGCAGCAAAATACTTATTACCGGCATAACTGGCTGTCAGCGTACTGGTTCCAAAAGGAAGCTGGGTGGTGGTCATCGTAGCCACACCATTGGTCATCTGTTCGCCGCCCAAGATCTGGTTGCCGTCCCGAAAGATCACGATTTCGCCATCGGTCGAAGCAGCGGAATCTGAAGATGGCGAAAGGGTTGCCGTCAGTTTCACAGGGGCGAGCACTAAACTGGTGGATGCCGGAGAAGTGGAGAGGGCCAGGGTTGTTTGCGCTTGCGCAATTCCGTTGAGCGCGATGGGCAAGGTTGTGGCCGCATTGTCGGTTACGGTGAGCGTGGCCGCATTGAAGCCTGATGCGGAGGGAGCAAACGAGACCGTGATGGTGCAACTGGCTCCGGGCGCGAGCGACGTTCCGCAGGCATTGTACTCATTGAAGGCGCTGGCGTTGGCGCCGCCGATGGCAATGTTGCCAATGGTCAGCGCGGCCGCGCCGAAATTGCTAAGCGTTACCGTTTGCGCAGGGGCGGTTACGCCCGTCGGTGTGGAGAAGCTTAGTTGCAGCGGCGTGAGTACAGCCTGGGGCGCGGTGGCCGAGGCGGGTGGATCGTAGACCCAGAGATCGTTGAAGGAAAGATACGGAGCAGCGATCCCGGTATTGATAAACGGACCCCAGTTTCCTCCATAGAGCCAGAAGTTGCCCTGTTGGTCGGTCCAGTTTGCGGCCCCGACCCTGCCACCAGGAATGTTGGCGGCATCCGGTATCCCAAGCGTCCCATAGACGCCATTGACCGCAAACTGACTCACATCTGCCAGCGGTGTCCCGGCGACCCAGGTCCAAAGATTCGTGGTTGGGGCGTACTCCCACAAGTCGTTCAAGAGGATTGGCTGGTTGGCGGTGTTGACGGCGCCGCCACCAAATATCCAGACATTGCCGCTCTTATCCTGCCAGACGTTCGTGAACATGCGGCCTGGAGAGTGGTTGGAGCTCGAGGCAACGCCAAGGACGCCATAATCACCCGTTGAGTTGGCCACATTCGGCCCGCTCACCCAGGTCCACTGCTGGTTAGCCGGATTCAGGCTCCAAAGGTCCCCAAGAACGCCGACCTGCGACTGCGCGTCGAGTCCAAAGCCACCGAATAGCCAAAGGGTTCCACTGGCATCGACCCAGGTGGCGCCACCGGTCCGTTCTCCTGGTAGGTTCCCGGCTGCGGGGTTGCCCAGGGTGCCGTAGCTGCCCGGGACCTCGCCGCCGTACCAGGTCCACTCGCCGGACGAAGGAGAGTACTTCCACAGGTCGTTCATGGCGACATTTATCTCTGAGGAGTTGTCGAGGTAATCTCCCTGACCGCCAAAGAGCCAGAAGTTGCCGCTTGCATCCACCCAACTCATAGCGCTGTAGCGCGATCCGGGAATGTAACTGGTGCTGGATTGGCCGGCGGCTCCAAATGCAGAGAACTGATTGGCGAGGTTACTTCCACTCTTCCAGGTCCACTGGTTCGTGGCGTTGTTATACATCCATAGATCGTTCAGGTAGCCCTGAGTTCCCGCAGAGTCGTATCCCCAGCCGCCGAAGAGCCAGAGATTGCCGCTCTTGTCCACCCAGGTGACCCCCTGATAGCGCGCGCCAGGCGAATTGGCCGCCGCGGGCGAGCCCAGCGTGCCGTAAATGCCAGAGGCGTTCAGCGATGCGCTTCCGCTCACCCACGTCCACTGATTGGTGACCGGGGTGAACCGCCAAAGATCGTTGAACGAACCGGAGGCTCCGGTTGCGTCGTTTCCAAAACCGCCTAAGATCCAGAAGCTGCCGTCGGCGCCGGTCCAGACCGCGCTCCACTGGCGTGGACCGGGCGAGAACTGTGCCGACGGCACACCGAGCATGCCGCGCGCGGTTGGGATCTCGCCCAGCGTGCCAGGATTGCCGCCCATCCAGGTCCATTCGCCCGTCCCGGTCTGCGCCTGCACGGCAGGGCCCAGGACAACGCCGATGAGAAGAACCAAGGCGGCCGAGCGCAGCAAAAGAACCACGAGGCTGCAAGTCGAGGCAAAACGAGGATGGAAGGAAAGGAGCCGGGTCACGATCACGAAACGACCTCCGGGAATGCTTTTCAGTTGGGGGACTAAAGGGCCGAATCCTCAGGACGAACCCCCTGCAGGCCGGCCATAATCTTCAGCAGCAGCGCAAACACACTGTTTGAAGGGGGAACGGCCTGCGCCGTCGAAAGCCACAGTGGATTTGCATCAAGGCGAGGACCGAGGCGGGTCCGTCGCAAGGCAAGACTCTTACGCTCACATCCAAGCTCCTGTTGTTTAAAGCGCCGTTCTTCGAAAAAATGCGTCAAACTTCTTGGATGAGCGGGTTTGCTAGCTTGTCCCCGTCCGCGGAGCAAAGCACTGGAGGAAGGCAAACGCATTGAAGGCCATGGTTTGGAGCTCGCTTTAGGCGTTGCCGCTGGTTCCGTCAAATGCGATAATCAGGCCACATCGGGTCCGCGGCAAGTGACACCTCGGGACTGATTGAGACAATTCGTGACTTTTGCCCTGAACTTAAGGAAAGTTCATGCCGCCTTCTGCAAACCACTCGAATGGAGAAATGGGCGGCCCCGGCATGCGCCTGGACTCCTGGAAAGAAATTGCAACTTATCTTGGCAAGGTCGAACGAACGGTTAAACGCTGGGAGACGAATCGTGGTCTGCCGATCCATCGCTTGCCAGGCAGAGGTGGCGCATCGGTTTACGCCTTTACCCGTGAATTGGATGATTGGTTAAAGTCGACCTCTGCACGGGGAGCGGAAGTTGCCTCGGAAGCAACCGTGCAACTTTATCCTTCGAGCGCGCAGTTCTCCGGGCCAGAGCCGCCTGCGACAGAAAGCTCCCACATCCCGAGAGCAAGCGCCTCACAGCCGTTCATGAAACAAGAATGGCTGCAGGCATTTGTTGGTTTGCTGCTGTTTGCCAGTTTTGTCGGCATCAGCGTCTACTCCGCTGGGTTAGGCACGGCCAGCCAGCGGCTATCCAGGTCATTGGAGAACTTGTTCGCCGACAGAACTCAAGAAAGAACGCGTGGAACGCCGATATCAGTCACCGACTCCGAAAAGAGCCAGGCACGCGACCTCTATCTAAAAGGCCGCTACGAGTGGAATCAGCGGACTCCTGAAAGCCTGAATCGAGCTTTGGATTGCTTTACTCAGGCAATCTTGCACGATCCTGGTGATGCCCAGGCATACGTCGGCATGGCAGATACCTACGATCTACTTCGGGAATACTCCACTATGCCAGACAGCGAGGCCTATACTCGCGCGATCGCTGCTGCCAGAAAGGCCGTCGAACTGGACGATTCTCTTGCGGAAGCGCATCGTGCTCTGGCTTTTGCCGAATGGTGGGGCAGTTGGGATTTTGCGGACGGCGAAAAAGAGTTTCGGCGCGCCATCGAGTTAAATCCCCGAGACCCTGTTGCGCGCAAATGGTATGCAAATGTTCTTTCGGTACAGGGAAGATTTGCCGAAGGGCTGGAGGAGAACGAAAAGGCGCAGGAACTCGATCCCACATCCCATTCAATTCTTGCCGACAAGGGTTGGATGCTATTCAATGCTGGCAAGAAAGACGAGGGGCTAGCAGTAATCAAAGATGTGGAGCGCTCCGCCCCCGAGTTTCTCTCTCCTCACCACTACCTCATGAACATCAACTTGATCGTTAAGGACTACCCGTCCTACCTCGAGGAGGGCCAAAAGACCGCCGATGGTGAAAATGATCCGGTGCTGAAAGACATCGTCGCGTCAGCGCGAGCCGGTTATAAGCGGGATGGCGAGCGCGGACTGCTGACCGGACTCTACAACAAACAAATGGAGTATTTCCGGGCCGGAAAACTATCGGGAACTACGATGGCCAAGACATGCGTCTTGATGGGCAAGAAACACGAAGCGTTGCAATTGCTGAAAGAAGCTTACGACCGCCATGAAACTCATGTCCTCGCGTGCGTATCTGAATCGGATCTGCTCTTGTTGAGAGATGAACCAGAGTACAGAGAGTTGGTGAAGAAAATTAGTTTTCCCCAGGGACCACAGAATGCGGGGGCTGACACCTTCCCGTCGGAAGATCAGCCGTCCCTGCGCGCCGCGTCCGATCCGCACTGATCGAATACCAGATGTTCGAGGCCGCAATCATCACCGGGGTCGCAAATGTAGAAAAGCTTCCAACTGGCAGGCACAATCAGTTTGATCTCCGTGCCCTCTGCGGCCGAGCATCGGCCAGTTCTCATACAAGCACGTTCCAAAGAGATCACTGCAATCTAGGATAATCGATACCTCAGAGCGAAAAAACACACCGATAGATTGCGTCGATTCCGCTGTACGCTGAAGCTAAATTGCCTGACAAAAGAGACTGCGGAGCAATCGTCTGGAACCAAAAGGACAATTGCTCCAAAGTGTTTCAGGCGGCCGTCAACATTGCTTCAACCTTCAGAGCGGCTGCGTTTATAGCGTATGCGGGAGAACGTCCGAGTAGACCTCGAGCGTAAACGCCGCGGAGGCACGCCCGGGTTGCTCACTGACGAACTTGGGTTAGACGCCTGCGACCAGGGCCAGGGTGGCCGCAATATGGCGCAGACCGTATAAGCGGATGTTCGGGAGGCCAACTGACTCAAGCAATGGACCCGGGAAAAGTCTTGCGTTCGCTTTGAACGATATCCTTACGGATAAGAATTTTCTTATTGCCACGAGCTCGGCGTTGATTGGGTACGTCGTGTTTGAATATCTCAGGAAGAGGCTTTAGTTCACGGGTACGACCAGAGCGTTGCGATCTTTGTTTGGCCAACGAACCGGGGGCCAGCACGAGACAGGATGCGTGCCTGCCAGTCCAGTTCACTGAGTCAAGCTCTCCTTTCCCCATCACTGTAGTGTTCAAGTAACTTCTCTACTGCTAGTCTTGGTCCGTCCCACCTGGCAACGACTCTGGCAAATGCGGCCGCCTTTCCTTTAGCCTCGTCATTGTGCAACAACTTCTCAATCGCAACATGAATCTTGGCCGACGGATTTCGTGATTTGGGAACCCGGATCGCGAACGCGCGCGCTTCGTCAGCTTTCTGAATACGGCATCGGTCTCTCACCTAACGAGCAGAATCCGGAAAACGCCGTTAAGGACCTTGTGTCGTTCCTGCCGGTATTGGCCTACAACGGCGCGGTCATGATTCAGATCGATGCGGGCGGCATTCTGGATATTGCGATGGCAGGCACCTCGGCAACGCTGCTGGCGCGCAAATGGCAGAGCGCACTGCTGGTGAACGTGGACAATGACACGCTGCGCCGAGTCCTTGATAACCCGGAAGCAACGGCCGCCGTGGAACGCATTGAGGGCTGGCGCGCGCTGGGCGACAACATCATTGAGACCATCATCAACAAGAGCGAGAAGGTCAAGGACCTCAAGAACAAGGCCAAGGTTAAGGACCTGACCGAGAAACAGAAGAAGCAACTCACCGAGGAGGAGAAGGAATACAAGTCCAAGCGCAAGCTGGTGCAAGAAAAGCTAATCAAGTTCGCGACGCGCATCCCCGCGTTCATGTACCTAACCGATTTTCGTGAAAACACGCTGCAGGACGTGATCACCAAGTTGGAGCCGGATCTGTTGCTGGCCGTAACCGGTCTCACAGTGAAGGACTTCCATTTGCTTGTACACCTCAAGGTATTCAATACCGAGCAGATGAACCAGGCGGTCTTTGCCTTTCGCCGCTATGAAGATGCCTCGCTCCGGTATACGGGGATCGAGAGCCACGAGGGTCTTTCCCACTATGGGCTCTATGACACGGTGGTAGCGAAAGACTGAATGCGCGATCACCATCGGCACCGGAGATTGCATTAACAAGGAGATAATGTTTGACCAGCCAGCTTGACAACACAAAGACCGCAATCCGGCCCAAGCGTGTGCGCTACATCAAGCTCGGCGACGCAGGACGCTGGGAACGAGAGTGCATCGAAAAGGGGATCATTCGATTTGGATTCGGCACCAACGAAGAGGAAAAGTTCAATGTTTGCCTTCGTGGAGAATGGAATAAATTGAACAGTCTGTTTCTTGCGTCAGAGAAAGACCAGGGGACGGCTACACGGTTTACAAACGAAACCCGCATATTCTTCGAGGACGACGGCTCGACCCTCTGGTTCACTTTCAAGGAAGAAGATCTCTGGTGGGGATTCTTGACCGACGATGCCCCCGCAAAACACTCTGATGGATCAGGCGTCTTCCGACGGGTTGAGCGTGGTTGGCGAAACACAGATGTGAATGGCGAATCGCTGACAAAGAGCAGGTTGTCAGGAGCCCTGACAATGATTGCCGGATACAGGGGAACCACTTGCAGCGCTCGCTCACAGGAACACTATCTGATCAGTCGAATCAATGGTGAAAAGGTCCAGCAAGTGGAGCGTGCGATTGCCGCTCGTAAAGAAATGGCTGATGCGGCAGTGGGGCTAATGAAATTGCTCGGTCCGCGCGATTTCGAGCTTCTCGTGGATTTGGTGTTTACGTCAAGTGGCTGGCGCAGGATCGGTGCTGTTGGAAAGGCGCAAAAGACCCTCGATCTTGACCTAGTCCTCCCCAGCACTGGTGAGAAAGCATTCGTTCAGGTCAAATCGCAGACAAATTCTAAGCAGCTTGCCAGTTACGTGGCGAAACTTGAGGACTTCGATTCCTACGAGCGCATGTTCTACGTCTTCCACACCGGAGACGTGGGAGAGCCAAAAGACAAAAGGGTCAGCATTATTGGGCCTGCAAAGCTGGCCGAGCTGGTGGTCGACGCAGGGCTGGTTAGCTGGTTGATCCAGAAGACCTCGTAATCATTGTATTGCGCTACTTGAACTTTGATAGGAGCATGCCGATGCCATTCCCGGAGCCGACGCCTCTGGTCGACCGAAATCTCGTATTCACTTTCTTTTGGCGCTTCGCTGCGCTTGAGGCCGCTCTGATAGCTGACCCGCGGTTCAGGCATGTGAGCCCGAGGACTGGAGCCCCGGAACCCAGTTGGAAGCAGTTTAAAGAGGCTCTTGAGGGAGATCTACGAGCTTGGGATTCACCGTCGTTCCACGAAGCAGCAACCGAACTCCTGGAGTGCAACGTACGCCGTCAAGTGGTCCGGGACGGCATTATAAATTGGGAAGAACTGATCCCGTCTGATTCACCTGTAGCTTCGACAATTGACACGTTGAAATGCGTGCGGAATAGTTTGTTCCACGGCGGGAAATACTCGGGTGGCGAAATGGACATATCCCGCGACAATCGCATCCTGCGGGCGTCGCTCAACGTGCTAAACGAATGCTATGAACTTCATTACGGAATCCGTGGCACCGTTGACGATGTGGCACAAGCGGCTTAGTCAGCCTAGTTGCGCTTAGGACGTTTGGACCCAAACGCGTCAAATACCTCCTCGAAGAATGGCGTGAGAGTGTCGGCAAGGTTATCCCCGATATTGAACGTGCCAGTACCCTTAACAACGTTTCGGACTGATGTCCCCCATGTGCGTTGCGAGTTCTCGCGAAGCACGAGCATCCG
>Ga0182013_10007064_pt1 | contig 12507 bp, 12 predicted proteins | sample 612S2MmetaG_FD_120487 | JGI IMG/M metagenome (GOLD analysis project Ga0182013, IMG submission 120487) | Permafrost microbial communities from Stordalen Mire, Sweden - 612S2M metaG | ecosystem: Environmental > Terrestrial > Soil > Wetlands > Permafrost | place: Sweden: Stordalen | collected... | reverse complement strand
TCTCGTGCTTTCGTCATCCTCGGGCTCGACCCGAGGATCAGTTGCCTCAGGCATCGTATTTGATGAGGAGAGCCGCGGTGTGGCGGCACGCGATGCTCGGGTCGAGCCCGAGCATGACGGGGTTACTCATGCGTCCTTGTTTTCGCCGTTTGACCCTCGCGGCTTATACCGCACAGTCCCCTTCGCGTTTCTTTGCGTTATTCGCGTTCCCCTTTGCTTGCCCGCGGCGATGGACTTTCCACCGAAAGGTTAAACGCGAATAACGCAAAGAACCGCAAAATAGGTTTAAAATGGGGATCGATGGTCGGGGCGCCGCGTTCAGCGCCGGCGGCGTCTTGGGTTCGTGGCGGTGATGATCGCGCATCCGGACAACGTTGCCCGGGGCGCGATATCAGTCACCCGGGTTCCCCGTAAATCGATTTCACGTAACGACGTCAGGCGGCCCAGAGGAGTGATGTCGGCGACCGGCGTATCGCCGAGGTCGAGAAAGCGCAGGTCTGTCATTCCCTGCAACGGCGACAGGTCGCGCACCCGCGTTCCCGCCAGTTGCAGGCCTTGGAGTTTGGTCAATGGTCGCAATGGCTCGATGTCCGCGATCCGCGTGCCGCCGAGATCGAGCCGCATCAGGTTGACGAGGCCTGACAGCGGCGCAACGTCTTCGATCAACGTTCCGGTCAGGTGACAACTTTCCAGCCGCGTGAGGCCGGCGAGCGGTGACAGATCGCGGACTTCGGTGAACGAAACGATCAGGTTGCGCAACCGTGTCAAACCGGCCAACGGCGTCAGATCGGTGATCCGCGTCAGCCGCAGCCCGAGCGTTTCCAGATTGGTCAGTCCAGCCAGGGGCGTCAGGTCGCTGACCGGCGTTCGTGTCAGGATCAGTTCACGCAGCGACGTCATGCGGCCGATCTCGCTCAGATCGGTGATCTGGGCGCGTTCCAGCCGGAGTGTGGTTGGTTCGTTCACTTCGCCGCGGCGGGCGCCGTCGATGGCGATCGATCGGCTCATTCGGTTCCCTCCGGCGCGTTTGGTTGAGTTTATGCCCTCCTGAGGCGGTGGCAATGGCAAATCGCCGCGAGGATTTGGCTATATTTCGATCGGTTTCGATAGGCAATCGACTAATATATAGTCAATATTGCCATTTATTGCCCGATATGATCGCATTAAGAAATTGTGCATTGCAACAATCTGCGCGTAGAGTATCGATGTTGCCTATTAAACAGGCGTTATCCGCCTTCAACCCCGACTGGAGCCAGGATGACACGCAAATCAGCCCCATGCGAGACGCGTCTCGGACGCCGCGCCCTGCTCGGCACCGCCGGCGCGGCCGTCGGATCCGGAGCGATCACCGGATTCCCAACCATCTGGGCGCAGAACATCAAGGATGTGGTCCTGCAACACGCCGGACCGCCCGTCACCGCGATCCCGGCGATCGCGGACCAGGCCACCAAGGACCTGGGCTTTACCGTCCATATGCAGGCCACGGAAAACGCCGATCTGCTCAACCGATTCCTGTCGCAATCAAGCTCCATCGACTGCGCGGACGTCAGCGTGGTGTTCATGAAGTATCTCGTGGGCCGCGACATTCTGCAGACCATTCCGGTGGCGAAGATCAAAGACTGGGACAAGACGATCCCGATCTTCACCAAGGGCGAGTATCCCGACGGCCGTAAAGCCTCGCGCCAGGGCGTGATGCCGTTGAACGTGCTGTACACAACCAGCGAGGACGGAAAAAAAGTCAGTGACGGCACACCGACCGATTGGGTGACCGGCATCCCGACGGTGATCAACGGCGACACGCTTGGCATCCGCCCCGACCTGGTGGAGCGGCCGGTCACCAGTTGGGCCGACCTGCTCAGCAGCGATTTCAAAGGCAAAGCCGCGCTGCAGGATCAACCCACCGTCGGCGTCATCGACGTCGCCATGGCCGTCGAGGCGCGTGGCGATATTCATTACGGCGACAAAGGAAACATGACGAAGGAAGAAATCGACAAAACGATGAAGATGATGACCGACATTAAAAAGTCCGGTCAGTTCCGCTCGTTCTGGGGATCCTTCGATCAATCGGTCAACCTGATGGCCTCGGGCGAGGTGGTCATCCAATCGATGTGGTCGCCCGCCGTCGCCGCGGTTCGCTCCCGCGGCATCGCCTGCACGTTCCAGCCGTTGAAGGAAGGGTATCGTGGCTGGGGCTACACCCTTGGCGCGATGAAGCACCTGACTGGCCTGAAGCTGGACTGCTTCAACGAGTACATGAACTGGTACACCAGCGGTTTCCAGGGCGCGTTCATCGCCCGCGAAGGTTATTACTCCGCGCAGCCCGAGAACACCCGCAAGTTCCTGACGGAAGCGGAATGGGACTACTGGTATGGTGGCAAACCCGCCGCCACCGACATCATGAATCCGTTCGGCAAACTCCAGGAAAAAGCCGGCGTCACCCGCGACGGCGGTTCCTTCTGGCAACGACTGGGCAATATCGCCGTGTGGAACTCGGTAATGGATGAGGATCGGTATCTGACGCGCAAGTGGAACGAATTCATTACGTCCTGAACCGGAGTTCCAATCATGCAACTCGGCGTTTTCATTCCGATCGGCAATAACGGCTGGTTGATCTCCACGACCTCGCCGCAATACAAGCCGAGCTTCGACCTGAACAAAACGATCGTGCAAAAAGCCGAGGGCTTCGGCTTCGATTTCGCGCTGTCGATGATTAAGCTGCACGGGTTCGGCGGTCCCTCGGGGTTCTGGGATTACAACCTGGAGTCCTTCACCCTGATGGCCGGTTTGGCGTCGGTGACCGAACGTATCCAATTGTTCGCCACCTGCGCCGTGCTGACGATGCCACCGCCGTTCACCGCCCGCATGGCGACGACCATCGATTCGATCTCGCATGGACGATTCGGGGTCAACATCATCTCCGGCTGGCAGCGGCGCGAATATACCCAGATGGGGATCTGGCCAGGCTCCGAGCACTACAAACGCCGGTACGATTATTGCGCCGAGTACGTCACGATCATGAAAGAGTTGTGGGACACCGGCCGCTCCGACTTCAAAGGCGATTTCTTCCAGATGGACGATTGCCGTTGCCTGCCGATGCCGACCGCGAAAATTCCCATCATCTGCGCGGCGCAGAGCGACGCCGGAACGAGATACGCGGCGCGATACGCGGATTACAATTTCTGCGCCAGCTTCGGATACAACGCGCCGAAAGCCGTGGAGCCCAGTGTGGCGCGGCTGGTAAAAGCCAACCAGGAAACCGGACGCGATTGCGGCGCGCTGATTTTGACGATGGTCATCGCCGACGAAACTGATGAGTCCGCCAACGCGAAGTGGGAACACTACAAAGCCGGCACCGACCTTGAAGCTTTGGCGTATCGGGATGCTCAGGCGGAGGACGATCCAAGCACGGATATTTATGCGCAGCCGAATCGACGGCGCATCCTCGGCACCAACAAACTGCCGACGAACCAGGGAGTGCTGGTCGGTTCTTACGCGAGCGTCGCGAAGATGCTGGACGAGCTTTCCACCGTGCCGGGCGTGCGCGGCGTCATGATGACCTTCGACGATTTCGTCATCGGCATGGAGCAGTTCGGCACCCGCATCATGCCCTTGATGCGTTGCCGCGATACGCTGAAGCAGGCGGCATGAGCGGGGAGCACTCGCTTCCGGCCACCTTCCTCCGCTCCAGTCTGTGGCCGCGCCTGGCCTGGCCGAGGGTCCGTCTTTCGCCAGCGCTGATCTCGTGGTTTCAGGTGGGCCCCTTGGCGCTGGTGCTGACCGCTTTGGTCGCTCTGCCGGCGTTTCTGTTCCTGGTCGTCAGTTTCTTCGATTACGACCGGACCGGGATTTATCCCGCGTTCATGCTGGATAATTACCACGATCTGCTGACCACGCCGGCGACGTGGCGCGTCTATGTCAGTTCGATCCGGCTGTCGCTGATCGTTTGGGCGATCACGCTGTTCCTCGGGTTCAACATCGCATGGTTCCTGGTGTTTCACGTCCGCAACGCGATGGTGCGGACGGTGTTGTTCCTGCTGTGCGCTGTGCCGTTCTGGACCTCGGGCATCATTCGTACCATCGCCTGGATCCCGTTCCTCGGACGCAACGGTGCGTTCAATCAGATGCTGATGGCTCTGGGCGTCACACATGAGCCGCTGGAATTCCTGCTGTTCTCCGACTTCGCGGTGATCATCACTTACGTGCACTTGTTCACGCTTCTGATGGTTGGTCCGATCGCCAACTCCATGGCGAAGATCGACCCCGCGCTGATCGAGGCCGCGCGCGACGCGGGCGCCAGCCGGTGGCGAACCATGGCCGACGTGGTGATTCCGTTGTCGAAGACCGGCATCGCGCTTGGCTCGATCCTGGTGTTCACTCAGGTGATGGGCGACTATTTCGTCGTCCGGCAAATGAGCGGCGGACAAAGCGCCTCCATCGTGTCGATGCTATCGACCGAGATCCAGGCGATGCAATATCCTCCCGCTGCCGCCAACGCGATGGTTCTGGTCGTGTTCGTGGCGATCATTGTCGCCGGTATGATGCGGATCGTCGATGTGCGGAAGGAACTGATCAAATGATGGTCGGCGGCCCCAACGTACGCCCGATCAGCGACGCCCGCCCGTGGACCTTCTACGCGTTGGGCGGGTTGTTCGCGGCGTATCTGCTGTTCCTCTACGGCCCGATGTTCGTCATCTATGTGCTGTCGTTTCAGGGTGAGAACGGCGGCGTGACCTTCCCCATGGTCGGCGCCTCCACCACCTGGTTCCGGGAAATCCTCAAGCCTGGCCAGATGGCGAACATTCCAGTGTCGTTCGGACGCTCGATCGGCCTTTCCGCTGTTGTCGCCTGCGTTACAGTGGTTTTCGCCGTCGCCGCCGGGCTTGGCTTTCGGCGCAAATTCCCCGGCTCCGGCTTCGTCTTTTACATGGCGGTCGCCAGCCTGGTGATGCCCGGATTGTTGGTTGGCTTCGGCATCGGCTTGAGCTTCCAGTTCCTCGGCCTGCAAACCAGCCTGTTTACCTCCGCGCTTGGCGCGCAACTGACCTGGACATTGCCGTTCGGCCTGTTCGCCATGTTCGCCGTCGTCAACCGCTTCAACCGCGCCTGGGAAGAAGCCGCCGCCGACCTGGGCGCCAGCGCGTGGCAGCGGCTGCGTTACGTCACACTGCCGATCCTGCTGCCGGGCATTCTGGGCGTCGCGATGGGCGCTTTCACCTTGTCCTACGATGAATACGCCCGGACGACGCTGACCATCGGGCCATTGAACACGTTGCCGCTGGAGATCTACGCGCTGATTTCCTCGGCGACGTCGCCGACGCTGTTCGCGATCGGCACATTGACGACCGCCGCTTCGTTCCTGATCATCACCACGACATTGGTCCTGGTGTTTCGCATGCAACGCCGCCGCTCTTTGGCGGGTATGAAGGTTGGCTGACATGGATCCCCGGTTTGACGTCGAACTCATCGCGGTCACCAAACGCTACGGCGGAACCCTGGCGGTCGATGGGATTTCGTTGCGTATCCCGCACGCGAGTTATTGCTGCCTGCTGGGACCCAGTGGATGCGGGAAGACAACGACGTTGAGGATGATCGCGGGACATGAGGCGATCACCGACGGCGATATTTTAATCGGCGGGCAGAACGTGTCCAATCTGCCGCCGGTCGCCCGCGGCACGGCGATGATGTTCCAAAGCTACGCGCTGTTCCCGCATTTGAATTGCCTCGACAATGTCGCGTTCAGCCTGAAGATGCGCGGTGTCGCGAAAGCGGAACGGCATCAACGGGCGCGCGAGTTCCTGAAATTGGTGCACATGGCCGATTACGCGATGCGGTTGCCGGCGCAATTGTCGGGAGGTCAGCAGCAGCGCGTGGCTCTGGCGCGGGCGCTGATCACGCATCCGAAAGTGCTGTTGCTGGATGAGCCATTATCCGCGCTCGATCCGTTCCTGCGCATTAAAGTCCGCGAGGAACTGAAACGACTGCAACGGGAACTTGAGATCACCTTTATCCACGTCACGCACAGCCAGGATGAGGCGATGGCGATGGCCGATCTGATGGTGGTGATGGAAGACGGCCTGATCCGCCAGGCCGGTGCGCCGCGAGAAGTCTTCGAACGTCCCGTCAACCCCTTCATCGCCCGCTTCATCGGTGGTCACAACGTGCTGCCTGGACCAGGTGGACCGATCGCCATCCGGGCGGATCGTTGCAGACTGGGATCGGTGGGCGATGGCCCGCACGTGTCCGGCCGCGTCTCCGTCGTCGAGTATCAGGGCACGATGGTGCGTGTCGCCGTTACCACCGATCCGGGCGACGAAGTGTCAGCGCTGGTGCCCGACGAACTATTCCATCGCCAGCCGGTGCACCCTGGCGACGCCGCGACCCTCGTGTGGTCCGAGCAGGACGTGCATCGGATGGCACACGCCTGAAACCCGGCTATGATCCATTCGTGGGAGGTTCACGCGAATGGAAGACGTCATCCCAGAGGTTCTCGAACTGGAGCGCGTCGCCGAGTGGCGGTTGCGCAAGGTCGATGCCAGACCCTCCGATGAGCAAAGTGCCAAAGCCGCGCGGCAACTTCAAAAGCTGGCGGACGATTTAAGAACCGCGCCGAACGCGAAGCTGCTGGAGGAATATCGTTGCGTTTGCAACTGGCTCAGCGAGTCCGACGGAATCTCCGACTTCGTGCCGCGGGCTGACGATTACCGGGAGATGATCGCGTTTGGCGAGTGGGCGGAAACCGGCGACGATTATTTGCGCGCGCTGATTGGTCTGGCTCAGGAAACCTTCGGGATGGGTTAACGCCCGCCGGCGTTAGCGAAGGATCCCGTATCGTCTTCCTCCGGCTCGACCCGAGGATCGCCCTGCACAGAACTCGTGCTCCATGAGAAAGCATCGGGCCGGCATCACGCGATGCCAGGGTCAGGGCCCTGGCATGACGGATGGGTGGCCGCACGTCACTCCTTCGGACCGGGGCGGTGTAAGGCGCTATCGCGGCGCGGCCTGAACGATCTGCCGCCGCGCCTTCACTTTCACCGGTGGTGGCGACGGCCGTCCGAACAGCCAGAACGACGCGCGAATGACCTTGATCTGATAATCGGTCGCCAACTCCGTCGTGTGCGAGTGATAATATCCCACGGCCCGCACCACGTCGCCATGCGCCTCGTCGAGATAGATCCGCATGATCGCGCCGGCCGCGACGATGTTGAAGCACGGATCTTTGATCAGCCGCCCAGCGACATCGGCGGGGGTCATGTGCCAGGACCGCGCGAGGTACGGGACCCAGTTGGAGTTGACCTGCATCACACCCAGATCGCCGGTGCCGTTGAAGTTGCGGGAGATGGTGCCGGGTTGCCCCGCTTCGACGACCTGGACCGACGGCAGCACGCGCGGCGGCAAATGGTAGAACTGGGAGACCGCCAGCATGCAGGCGAGCCAGGGAACCGGCAGCGTCACGCCTGTTTAAGTTCGATCAGGCTGCGGCGGATTTTGCGGCCGCGTTCAACCTTGTCCTCGATATACGCCGCGTCCCCCCACCTCACCGCGCGAGCCATCGCCTGGGCGTCCTCCATGAAGCGCGCCAGCATCTCCAGCAGCGCTTCCCGGTTGTTCAGAAAAATGTCGCGCCACATCACCGGGTCGCTGGCCGCGATGCGAGTGAAATCGCGGAAGCCGGAAGCAGCGAAATTGGTGACTTCCCGACGCGTTTCCTCGGCCAGATCGTCGGCGGTGCCACAGATCGTGAACGCCAGCAAATGCGGCAGATGCGAAACGATCGCCAGCACGCGGTCGTGATGGGCTGGCTCCATCCGCTCGATCATGGAACCGCAGCGGCGCCACAGTTCCGCGACTTTCTCCACCGCGGCTTCGTCGGTACCGGGCGGCGGCGTCAGCAGAGTCCAACGCCCCTGAAACAGCGTCGTGAACCCCGAATCGGGTCCGGAATATTCCGTGCCCGCCAGCGGATGCGCCGGCACGAAATGCACGCCTTCCGGCACGAACGGGCCCACATCGCGAATCACCGACTGCTTGGTCGATCCGACATCGGTCAGCACCGCGCCGGCCGCCAACGCCGGAGCGATCGCCTCGGCCAACCCGGCGAACGCGCCCACGGGAGCGCACAGCATGACACAATCCGCGCCCTCGACCGCTTTCGCCGGGTCCAGTTCCACCCGGTCGGCGAAGCCAAGCTCCACCACGCGGTCCAGCGTCTTTTGGGTGCGCGCGTTGACGACGATTTCGGCCGCCAGGTCGCCGCGCTCCTTGGCGATGCGCGCGACCGAGGACCCGATCAGCCCAATTCCCAGCAACGCCAGGCGGCGAAAGACCGGTTCAGCCACGGGCTTGTTTCATGAATTCGGAAAGTCCCTCGATCACCATGCCGCATTCATCGGCCGTGCCGACGGTGACCCGCAGGCAATGCGCCAGGCCGTAGGAACCCACGCGCCGCACGATCACTCCGCGGCGGCGGAGGAAATCGTCCGCCTCGTTGGCCTTTTCGGCCACGCCGAAATCGCAGAGCACGAAATTGCCCTGGCCGCGCCAGACCTTGATGCCGGCGGCCTCGATCCCGTCCGCCAGTTTCTCGCGCCAGATCGCGTTGTGTTCGCGGCAATGCTCGACCCAGCCGGGTTCGGCCAATGCGGCGATGCCGGCGGCCTGCGCGGGGACCGAGACGTTGAACGTGCCGCGCACCCGGTTCAGCACGTCGATCACGGTGGGCGGCCCGTAGCACCAGCCCAAACGGATGCCGCCCAAACCGAAGACTTTTGAGAAGGTCCGAGTCATCACCGTGCTTCCGGTCGCATCGACCAGCCGCTCGCCGGCATTGTAGTCGTCGCGCGTCACGTATTCCGCGTAGGCGGCGTCGATGACCAACAAAACTTCCGGGGGCAGCGCGGCGCGGAAGCGGGCCATCTCGGACTCGGAAATCATCGAGCCGGTCGGATTGTTCGGGTTGGCCAGAAACACCAGCCGCGTCGATGGCGACACGGCGGCGAGCATCGCGTCGAGGTCGGTCTGGAGGTTGCGCTCCTTCACCTTGATCACGCGGCTGCCGGCGTATTTCCCGGCGATCTCGTAAATCGTGAAGCCGTGCTCCGACATCAGGATGTCGCGGCCGGGCCCGCCGTAGGCCAGGCACAACTGATACAGCAGGTCATCGGAGCCAGCGCCGCACACGATGCGCGCCGGATCGAGACCCCAGCGTTTGCCGATCGCGTGGCGCAACGCATCGGCGCCGCCATCCGGGTAGCGGTACGCCTCCGGCGCGATTTCCCGCAGCGCCTTTTGCGCGCCGGGGGGCACGCCGAACGCGCCCTCATTGGAGGACAGCTTGTAGACGCGGTTGACACCCGGCACGGATGATTCGCCACTGACATAGGGGCTGATCGTCAGGATTTCCGGGCGAGGGGTCGGCGAAGTCATACGGGGTCTCCTGGCACCGGAATGGCATAGCCGCCAAGCACGATGGCTCCGGTGGGCAATATGGGGTCGTCTTCGGCGATCAGGCCATCGACCTCGACGATCGGACCGTGCGTGGCGCGCACGGTCAGGCCGGCGTCGGCGAGGCGGGCGCGATCGGCGGAGGTGATGAAGCAGCGGTCGGCGCCGCTGGCGTCCGGGGCAATGGGGCCGACGACCAGGGTGTCGGCGCCCGGCACGTGATCCGGACGCGCGGTCCAGAACGGCAGCCGGGCGATGACGTGCAAACGGGGCTCGCGGGCGGTCAGGTCGGACCACCACGCCGATGGTCCAGCCGGAAACGGCAGCACGGCGACGGTGGCCGCGCCCGTTCGCACCGCCTCCAGCGCGGCGGCTGGCGAGACATGCGCGACGATCGGGGTCAGAAAGCCGAAATGCTCGCGCGCATTGGCTGTCACCGCGCCGCCGGGCGAGGGGTCGAAGACGGCGACAGTCACGGCGGTCTGCATCGCGGTCGTCCCGGCCAGCATCTCCCGCCACATGCGCACCAACGTCTGGGCTGGCAGCTTGCCGGTGTGGCGCGCCAGCAGGCGGCGCAGAATCGCGGCTTCGCGGCCAGGCCGGAACGCGGCGGTCTTGCCGGAGCGGGCAACGCCTTCGACCACGCGCGCCCGGTCCATCAGTAGATCGTGGATTTTGTCGTCGAGGTCATCCAGGCGCGCGCGCAACGCGCTGAGGTCGGGCCGCCAACCATCGTCCGATGGCGGCGCCTCGTTCGTCGGCGACTGGGGCGGTGTCGTGTCTGGCATGGGAAATGACCTAGCGAGCCGTCCCGCCTGGCGCAAGCACGGCGGTAAGCAAACCCGGGCGGACCATGGAGTGGCGAGGCGGCGCCATGCGTGGTCGTGGGAAAGCAAGGTTTAAGGCGGATAAGCCAAGCGGATCGCGGGGAATGAAGGGGATTTCTTTTATCGGAACGTGGTACCGAGACAAATCTTGTGAGTCCGATGTTGACGACGGTCGCGTCACCGAGCCGCGCATCCACTCGATCCCCATTATCCCCTTCATCCGCCTTTGAGCCTTGGCCCGCCACGCCACCGACGGCTGACCAGGAACCGATCGGTCAGCCAGGACTTCAACCCGGCGCGCTTCCGGACGATACTGCCCCCGGAAACCTCAAGGACAATCCGCCATGACCATCGCTCCGCTGCCGGTTTGCCAGCCCGAGGACGTCGGCCTGTCCTCCGCCGCCCTGGCGCGATTGTCCACGGCCTTCCAGGACCGGGTCGACAGCGGGCATCTGCCGGGCGCGGTCGCCCTGGTCGCGCGGCACGGCAAGGTCGGGTGGTTCGAGGCGTTCGGCAAGCAGGACCCGACCAGCGGCGCGCCGATGCGCACGGATTCGCTGTTCCGCATTTACTCGATGACCAAGCCGCTGGTTTCCGTCGGCGTGATGATGCTGTGGGAGGAAGGCCGCCTGCTGCTGAACGACCCGATCGAAAAATATCTGCCCGCCTTGGCGCAGCCCAAAGTCGGCGTGATCGAGGGCGAGACGATGCGCCTGGTGGCGGCCAACCGTTCCATCACGGTGCAGGACCTGCTGCGGCATACCTCAGGCCTGACCTACGAGTTTCGTGGCGCGACGCCGGTGCACAAAGCCTATATCGAGGCGAAGATCGCGCGGCTGAAACAGACCAATGAGGATCAGGTCGCCACGCTCGGCAGGCTGCCGTTGCTGCATCAGCCAGGAACGCATTGGGAATACAGCCGCTCCACCGACGTGCTGGGGCGGTTGATCGAGGTGATCAGCGGCCAAACCCTCGGCGCGTTTCTGGCGGAGCGTATTTGCGATCCGCTGGGCATGACGGACGCCGGATTTTCGGTGCCGGAGAAACATCATGGGCGCATCGCCGAGCCCTTCGCCAAAGATCCGGACACGGCGATGGACGTGTCGCTGCTGGATGTGAAACGAACCGCGATGTTCGAGTCGGGCGGCGGTGGCATGGTGGCGACGGCGATGGATTACGCGCGGTTCTGCGCCATGCTGTTGAATAACGGACGGCTGGACGGGACGCGGTTGCTCGGCCGCAAGACGTTGGAGTTGATGACGTCGGATCACCTTGGCCACATCCCCGCCAATCCGGATCTGCTGCCCCCCGGCCACGGCTTCGGCCTGGGCTTCGCGGTGCGCACGCAAGCCGGCATGGCGCCGTTTCCCGGCTCGGTCGGCAATTATTACTGGAGCGGCGCGGCGGGCACGTCGTTCTGGATCGACCCGGCGGAGCGGCTGTTCGCCGTGTTGATGATCCAGGCGCCGGTGCAGCGCGAGCACTACCGGCTGTTGTTCCGCGATCTGGTCTACGCCGCGATCGCGGATTGAATGCTCGTCACGCGTAACCAAACGCCGACGCGAACGCGATGACAACGAAACAAAATACCGTCAGCAACCCCCATAAAGGGAGAATAAAGCGCGCCCAGTCGCTGTAGGGAACCTGGGCGGTGGCGAGATAGGCGAGCAGCATTCCCGAAGTCGGCGACAGCATGTTCATCAATCCGTTACCCAACAGGAACGCCAGCACGGTGCTTTGCCCGGTGACGCCATTCAATTGCGCGATGGGCACCAGGATCGGCATGCTCAAGGCGGCTTTGGCGGAGGTGGAGGGGATCAGCACGGTCAACACCATCTCGATCGCCATCAACGCCTGACCGACCAGCCAGGACGGCTTGTCGCTGGCGAGGCCGGACAACGCGTCGATGATGGTGTCCAGGACAAGGCCTTCGCGCAACACGATTTCCACCGCCGCGGCCATGCCGACCAGCAGCGCGGCCAGCATCATGCTCTTCATGCCGTCGATGAAAGCGTGCGCGGCGGCTTTTGGCGCCATGCCGGCGAGGGCGGCGATCGCCGCGCCAAGCGCGATGTAAAATGCGCCGAACGCCTCATCGTGCCAGCCGAAACTCGTGGAGCCGACGACGATCACGACGACGGCGACGCCGAGAGACAGCACGATAGCGAGTTGCCGCGGCGGCAGGGCCTCGCCGGCGTGGGAGGTCGGCGCGACGCCGGTGCCCTCGACGCGCGCGAGG
>Ga0182013_10007061_pt1 | contig 12510 bp, 15 predicted proteins | sample 612S2MmetaG_FD_120487 | JGI IMG/M metagenome (GOLD analysis project Ga0182013, IMG submission 120487) | Permafrost microbial communities from Stordalen Mire, Sweden - 612S2M metaG | ecosystem: Environmental > Terrestrial > Soil > Wetlands > Permafrost | place: Sweden: Stordalen | collected... | reverse complement strand
ACAGGGCATGTCGTCAAAACTGTATTTGGTTGTTTTGCCTTGGTTTCCCCTTTAGGGGACGGAAGGGGCTGGCTGTTAATGTGCATTAAAGACACAACGGAAGATTGCCACAGCCTTTTCTCTAATTGATTTTTATGGAAATCCCGATAGCTATCGGGATCGCAATGACAGCCACTCTATCTAATTGTAAAAAAGAAAAACCCTTGCCTACGAGACAAGGGTTTAATCCTAATATAAATCTAAGGTTTTGGGTTATGCTTCTTCAGTAGCTTCTACTTCTTCAACGGGTGCAGCATTAACTGCAGGTGCGCCTTTGGTGTTAACTTTAATAGTTACGTGGTTGCTTCTTTTGCGTAAGCGGTATGCACGGCCTTGAGGTGCTGGCAAAAAACGCTTTAGCATAGTGCCTGCGTTAACCTGGATTTCAGAAACAATAAGGTCGTTATCTTCCGGTTTCAGGTTGTTTTTTTGCTCCCAGTTATTGATGGCGCTCTTCAACAGTTTCTCTAACTTCTGAGAAGCTTCCTGTTTGCTGAATTTCAGGATAGTTAAAGCGTCGAACACCTTTTTGCCACGGATAAGGTCGGCAATAAGACGCATTTTGCGTGTAGAGGTGGGATTGTTTTTTAAATGTGCTACTGCTTCCATGATATTATTTCTTTTGAGAATTCTTATTTTATGTTCTGTCGTTAACCGGAGACGCAAAATTTTGCGTCTTTTCCTAATACAGAGACGCAAAATCTTGCGTCTCTACGATTTATTTAACCTTTTTCGATGAATGGCCTTTGAAGATACGGGTTGGTGAAAACTCGCCCAGCTTGTGGCCTACCATGTTTTCAGTTACATACACCGGTATAAATTTGTTACCGTTATGCACTGCAAAAGTATGGCCTACCATTTCAGGAACTACCACCGAAGCACGGCTCCAGGTTTTAACAACCGTTTTCTTTCCGCCATCATTCAGCTTGCTTACTTTTTTAGCCAGTTTGAATTGAACGTAAGGGCCTTTTTTTATTGAACGTGCCATCTGCTTATATTAATTTTTGAATTTTAAATTTAGTTTTTATCTACTATTTACTCCTCTTTGAAACAATAAACTGAGAAGTAGTCTTTTTAGGCGAACGGGTTTTGTATCCCTTAGCCTTCATGCCTTTGCGGCTACGTGGGTGTCCGCCAGATGCGCGGCCTTCACCACCACCCATTGGGTGATCGACAGGGTTCATGGCAACAGCCCTTGTACGTGGACGACGGCCCAACCAGCGTTTACGGCCTGCTTTACCTAAGCTTTGCAGGTTATGGTCGCCGTTAGATACAGTGCCAATAGTAGCTACACACTCCAGTAATATTTTTCTTGTTTCGCCTGAAGGCAGTTTGATGATGGCATATCTGTCTTCGCGTGCAAGTAACTGGGCAGATGTTCCTGCACTACGTACAATGCTACCGCCTTTGCCAGGGTGTAATTCGATGTTGTGGATGATTGCACCCAGTGGAATTTCAGCTAATGAAAGTGTATTGCCTAATTCAGGTGGAACACCTTTGCCGGCAATAACTGTAGCACCAACTTTAATACCTGCAGGGGCCAGGATATATCTCTTTTCGCCGTCAGGATAGTGAACCAGGGCGATGAATGATGTACGGATAGGATCGTATTCAACTGTAGCAACTTTTCCGGGAACGTTTGCTTTGTCTCTTTTCCAGTCAATAATACGGTAACGTTGTTTGTGCCCACCACCTACATAACGCATGGTCATAGCGCCGGCGCTGTTACGGCCACCGCTTGATTTGTGAGGAGCCATCAGGCTTTTCTCAGGTTTGTTGGTTGTAATTTCGTCGAACGTGAGGAGTTCTGTGAACCTCATGCTCGGGGTGTAAGGCCTGTACTTCTTAATGCCCATTGTATTCTTTTTTTAATCCCCTTTGTCTTATCAGTGGTCGGATATCCACTTTAGTTAAAGAATATTTTTGTTGTGTTCATGTGTTTAAGTGTTCATGTCCGCATGTTGAATTTCAACTTTAACACCTTAACACTTGCGCACCTGCGCACGTTTTTTATACTGATCCGTAAAAATCAATTACTTCACCTTTCTTCAGGGTAACATGCGCCTTTTTGTAAGGTGACTTAATACCTGTAGCAACACCACGTTTGGTTTGGCGGCTCTTCTTCTTTCCAACAGTTACCTGGGTGTTTACGCCTTCAACCTGAACGTTGTAAGCAGCTTCAATAGCTTTCTTAATTTCAAGTTTGTTAGCATCACGGGCTACTTTAAAAGCATACTTACCCAGCTTTTCGCTGCTCTTAGTTGACTTTTCAGTAACAATCGGTTTTATTAATACATTAGTTGCCATGGCGATTTCCTCCTCAGTAATTAGTTGTTCGAATAATTAGATTCTATAGATTTAACTGCAGCTTCGCTTAATACAAGCTTTTTGCAATTCATAATATCGTAAATGTTAAGGCTGCTTACTTCAGTAACTGACACGGTAGCCAGGTTACGTGCTGAAAGCAAAGTATTTTTCTCAGCACCTGACAATACCACTACACTTTTTGTGTTGGCAATGTTCAGTCCTTTTAAGAAGGCTGCAAAATCTTTGGTTTTAGGCGCTGCAATGTTGAAGTCTTCAACGATGATAAGGTTACCATCTTTTGCTTTATAAGTAAGTGCGCTTTTTTTAGCGATGTCTTTTACTTTTTTGTTCACCTTAATATCATAAGAGTGAGGGATAGGACCGAAAGCACGGCCACCACCTTTTACCAACGGCGATTTCATAGAACCTCTACGTGCACCACCAGTTCCCTTTTGACGGAATGCTTTTTTAGTGGTACGGGCAACTTCCCATTTTTGTTTTGACTTGTGCGTACCCTGGCGCTGAGCAGCTAAATAAGACTTTACAGTTAAATACACTGCATGGTCGTTAGGCTCAATGCCAAAAATATCATCAGACAGGTCAATCTCCCTGCCGGTTTCTGCGCCGCTTTTGCTTAAAACTTTTACCTTCATAATTCAAATATTTATTCGGGATATTACACCTTCCCCAAAAAGGGAACGCAAAAATAGACTTTATCAACAGAGTTGCAAATATTTCCTGTAAAAAAATACGCTTATAAGCCCTATATAGATGAAAAAACCTAAAAATTACGCTCAACAATTGATTACCAAGAAGAAAAAGATATACCCGGTAAACGAAGAGTTGCGAAAATACCTGGCCGAAAACCGGCGGGAAATAAGATTACCAGTCAGTTACGCAGATCTGAGGCATTTTAACGGAAGTGTGGCTGTAAGGGACAAAAAGGGGAAGGATACCCTTTGGGAGGCTGCGCTATATGCACAAAATGATGTATCCCATATTCACGATGGCCTTAAACAGATATATTCCATTTTAAAAACGGGGGGTGATTCATCGGTGCATACCCATTTATCGGTTGAGCGAATTGATTACTGCACTTTTGGCAACTCCAACCCTTTTCGGATTAAAATAGTTAATGACTTTAACGACAACTATGACTATTTCTACATTAAGCAGGCAGACGCCTCGCGAATTTACGGATTGGAACTGGAACACATTCTTTCGCCAACCCGTATGCACTATTTTGTGCATGAAAGCACCCTGGTAGAGGAACACATAGCCGGTATACCCGGCGACCAGTTTATACACTCCTACCTTAAAAACCCCGAGTTTAATAAGGTAAGAATAGCCAAAGAGTTTGTAAAGTTTAACGAGCGCTGTTTTGTGCGGTTGCTGGGCGATATGCGGAGTTACAATTACGTATTTGACATAACACCTGATTTTGAGGAGGTGCAGTTTAGGATAAGGCCGATAGACTTTGACCAGCAAAGTTACGAGGGCCGCAAAAATCTTTACTTACCTCAGTTTTTTAAAGAAAATGCCGATTTGGTTCAATTGACCCTGGAACTGCTGACCCCTGAAACCATCCGCCAATACCAAAAAGAGGAAAGGACCCTGATTGCCCGAAGAAGCATTTCATCCAAACTAAGGCTAAGCCGGATAACAGATATTATGGAAGCGGACACCATAGCGCCAAAAGAGAAAGTGGCGCAGCTAGGCCAGGAATTGGCCACGCATTATAAAAACGGCTCATTTGGTAAATGCAGTAGCATGGGCGCCCTGGTAAAACATAGCTTAAAAATTCTGGCTGACGAATTTGCGTAACTATTAGCGGGTGATTGCGTTAAATACAACATGGCAATTGTATTGTTTTAAAAAACAAAAATAATTATAGCCATTTTGAATTAACTTTATTAAATTTGGTACAAGAAAGGTTATTTAGAGAAATTCCATACGTTTTACCTAAATACCTCCTTCAGCGGATAATTACATCGCTTTAGGTTTCCCGATAGTATTTATTTGAAAGCCCTGGTTAACTATTTTCTGAAACATTAAGAATCTTATGCCCCCACTTTACAAGCAAAAATCACGGAAATCATCAGAGCCACTCACACAGTGTAAAGATTGCGGCTCGGATAATACCAAGCGGGTGCACCGGACTTTTTTTGAGAAGTTTCTAAGCGGCCTAACCGCAGGCAAATATGCTTACCAGAAATTTTACTGCAAGGCTTGTAAGACGGCTACCTATAAAAGTATCAGTGAGGCTGAGAAGGGGAAGTATGTTTTGATTAATGAGGGGGAGGGTTAGGGGCGTTGGAGGTATTTTTCTTTTATCTTGCTTCTAAAAAAATACGGGGTTCTTTAGCCCTTTGTTTAATTACTTTAATAACCTTAGGTTCTCATCCTTCCACTTTTCCGTAATCTTCACAAACTCATTATAAGGAATCTTCTTGCCCTTTTCGGCTTTTTTGACCTGGGCGGCCATTTCATCTTCTTTGAGTGATTTGGATTTCGGCGCTTTCTTAATTTTGGATATGTGTGGCATGGTGGTGCTTTTTAAGTTCGAGTTAATCTGCGACACCTGTGGAAGAATGAAGGTACTACCTGAACTTAAAGTTTACAATCACCAAAACGGAACCTACAATGGCTAAAAACTGAATGATGCCTACCGTATAAATTGAACGCATAATATCTACTTTGTCGTCCTTGGTAAGAAAGACAGATTCTTTGTCCTTAAATTTAGCATCTGCTATCATCTTATTGATGGAAAACAAATTTTGCAATAGCAATGAAGGAGGCTAACTGGCCAATCCAAAAAAGAAACATTTTCATTGTAAGCCGAGATTCTGATTCTGCTATTTTGGTTTCAAGTTTAGCTATATCTTCTTTTGAAGCAAAAATCATTTGGGCATCCGCCTTTGTAAGCAATTTATCTTTATCCCGTTCAAGTATAAACTCCGATTTCTTTTCCTCCAGGCGCTTGTCAACTTTCATTTCTACATACTCCACCAAAGCCTTGGCTTTGTCCTTGCCCAATTGCTGCGAAAGAATTTCAAATAATTCTATTTCCGAAATCACCATATTCTTTATTTCTTACCAAATATAAGGCTATCTGTTGTAAAGTAAAAATCTGTCTACACAAAGACATCTTCGTATAATGAAAAAGGCCCGGAATAACCCGGGCCTCTTTTCACTTTCCTTTATCAGGATTTGAAGTTTCCTTCAAACTACCCTTCAATAATTACGTATCCACCTATTGCACCCGGAACTGCTCCTTTAATAAGCAAAATGTTCTCCTCAGCCAGCACCTTTACAACTTTAAGGTTTAATACTTCTATAATTTCTCCTCCGGTTCTTCCGGCCATTCTCAATCCTTTGAATACGTGAGATGGATCTGATGATGCACCCAATGAACCAGGAGCACGGGACCTGTCATGTTGTCCGTGGGTCCCCATTCCTACCCCGCTGAATCCGTGGCGCTTTACAACACCCTGAAATCCTTTTCCTTTTGATACACCTTTGATGTTAATCAAATCGCCGTCTTCGAAATTGGTTACAGTAACTGCTTCACCCACCGCTTTTCCGAAATCGTAATCGCGGAATTCGTGCAGTTTTCTTTTAGGCGTAGTGCCGGCTTTTTTAAAGTGGCCTTTCATTGCCTTAGTGGTAGACTTTTCTCTTTTTTCGTCGAAAGCCAATTGAGTTGCCTTATAGCCATCAACCTCCTGGGTTTTTAGCTGGGTAACAATACAAGGGCCGGCTTCGATAACCGTTACCGGGGTGTGTTTGCCATTGTCAAAGACGCTGGTCATACCTGCTTTTTTTCCAATAATTCCTTTCATTCTATTTGGTTTTAGCGGATGATGCCGTTACGGGGCACCATCATAAATGATTAAATACTTTTATTTTTAGTATCAAGTAGTGAGTATTAAGTATTTAGATAACAGCCGCAGCCGGTTTTGTCTTTGTCTAAATACTTTATACCAAATACTGCAATACTATACCTATGCCTTTATCTCAACCTCAACACCACTTGGTAATTCAAGTTTCATCAGGGCATCAATTGTTTTTGATGTAGATGAATAGATGTCGAGCAATCTTTTGTAAGTGCAAAGCTGGAACTGTTCTTTTGAGTTCGCATTTACGTGCGGGCTGCGAAGAACGGTAAACACCTTTTTATGAGTTGGAAGAGGCACTGGCCCACTAACAATAGCGCCTGTGTTTTTAACTGTCTTTACTATCTTCTCAGCACTCTTGTCAACAAGATTGTGATCGTAGCTTTTCAATTTGATTCTGATTCGTTGGCTCATAAAAAGAACGTTTTGGCCCCCTAACCCCCGAAAGGGGAATTAAATTCGTATTAGGGGTTAGTTATCAATTTTTGTTTTATAATTTAAAATCTTTCCATTTTCATTCCAAGCTTACCTGTTCCCCCTTTGGGGGTTAGGGGGCCTTACTCTCCTACTGCGCTTGTTCTTGCTTTGCCGCTGTTCTTGGCTATTACCGCATTGGCAATACTTTCAGGTGCCGGTGCAAAGGTGAAGAATTCCATTACCGAAGTTGCCCTGCCTGATGTGATAGTGCGTAACTGGGTAACATATCCGAACATTTCGCTCAAAGGCACTTTGGCTTTAACTACCTGTGCATTCATTTTGCCTTCCATGCCTTCCAGAATACCTCTTCTTCTGTTCAAGTCACCAACTACATCACCGGTGTTTTCTTCAGGGGTAATAACTTCAACTTTCATGATAGGCTCTAACAATACCGGTTTGCAAAGTTTTGCAGCGGTACGGAAAGCAAGCTTGGCACAAAGTTCAAATGACAATGCATCCGAATCCACATCATGGTACGAACCATCATATAAACGTACTTTCAGGCTGTCAACTTCGTAGCCTGCCAACACACCCGTTTTCATAGCTTCTTTAAAGCCTTTTTCAACAGATGGAACAAACTCGCGTGGAATTGAACCTCCGAAAATATCATTTACGAATTGCAGACCAACCTGGCCTTCGTCGGCCGGGCCTATTTCAATTTTAATATCGGCAAACTTACCACGACCGCCCGATTGCTTTTTGTAAAGCTCACGGTGTTCAATCGTTTTAGTCAATCTTTCTTTATAGTTAACCTGAGGCGCACCCTGGTTACATTCAACTTTAAACTCGCGGCGAAGACGGTCAACCAGGATTTCAAGGTGCAATTCACCCATACCTGCAATGATAGTCTGGCCGGTTTGCTCATCATAAGATACTTTGAACGTTGGATCCTCTTCAGCCAATTTACCAAGAGACATACCCAGCTTATCCAAATCTTTCTGTGCCTTAGGCTCAATAGCCAATGATATAACCGGCTCAGGAAATTTCATACTTTCCAATACCACAGGGTAGTTTTCGGCACACAGTGTATCACCGGTACGGATATCTTTAAAACCTACGGCTGCAGCAATGTCTCCAGCTTCAACTGAAGGCACCATGTTTTGCTTGTTAGCATGCATCTGGAACAAACGTGAAATACGTTCTTTCTTACCGGTACGTGTATTCAGGATATAAGAACCTGCATCCAAAGAGCCCTGGTATACCCGGAAGTATGCCAAACGACCTACGAAAGGATCGGTAGCAATTTTGAACGCCAGAGCTACGAAAGGAGCAGACGTATCAGGGTGGATAGTAACTACTTCTTCAGTATCGGGGTTAGTTCCGTTAATGTTTGGCTTATCCTGTGGCGATGGAAGGATTGAACAAACTGCATCTAATACAGCCTGCACTCCTTTGTTTTTGAAAGAAGAACCGCAATACATAGGCACCACCTTCTGTGCTATAACCGCTTTACGAACGGCAGCACGAATCTCATCAGGTGTAATGGAATTAGGGTCAGCAAAGAATTTCTCCATCAATGTATCATCAAACTCAGCAACCTGCTCAAGCATTTTCTCGCGGTATTCTTTCGCTTCTTCAACTAACTCGGCAGGGGTTTCAATAACGTTATAAGTCATCCCCTTGTCATCTTCATTCCAAACTATAGCTTCGTTTGTAACCAAATCAATAACGCCTCTAAAATGTTCTTCGTTACCCAGTGGTATTTGCATAACCAAAGGAATAGAGCCTAACATGGTGTTAACCTGCTTAACAACGTTAAAGAAGTCGGCACCGCTGCGGTCCATTTTATTTACAAAACCTAAGCGGGCAACACCGTAGTTATCTGCCAAACGCCAGTTAGTTTCAGATTGTGGCTCAACACCATCAACAGCTGAAAATAAGAACACCAGGCCATCCAACACGCGAAGTGAACGGTTCACTTCCACTGTAAAGTCAACGTGTCCCGGAGTATCTATAATATTAATGTCGTATTTTTGATCTTTCCATGTCCAGTGGCAACGGGTTGCGGCCGATGTGATAGTTATACCACGCTCCTGCTCCTGTTCCATCCAGTCCATAGTTGCAGCGCCTTCGTGTACTTCACCAATTTTGTAGTTAACACCGGTGTAATACAGAATACGCTCAGTAGTTGTAGTTTTACCTGCATCAATGTGAGCTGCTATACCAATATTTCGCGTAAAACTTAGATCCTTTCCCATGGCCCCTCTTTGTCTCCCCGAAGGGGAGAAATTTATTGTCGTTTATTTTAAAAATCTTCTATCTATTTCCTATTTTCAATTAACCATTGCCTTTAAAAGTCCCCTTCGGGGATTTAGGGGCCTAGAACTTAAAGTGCGCAAAAGCCTTGTTAGCCTCAGCCATCTTATGGGTATCTTCTTTCTTCTTATAAGCACCACCTTCGCCCTTAGACGCAGCTACTATTTCAGAAGCAAGCTTATCGGCCATGCTCTTACCGTTTCTGTCGCGGCTATACTGTATTAACCACTTCATAGCAACCGATACTTTTCTTTCGCCACGAACTTCGGTAGGTATCTGGAAGTTAGCACCACCAATACGGCGTGTTTTTACTTCTACAGATGGCCCAACGTTCTGGATAGCTTTTTTCCAGATATCCAAACCATTTTCCTTGGTCCTTTCGCCAACCAGGTCAAGTGCTCCGTAGAAAACCCCGTAAGCAACGGACTTCTTTCCTTCGTACATTAAACGGTTAACAAACTGAGTGATCATTACATCTCCGAATTTCGGATCTGGCTGAACGTATCTCTTGGGTGCTTTTTTCTTTCTCATCTTATATTATCTATTATCAGTTAACTGTGATCTGACTTTTTAATTATTACTTTTTCTTTTTTGCAGCTGGTGCTCCCTTGGCAGCTACTACAGCACCGGCTTTAGGGCGTTTAGTGCCATATTTAGAACGGCTCTTTTTACGGTTTTCAACACCGGCTGTATCTAATGAACCACGAACGATGTGGTAACGAACACCCGGAAGATCTTTTACCCTGCCACCACGGATAAGCACGATTGAGTGTTCCTGAAGGTTGTGGCCTTCGCCCGGGATATAGGCAATAATTTCTACAGCATTGGTTAAGCGCACTTTAGCCACTTTACGCAAAGCCGAGTTCGGTTTCTTTGGCGTTGTAGTATAAACACGGGTGCAAACACCTCTTTTTTGAGGGCATGAATCCAATGCACGGCTCTTTGATTTAGCACGTATAATAGTGCGTGCATTTCTTACTAACTGTTGTATTGTAGGCATTCGGTCTTTATTTTAAGGACGGCAAAAGTAGACTTATTATTTGAATTTCAAAAAAAAGAAAAGGAAAAAGCTGGGAGATATGGCGGGAATGGGATTGAGATTGCTTTAAGGTGGGTGGGGTTTTGCAAACGGGGGCGAATTTGGGTGTATAGGGATTGGGACGGTGGGGCTGGTCAATCAAGATTTGACAACTTTTAAAAAGTTGTCAAATCTTGATTTCGGCAGAGGGGGGGGAAATTTAATGGGGTTGATTTGGTGATTTGATAAAGGGGAATAACGCGAGGAATTGGGAATTTGGCGTTTGGGCAAGGAGGGCACCCGCGAGGGGCGCCCCTACAACAGGCGGCTGTTGCAGGTTATTATTATGCCTATTGATGGAAAATAAATTTTGCAATACCGATAAATGAAACCAGTTGGCCAATCCAAAAAATGAACATCCATTTAATCAGGCCTGAACGGCTTTTTTCAACCTCAATTCTTAAATCCATTAAATCCTGTTTGGTGGCCAGCACAGTTTCCATAAAACAAATTTAAAAACAAAATACGGCCCTGCAAAATCAGCTCTATATAAGGATGATTTGGCGTTTCGGCAAAAGGGCACCCGCGAGGGGCGCCCCTACGGTTGGACGGCTGTTGGTTTGGCTGTTTTGTATTAAGCCCTGAAAGTGTTTCATCCCGACTTAGTCGGGGCGGCGGAATATATCAGCACCGGGTGAAGCCTTGCCTACCGGCAGGCAGGCCCGGTGTTGATGGAATTAATTTTATAAAGCCCTACAGGGAGGGGCGTAATACGGTATTAAGGCAGATTGCCGAACACAAATACAGTAGCCAGAGGCTACAAACATAGCAGAGCATAGCTGGAAGCTAGGCTCAAAGAATACGCTATGGCCAAATGGGGGGATGAATTGAACAAAGGATAAAACAACCTTGGGAAAATAAAAGTGCGGGAAGGGACACCCCTATAAAAAACGATACCCGGCAGTTTGAATTGCTTCAGGGACCGCCGGGAACTAGATGCTTCAAAGATAAGTAATAAAGTTAACTTTCCAAAAAGTTTGCAAATGATTTTTGAGGATTTTGAAAGCATAATGACCCCGACCAGAATGAACCGCTACCTTGCGGCTTGCACCGGCAATACCAGAAAAGCAATGACTTTATACCGTAAAAACCTCCAATTATCGCAGGAAATTTTTACCGTGGTAAGTTGTTTTGAAGTGGCTTTACGCAATGCTATTGACAGGCACTTTTCAACAAATTTGGGTGCAGATTGGTTAAGAAACGGAGCTAAGGCGGGTGGGATTTTTGATAATGGCTATTGTCGCTTAACCGCCCGAAACATAAATGATGCTGTTTTAGATTTAAACCCCTAATTATACGCACAACAAACTGGTTGCAGTACTCGGTTTTGGCTTTTGGCGGTATATGTTCTCTATGCATCAATATACGGCAACGGGCAGAACATTATTGGCTATTTTCCCCGCCAAGCCCACCAGCACACCAACTGTACAATACAATCAATATTTTGTTTTTAATCAATTAAAACAGATTAATGATATTAGAAACCGCATTGCCCACCACGAGCCCATTTGCTTTCAACCAGGATTGCCTGCTAAGGATACCAGCTATGCCAGGCAACATTATGGTTTAATTTTGCAACTCTTTCAATGGATGAGTATTGATCATGCAGCGCTGCTATACGGACTTGACCATATTAATACTGTTTGCAAAGAAATTGACACATTATAAAAATGGTTGTATTCGGCTGTTTTGTATTAAGCCCTGAAAGCGGCGTAATATATTAGCACCGGGTGAAGCCTTGCCTACCGGCAGGCAGGCCCGGTGTTGATGCAATTGATTTTATACAGCCCTACAGGGGCGTAATAAGGGATTAAGGCACATTGCCAAACACAAATACACTAGCCAGAGGCTACAAACATAGCAGAGCGTAGCTGGAAGCTACGCTCAAAAAGTACGCTACGCCCAAGTGGGGTGTAATTCGATATTGTGGATAATAGCACCCAATGGGTGAAGCCTTGCCTACCGGCAGGCAGGCCCGGTGTTGATGGAATTAATTTTATACAGCCCTACAGGGTCGCAATACGGTATTAATGGCACATTGCTGAATGCAAATACAGTAGCAACAAAATACACGCATTAAAAATGCGGTGGCCACATAATCCTCGTTAAAATAAACGAGGACCAGTTGAGATTGGCAATTTGACGTTTCGGCACAAGGGCACCCGCGAGGGGCGCCCCTACGGTTGGGCGGCTGTTGGTTTGGCTGTTTTGTATTAAGCCCTGAAAGCGGCGTAATATATTAGCACCGGGTGAAGCCCGGTGTTGGTGCGTTAATTTTATACAGCCCTACAGGGGCGTAATACGGTATTAATGGCTCGTTGCTAAATGCAAATACAGTAGCAACAAAATACGTTACTGTTCAGCAGTTAATGTAGGAAAAGTTTGAATAAGTAGTAAAAAAAGGAAATTAACAAATTCATTTGCGATAACTTATGGCAGTAAAATTTTATAAAGTGT
>Ga0182013_10007060_pt1 | contig 12514 bp, 12 predicted proteins | sample 612S2MmetaG_FD_120487 | JGI IMG/M metagenome (GOLD analysis project Ga0182013, IMG submission 120487) | Permafrost microbial communities from Stordalen Mire, Sweden - 612S2M metaG | ecosystem: Environmental > Terrestrial > Soil > Wetlands > Permafrost | place: Sweden: Stordalen | collected... | reverse complement strand
GAAGAAGCTCAGTGACATGGCGATGATCGTCATCACGAGGTTCGTAAGGAGCAGAGCGCCGACGCGCGCGAAAGGTGGCATGGTCGGTCGCCACGGGCGCGACGGAATGAACTGCAACCAGAACAAGAGTCCCGAGACGAAGAAGCTCGTCAGCATCAATCCGACGTGGAGTTTGGGATTACCCATCACGGGGTTGAAGACGCTCGGCACCATCCACACGACCATGACCGCGTTGAAGAAGATGACAGCGAAGAGTGGCGAGAAGACGACCGCGCCAATTCGTCGCAGCAATGGTCGACCAGGTCGAAGGAACACCCGTCGAAGAAGGCGTCGACGCGTCGTGACCGGCAAGGCGAAGACGAGCGGAATCGCGGGCGCCCCGGCGACGTAGAGCGCCGGTGCGGCGAGCATGACCGTGACGTGTTGAATCATGTGAACCCAGAAGTATTCCATCGACCAGTACTGCAGCGGCGAGACGACACTGAGCGTCGCGACCGCGATCCCGGCGTACGAGAGCCACATACGGAGACGTCGCGAACGGGCATGGCTTGGCGTCGACCTCGCGTTCACTGCGCGTAGTCCCCGCTCGTGCACGGCGACAATCACGATGGCGATGATTGCGATTATCGGATAGCCCCAGTGGTGCGTGAGGTAGTTCACTGCCTCGACGCCCGGAACTCGACCAATCGGCGAAGCGTCACAGGACGACAATTCATGACTCCGCGTACCCCTTTTGGTGCTGCCCAATCATCCCTGAAGAGTACCAAGACCAACACTCTGGTGGCGTCGACGATTCGCCGTCTGCGTCACAGATTCTCAGGAGTGGTGACGATGGCTACCGTTCCTCGCTAATGAGATGCCGCTATGTCGTTCGCTCGACGAATACGGTGTCGAATCATCCGATCGAACACGATGTGGTGAAGTGGTCCGAGCAACTTCCAATAGATGAAACCTGGCACCCCACGTGGACGAAAGGCTGCAACTTGCTGGAGGCGGCCTTCATGGATGCGATAACCCAACCACGCATCTCCGGGGAACCAACCTTCGCTGCGCAACACGAGTTGCGTCTCATCAATCTGGGCAACTCGCCACCAGTCGACCAGCGCGCCGGGAATCAACGCATCGCACGTTCTTGGTCGAAGTCGTTCCCCTACGAGTCGCCCTAGGACGAGTCGTAGCGCCCAGCCAGGCGCAGCGCCGTACCAACGCAGTGAACCGCCAATGGCCCCGAAGTCCCGCTGGATCGCCTCTCGGAGGTTCGCCGGGACTTCGAGTGAGGCGACGACCGTGTACACACCGTCAGACTGACCCCTACGTCGCGCAAACAACGACTGGGCCACGTCCTGTTCCTGCTCATCGAGCGCGGTCATCAGCGCACGCTCGACGCCCATGGGCGTGATGGAGAAGGCCTGCTGCGTTCGCGCACCGTTCACCACGACGACTTCCGTGACCAGACTTTCAATGAGGGCGTGACTTATCAATCGATCGACCGGGGTGACGAGATCGACCCAATACGATGACAAATGTGGCGTGAGCCAAGGTATGTCAACGATGAAGCGCCGGTGAAGACCACGGGCCCGGGCGTACTCAGAGATCATTTCGCGATAGGTGGTCACGTCCGCCCCGCCAACTTCATAGACGTCAGGCTTAACGGACAGTGACTGCTCGAGGTAGTCAAGAAGGTCGTCGAGCGCAATCGGTTGGATTCGGGTGCGCACCCACCGAGGACACACCATCGCGGGTAGGCGTTCAGTGAGATAACGGAGCATCTCGAAGGAGATGCTCCCGGCGCCAAACACCACTGCAGCTCGAAGTTCCACGACGTCCACACCCGAACTTCGAAGAGCGTCGCCGACCTCGTGACGGCTGGAGAGATGCGCAGAACTCGGAGCATCTCCGAGCGCTCCGACGTAGATGATTCGACTGACCTGCGCCTGCGACGCGGCGCGACCAAACGTGGTTGCGAGGCGTAGGTCGAGGTCTTGGAATTCGTCGCCGCCGGCCATCGAGTGGACCAGGTAGTAGGCGACGTCGACGTCCGTCAGCGCACGTGCGGTGGCGATCTCGTCGCCAAGGTCGACCAAAACGGCCCGTTCATTTGCGACCGCGGTCTTGACCGACCGGTGTAGTGCCAGAACGTCGTGATTGCTCTCGAGTAGTCGTAGTGTGAGCGCGCGTCCTACGAACCCGGATGCCCCAGCGATTGCGATGGTCATCAGGAGCCTTCCACCCAGGGGTTACCATTCTCCCACGTCTGAAGTGATGTGAATTCCTATTCGATTCACTTGACGCTGACGACGTTTGACTCGATAGTCGGTCGCTCAAAGAGACAGCATCCTCGTGATGATTGTGATTAAGCGACAGCCTCATAATCCACGTTGGGTTGGCGCTCGCCATTGAGCGCCGATGTCAATACGTCGGCCACAGTGGCCGCCAGGTGGAAGGTCATAACGTTTCGAACCTCCTCGGGGACATCTTCAAGGTCGGCTCCATTTCGCTCAGGCAGTATCACCTCCGTCAATCCCGCGCGGTGTGCGGCGAGGACTTTCTGTTTGACGCCACCGATTGGGAGTACCCGACCCTGCAGCGTCACCTCTCCGGTCATGCCGACGTTCGGGCGGACCGGTTCATCTCGCAGCAAACTGACCAGGGCGGTCGTCATCGTGACCCCCGCCGAGGGACCGTCTTTGGGAACCGCGCCGGCAGGGACGTGGAGGTGGAAGCGTTTTCCAGTGAAAACCTTCGGATCGATGTTCAACTCCGCGGTGTGACTGCGTACGTACGACATGGCGATCTCCGCCGACTCTTTCATCACGTCGCCCAACTGACCCGTGAGCGTCAATCCTTCTGGACCATCGGACACGCTGGCTTCGACGAAGAGGACGTCGCCGCCAGCGCCGGTCACGGCGAGGCCCGTCGCGACTCCGGGCACGCTCGTGCGATCGGCCGATTCAAAGTAGAAGTGGGGTCGACCGAGCCATTCACGTACGCTGTTCGCTTGTACGTGAATGGGTGACTGACGTTCACCAGCGGCCAGCTTGGTCGCTGCCTTTCGCAACAGTCGTCCAATCTCTCGCTCCAGGTTGCGTACGCCAGCTTCGCGCGTGTAGTCGGTGACGATTGCTCGTAACGCTTCGTCGTCGAACGTGACTTCGTCGTCGCGCAGCGCCGCTCGGGCCAATTGGCGACCGACGAGATGATGGCGGGCGATCGAGACCTTCTCGGATTCGGTGTAACCGTCGAGACGAATGATCTCCATTCGGTCGAGGAGCGGCCCGGGAATGGTGTCGATGACGTTCGCCGTCGCGACGAACATCACCCGCGAGAGATCCAAGTCGACCTCGAGGTAGTGATCGCGGAAAGTGTGATTCTGCGCTGGGTCGAGTACTTCGAGCAAGGCCGAGGAAGGGTCACCGCGAAAATCGGATCCCAACTTGTCGACCTCGTCGAGCACGATGACCGGATTCATTGTGCCGGCCTCTCGAAGCGCACGCACGAGTCGACCGGGCTGGGCGCCCACGTAGGTACGACGGTGCCCTCGAATCTCCGCCTCGTCGCGGACGCCGCCCAGGGCGACGCGCACGTACTTGCGTCCGAGCGCGTTCGCAATCGATTGGCCGAGTGACGTCTTGCCGACGCCCGGAGGGCCAACGAGCGCGAGAATGGCCCCGGAGCCCCGTCCATCCACTGGCGCCAAGCCCCGCTCCGCCTGCAGTTTCCTTACGGCGAGGTGCTCGAGGATCCGATCCTTCACGTCCTCGAGACCGTCGTGATCCTCGTTCAAGATGCGCTGCGCTTCGAGGACGTCCAACCGATCCTCTGACTCGTGGCCCCACGGAATTTCAAGGACCGTGTCCAGCCACGTGCGAATCCAACCGGTTTCGGGATTCTGGTCGTTGGAGCGTTCGAGCTTGTCGATCTCTCGAAGGATGGCGGTCCGGACGTGATCGGGCAGGTCCCGATCGACGATCTTGGCGCGGTAGTCATCGGGGTCGACATCATCGTCGCCCAATTGCCCCAACTCCTTCTTGATCGCGTCGAGCTGTCGACGAAGGAGAAACTCACGCTGCGTCTTTTCCATGCCCTCTTCGACGTCGCTCTTGATGCGGTCTCGCAGGGTCAGGTCGGCCAGCGTGTCGCGGGCCCAGCCGATGACGAGGCGCAACCTGGCCTCGACTTCGATCGTCTCAAGAACTTCCACCTTCTGGGCAAGTGTGAGGTCGGGGGAGTAGCCGGCGACATCGGCGAGGCGCCCCGGCTCGGTGATCTCGCGCAGCTGCGCGGCGATCTGGCGTGCGCCGCGACTGAGAAGGATGTTCTCCAAGACGGCGCGATATTCACGAGCCAGGTCGATGACGCTGGACGTCGCCTCGCCGTCCTCGAGGGGTTCGGCTTCCACCCACAGGGCGTCACCGGTCCCGGGAACGCCGGTGCCGATCGTCGCGCGCTGGTCGCCGCGAATGACGATTGCTTCGAGGCCGCCAGCTAACGACCCCTCATCCATGACTTCGGCGATGACGCCGACCTTCGCATAACGACCTTCAATGTGGGGGACGAGTAGCAGATGACCTCCGGCCGATCGTGCGGCCTCTACGGCGACACGGGCCTCGTCCGACTCGAGCGCCATGGTGAAGACCATGCCGGGCAATATGACGCCGGACTTCAGTGGAAGTAGCGGCAGTGTGACTTTCTCATTCGTCATGGCAAATCCCTTTCCGGTGATCGAATTCGCCTGACTGACAACTCTGACGGTCGAGTGAACTCCCTCCCACCCGGACCCTTGGAGGATCCGATCCAGGAAGCCGAACCGAAGTTCGAGACGTCAAGCATAAGGGTTGATTTCGAGATTCTGGCAGTCTCACTAGTCGAGTGCCAAATGTCAGGGCTCACGGCTCAGGGAATGGCCCGTATAACCAAAGTCCTTGGTCAAAAGGGTTATTTTGCATCGACGTCCCCCGGCAACTCGTCGAACTTTGCCGAGTCCTTCGTCCGATAGAGACAGGGGGACCCGGCGCTTGGATCTATTCGTTGGGTACGTCGAACCAGCGACGCCACTCCCGCGACCTCGCTGTTATGGGCCGGAACTGACAGTCGGTCACTTAACGTAATCGGATGACAACCCCGAACGAGACCACCTCGCAGTACGAACGGCTGGGGGTGTTCCCGACCGTCGACACCGGAGTCCGCCTCAGTGGTACGCAGCTTTGGGACGAGTCCGCTCGTCCGACGAGGCCTGCGTCCCCAGCTGACGTCACCTACACTCGCGTCGGCCGCGCGGTCGGCTCGCACCTCATCAGCGTCCATGACCATCTTCGTGACGAACTCGACCAGATTCGCCAACTCGTCGACAGCGTCGAGTCGGGAGTCGTCTCTCCCGCTGACGCCGTCGCTTCACTTGACGAGTTCGCGATCCGACAGAACAACTGGACCATCGGCGCCTACTGCGCGGCCTATTACCGAATGATTGCGTTGCACCACGGTCTCGAAGACAGCGATATCTTCCCGCACCTGCGCACTTGTGAAGTGCAACTCGAACCAGTCATTGACCGACTCACCGAAGAGCATCACGTCATTCACGACGTTCTCGACGGCCTTAACCGCGCGCTCGTCGAACTCGTCGCCGACCCTGGTAATTTCGCTGATCTGCGTCGGGCGACGGACATTTTGACTGATGCGCTGCTCTCGCACCTCGCGTACGAAGAGGACCAGCTCGTAGAACCGCTCGCCCGTTACGGCTTCTACGAGGGCCAGATTCGCTAGACCATCCGAAAACTCAAAGCCAACCTGCGTGGCGAGATTCGAATGTCACCTTAGATGGAGACGTCGTTGGTGATACGTTCGGCGAATGACCAAACAACTCGCTAACTCACTTGAAGCTGCAATCTGTGATCGCAGGTTACTGAGCCATCCGTTCTATCAAAGGTGGGAAGCAGGCGGACTCACCCTCGATGAGTTGAGCCACTATGCCGAGCAATATCGGTACTTCGAAGAGATGCTTCCGCAGTTCCTTCGACAACTGGCCGAAGAGTTGCCCGATGGCCGCGCTCGCGATTCAGTGCTGAAGAATCTTGCCGATGAAGTGGCGACTCCGAGTCACCTTGAGCTCTTCGAACACTTTGCGGCTTGCTACGGCGCATTGGACGCGCCAATATCCTTCGCAATGCGTCGGTTGGTTGATGCCTACCTCGAAGTCCTGTCTGAAAGCCCTGCCGCGGCACTGGCGGGTCTTTGGGCCTACGAGAGCCAAGGCGCGGGAATCGCCGATTCAAAGGCCGAAGGTCTCACACGGCACTACGGCGCGAATAGCGCTGCACTCGACTTTTGGTTGGCGCACGGATCAATTGAAGGGGATCACGCAAAGTGGACGCTTGAAGCGCTTGAACTGCTGGGACCTGATGAAGGCATTGCTCATCGGGCCGCGCGGAGTGTTGCAGACGCGTGGTGGCAGTTCTTGGATGAGCGTGAATTGGTGGCGAAGTAAGAGGCTGCCACGTTTCACCCAGGCATCACCATTATGAGAGTTCAGTTAGTTTCGGTCGCGTTGGACCTTGAACATGAAGCATCCGGCGAGCACATTACGTGCATGAACATCAGCCACATGAGACATTGCAAAGAGATCAGATATCGCGACCTCGGCGTCATTCCCGTTCGCAATCTTGTTGTCTACCTGCGTGCCTGCGATGTCATAGGCGCGAAAAAGGAGTTGGCGATGTCGAAATCCCTCTGGGTAGGATCCGGGAGCTTCATAGCCGTCGCACCGCTTGGCATGTATAAACACCGGCCCGACTTCCTTATAAGGACCACCAAGTTGAGCGGGTTGGTAGGCGATGAGGACCACTTCCTCTCCAACTTCAGCCTCACGTAGGCAGCAGCGCAACGGAGTGCCATTCGCCGATTCGTTCACGAGCGTGACGACCGAGTTGCCGAAATCATCCACGCCCGATGCTCGAATGCGATCCAAGTATTCGGAACCAATCGCGTCAATTCGAAAGTCGAAAGTCATTAGTAACTCCTTCTCCTTGATTCTCTCGTTGAATTTCGGGATCAGGGTTTCTCGTGCAGTCTGCCACTTTCTAGGTCGTCGTCGCATATGACCGTGGCGAGCACGAAGGAACTGCGGAAGGCTTCATTAAGTTGAACGCTGCGCCCGATGGATGGCGCGAATGGTACTTTGTCGAATGGCGGATGAAAAAGAGGAACAGATTCGCGCTCGGCGAAGCCTCGGGTACGAATCGGCGCGGCCCGATCTCATGGCGCTGATTCCCAAGAGCGCTCGCAATATCTTAGAGTTCGGATGTTCTTCTGGAGTACTCGGCGCCGCAATCAAGGCGCGACAACCCGCGCGGGTTCACGGAGTGGAACTCTCCGTGGCCTACGCAGCGCAAGCGCGCACGCGCCTCGATTGGGTGGACGAATCGAGCGTGGAGAGTTTCCTCGCGGGCGCGTTTCCGAATGACGCTCCATATGACTGCCTGATCGTCGCTGACATCCTTGAACACCTCGTCGACCCGTGGACGGCAATGTCGCAGGCAGTTCAATTGCTCAGTCCCGGTGCCACCGTCGTTATGAGTCTTCCAAACGTCCTATGGGGACCCGGGCTTATACGAGTAGTGCGAACCGGTCGCTGGCCACGTGATCCGAGCGGAGTGTTTGACGGCACCCATCTTCGCTGGTTTGGGCTGGAGGATGCCCTTGACCTGCTGAGGCAATCCGGACTTGAACCGCGCACGGTCGTGCCTTCATTCTGGAAATCGGGTATTCGCCATTTCGTCAAGGGAAAAAATGCTTTGGCACTCACCACTTCGGCGCTTTCAGGCCGCTCAATACCTCATTACGGCCGAGTTTCTTGCAACAACTCATGTCCCGCCAATGACTGACAGCAACGGCTGAACGACGAATCTAGATTCCTAATCCCTCGGAGACATCACGTCAGTGTCGTCAAGAACCGACAAAGGGATGGTTTGCTTAGTAGGTTGCTCCTACAAGAGAAGTGAGGTGAAAGATGTCGACGTCATCAGTGGGAGCAGTGGTGGGCACCTACGTCTCGGTGCTCGTGCTCTTGAGTGTGCTGGCCAGTGTTGGGAGCATCGTTACGTACATCATCATCGTGGTGGCAAATCGGGCCGAGCCCGATCCGACGGGTAATCGCACGAGCACCGTTTACCATGTCGGCGCGGCATTCATCGCTCTCTGGCTCGAGATCGCGGGTGTGATCACGATCTTTGTCACGCTGTTCAACCTCATCGGAGCAGGAAGTACGGCCACCTTTTCAACCGAGGTTCACCCGCTCCGCGATTCGACCATTAGGGGACTCACCATCGGACTCCTCCTCTCGATCGTGGGTGGCTACACCGCGCTCACGCATCGCATGAGGGCCATCGACTTGGCCAGTAGCGATGAGATAGTGGCGAGTCCATCGAAACGCGTTGTTCGCAGCTACGCGGCGGTGGTCAGTTTCATTTGCGTGATTGTCATCGTCGTTACTTCGCTCGCTCTCGTATGGGCCGTGTTGGGTCTCATCGCCCCAGGCGTCTATGAGATCGGATCTCGTACCGGAGATTTACGTACGTTGTTGGACGAGGCCACAATATTGGCGGTCTTCTCGTGGGTCTTCTCGACTCACCGTCAACTGGTGAGAGTCCGATGATGCAGACACGTCGCGTTGGTTCGGTCATTGCCGCGGTCTCGATCGTCGCCGGTGGCGCCATGGCTTCGGGTGTGACGGGCAACGTAGCCGCTGCCTCCAGCGTCGCGACGCTACATCTCAGTGCTCCAAAGATCGAGATCGGTACTGCGGTCATCATCAGGGGCACGGCCTTGCCGCGCTCCGCACTGCGTTATGACAACACGGATGCGGGCGTGGTGCTCTACGAGGTCGGGAAATCCTCCGACACCCAACTCGGCGTCGAGCAGAAAGTCCCTGCCAACGGAAAGTTCACAATCACTCAGCCCGTCACCCCAGGAACGCGCACCTACTCGGTTCAGTTCATTCCGGTCGGTGGACTTACGCCAGTATCGGCAACGATCAAGATCACCCTCAGGCGTTAGGGTCCTCTGCGAGGACACACGAAGCGCCCAAAAGTGAATTCGATGCCGCGCCGCCGACCGGCAGACCTCTGTAAGGCTGCTTTTGCACATCGGCGTGCGGAGACGTATTAATACAAGCCATGAGGGGTTCGAGTATTTCATGGAGAATCGAGCAGTTCGTCAAATATGGGCCTTCACGAAAGAACGAACTCGGTGACGTCGTCTGGCACGGGACGATGGATGCACTACTCCGTCGTCGCGGTTTTCTTCGTGCAAGGCTTTATTTTTGCCTCCTGGACGGCACACATACCTCACATCAAAGACCACCTGCATCTGGGTGACGGTTCACTGGGGATCGCGTTGCTCGGGGCGCCGATAGGTTCGATGCTCGCAATGCTTGCGGTGTCGCGACTTCTGCCCAGATTTGGAAGTCGCGCGGTCGTTCGCGTCGCACTGGTGGGGTACTGTCTCGCCGGTCCGCTCGTAGGCCTCAGTACTTCGCTCGGCACATTCTTCGCCGCCTTCTTGGTGTGGGGAGTCTTTCAAGGTTCGCTCGACGTGTCGATGAACGCTCAGGCCATCTCGGTCGAAGCGCGTGCGGACCGCCGTCTCATGCCCGGTTTTCATGGATCGTGGAGTTTGGGATCATTGGCTGGCGCCGGAGTGGGGGTGCTGGGGGTCGGACTCGGTTGGTCACTTAGTGAACAACTCCTGATCTTCGCCGTTCCGTGTCTCATCGTGGTGGGGTGGCTGTCGACGCAGATGATTCCAGACGATCAAAGTCCCGTACGAGGCCAAGTCGAACACGCCGAGAAGGCTCGCTGGAGCCTTCTACAGAAATCGATCGTCGTCTTGGCCGCCATTGCCTTCGCGGACATGTTCTGTGAGGGTGCAGTGGCGGACTGGACGGCGGTGTATCTGCACGGGACGCTCCACACTTCGGTCGTCGTTGCCGGACTCGGGTACGCCTCGTATCTCCTCATCATGATGACCGTGCGGCTTCTGGGCAACACCGTGATGAATCGCTTTACCGTCCACCTGGCGCTTCCGCTGCTCGCATTCGTTGGGACGGTGGGCCTCGGAGTCGGATTGATCGTCAACTTCCCGGCCAGTGTATTTCTGGGCTTCATGTGTCTCGGAGCGGGCTTGGCACTCGTCGTGCCAATGGTCTTCAGCGCCTGTGGTCACATACCCAATGTTCATCCGGGTACGGCCGTCGCAACGGTTTCGGCGGTTGGCTGGACGGGTTTCGTCCTTGGTCCGCCACTTATCGGGGGCATTGCCTCCCTGACGTCCCTGAGGACCGCTCTGTTCCTATTGCCTCTCCTGACGACGGTAGTTGCGGTGGCCACATGGTCGGCGCGAGTTCTTCGCAGTGGACGGGTGCCAACTACTCCATAGTTTCAAGTTGAAGCGACCAGCAACCGTCGCGACGACATAGGTGGCCGATTTCAGGTCTCGGCAAACTTGACTGGAGTCAGTCGAGGATCTCGGTTGCCAAGCAGAACGGGTGACCCGCCGGATCGAGAAGGATTCGCCACAGTTCCGGATTGGTCTGCGCTGACGCGACCCGAGCACCTAAACGCACCGCGTCCATTTCAGCCGCGTCAAGGTCGTCGACTTTCAAGTGCAGATGCATCTGTTTCGGCACGGCCGGGTCCGGCCATGTAGGGGGCTCGTAGTCCTGCACCTTGACAGCAACCAACATGCCACCGTCCGCCTTGACAGCGCAGAACTCGTCGTTGCGATGTGTGACTTCACCGCCGAGGAGCGCCGCCCAGAATTCCGCGAGGACCGAAGGTTCAGAGCAGTCCAGCGCCGTTAAACCTAATCGCGCCGTCGCCATTCCCGAGAGCCTACGGTCACAAAGAGTGATCGAGTCGGTTGACCTTGAGTGGATTCAGCGAATCAGAGATCCTCACTAGTCTCATCTACCGTGATTGAGGAGTGGTGCGAACGATTGAACCTGGAGCGTGTCGCTCGCATTGCCCAGCAGCGGGAGATGCCAGTTCTGCTCGATCGTCTGCAATAGGGAGTAGTGGTTGGTCGGCGTCGAATCCGATATCCCCCTGGCGCCATGCCGGGCGACCACAATCATTGGCACGCGACCACCGCCGTACAAGTTGCCGCCGACGAGATCGCCGCCGCTACCCGCCGTCGGGTTTGGTGCCGTGGCTGGCAGCATCGGCGAGTCGCAGCACCCGCTGTTGTCTTCGGGTCCGTAGGGAGAGTTGTCCGGCGACCTGCGCTGGCGCGCTCGCTGGCTACCAGTGCCGCGATTCCGCTATCATCAAGCCCAGATGCTCGCTAGGCGAAAATATATTCTCACCAGGAATTACGAAGCACCCCCAACGGGATTCGAACCCGTGCCGCCACCTTGAAAGGGTGGAAAAGGACGAGCGAGACAGGTTCCGAAAGTACTGATCAACGACTGTTTCAGGGAGAAGAGTTGAGTTCTCAATTCAATTTGGGCATGCTGTGGGCATTAGCGCCTTCCACATGATGTTGAAACAGACCGGACCGGGTACGGCTAGTTCATTTCAAATCCATCATAATTTATTCGGCGGTTGAGGTGCGCTGAAGTTTGTCAATCTGTTTGAGAATAACTCGTTCGCAATCGTTCAAATCCCAACTACTACTTACATCACATTGGAATTCGGTGACAAGGAGTTCGCTCCCAACTACACATGCAATACAGAGAATGCGGAAATGGTCGGCAAGATAACTTGCTTTGATTTCGATGAAGCGCGCATCCTTTACTCTCGGAAGCGCCAATTCACCTTCGTCAACTAGCGAGGTCTCTAGGTGAGAGAATCGTTTCTTTATTGCCTGAAAGAAATAGCCATATCCGTCCGCCAACTCTTGGTCCGTTTCGTTTGGTCTCACAATGATCGCCACAAAGCGATTGATTCCGGGTACCGCGAACTTTCTCTCTGCGATGATTGGAACCAAAGCGCGGCGTGCTGCACCATGACGCAAATCCTCTTTCGGATGTGTGTACGCGCGTTCTATATGGAAATGAGCAAGCGTTTCCATTGGCATCTCATCAGACGTCAAGACCCTTGAAAGAGCTTGCCTTCCTCTCCTACCCAAACGAAACTTGGACCAAGCTCTCTTATATGCGCCAATCTTGAATCGATTTCGTGACATGAGCCGAGAAGACCCAGGTGGGTACGCATCACTTTTACTCATCACTTGTCTTCACTGAATGTGTGGATTGAAAGGGAGCCCAACGTAGCGATGATCCGTGAGGTCATAACGATCCGGTTCTCCAATATGGATGACGAGCCATCCGACCACACCTACGACTTGGAGGAAACCGGCTCATCAACGTCGTCGATTAGCCGGTAGGTGGTATTTCCCACTACTGCATTCACCTGTAGTTGACCACCGAGCGCATGAATGTATCTCGCAATGGACGACAATTGAAGATCCGCACTGCGCTCAAGTTGTGAGACATTTGGCTGGGAAGTGCCGAGGATCTCAG
>Ga0182013_10007059_pt1 | contig 12517 bp, 8 predicted proteins | sample 612S2MmetaG_FD_120487 | JGI IMG/M metagenome (GOLD analysis project Ga0182013, IMG submission 120487) | Permafrost microbial communities from Stordalen Mire, Sweden - 612S2M metaG | ecosystem: Environmental > Terrestrial > Soil > Wetlands > Permafrost | place: Sweden: Stordalen | collected... | reverse complement strand
AGTTGAATGGTTGGGATAACAAGAGCCGTGTGAAGGGAGACTTTCAAGCACGGTTCTGTGAGAGGCTTGGGCTGAAATGCCCTTGCCTACTCGACCGCCTGCGGCGGAAGACCTGGAACAACGCGGGAGTAGCGGAGTCCTTTGCTTAAAGCTGAATTAATATTTCCTGTTCAAGCACCTTTTTATGAGCGTGCAATAAAGACAGTAAGGCTTTAATGTTTTTCTCCTCTATCAGTTCAGGGTTTGGGCCGCGTTTAAATTGTTTGTTGTAAAGTGCGGCATTGCCGTAAGCGGAGAGTAGTTGCGCCAGGTTATCGGGAATAAAGAAGGAGGCTTTATTGCCTAAATGCTTTTTGTATTCGTTTAAATAAATGTTGACGCCTTCGAAGTCGAAATCGCCGAAGTGGAGGTAGGGGTTAGGGAGGTTGATGAGCCATTTTACCAGGTCTTTGCTTTGCGGGTAACGCGATACAAACAGGGGCTGGATGTTTTTAAAATATGATTGTTGTTTTTCAATGTGCCTGAAGTTTTCGGGATTTTCTATGCCCACAATTGTTACCTGTGGCGGCGGAATAAAATTTTCGAAATCGTAAATAAAAGCAAAAGTGCCGGTGGCGGGATTTATTACCAGTGGCTGGTTATTTAAAGTGGACCGGATTGGTGCATAGCAGTTTACCAGGAAACCTTTAAATGTTCGTATTGATTTGAATTTAGAATCGGAGGCAATTTCAATAGCCTGGCTGCGGGATAATTCCTCATTACTATAACCTGTGATGTAATCGGAGAGATCAGCGATGCCAAAGTGGTTTTGAACGTAGCCGGTCAATGCGTTAACATCATTGACATATAACGCAGATTTAGTGCGTCCCTGCAATTTTCGCAATATGATTCCTTCTGAAATCATGCCATCAATCAGCGGGCCTTTTAGCTGACTCTGCGGGATGGTTTCACCCTGTGTCAGTGCTTTTAGTGCCAGTGCTATTTTGAGGGGTAATTTCATGCGTGGTTGGTAAGGATACGTTTTACACGGGTAAAACTTTTATCGTCTTTTTCTAACTTGTATATGTGCTTATAGTTAACTGCGTTGTTTTCGGTGGGTGAACCGTTGATAAGGTAAATGTTTCTGTCGTTAGCAAACTGCAATATGCCTTTTACGTTGTTGGGGTGCAGCTTACCTATTTCATCCATCATGCAATGCAGGCGGAAATCTTTAAAGCGCTTGGAGGCGCCTTCTTTAAATACATTCAGCAGCATAATGTTTACCATGGCCTTTACCAATATGTCAGTACCCTCTGAACCCACGTTCGATAGTTTTTCAACCCAGCCGGTATCGTTCTGATTTTCTACCACGCGGAATTTCAACTCAAATGAATCGGAAAGGGAAATATGGTCGCGCTTAAAATCTGTTATTTCTTTCAGTAACTGTTTCAGCAATTCTGTTGCCTGCTTGTTTTTCGACTCCTGTCCATCGGAAGTAAACAGGTTAGATGCGCCGAGGTCGAAACTGTGTTCGTCATTAAAGGTTTTTATTTTGATGAGTAGCTGGACAATTTTATTGGCGCTCTCATCAATGTTCAATTCTATCTTTTTGATAGCGCCCACAAAATTTTTGCGCTCAAAATCATTGTTTATTTGAGTGATGATTTTCTTTATCTCGCCGGATTTGGATACCAGGTTGGTGGTTTCGTGCCCGATAGAACGAATTACACTGGCGTATTGCTCGTTGGTGCGTTTTTCGTACTCCGATATTTTCGCCTCTTCCATAAAATTCCGCAGTTCATCGGCAAACTGGAGGAATTGCTCTGTTTCGGTAAAAATGGTTTTGAATTTGAAGATGTTTTGTGCCGAGAAGTAACTGGTAAATTTATTGATGGCCGCTTTTAAATCTGCCAGCCTGTTACCACTGGTGGCATGGCTTTGTATCAGCTCCATGATTAATTCAGAAGCTGATTTGGTTGTTTTGTTCTTCTCCCTGACTTCCTTATGGATATCAGGAATCAACATCCACGAATCGGTAAGCGTAAACTTATCAAAGGCATCTACATCGCGTTTTATTTCTTCAAGCTTTTGCTCAATGCCTTTTATAGTGTCGTTAACCGTTTTTAATGACTTCTGAATTTCATCTTTGCGGGCCTGATATTTTTGTGTTTCAATGGCCAGCTGCTGCTCCAGCAATTGTTTTTGCGTTTTATTTTCTTCTACCTTATCAAAAAGTTCACGTTTGTCTTTTTGATACTCGGCTACCTTATCCCTGTTTTTGTCTATAAAAACCAGTTCTTCTTTTATAGTGGCCAGATGTTGGTTAACGGCGTCTATTCTTTTAGTATCAGCCCCTTTTTCAGATAGCTCGCTTTTTTGCTTGTTGAGCAAATTGGTTTTGTTTTCCTGGTGACTGGTGATTTTTTCGAGTATGGCGGAATCAATAAGTGCCAACGCTTCGGTAAGCACCAATCGCTCAACCTTTATCCGGTTATCAGTTTCCTTCTCTTTGGCCTTTATCTTTTTCTTTTGCTCTTCCTCAACTTTTACAAGTTCTGCTTTTGCTTCGCCTTCGTTCTTTTCGGCTTTGTGAATGGATACGTCTATATCTGCCAGTGCCTGTTGCTTCTCGGCTTTTCCACGGGCTAAGTAATCACTTAAAGAAAGGGTGGTTTGATTAATGTGGTTGTGGGTAACGCTGTGGAAGTATTCCTGTTCCTGTATGGTATCTTTAGTTTGATTGATTTTGGACTGATACTTCTTTCTCAGTTTTTCGCCTTCGGCAGCATGGTTATCAATCAGTTCATTTTGTTCTTTTCGTAGCTTATCAACCTGTTTGGCCAAGGCAGCTTTTTCATCTTCATAATCGGCAAACGTTTTTACCTTTTTGTTGATTTGGTTAAGGTTTAGTGTTATACCATATAGCGAACCTTCTGTTTTTTTCGATAATTCCGGCGATAAATTATTTTGAAACAGCAATTCCTCATCTATCACCTTACCAATGGTATTAGCCCATTTCGGGTGTTGTTCATCCAGCCAGCCGTACAAAGAATTTTTGTTGTTGGCAATTTTAGTTTCGATGACGGCAATAGCGGCGAGGTGAGTTTTTATTTTTTCATCCAGTTTCTCATTCTGCGCCTGGAAGGTTTCCTGCTTTCTATCAATCTCACTATTCCATTGCTTTTGCAGCATTTCAATTTCGGCCTTCAGCAGTTTTATCTGGCTGGTGGCTTTTAATAGGTTGGTATTATGCTCCCGTAAGTCGTTGTTCAGGTTTTCAAGCTCCTCATCGAAATACCGCCGGTGTTTAATCCCTTCCTTATTTATTTTTAAAGCCTGCGTTTCCTCATTCCGGGCGGTAACCTGCTCTTTGGCAGCTTGTATCTCAACTTTAAACTGTTCGCTGATTTCATTTACCTGCTTATCGCTTTGAAGCCGTAAATCGTTTTGAAAGTTTTGAAAAGTGTTGCTCAACTCAATCTTTTCATTGCCCCTGGTGTTTTTGTATTCTACCAACTGGCTTTCAATTTCTTTAATTAAAGCCTCGTATTTTTTAGTGATGTCTTTATACTGCGCCGATAAAATTTCGCGCTCCGCCAGCAGGTTTTTTTCTTCTGCTTCGTGTTCGTTTTTTTTAGCTACGCGGGCTATAATGTTTTTGATGTTGATGCGCTCGTATTCATCCGCCCTCTTTTTGGCGGTTTTCAAGTCGTTATCAAATATGCTTATCTTATTACGTTTCTCGGTTTCTTTTTCCTGGTAGGCTATAAGGGCTTTGTCCAGCTTTTCAATAATCAGTTGTTTGGCTTCTTCTTCTTTATCCAGTTTATCTTTCAGCTTTGGCTGGTTATCCAAATCATGCTGATGGGCCCAGGCCAGGTACCCGGTAAGGGTAATTTTTTCGCGTTCCAGTGTTTTATACTGGCTTAGTAACAGGGCTACCGTATCGGCCTGCTTGGTTACAGAAGGCAGTTTAAATTGCTTAATGTCGTTAAGCTGTGTTTCAAATCCTTTTAGGTGGTGGGTGTAATTGTTCAACTCAATTTGTATGTCCTCTTCATTGAGCGACATGATGATGGTTTGCTTAATAAACTCGGCATCCAGCTTTGAGTTGAGCAATACGTTTTGTATGGTGCGCGGTATGTTCTGATACTGTTTGCTTTCTAATAACGCATATTTTTTAAGCGCATTATTTTTGCCATCGGTATTGCCGTACAGAATGTCTTTATACTCTTCGTAGCGGTCAATTTTGTTGGAGTATTTTATTTTTCCGGCATCCAGTATGGCGCGGGTTTGGTCCCAGCTATCAAAAACACTTTGGTCAGGGCCTATAAAATATTTTTGCTGATAGGCGCCATCAAAAAACCTGAAAGAGACCCTGCCCTGAGATTTAAACGATAGGATGCAAAAAGGGCCTGCTTCGGTATTTACTTCGTATACCACGTAAGAGTTGGCATAAGGAAAATAATATTCGGCATAGTTTTTCTTTTCCTTTGCTATGCCCAGCTTTTGGGTATCGGCATTGTAGAAAAACAGGATGGACCTGAGTAAAGTACTTTTACCCACGCCCTGCGTACCTATTAAATGCACATTGCCATCCAGGTTCACTTCGGCGTACTTAATGGTAGCGCTATTTATAAAAACAACTTTATTGAGGTATCTCATTTTGAACTTCTTCGGGTATATTAATCTTTAAAATCAACTGCTCCAGGTAGTGAAACGATGAAAGGACTTTGTACTGGCTTGATATTTCGTTTTCAAGCTCAACAAATCCTTCGCGCGTTAGCATATCCAGCATTTTTTGTGTGCTTGCGGCTATGGTGTCTTCTTTGGTATATCTTCTTAATCCGTCAGTTTTGTTTTTCAATACGGCGTCAATCTGCACGCGCACTAAAATATCAGAAGGTGTAAAGCGGAAGCCGGCGGCAAATGCGCTGTCGAAGGTTTTTAAAAAGTCGAGGATATCAATCCATTTGTAAGCGGCTTCAATTTTCTTTTCCAGGTCGGCTTTCAACTCACGGGGGCGGGAGAAGTAATAATATTCATCTCCTTTTTCCAATGTGAAATTTATAGCCTCGAAATAGTCGTGCAGCAATTCAAAGTTATCGTCAATTACATCGTATAAACGCCTGACTGTATCAGCCGAGTGATTAGAGCAGATGAATTGGCCCCTGCTGAGCAAATCGAATATATCACCTGTTTGTTTTGGAATTTCCATAGTTTATTTTGGATATACAATTGCGTATTCGAATGATTCATACTGCTGAAAACTATCTCTTACATCCAACTCGTTTTCGTAGATAGATACAGTCTGGCAAAAGATGGTCAGCTTTTCTTCAAAGCTTACTTCGCGCTGATACCGGTAATTCATTATAAAATCGAAAAGGTGATTGCCCGATGCATTGAAGCTGTTATACAATTCATTCAGGTTAATAAAAACTTCCACTTCAGAGCTAACTTCAAGGTGGCCGGTTTCAAGCGCAGCGGCAACGGGTAAACGCAGTTTCTTTCCGCCTTTAAGCTGCTTACTAACTTTTATAATGCTATCGTATGAGGCATCAGTGTGCAACTGCTCTAATGACAGTTTAAGCGGGTAGGCCGGGCGGTTCTCGAAAAATACGTCGCGTGTTTGGCCGATAACATCCACAAAATTGGTTTTGCCTTTTAGTTCAAACTGGTCTTTTAAATATTTAACCTGCCTTAGCTGCTCCAGTAATTTGCTTTGAAATTTTATCTGGTTTAAAAACTCAATAATCTGTTTCTGAATTTCAATCAGGTTATGCCGGCTATCCATTAATTGTAACCTCAGCACATTGGTTATCTGCTTTAATTCTTCATCAACGGCGGTACGGAAAAAAGTGAGTTCATCGGCTGATACCAGTTGATCGGTTTGTTCTATCAGCGAACTTATATCCTGTCTTTTGCGGTCGTAGTTTTCGAGCTTGGCGATTTTTATTTTATAGCTGGGCTCGGTTTTAAAGGTGTTATCAATGTTGCGGTTCAGGTCAACGATATTGCGCAGGGTTATGCGGCCTATTTTACGCAGCGAGGATTTGATGGATTTAAGATAGGTGTATTGGCGGGTGTCGCTGGTTTCCTGTAAATAGTAATTGATGTTCTGCTTTATCTCCTTAATGTTCTCGTTAATGTAGCTGGTGTTAATCTCTTCATTCACCTGCAGTATCTGTTCGAAAAAATCAAGGTATTGCTCATCTATATCCAGGTATAAACCATTTTGCCTGATAATTCCTTTGCTTTTTAGTGTTTCAATAGCGTCCTCATCCAACAACTCCAGCGCCTGTTCAAATTTGTACGCAAATAGTTTGCGTTTTTCAAACATCTCCGTCAGCAGGTCTTTCGACCTGTAAAGGGTATTAATGAGCTCTTTTACAGAGTGAACTGCTAACATTTAGCCGGAAGTTAAAATTTAGTTTGGAGGGCGAAAATATACAAAGCGGAGTAAATGGGGATAGTATCTTTTGCACCTGGTTTTATCGGGCAAATATCATTGTTTGGGGGTTGATTTTGAGTGGGTTAGGACTAACGAGTGGTCAGCAGGCATTATCAGGCTTTTTCGCAAAATGGTCGGCAGCCAACTCACCCCTCCCGCTGAAGCAGCGGGACAAGTTGTCCTTTGGACATCCCCTCTCTTTGAAAAAAAGAGAGAGGAGATACGGCGATTTATGAGACTTGCGTTATTTATGGTTGCAAGTCGGCCGCCTGTGGCGGAAGACTTGCAATAACGGCCAAATACCTTTGTCTGAACCTTGATTTTCGTGATTTTAGGATTAAAGGCATGATTAAATGCCAAGCGCATACTTTATGGCCAGGGGAATGATTTAGTTTCATAAATCGTGGTTGCGGCGGTTACATTAGGCCTGGTTCAGAGACGCAAAATCTTGCGTCTCTACGGATGGAAAACAAAAAAGCCCTTCCGCATTTGCGAAAGGGCTTTTTTATTTTTTAGGTTTTAAATCCTACTGCGGTTGTCCGGCGCCGGGGCGGCCCTGGCCGGGTTGGGCGCGGAAAAATGCTACGCGGTATTCGTTAAAATCTTTTTCAATTTTTGCGGCAAACGCCGGGTCGTCGTATTTTTTGGCGGCCATGTTCAGCTCCTGCATGGTATACAATTGCTCCCTTACTTCGTGGCGTTCGGTGAAGTAGCCTTGCTCTAACTGGCTGTAGTAGGCCATGTCACCGCTTTCGCGGGCATCGTTCATTACGTACTCATAAACTATTTTATAATAGTCCAGTTCGTCTTTAGCCTTAGCCATCATTTCAAGCAACAGCTTGTGGCCTTTTTCTTTTTCGCCGGCGCGGTAGTAACATTCAGGATAAGAATAATCAAATACTGAGTGCGGAACCCTGTCGGCAGGTAGTTCTTCAAGCGAGTAATCAATTACGCCTCCGGCTTTTACGCGGTCTTCTTTGGCTGTGGCAGAATCGCCCATGGCCGCTTCGCGGTCGGCTTTATCCAGTATGGTTTCGGCCAGGTGGCCCAGGTTGCCGCGCAAGTTTACGGTCATACGCAGGATGTTTTCATCCAGGTAAACATTTTTGTTTTCCTTAATGCCACCAAACCTGAATTTGTGCATCATGTTATCGTACATAGCATCCAAACGCACCGGTGCGCTGTAAGGCGAGCCGGTAGGGTTCAGCTTAGGAACGATGCGATAGGTAAGGCCTTCCAGCTGGAAGTATTTACTCATACCCAGGTATGCTTCAGATGGAACTGAAACCGCAAAATAAATAGGGCGGTCCATCAGGTTATTGGCAACGATATCCAGCGTTATCAGGTCGTTTTTCAACAGCCTGCCATTGTCAATAGTCCAATCCATGCGGGTTACTAATTTATCATGGTCAGCCGGGTCAACCATATTTAGTTTTGCCGCAAGTGCGGTATCAATGTCAATGTAAAAATGGCGGGTAGGTAAAAAGTTTTCCTTTTCACCGTTCTGATACATCACCTTTGCGCGGTCGTCATCGCTGGCAATAAACTTCATTACCCTCTTCAGGTCAATGGCTGCACCTTCAGGCACCGATGGGTCAGATTTGTAACTAACCATATCGCGCTTGCTGCCTTCCAGTTGTTCTTTTGTAAAGGTCAGTTTTAAAGGTTCAGCGTCGTTCATTTTATAACGTAACTGGTCGATATACCAGTCAACCCCTGCCAGCGACAGGTTGATGATACGGATATCCTGCCTGATACCTTCAACCTCCTGGGCGTACCACAAAGGATAAGTGTCGTTATCGCCCTCAGTAAATAAAATGGCATTGGGGGCACACGATTGCAGGTAATCAATAGCGCAATCGCGCGAAGTGTAGCGTGCGTTGCGGTTGTGGTCGTCCCATCCCTGGCTGCCCATCAGAAACGGAGCAGCAGCACATAAAAGCACTACGCCAATGGAGGCGGGTACTTCGGGAAACTTAAAGCGCTTAACCAGCAACTGTATAAATGCAATAACCCCGAATCCCAGCCATATAGTATACACGGCATACGAGCAGGCGGTGGAGTAATCACGTTCGCGCGGCTCAATAGGCGGTTCGTTCTGGAATATAATTTGTGCAAGGCCTGTGGTGAAGAAGAAAACACCAATCAGCCAGAAAGTTTTTTCGTCTTTAAAGAAAGTAAAAATAAGGCCTGCCAAACCCAATATGAATGGTATCATATAGAACTTGTTACGGGCTTTATTGTGCAACTGACTTTGCGGTAAATGATTCTGTGGCCAGTCGGGTGTAAAGAAGCGGTGGCTGTTATCAATAAAAGGTATGCCCGATATCCAGCGGCCGTTATCATTGGCGTAGGTACCTTGTATATCATCCTGGCGGCCGGTAAAATTCCACATAAAGTAGCGGAAGTACATAAAACCCACCTGGTATTTAAAGAAGAACCTGATATTATCGCCCCAGCTTATTTTATCTTTTACAAAGTAATCGCTGCCGCCTTTTTTGTTAAGCGATGCGGCATAATCATCAGCCTGCTTTTTTTGAGAAGGCGGAAAGGTTTGCACCACATCGCGGCTTTCGCGGTTTACTACATTATACTCAGGGTTAAGCCAGGCGCGGTAGGCTTCTATTTTGCCACCTTCCTGCCAGAAACCCAAACGGGGGAAAAACATTTTTACCTCATCGCGGAAAGTATAATCTCCCTGCTTAGGGCCTTCATCAATATATTTCCCACCTTTCTGATCCTTAGTCCAGCGTTCTCCCGAATTGGTGTAACCGGTAATATCGGCACGCTGGTCTATATTATATGCCGGCCCGAATAATAATGGCCTTGAGCCGTACTGGTCGCGGTCTACATACGATTTTAAAGTGAAAGGGTCGGTAGGCCGGTTCATGTTTATAGGCGGGTTAGCAATTGCACGGATAGGTACCATTAAGTAAGAAGAGTATCCGATGTATGAGAATGCAATGCCTAACACTGCCAGGTTAAAATACCTGCGGACTTCGTATCCATAATGTTCAGCCAGAAATAAGCCTATAGGGAAAAGCAGGCGCACAAATTTTGCCGCTATGTCATCTTCAATAAAAAATCCGATGATTACATAAGCTATACTAACCCCCATGGCAATGTAGTAATCGCGCTTGTTGCCGGTGTGCGTATAACGCAGCACTACAATAAGTACCGTAGCAATAAACAACGCACCGAAAAGCACGCCGCTGTTAAACGGCAGGCCAAAGCTGTTTACAAACCAAAGGTCCATACCTGCGAAATATGATAAAGTATAAGAGATGATATACTTCATATAAAGCCCGATAAGGAAGAAGCCTATGGCAACGGCCCCAATCCATCCAAGAACCGTGGTGTTTTTGAATTTTTTGTAATAGAAAATGACCGCAAGTGCCGGAATGCCCAAAAGGGCCAATAAGTGCGAGCCAATTGAAACGCCCGTTATGTAAGCAATTAATACCAGCCAGTGGTCGGCACGCGGGCTGTCATCATCATACCATTTAAGCATGGCCCAAACGTTAAAGGAAAGGAAGAACTGCGAACTGGTAAATACGATATACTCAACTGCGCTGAACCATTGCGAATCAAGAAAAGTGCATGAAGTGGCAGCAATTACACCGGCACCTAATACACTGATGATTTGGCCTGTTGTATACCCGCCACCTTTAAAAACAAATTTTCCGGTGAGCGAAGTGGTTATCCAGAATGTGAACATTACCGTTCCGGATGCTGCAAGTGCGCTTAAAAGGTTACATGCCATGGCTACATGGTTTGAACCGGGGCCGCCGGCCACAGTTGCATCAGCGCCCGTAAAAAGGGAAAATATCCTTCCCATTAACAGGAAGAGGGGAAAGCCCGGCGGGTGGGCTATTTCCAGTTTAAAGGCACTTGGTACGAATTCGCCGCAATCCCAAAAGCTGCCGCTTTTTTCCATGGTCATTATGTAAACTACTGCGGCAAAAAGAAAGCAGGCTACACCTAAAATGTTGTTCCACAACTTATATTTCTTCATTCAACTTGTTTTTGAGTGGGGATAAAAATAGATTTTTTGGCGAATAAGCAGCAAACGTTGGTGCAGATTCTTCATTGTTTTATAATTAGTTAATGATATTATTGGCTAACGGCCCATGGTGGCGGGGTTGCCTGCGGGTGGTATTTTCTTATCGGAATTTAACGAACCGGGGATTTTATGCGGGGATAAAACAGGTGTTTAATTTTCTTTTTATTAATGATGAATCAGGCATGACAAAAGCCTGGTAGCCCATGTTTTACCATCTATGCCTTACCCAAATTTTAAGCTTGGTCTGCTAACAGTCTGGTCAGTTTCATCGCTAACATACATGTGTTGTTAAGCCCATGGAATATGATGCATTTACCAAAGCCATTGGCGATTTAGGTTGTTACCGGATGCTTTTGAACGAAGGCGCGGTGCTGCTGATGATGGCCAGGGAAAGGATGGTAAACCCCGATTAAAGGCTACAAATACCTGTATAAACCGCAGTTTTAGCCAAAGGAGTGCCCGGTAAAAAGGTACTTTCTTTCGAAAAAGCGAAAACAGACTTGCAAAAGTTTTAAGGATGATTAATTTTGCACCCTCTTTACCAACTTTAGTCCCGATAACTATCGGGAGGTAACAGATTGGCCCATCGTCTAATGGCAGGACTACAGATTTTGGTTCTGTGTGTGTTGGTTCGAATCCAGCTGGGCCAACATTCTCCGGCTTCGCTCAGAATGACAGCGTTGCTAAATAGAAATCCGCTTTCCAGAAAGGAAGCGGATTTTTTGTTGGTAGAAATTCAAACGCTTTTGTTAAGCATAAGCAATAGTTTCACGTATGGAAGCCTTCTTGCTTGCTTTTATACCCTTCGCTTTTAATTCTTCGTTATGTTTCTTCTTCACCAAATCAATCTCATATTTTATTTGCAGGTTCATCCATGTTTCCGCGCTTATACCAAATACCTTTTCTAACTTAATAGCTAAGGCTACTGTTATGCCGCGCTTTCCATGAACCACCAAATTGATTTCGGTTTTAGACAAGCCAAGCTCATTAGCAAGGTCAACCTGTTTTAGCCCTCTTGCGTCCATTTCTTCGTTCAAAAATTCGCCCGGGTGGAATACATCTCCCGGCACTAAATTATGTGCTGCTGTTTTCTTTTCCTTACTCATAATGCTTCGATATTTCATTTACTAATAATACTTGCACTTTATTCTCATCCAGAGGTGTTATAATAAGCCTGTACTGGTCATTTAGCCGTAACGAACACTGCCCTTTCCTCTCACCCTTTAGGAACTCAAAATTCAATCCCTTAAACGGACGCAACTCTTCCAGTTTCTGAATAGCAATCAAAAGTTGTATCCGCTTCTTATATTGCTTTATAACCTCCTGCGGTATTTTACGCTTGCCACGGATTTCCAAAAGCGGGGTTTCGTATAGTTCCTGCAGTTCTGCTGTGTCAAAATATACTATCATATTCAACGCAAAGGTAAATAAAAAGTTTACAAATACGCAAACTTTTTATTTAAATGGAAGGTAAGCCGAATGGGGCTACGGGCATATTTGAACTTAGTTGTAAGCTACGCTCAAATGGGGGTTAGTAACAGATTGGCCCATCGTCTAATGGCAGGACTACAGATTTTGGTTCTGTGTGTGTTGGTTCGAATCCAGCTGGGCCAACGATAACAAAGCCCTTTGCATTTGCAGAGGGTTTTGTTTTTAGATATTTGAAGGCTATCCTTATCTTTCTGGTATGAATATCCAGAAGCTATACAGAGCAGTTTCACAAGTTGAGTATGACGATTGGCTGGGCAATGGCTTTCAGACTTCCAATAATACCTTAGAAGTAAAACAATTTTTTAGAAGCCGAAGGGCTGTTGATGATTTCATTAAACAGTCAAAAAAATTATTTACGCCGCCGTATATCTTCATTATTGAGGTTCAGGTTCCCCGAAGTTCTTTAGATCTACTAGTGTCATGTCAAGTTAAAATTGTCGGATAAAGTCTTTTTAATTTGATCCGGGCCTTCTCGTTTGTGAATTGCCAATTTATTACAGCATTAGCATTATTACGATGCTCTTGCCATGCCT
>Ga0182013_10007056_pt1 | contig 12519 bp, 10 predicted proteins | sample 612S2MmetaG_FD_120487 | JGI IMG/M metagenome (GOLD analysis project Ga0182013, IMG submission 120487) | Permafrost microbial communities from Stordalen Mire, Sweden - 612S2M metaG | ecosystem: Environmental > Terrestrial > Soil > Wetlands > Permafrost | place: Sweden: Stordalen | collected... | reverse complement strand
GGTGCCGGATGTCGGCCATGACTTCGTCGATGGTGCGGTGGCGCTTGTTTTTGAGGCGCACTGTGATGTCGCCGGTGTTGGCTTCAGTGACCGCGGCGAAGCCCATCTGCAGGCCGGTGCGGCGGCTGGTGCTGTCGACTTCGGGAGTGGCGTGGACGATTTTCTCGACACGATCGAGCACCTTGCCGGTGGACTCGAGGGAGCTGCCGGCAGGCATCACGTAGTCGAGAATGAATCCGCCTTCGTCCATCTCGGGCAGCAGATCTGTCCCAAGATTGGAGTAGGCGAAGTAGGCGAGCGCGGCGAGGACCACGCAGGCGCCGCCGAGCCAGAGTGGCCTGCGCAGAGACCAGTCGAGCGCGGCATGTTGCCAGCCGGTGAGGCGACTCATCACGGGGCCCTGCTCATGATGGGAATCAGTTGCGGTGTCGTTTGAATCGCGATCTTCACGCTTCCTGGCCTTGAGCAGGACCATGGCCAGACCGGGCGTCCATGTAACGGCCAGCGCCAGCGAGGTGAGCAGCGAAACGGCCATGGTGATGGCCAGCGCGCGGAAGAAGCTGCCGGTGACTCCAGTGACCGCGATGAGAGGCAGGAAGACGACGACAGGCGTGATTGTGGACCCGATGAGCGGACGCGAAATTTCGTGGAGAGCCTTGCGCACGGCTTCGACCCGGTTTTCGCCGGCATCGCGATGGAGGACGATGTTTTCGACCACAACGATGGCGTCGTCAATCACGAGACCGATGGCAGCGGCGAGACCGCCGAGCGTCATGAGGTTAAAGCTCTCTCCGACGAGCCATAGGACAAGTACGGTGACGGCCATAGTGACGGGGATGACCATGCCGGCGATCAGCGAAGAGCGCCAGTCGCGCAGGAAGAGGTAGAGGATCATGCAGGCGAGGAACAGGCCAATGAGGATGGCATCGCGAACGCTGGCGATGCTCTCGCGCACGATCTGGGACTGGTCGTAGAAGGGCTCCAGCGCGACGCCGCGCGGGAGGCGCGCGCGCAACTGCTGCACGGCTGCAGCGACACCGTCGGCTACCTGAACGGTGTTACTGGAAGGCTGACGCGCGATGTTGAGCAACACAGCGGGGTGGCCGTTTGCCGAGACAAAGGTGTAGACCGGCATCGGCGCCTGGATCACGTCGGCTAAATCGCTGACGCGCACCGGCGCACCGCTGGCGGTGGTCTTAACGGTGAGATCGCGCAAACTCTGAATATCGTGCGCCTGCGATCCCACGAGGGCCAGCACCAGCTGATGGTTCTGGGGATAGAGCCCGGGCGAGTCGATGGTGTTGGCGACGCCGATGGCGTTGGCGAGGTCCAGGATGGTGACGCCGGAAGCCTGCAGTCGCGCCATGTTGGGTACAACGTGATATTCAGGCACCTGGCCTCCCTGAATGGTCACGGTGGCCACGCCATTCACGCGATTGAGGGGCGGCTTGAGCGTATAGGTGGCCAGTTCCCAGAGGTCGCTCTGAGTGACGCTGCTGTTGGTCGTGGTCAGACTGTAACCGAGAATCGGAAACGTTGCGAAGGTGAGACGGTTGGTGGTGATCTTCGCCGTGGCCGGCAACTCCTGCTGGACGCGGCTGAGTGCGGAGTTGACCAGTTCCAGAGTGCGGAACATGTCGACCGACCAGTCGAAGAAGAGGCTGACCTCGGCCGATCCGCGGCTGGTGTTGGAGCGCACGGTGGTAAGGCCGGGCACCGAGTTGACCGCGTCCTCGATGGGCTTGGTGATCGTGACCTGCATCTGTTCGACAGGCATTACGCCGTTATCGATGCCAATGACGATACGCGGGAACTTGGTCTCCGGGAAGACCGCAATGGGCGTCTGGAAGAAGGCGAAGATGCCCACCACCGTGAGAACAAAAGCCATGAAGAAGATGGTGCGGGCCCAACGCGGCAGCCAGAAATTCGAATCATCTTCGGAGCGCAGTTCATTGTCGGACAACGGAGGAACGGAGGCCATTATTCCTTGCTCCCGCCCGCAGCCGGGGCATCGTCTTTACCGCTATTGTCGTCGTTTTTGGCGCCGCCGATTGTGACCTTGGTGCCATCGTCGAGGCCGTAGCCGCCCTCGGTCACGACCATGTCGGAGGGCGTCACTCCGCTGAGGATCTGGACCTTTTCGTTGGTTCGCAGGCCGATCTGAACGGCGCGCTTGTGGGCAGCGCCATCCGCTCCGACGACCAGCACGGTCGTGGATCCATCATCGGCCGGCAGGATCGCGGCGGTGGGCAACTGGACGGCCTTTTGAATGGTGAGTCCACTGATGATTGCGTGCACCGGCGTGCCCACCTTGAAACGGCCGCCGGGATTGGGCAATTTGAGCCAGACCTCGACCGTTGTTGAGCCCGGATCGAGAGCCGGGCTAATAAGAGCAACGGTCGCGGCTTGAGGATCGTCGACTCCCGGAATCGTGAGCTCAGCTGCTCCGCCAATCTTCAATTGCTGCGCGGAAACCTGCGAGATATGCACCTTGGCTATCAGTGAACTGGTGTCCATCACAGTGATGGCGGGCGCGCCAGCCGCGGCTGTTTCGCCGGGAAAGAGCGGCCGGTCTGTGACGACACCATCGATGGGGCTGCGCAGTTCGGCATAGCTCACCTGGGCATCGGCATTTTCGAGCTTGCCTTGTGCCGAGGTGAGCTGCCCCTTTGCCGCGTCGATGCTGGTTTGGCGGGTGGTCTTTTCCACATTGGCCAGGTGCTTGGCGGCGGTGTCGTAAGCGGCCTGGGCCTGCACGGCTGCGGCCATGGCGGTGTCGACATCCCGGCCTGCGATGGCGCCTTCCTTGAGGAGCCGTTTGCGCTCTTCGACGGTGCGGTTGGCCACGTCTAGATTGGCCCTGGCCTGGTCCACATCGAGTTGGGCCTTCTGCACATCTTCGGGAATCGTGGCGAGTGTGGCGGCGGTAAAGGCAGCCTGCGCCTGGCTCAGGCTGCCTCGGGAGTCAAGTGCCGCACCGCGCAGGTCGCGGTCCTCGAGCGTTAGTAAGAGTTGACCCTTGTGTACGATCGCTCCGCGCTGCACTAGTTCCGCTTTCACAGGAGCGCTGATGCGGGGCGCAATGGCTGCCTGGGCCAGAGGAGCCAGCACTGCATCGGCGGCAATCTCCGCGGAGAGTGGGCCGACGGTGGGATGCTCAGCCTGAACGGCTACGGATGCTTCGGGAGCTGTTTCCTCATTTTTCTTGCATCCACCGGCCATCAGGGAGACAGCGAGCAGTGCGCACACCGCCGCCACCGCTATTCGCGCCTTATAAGCTTCATCAGTTCCACGACTCGTTGCACAGTTCACGGTCTAGAGCCTTCCTGAAAGCGTTTCAAGCTGGGCCAGAGCCAAGTGGTAGCGAACCACGCCATCGACCTGGCCGTTTTCGGCGGCCACCAGGGTATTTTGTGCATCGACCACGTCGAGCACTGTGCTTTCGCCATTGACATAGCGAAGGTTGGTGAGACGAAGGGCTTCGCGGGCATCGGCTACGCTGGCATCGAGAGAGGCTAGCTGCTGTCGTGCGCTATCCGCTTCGTTATAAGCCTCGGTGAGGTCGGCGAGCATGCGGCGCTGGGCGGCACTGAGCGCTACCTTGCTGGCCTGCGAACGGATGCGCGCCTCCTTCACCTTACGCTCCGAGGTGAGCCAGTCCCAGATGGGAACGTCGACAGTGGCGCTCGCGGAGTAGCCCAGGTTGCGCGCGCCGCCAGGCCCGTTGCTTGCAAACTGCGGAGCGTCGATACCATAGCTGTAATTGAGCGCGAGGTCGGGCATCAGGCCAGCCCAGGCCGAGAGGGCCGTGGCCTGGCTGGCCTGGAGCGTGGCCAGGGCGCTGCGCAGTTCAGGATTTTTGGCCCGCGCCGCGGCTTCAACGCTGGGGCGGTCGGGTAGCATGGGCGGGGCTGTCTCCTCGACAACCGCGAATTTGCGGCTCGGGTCCGGGTAGAGCAGGATTCCCAGTTCAAGATTGGCTTTCTCGGTGCCGAGGCCGGCTTCCGCCAGTTCCCGCTGGCGCTGCTGTTGTCCAAGGCGAGCCTTGATGACGTCGACGTGCGCCGCTTCGCGTCCTTCTTCCCGCCTTTGCGTTACTTCGACAAAGCGATTGGCTTCATCGAGCGCACGCTGGGCGACGGCAAGTCTGTCTGCGCCAGCGCGAATGTTGTAATAGAGTTCAACCACAGTCGACACAAGCCCTCGGCGTGCGATTTCAAGTTCCGCCTCCGCCCGCGCCGCGTTGGCACTCGCTAGCCGTGCCGAAGCCGCTCCGGCCAAGCCTAGCGTTTCGGTAACTGCAGCCTGGTTTGTGTATTCATGAATGGAATTATTCGCGATGAACACAGGCAGAGACTGGCTGGTGGTGCCTTGCGTCGTGGTCGCCCGTGTGTGATTCGACTCGGTGAAAAGATATTGGTTGTGAAATGTAACCGTGGGAAGCAACGCGGCCTTGGCATCTTTGCGCTCGAGCGCAGCGGCACGGCTTTCTGCCACTGCGGCGGCAAACGCCGGCTCGTTCGCTTTCGCCAGCCGTATTGCATCCTCAAGGGTAAGCGGCGCATCCGTTTTCGACGGCGCCGTCTGCCCGGTTGCCCACGGCAGCGCCGTCGCCAGCAGAACTCCCGCGATCATTCCAGTACGCAACATAAACATCGATTCCACTCTACCTTGCGCACCCTGAAGATTTGCTGAAGGCGGGAGTGACCCTCCGCTCCACTGACAAGGCATGAAATGAAAGAGGCTGAAACCTGGATTCTACCCTGAACATGTGACACTTGGTGACACGGCACAATTGAACAGTTAGACGATGCATTGGGACTCAGGTACGGGCTAGTCAAATTCACTCACGGCGCGTACAACATGATGAGACGGAAAATGCCGAAGCGACGATCTCTGGCGGGCAGCATCCACCATTGCAATACTGCTTCGATTGTGGGCGGAGATTCAATGCATGTACTGATCATCGAAGATGAGGAACGGCTGGCACAGAACCTTGCCAAGGCAATCTCAAAAAATGCGGGGTTCGTTGTCGATGTCGCATTGGAAGGCAACGAAGGATTGCATCTTGCACTGTCGGGATCGTTCGATCTGGTGGTTCTCGACCTCATGCTGCCTGGCATCTCCGGTGAAGAACTTCTCACTGAATTACGCAGGGCAGGAAACAAGACTCCCGTTTTGGTACTTACTGCAAAGGAAGACAAGCAGACCATTGTGGGCGTCCTGGACAACGGCGCGGACGATTATCTCGCCAAGCCGTTTGACCTTGGAGAACTGCTCGCTCGGGTGAAAGCGCTCATCCGCCGCAGCAAGGGGCAGGCGAGTTCGTCGTTGGTGCTTGCGGACCTGATCCTCGACATGAACACAAGATCCGCAACTCGAGCGGAAGTGCGCGTGGAGCTGACGCCGATGGAATATCGCACTCTCGAATATCTGATGCTGCGCCAGGGTTCCGTTGTTTCCAAGGAAGAACTGCTCGAACACCTCTATGACTACAACTGGGAAAAATTCAGCAACGTAATCGAGGTGTACATCTCAGCTCTTCGCCGCAAGATCGACGCGAGCGCCCATGAGCGACTCATCCACACTTTGCGCGGTCATGGCTACATGCTGCGCCGCAGTGAGGCGGGATGATGCGTTCGATCCGCGGTCGAGTCGTTTTGCTTGTCCTCGCGGCCCAGTTGGTCGCGGCCGTGGGTGCGGTAGGACTCTCGATCTGGTATGTGCATCGCGCGGTGTGGTCGAGTGTCGATTCAGAGTTGAAAGCGCGCATGGTTTCAGTGCTTGCGCTGGTCGACGACGATGTAAAAAGTCCGGATGGTCTGACGTTTGACGGAGATCAGGTCAACATTCCCAAGGAGGATCTCTTTTGCATTGATGATGTACATGGCGGGCCCGTAGCGGGGTCCTCCTCGTGGCTGACCACGAACAAGGATCGCGGACAACATGAAGATGGAGCGTTCTTTTTTCGCCGCGGGGGAGTGATCTATCGAGCCAAGGCGCATATGAATGCGGCAATCCTCGATCAGGAGAATCATCAGATACCGCAACTCTATGTGAATGTCTATTACGCGATGCCGGCCAATCGCGCTGAGGCCGAGATCGCCAACGCAACCCGCATTGCGATTTCGGTTGGACTGCTCTCTCTCCTGATATCCTTCGGTTCGACGTGGTGGGCCGTGGGCAAAGGCATGCGTCCGCTCACCGACTTCGCCCATCAGGCAGATTTGATCGAGGCCGATGGGGCGCAGTTTGAAGACCCCACGGGCACGGTCCGGAGCACTGAGTTGGTGCCGCTCGCCCGTGCCCTGCACTCGCTGGTCTCTCGCCTGCAGCGGGCGTTCCGGCGCGAACGCCGATTTCTCAGCGATGCCGCACATGAATTGAAGACCGCTGTCGCGATCCAGAAATCGACTCTTCAACTTCTGGAACAAGGCAAAGCCTCAGAAGAAGAACTGCGCGAGGGCATCGCACGCGCGCTTGAAGATACTTCACGCACCGAGAACCTTGTGGCCAACATGCTGCTTCTGGCGTCCATCGATTATTTTCAACGGTCGACCGGCAAGGGCGCCATTGACAACGAAGCGCCGCTCGGTCTCAACGAGTCGTTGCAGCATGCCATCGATCAGCTTGTGCCCATGGCGAAGATCAAATCGGTATCGGTTGTGTTCGATTCTTGTTGCGATTTGAGAGTGCGCGCACCGGAATACGAGCTCAACCAACTCTGGATCAATCTCCTCGAAAATGCAATTCAGCATTCCCCGCTCGGCGGTGAAGTGAAGGTTGAGATCAGCCGCATCGAAGGCTCGGCGTGCCGCATCCTGATTGCGGACGCAGGGCCGGGAATATCGAGCGAAGACCTGCCCCATGTATTCGAACGGTTTTATCGCTCGGATCGTTCACGGTCGCGATTGACGGGAGGATTTGGTCTCGGTCTCTCGATTGCCAAGGCGGTTGTGGAGAAGAATCGTGGTGCAATTCAAATCGAAAACATGCCACAGGCAGGCGCCACAGTTGAGGTTTGTCTTCCCGCGGTCGACGCGTAGTGGGCATATTCAACAAGTATGGTTCGCCTTGACCAGGCCGGAATGTTTTCATCAAGCCCGGCGCCCTGTGGCATCAGTTTAACAAATGAGATCTCACCTTCAAAAAAACCCTGCACGCCAGCGCGCGAGGGCGCGCAGCAAGCGCGGCGGACATGGGTTGAAGCATTGCCGAGGATGGATGTGGAAGAGCGTGCTCGGATTATCGAGTGCGTAGGTGAGCGCCGTATCGAATTGCGTAATCGCCGCATCGGCATCGCCCATTGCGCCAAAGCGGCAACCGAAAAGGCAAAGCATGACGAGGAGTGGAGGCAACCTGCCAATAAGCACCAGAAGGCCGCGGCCACCGCGCATCCGGAAAAGCCGGCGGTTGCCGCACCTCAGAAGGCTCCGGAAACTGCGCCCCGGCAGCGCCGGCATCGAAAGACGCCGCAGCGCCCAAACCGCAAGGGAAATAGCTAACCTTACGCTTTTGAGGAGTGCTTTGGCGACTCCCACCGGCCGGATTGAGCGGATTGGAGGATGGCTCCGATAACCGCCATGTTGGCGATGGCGTCTTCCAGGGGAACTGGAACGTCAGCGTCGTCCATAACCGCTTTGGAAAAGGCGTCGCCCTGCAGCGTGTACTGATCGCAGACGGGGAATGTTTCCGTGGTGATGCCGGCGCCCGACAGATCGCCGCCGTCATCGATGAAGAGGCGCGTGGGGCGGTCGGGAGGGGCGTTGAAGGGGATCTCGATCTCGATGCGGCCGCGTGTGCCGAAGAAGTGGACGCGCTGATACGGAACAAGCTGGGTGCTGCACGTGAAGATGGACTGTCCGCCGGGGAAATCAAGCATCGCCGAGGTGAGGCGGTCAGTGTTCATCACCGGATCGCGATCGACGAGGGCTACGACGCGTGTGGGCTCCTGCCTGAACGCGTAGCGCGATGCGTGAATGAGGTAACAGCCGATGTCGTAGAGTGCGCCGCCGCCGCTTTCAACCTGGTTACGGATGTTGGCCGGATCGCTATTGAAATAACTGAAGAAGCCTGAGATAGAGCGAATCTCGCCGATGCGTTTTTCAGCGAGGAGTTGCCGCAGGCGAACCCACTGCGGATGGCAGTTGACCATGAAGGCCTCGCCTATTTTGACTCCGGTGCGGGCGCGGACGGCAAGCAGTGTTTCCGCTTCAGCGACGGTGAGGCTGAGCGGCTTTTCGCAGAGAACGTGCTTGCCCGCTTCGGCGGCGCGGATGGTCCACGGGACATGAAGCTGGTTGGGGAGCGGGTTGTAGATGGCATCGATGCTGGGGTCGGCGAGGAGTTCCTCATAGGAGCCGTAGGCCGTGGGAATGCCCAGAGCGATCGCAGCCCGCTCGGCGTTGGCGCGATCGCGCGAGGCGATTGCCACAACACGGGTGTATTGCCCGCGCTGCATGGCGGGAATGACTTTTTTGAGGCCGATATTGGCAGTCGAGAGAACTCCCCAACGGAGTGAGTTTTCCATGGAAGTAATCATAGTGCTTGTAAAGCAAAACGGGGCGGCATGGCGTAGAATTGCAGCGTTCGGGAATACGCTTTCTCGCGCTCTGGCAAAACTTGCGCGGCCAGGAAGTCGATTCCGGAAGATCCTAACGCGATTCGAGGGATGGATTGTGATGAAGGCACTGTTATGCGCACATACGCTGCTCGCTTTTGGCCTGCCGGCCCTGATGGCGGGTCCTTTGCTGATTCTTGGTCAGGCGCAGGCCGTTACCGAGATCGGCGGGCAAAAGATTGTGACTCTCACCCGCACTGCCGCCAGCACCACCAGGCCGGAGTTCACAGGCATCACGCTTGCGCCGGGGCGCGGGATGGAAATCCTGCAGATCACCGCGAACTTTCCGGGCAAAGGCAATGTGGACGTGCTCGCTTCTCCGGACTTGGCGGACGCGAAGAAGATGCTGGACGTAGACGATGACAGCTTTGGAAATCTGGGCTACCGGCTGGGCGCCGCTTTTCTGGTTCCCTACCCCAATCGGATTCGCGGCAAGCTCTCGGCCGACGGCAAGACGCTGACCACAGAGTGGAAGGGCCACACCATCACCCTTCCAGCCAACAACATAGGCAAATTGCCCGGGGCGGAGCGCCACGCCATGCACGGGCTGATCCTCCAGGCCAAGACCGACGACGTCAAGGTTGTGGACATTCCCGGCGGCCAGGAAGTGACCGGAGTGATCCATGGCGGCGACTTTGGAGGCCACTGGCTGTCGAAGACCGACCTGATTTTCACCATACGGCTGACGGCCGAAGCCGTGGATGCCAGCATCGTTGCGCGCAATGTGGGCAACGAAGCCGAGCCGATCGCCATTGCCTGGCACCCTTACTTCAATTTGCCCTCAGGCGACCGCACGCAGGTCAAGGTGCATATCCCCGGAACCACGGTGGCTGAGGTGGATAACTACGACAACGTCTTCCCGACGGGCAAGATTTCTCCGGTAGCGGGGACCAAGTTTGACCTGCTTGCGCCGGGCGGTGTGGCGCTGGGATCGAACTTCTACGACGACAACTGGAATCACCTGGAGTGGGCGAACAAGGCCGTTACGGTAAAGGTGATCGATCCGGCGGCGAAATACGGCATCGACATCATCGGCTTGTCGCCGGAGATAAAGGCAATCCAGATGTACGCGCCACCCACTAAACAATTCGTGGCCATCGAGCATCAGTACAACTTCGGCGATCCCTTCGGCAAGGAGTGGGGCTCGACCGATACAGGCATGGTTACGCTGAAACCCGGACAAAGCAGCAAATGGCATGTGCGGCTGCACGTGTTTGTGCCGTAAGGGTTCGCTGCAATTGAACCAACCAAGCGGGCCGGAAGCGATTCCGGCCCGCCTGGTTTTCAGTGGGCCCGGCTGGATCCAGAAGGGTCTTCGGCGAAGCTCTATTCGTGGACAAATGTAACTTCAACACGCCGCGATTGCAGGAAGTAAGGAATCCAGATCAGGCCGGCGACGATCGCCCTCAAAACGCCCGTCCATGTGGAATGTGGGGTATATTTCAAGGTCATCAGGTGATCGATCAGAACCCAGACGATCTGGGCCGAGAAATAGACCACCATGGCGGTTGGGAAAACACGCTTCCGTTGGTAAAGCAGAACGTTGAGGCAGACCACCGCAGCGAGAAACAAGGTATTGGTGATGGCCTCAAACATGACGAGTCCGGCAAGGCCGGGACGAAGCGCAAGGCCTGCCTGGTATCGATCGCCGGTCAAGATGCGGAGATCGGTATAGACGCCATGCATCATGATGAACGGCGAGATTGCAAGGCCAATTGCCACCAGGATCAGCCAGCCACCAATGCCGTTGAGGTCGCTCCCCGTTGAAAACATGGGAGAGGCGATGACGGGCTGAGCGGGAGTCGCGGGGGTTGCTTCGCGCGTTGCCACCGGAGGATCGGACAGATCGGATGCGACTGAAGACCTCGCAGCATCCGGCCCCGCGGGCTCACCCAACGCGGCGCCGCAGTGAATACAGACGACCGCGCCGTCCTCCAGTTCGTATGTGCATCGCGTGCATTGATTGGTCATTGTGGAGTGCTGCGGGTACGACTGGATAATCCCCGAATCGCAGAGAGTTGTCAATTACGGTGGCAGCCGTGCGCAGCGAAGCCGCACGAAAACTCTAATCTTCGAGCCTTCTGAGCTGCACTGTCTTTCCGGTGCGGGCCGATTCGCGCGCAGCGTCGAGAATCTGCATGACGATGACGTTGGTGTCGAGCGAACTCAGGTCGTCCTTCGGCATGATTTCGCCGCGCAGAACTGCGGCCAGATAGTTCAGCGAGTTGTTCTCTGGCGGAGAGAGCGAAGGCGGCGTGGTGAACTGCTCTTGCGCATCGTGCTCGTGGCGCACGCGGAGCTTGTCGGACTCGACGGTGATGGCGTAGCCGGTGGCGCCGTAGACCTCCATATCCTTGCGCCCGAAGGGCCAGTTCCACGATGCCTGAATGACGGCCTGGGAATGAGGATAGGTGAGCACGATGGTGGCGTCGTCATCCACCTGCGGATAGGTTTCGGGCTTATCGTGATTGACCACAGCGGTAACAGTGAGCGGAGTTTCGCCGCGCATGAGCCAGGTCATCAAATCTACTCCGTAGCAGCCGAAGTCGTAGAGCGCGCCGGCGCCGTTCTGGGCGGGATCGGTGAGCCAGGCAAGAAATTCCGGCGGAACACCGATCTCCTTGGGGCCCTGGTGGCCGTCGTGAACGACGACGCGGCGGATGGCGCCCAGGCGGCCGCTTTCGGCTTCGTCATAGGCTGCTCTGTTGCTGGCGTACCAGGTGGTCTCGTAGTTCACCAGCACGTGGATGTGGTAGTGGCGGGCGGTGCGGCGGATGGCCAGGGCGTCGTCAAGCGAGATGGTCAGAGGCTTCTCCACCATGGCGGAGACACCGTACTGTGCTGCGATCTCGATGGCAGCCCGGTGATCGGCGATGGAGGTATAGACCAGCACGGCCTGGGGGTGGGTCTTCTCGATCATGTTGGCTTCCTGGCGATAGAAGACGGTTGCGGGAAGCGCGTATTTCTTCTGGTACCTGGCGAATAGTGCGGGGTCAGAGTCGGCGATGCCGACCAATTCGACGTCGGTATGGTGGGGAAGGCCGGCAAGGAAGCCTTCGACGTGGCCATGGACCAAACCGACGACGGCCACTCGAAGCGGCGTACGGTGGACTTGGGCCGTGAGCGCGGTTGGTACGGCCAGCAGCAACACTATCAACAACTTGCGGCTCAATCGAGCAGGAAAAAAAATGAGGACAAAGGGCATAAAATCGAATTCGCCTCCTGGGGCGGATTCTACTCTGGCGGGCCCACGTGAACCTGCTGTCGATGAACGGCAGCGAATCGATCAGTTCCGCATGGCTCAGCCTGCCGACTAGGTGCGATCAAGAAAGAATCTTGCGCGCTGAGTTTCAGAATAGGAATTGGGTGCCGAGAACATCCGGATGGGGCCCCTCATTTCGTAAACTCGCGCCCACTTTTTGCCGTCTATTCCGGTGTGGGAACATTGGTGCAGGCCCGGTTCCGCTGCCCGTGCTGCGGATACAAGACGCTGGAAGCGCCGGACGCGCTCGGATTGTGCCCGGTTTGCTGGTGGGAAGACGATGGCCAGGAAGATGAAGATGCCGCGGATGTTCGCCTGACCGTCAACGGCTCCCTCAGCCTGAAGGAAGCCCGGGAGCACTACATGCACTGCGGCGCGGCGCATCCGCGGTTCCTGCCTTACGTACGCAAGCCTCAGCACACTGAGCAGTAAGCTCTCTTTCTTCCCAAGCGAGGTCTCTGACCGGTTACGTGCCTATTACGGTGCATTTCGCCGCCTGATCGGCTTTCGCCGGTTTGACCCTTCCAGCAAACCCTCTTACCATGAGATGAGGGACTTCAGGGCCACTCAGCGAAGGCTTTGCCTTGAGTAAGAGTGCGTTGCCGCGGCTATTTGCGCGAGTTGGCAGCCGGCAGCC
>Ga0182013_10007055_pt1 | contig 12520 bp, 10 predicted proteins | sample 612S2MmetaG_FD_120487 | JGI IMG/M metagenome (GOLD analysis project Ga0182013, IMG submission 120487) | Permafrost microbial communities from Stordalen Mire, Sweden - 612S2M metaG | ecosystem: Environmental > Terrestrial > Soil > Wetlands > Permafrost | place: Sweden: Stordalen | collected... | reverse complement strand
TGTTCGGATGAATGCGGACGGTACCGGCGCGCGAAAAACCACTGCCCGGGTAAGCATCCTGGCTGACTCTGGCGTAAAGGCAATGGCCGTGCTCACCTTTACGTACACGGCCTCGAACCAGCAGGTGGAGATAGGCTATGTTCGCGTTGTCAAGTTAGATGGCAGTGTGGTCGTCACGCCCGATTACAACGTTCAGGACATGCCCGCCGATGTGACCCGCGAGGCGCCCATGTACTCTGACATCCATCAGAAGCACGTGGCTGTCAAGGGACTCGGAGTGGGCGACACGCTCGAATACCAGATCACCCTTCGCACTCTCAAACCTGAGGTTCCCGGCCACTTCTGGCTCGAGTATTCCTTTCAGAAGGACCTTATTGCTCTCGACGAGCAGCTCGACCTCGACCTGCCCGCAGACAAAGCTGTAACTGTGGCGAGCGCCGATCTTCAACCCACTGTTAGCAGCACTGGTGGCCGCAAGCTTTACCACTGGGCCAGTTCCAATCTTGCGCGGCCCGATCCAGACGCGCCGCCCAAGTCAGTCAAGCATTGGAAGCCGTCGGTCCAGGTAACTACCTTTGCCAGTTGGGAACAGGTCGGCGCCTGGTACAACTCTCTGCAGCGCGATTCCCTCATTGTTACCCCAGCCATTCAGGCCAAGGCGGACGCGCTCACCAAAGGGCTCACTTCCAACGACGACAAGCTGCGCGCCATCTTCAACGACGTTGCTCTACACATTCACTATGTCGGCCTGGATTTCGGCATTGGCCGTTACCAGCCGCATCCGGCTGACGATGTACTCTCCAACGAATACGGCGACTGCAAAGACAAGCACACACTGTTGGCTGCGTTGCTCAAGGCCGCCGGCATCGAAGCCTGGCCAGTGCTGATCTCCGCCGCCAGTCGCGAACTGGATTCCGCAACACCCTCGCCCGCGCAATTCAACCACGTCATTACGCTCGTTCCTCTTAGCGGCAAGATGGTGTGGATGGATTCCACAGAGGAGGTCGCGCCAGTGGGTTTGTTGATGGGTGTTCTGCGCGACAAGCAGGCCCTAGCCATTCCTGATGGCAGACCCGCATATCTTGAGAAAACCCCTGAGGACGCGCCCACTCCAAGAACGATTCACCTCCAGGTTGAAGGAAAGCTTTCTGAGCAGGGACTTTTCACTGGACATATTGACCAGAATACCGATGGGGACGTTGGAATGTCGTTTCGGTCCGGCTTCCGCCGGGTTCCACAGTCGCAATGGAAGGAGTTAATGGAGGGAGTTGCCCACTTGGAGGGTTATAGCGGAGAAGTTTCAAATCCCAAGGTCTCTGACGTTGAGAAGATCGGCCAGCCCTTTGAATTATCCTTTGATTACACGCGAGAGAAGTGTTTCCTTTGGGATGACCGGAAAGCCTCCCATTGGATTTCCCCTCCTCTACCCCGGATGGGCGGGGAACTGGCTCCGGGCGTAAAAGAAAAGAAACCGGCCGATAATCCGGAGCTCGGTTCCACCGGAGAGACTGTCTTTCACGTCACTTTAGAGTTGCCAACGGGCTGGTTCATGGTCGCGCCAAAAGATTTTGATCTCAAAGAGGACTGGCTCGAATACCACGCGAAATATAGCTTCAAGAACGGAATCTTCACGGCAGACCGGTCCGCTCTTGTGAAGAGAACAAAAGTTCCACTTGAACAATGGGACAGATACCTCGCTTTCCGTCGCGGAATGTTTGAAGACTGGAACCGGCAGACCTTGATCTCACCCGCCAATCGAGCCACCGCACAAAACTGGCAGAACAAGATCAACGAGGTAACCCCGCTCGAAGGAGCGCGGATGAACGAGAACCAGATCGTTTTCCGCTTCGTTTCCGCTTCGGAAGTCACTCAGCCCCTGCGCGATGCATTGGCGATTCTTGTAGCCGACCCTTCTGCCAGCTCCGCGGACCTCGCTAAGGCCGTAGGTCTTTCCCGGCAGGCTGTGGAAGCAATCGAAGCAAAGACTCTGCGGCTCTCTCCCGATGATGCAGAGTCGCTCTACTGGATGCAATTACTGGCCCATGCCTGGTCTACCAGGGGATGGGCAGCGCTGGAAGTCAAAGATTTACCGACCGCCGAGAATTACCTGCGCGCAGCCTGGCAACTGAGCCAGGACCAAGTGATCGGGTACCAATTTGGCCGGCTGCTGGAGGCCAAAGGCGACAAGGGCGGCGCGATGCATATTTTCAAACTGGCTAGTGTGAGCGCCGCTGGAATGAACGACTTAGTCGACAGGCTTTTCTACTCCAACTACAAGGTTGGTGACCAGATTGCCGCGAGTTACGAGATGCTGACGGGCAAGCCCTTGACGGCTACCGCGCTGAACCATGGCCGATACGATGGCAGCTTGAGCGCTGAATTAGATGAAGAAAACGAGATTAAAGGCTTCACGCGATCCAGCAAATTCAACTGCGACGCGTATTTTATCTTGGCCTACGAGCAGGAAAAGCCAGTGAAGGCCTACATACTGCAAGGCGACGAGGGGTTTCCATCCATGGAATCTACGCTCCTAGCTCACCATTTTCCGGTTCCCATGCCGAACGGCTCAAAGGCGCGCCTCTTGCGAGAGGTTCGCCTTATGTGTTCATCGTATGGAGGCGGCTGCGACGCTTATTTACTTTTGCCCACAGCCGTCCATATTCCACCTAAGGGCATTACATCACTCGACGCACTCGAAGGTACAAAACATTCAAGATAGAGGTTCAGCGGATTAACTAATCAGGTCCCCTCACGCGTTGATCGCCATGCCCTCGACGGCGCCGTAGGCGTCGAGCAGGGATTCGGCCAGCGTGGGGTGTGCGTGGATGGTGAACATCATTTCCTCCACCGTGCCTTCCAACTCCATCACCGCGACCGCCTCGGCGACAAGCTCCGTGGCTTGCGGGCCGAGGATGTGGACGCCGAGAATCTCGCCGTATTTTGCATCCGCGACGACCTTCACAAAGCCGTCATGGCTGCCAAGGATGGTAGCTTTTGAGTTACCGGCGAAGGGAAATTTACCCACCTTCACTTCATAGCCTTTTTCTTTGGCCTGCGCTTCCGTCAAGCCAGCTGACCCGATCTGCGGCTCTGTATAGGTGCAGCCGGGGATGCGGTCGCGGCGCACGGGGCGGAACGTGCGGCCGGCGATCTTCGCCACGGCGATCATGCCGCTCATTGCGCCCACATGCGCCAGTTGCGGCAGCCCGGCCACAATGTCGCCGATGGCGAAGACGCCCGGCTCGGCTGTCTCCTGCGCGTCATTGACCTTCACCAGCCCGCGATCGAGTTCGATCTTTGTTTTCTCCACGCCGATGTTGGCGGTTAGCCCGGCGCGGCCCACGGCCACCAGAACCTTCTCGGCCTCTTTCACTTGCGGCTTGCCGTTGGCGTCTGTGAAGCTGACCTTCACTCCGGATTCGGTCTTTTCGACTTTTTCGACCTTGGCGCCGGTATTCACGTCGATGCCGCGCTTTTTGAAGAGCCGCGTAATCTCCTTTGATATTTCTTCGTCCTCGACCGGAACCACGCGCGGCAGAAATTCGAGGATGGTCACCTCAGAGCCGAAGGTGCGGAAGAGCGAGCCAAACTCCATGCCCACGGCACCCGCGCCAATGACGATCAGCGATTTGGGAACCGCGTTCATGGCGAGGATTTCAATGTTGGTCAGAATGCGGTCGTCCGCTTTCAGACCCGGCAGCATCTTGGCTTCGGAGCCGGTGGCCAGAATCACGTTTTTCGCCTTCACCGGGCTGACTTCTCCGCTCGCCGACGTGACTTCGACCGTGTGTACGCCGTCGCTCGCGGGGCCGGTCAGCCGGCCGTAGCCCTGCACGCGCGCAATCTTGTGCTTCTTCATCAGGAAGTCCAGGCCCTTGGTGTGCTTGGTGATGATGGCGTCTTTGCGCTTGAGCACCGCGGCCCAGTCGAGCGTCGGCGCGGCGATGCCCTCAATGCCAAATTCAGCGGCGTGCTGCATGTGGTCCCAGATCTCGGCGTTGAAGAGCAGAGCCTTGGTGGGGATGCAGCCCACGTGCAGGCAGGTTCCGCCCAGCTTGTCAGACTGCTCGATCAGCGCGATTTTCAGCCCGTACTCCGCGCCGCGAATCGCCGCCGTGTAACCGGCCGGCCCGCCGCCAATAATCGCCACATCGTAAATTGTTTCTGCCGCTGTTGCTTCAGCCAAGGGGAACTCCATTCTGCGGCGCGCCGTCTTTCTGCAGCGCCTCATTCCATCGTCCAGTCTAATAGATGCGCTTAGGGGCGACTTCGCAGCTGCCTATATGGGAGCGGGTTCTCACAGGTTCATTTTCACCAGTTCGTTTGCCGCGCGCAGCACCTCCGGCTCATCGCCGAGGCCCACCACCCAATGTACCTCCGGCTCGCGGCGGAACCAGGTCATTTGCCGCTTGGCGTAGTTGCGATGACCCTGCTGGGCGGCTTCTATCGCAGCCTCGGCGCTCAAAGTTCCTGCCAGCACGGCCATAGCCTGCCGGTAGCCGAGTGAGTCGAGCGCCTTAACCGGCCCGAAGCGGTCGAGCAGGCCGCGCGTCTCGTCTACCAATCCCGCCGCAAACATTTCTGACGCACGATGGTTAAGGCGGGCATAAAGCTCTTGGCGTGGCGGGTTAAGGCCGATGCGCAGCAGCCGAAAGCCGCTGAGCGGGTCGCGCGCCATCACCTGCGAGAGTGGCCTGCGCGCCGCCAGGCAGACCTCAATGGCGCGAATCAGCTTGGCAGCGTCGTTCGCATGAATGCGCGCGGCGGAGGCCCGATCGAGCCGCAGCAGCAGCCGGTGCAGCCAGCCTTCTCCGTGCTTTTCCCGGCTGCGCTGGAGGCGCGTGCGCAATTCCTGCTGCCGCTCCGGTCCGGCAAAGAGCCCGTCTGTCAGCGCGCGCAAGTAAAGCCCTGTTCCGCCGGTCACGATAGGCAGATGGCCCCGGCCTGCAATCTCGTGCAAAGCCGCACGCGCTTGCCGGCTGTATTCGCCAGCGGTGAAAGGCTGGTTCAGATCGGCCACATCGATCAGGTGATGCGGCAGCCGTGCCCGCTCTTCTTTTGTTGGTTTAGCCGTGCCCAGGTCCATGCCGCGATAGACGGCCACCGAGTCGCAACTGACAATCTCGCCGCCAAAGCGCTCGCCCAATTCGAGCGAAAGCGCCGTCTTGCCACTGCCCGTGGGACCGAGGAGAAGCACGACGAGCGGTTCAGTTTTCGCGGACGCAGTACTCACGGACGCCACCAGCCTGGCGGAAAAATCCACTTGGGATTGGTACGCAACAGAGCCACTATCAAAACAGCCAGGGCCACCATCACCAACCCGAAGACCTGGTTGCGCCGGAATCGCCGCAACTCGACGGCCCGCGCGGCTTTCTCGGCAACTTCCTGATAGTACGGTTTGATGCGGCGCTCGACCACGGTGCGGCTCTCCTGCTGGTTCGTGCGTCCGAGTACGTTGGCGCACCACGCATCAGTATAGGGGAGCCGCTGCATTGCCGCTTTCCACTTCCCGCGTTTGACTTCCCACTCCCGGTTTGCTCAGATAACCTTTCGGGGACTTGAACCACAAGAAAGAGCGGGGACGCAACCATGAAAGTGTTGATTTTGGGTTCGGGCGGGCGCGAGCACGCGCTGGCATGGGCGGTGAAGCGCAGTCCGCGAGTAACGGAAGTTGTCTGCGCGCCGGGCAACGGCGGCATCGCACAAATTGCGCGGTGCGTTCCGGTGGATCTGAAAGACGTGGCCGCAATGGTTCGTCTGGCCGAGGACGAGCAGCCGGAGTTGATCATCGTTGGGCCGGAGCTGCCGCTCTCGCTGGGCATTGTGGACGCGCTTCAGGAACGAGGCCTGCGCGTCTTCGGGCCTACGCGCACTGCGGCGATGCTGGAAACGAGCAAGGGTTTCGCCAAGCGATTCCTGCAGCGGCACAACATCCCTACAGGCCGCTATGCGGTCTGCGCGAACCTGGCCGAGTTGGAAAAGGCCGTCGAACTCTTTCATCCGCCCATCGTGGTCAAGGCTGACGGACTCCATGCCGGCAAGGGCGTCATCATTTGCCCGTCGCGCCACACCGCCGTCGAAGCCGCCCAGGATTTACTGAGCGGCAAACTGCTGGGCGAGGCCGAGCAGCACATCCTCATCGAGGAGTTCCTCGAAGGCGACGAAATCAGTTTTCTCTGCCTCAGCGACGGCAAGCATGTTGTTCCGCTCGCCCCAGCCCAGGACCACAAGCGCATTGGCGAGGGCGACACCGGCCCCAACACCGGCGGAATGGGCGTCTACTCCACTGATGCCATGCTCGACGCCGGGATGACCGAATGGATTCTGCACCACATCGCCGTGCCCACCATCTACGGCATGGCCAGTGAAGACGCTCCCTTCGTCGGCGTGCTCTATTGCGGGTTGATGATGACAGCCCGAGGTCCCCTGGTGCTGGAGTTCAACGCCCGCTTTGGAGATCCGGAGACGCAAGCCATTCTGATGCGGCTTGAGAGCGACCTGGTGGATGCTCTGGAAGCATGCGTCGATGGCACGCTGGAGCAAACTGAACTGCGCTGGAGCCCGGGCGCCTCGGCCTGCGTCGTGGCCAGCTCATCGGGCTATCCGGGCAGCTACAAGACCGGCTTTCCTATCACGGGCCTCGAAGACGCCGCACGGGTTCCGGGGGTTCAGGTCTTTCATTCAGGCTCGTCTCAACAGGACGGCAAGTTGCTCACCGCAGGAGGCCGCGTGCTGGGTGTTACCGCCGCAGCGCCCTCGCTGGAAGATGCCCTGGCGCGCGCTTATGGAGCCATGGCGCTGATTCACTTTGACGGAATATACTACCGGCGCGATATCGGTCATCGCGCTCTGAGGAGAACACCATGACAGCTGCCATCACACTGGAAGAGCTCCTGACCTGGAACAAAGAGGCTTCGAATTTTTGGAAAGCGCACTTGGACGCCAACCCTGAGCTATTGAAATTGCCCTGCGGAATTGGCGGGGCTGCGAATGTTCAGGATTTTGTCGGACATGTCTGGGGAGTGGAACTGCGCTGGGGCCAGCGCCTCGCCGGGCTGCCTGAGCTGAAAAAGGAAGATGCTCCTGCCGGCCCGTTGGATGCACTCTTCGACTTGCACCTGAAGGCAGTCGCGATTTACCGTGCGCTCATGGGCGACGAGGCCCTAAACTGGAATGAGACGATAAAGTTGGACATGCCCTGGCTGCCACCGGATGCGCCAGCCTTTTCACGGCGCAAGATTGCGGCCCATGCGCTCTTCCACAGCCAGCGTCACTGGGCGCAATTGGCCACGCTGGTCCGCGCCGCTGGATTCCCCTCAGGATTCAAGGGAGACGTACTTTTCAGCTCGGCTCTGACATAACCATCGGCTCGGCAGCACTCTCAGACGCCGGTTTGGGCTTCCCCTGGGCCTGCTGAAAGCAGGAACGACACAGTACCGGCCTGCCTTGGGTCGGCTTGAAGGGAACCGTGGTCTCCGCACCGCACTGCGAGCAGTTGGTACGGGTCTCCGGGCGCACCCTCGATCCTCCGCGGACGCGCTTCGCCTTGCACTGCTTGCAGTGCTTGGGCTCGTTCTTGAATTGTTTGTCGTGGAAGAATAGCTGCTCGCCTGCGGTAAACACAAATTCGGAACCGCAGTCGCTGCACTTCAAAACTCTATCGCTGAATTCCATGGCCGGCTTCCCCAAAACAGGGAGATTTATTGAAATCGGCCATGACCCCGAACAACTTGCCGGTCCCGTTTCCCTGTCTTCGTTCTTCGTTCACAACGAGGGCCCGGGCCGCAACAAGTACAGCGGCAAATAAAATTCATGTCTGTCCGCCAAACCGGGGAAGACCTGGAGAAAATCCGCGTGCAACTGCACGTGGAGCATCAACGCAATAAGATCGCGACACGCCGTCCCGGCCTTGCCAAGGGTCTCAAGCTTACTGCCCTCGTCTAAATGCGGGGGTCGCCGGAGCGGCGCACGCCACGATTGTACTCCAACTAGTCCTGCTCTTTACGAGCCTTTTTGCGATTCCGCTTGCGCGCTAAAGCCGCCTTAACACGTTTCTTTTCACCGGGCTTCAGGTAGTAGGAGTGACGCTTGACTTCCTTGATGATGTCCTCCTGCTGTACCTTCCGTTTGAACCGGCGCAGCGCATTTTCGAGCGGTTCGCCTTCTTGTACTCGAACCTCTGCCAAAAAATCCCACCTCCAAACCCGCCAAATGGCATCTCTTATGATACGGGAAACAGTAAACAAATGGTGAATCGCAGGCTCTCATTCCATGGAAATTCTCTCAAAATCGGACAAAATGGACTTGGAATTGCCCTGCCAATCCCTCCATATCACGATTTGGGACAACTTTTCGGCCCTGGCAGTTTGGCGGCCATGGATCGCACCATGCCTTAAACTTGACCGGGAGGCCCACAAAAAATGATCCGCAGCTACCAGGGGCGGTTACCCCAGATCGCCGCCAGTTGCTACATTGACCCCTCCGCGCAGCTCATCGGGGACGTGACCCTCGGCGAGCACTCTTCAGTGTGGATGAACGCGGTTCTGCGCGGCGACGTGCACTTCATCCGTGTCGGCGACAACTCCAACGTGCAGGACTGCGCGGTCCTTCACGGCCAGCGCAACCTCTATCCGGTAATCGTGGGCGACTGGGTCACTATCGGCCACAACGCCACCGTTCACGGCTGTGTGGTTGAAGACGCTGTCCTTGTCGGCATCGGCAGCGTCATCCTCAACGGCTGCCGCATCGGCGAAGGCTCCATCATCGCCGCCGGAGCCGTGGTTCCAGAGGGAACAGTCGTTCCGCCGCGCACGCTCTGGGCCGGCGTTCCCGCCAAGCTCCGCCGCGAACTCGGCAACAAAGACCGCGCACTCATCCTCCAATACGCCCAGAACTACCTCGATTACACGGAGATTTACCTCAACAGCGAAGTGAGCGCCGAAGCCGGGCCGCAGAGATGAATATTGATTATTTTGTCGTGGACGTGGAAACGGCGAACCAGTTCACGCACAGCATCTGCCAGATCGGGATAGCGTCTTTCGCTGGGGGGAAGATGGTGGATGGCTGGGAGAGCCTGGTCAACCCCGACGACTACTTCCTTGAATTCAACATCGCTCTGCACGGAATCGGGCCGTGGACGGTCGCGAATGCTCCTTGCTGGAGCGAAGTGTCCTCGAAGGTGAACTCACTGCTGACAGGCGCGGCTGTGGCCAGCCACACAGCCTTCGACCGCTCAGCGCTCTCCGGCGCATGTGTAAGAGCTGGAATCCAGACCGTCGCCTATAGCAAATGGATCGACACCTGCTGGCTGTCTCGCTTCGCATGGCCCAACCTGCCCAATCACAAGCTGCCCACGCTGGCCCGAAGCTTCGGAATCGAGTATCGCGCACACGATGCGCTTGAGGATGCAAGAGTCGCCGGAGAAGTTCTAGCCCTGGCGCTTGAGCAACGCCAAATCACCATCAACGAACTGCTAGCCTCTCCCCGCAATCACATCACCGCGTTTCCCAAAGCAAAGGCCGTATCCGCAGTCCGCGGTTCCTAGTCCCTCGTCCCTGGTCCCTGCCTTCATCACACCGGCAGCGGATTCCGCTCAGTAAACTGCCGCTGGTGCCAGTAGGGATAGACCGCCGGCTGCTCGCTCGCCTTATCCAGCGCGGCCACCTGGTCGGCGGTCAGATTCCAGCCCACCGCTCCCAGATTTTGCCGCAACTGTTCCTCGGTTCGCGCGCCGACGATGACCGACGAAACCGTTGGCCTCTGCAACAGCCAGTTCAGCGCCACCTGGGGAACGGTCTTGCCCGTTTCGGCAGCTACCGCATCCAGCGCATCCACCACCTTATAAAGGCATTCGTCGCTCACCTGCGGCCCCATATCAGCGGTCTTGTGCAACCGGCTCACCTCCGGCAGCGGCTGGCCGCGGCGAATTCTGCCCGTCAGACGGCCCCAACCCAGCGGACTCCACACCAGGGCGCCGACCTTCTGGTCCAATCCCAGCGGCATCAGCTCCCATTCGTACTCGCGTCCGATCAGCGAGTAGTAAACCTGGTGCGCGACAAACCGTGTCCAGCCGTAGCGCTCTGCTACGGCCAGCGACTTCATCAGGTGCCAGCCGGAGAAGTTGGAGGCCGCGATGTAGCGCACCTTGCCCTCGCGCACAAAAGTGTTCAGCGTATCCTGCACCTCTTCGATGGGTGTGAGCGCATCGAAGCCGTGCAGGTGGTAAATGTCTACATAATCAGTGCCCAGCCGGCGCAGGCTGGCTTCGAGCGCGCGACGCAGATGGTAGCGAGAGGAGCCCACATCGTTTGGCCCGTCACCCAGACGAAACGTCGTCTTGGTGGAAATAAGCGCCCGATCGCGTTTGCCCTCCAGAGCCTTGCCCAGCACTTCCTCCGAGCGACCGTCGGAGTAAATGTCAGCCGTATCGAAGAGGTTGACGCCAGCCTCCAGGCAGATGTCGATCAGACGCCGCGCTTCCTCCACATCGGTTGAGCCCCATGCTTTGAAGAACTCATTGCCACCGCCAAATGTCCCGGTGCCAAAACTGAGTGCGGGAACTTTGAGGCCGGAGCCTCCCAGAAGTCGATATTCCATGATCGCTTGGATGCGGCACGCGATGCCAAGGATGCAGATACCCACATCTGCTAAAGTTAGGGGGTAGTCCCCTCGCTCGAAACCCACTCAGCATGAGGGTTTTGCGTAGACCCTCGGGGGCTCGCTTAAGAGAAATATGCCCCACGACCTGCCTAAAGCGTACGACCCCGCCGCCATTGAAGATCATTGGGCCGAATACTGGGTACGCGAGAAACTTTTCGCGCAACCCACGCCCAAAGCTGCCGACCAAGGTGAGCCCTTTACTATCCTGCTGCCGCCGCCCAACGTTACCGGCCGGCTGCACATGGGCCACATGCTCAACCAGACGGAGATGGACATTCTCGTCCGTTGGCGCCGCATGACGGGCCGCCGTGCCTTGTGGCTGCCTGGCACCGACCACGCGGGAATCGCCACACAGATGATGGTCGAGCGCCAACTGGTTTCTGAGGGCAAGACCCGCCAGCAGCTTGGCCGCGAAGCCTTTGTCGAGCGCGTTTGGGAATGGAAGCGCCAAACCGGCGGCGCCATCCTCGACCAGATGAAGCGCCTGGGCGCATCGGTTGACTGGCAGCGTGAATACTTCACGATGGACGAAAATCTATCGGTTGCCGTGCGCGAGGCCTTCGTCCGCCTGCATGAGCAGGGACTCATCTATCGCGGCGCGTACATCGTCAACTGGTGCCCGCGCTGCCAAACCGCCATCAGCGATCTGGAAGTTGTCCATGAGGAACAAAAGGGCCACTTATGGGAGATTCGCTATCCGGTTATAGGCGCCGATGGTGAAGATACCGGCGAGTTTCTCTCTGTGGCGACCACGCGCCCCGAGACCATGCTCGGCGATGTGGCCGTTGCCATTCATCCTGAGGACGAGCGCTACCCGCATCTGCACGGCAAGAAACTTCGCTTGCCGCTGGTTGGCCGCGAGATCCCTGTCATTCTCGACGAGTGGGTCAGCCGCGACTTTGGCACCGGCGCAGTGAAGGTCACTCCCGCGCACGATCCCAACGACTTCGCTATGGGCGAACGCCATCATCTGCCTTCTATCAACGTGATGGATGACAAGGGCCACATCAACGCCGAAGGCGGCGCATATGCCGGACTCGACCGCTATGTTGCGCGCAAGCGCATGGTCGCAGACCTTGAAGAGCAAGGTCTTTTAGTTGGCATCAAGGACCACGTCAACAACGTGGGCCACTGCGACCGCTGCAAGACGGTCGTTGAGCCGCGCCTTTCCACACAGTGGTTTGTAAAGATTCAGCCGCTGGCCGAAAAGGCGAAAGAAGCTGTCCGGCAAAAGCACATCCGCTTTACACCGGAAATGTACGAGAAGACCTACTTCGAGTGGATGGAAAACATTCACGACTGGTGCATCTCGCGCCAACTCTGGTGGGGTCATCGCATCCCCGCATGGCACTGCGCCGACTGCCACAAGATCACCGTTGCCCGCGTCGATCCCACCGCGTGCGGGCATTGCGGCTCGGAGAAGATCACGCAGGAAACCGACGTTCTCGACACATGGTTCTCCTCAGGCCTGTTGCCGGTTTCCGTCTTCGGCTGGCCTAACATCACTGCGGAAAATCGCGCCGACTTCGACGCCTTTTATCCGACGAGCCTTCTCGTTACCGGCTTCGACATTCTCTTCTTCTGGGTCGCGCGCATGATCATGCTCGGCTGCTGGTTTGCCGAAGATGTTCCGATGCCCGATGGCTCCAAGCGCACGCTCGGAGATTCAGTTCCATTCCGAGAGGTTTACATTCACGCCCTGGTGCGCGACGCCAACCGTGAAAAGATGTCCAAGACCAAGGGCAACGTCCTCGACCCCATCGAGATCGTCAAAACTTATGGAACGGACGCGGTGCGCTTCACGCTGGCCTCGATGGCCTCGCCCGGCACCGACATCGCCTTCAACATAGCCCGCACCGAG
>Ga0182013_10007053_pt1 | contig 12523 bp, 7 predicted proteins | sample 612S2MmetaG_FD_120487 | JGI IMG/M metagenome (GOLD analysis project Ga0182013, IMG submission 120487) | Permafrost microbial communities from Stordalen Mire, Sweden - 612S2M metaG | ecosystem: Environmental > Terrestrial > Soil > Wetlands > Permafrost | place: Sweden: Stordalen | collected... | reverse complement strand
CTTCACCTGCTTGGCCACCAGGTTGACGTTCACCAGGTTTACCAGCAGGTCGATGATCTTGATCAGGTCGTCGTCGGTCAGCGAAGTGAACAGAATCACTTCGTCCAGGCGGTTCAAGAACTCGGGGTTGAACGCCTTCTTCACTTCGCTCCGCACCATGTCTTCAATTTTGGTGGAAACGCCTTCGCCCGTGGGGGTCGAGAAGCCCAGGTGGCCGCGCTTTTCGAGGAATCGCGCGCCCAGGTTGGAAGTCATGATGATGATGGTGTTCTTGAAGTCCACCTGGTTGCCCAGGCCGTCGGTCAACTGGCCGTCTTCGAACACCTGCAGCAAAATGTTGTAAATATCCGGATGGGCCTTCTCGATTTCGTCCAGCAGGATGATGGAATACGGATTGCGCTTCACCCGCTCGGTGAGTTGGCCGCCCTCTTCGTAGCCCACGTATCCCGGAGGCGAGCCGATCAGCTTCGAGACCGAGTGTTTTTCCATGTACTCCGACATGTCGAAGCGCACCAGACTCTTCTCGCTGCCGAACAGGAAGCCCGCCAGCGCCCGCGCCACTTCGGTTTTGCCCACGCCCGTGGGGCCCAGGAACAGGAACGAACCGGCCGGCCGGTTGCTCGATTTCAACCCCGCGCGCGAACGCCGTATGGCCCGCGCCAGCGCCGAGATCGCCTTCTCCTGGCTGATCACGCGCTTGTGCAGCTCGTCCTCGATCCGCAGCAGCTTGGTGATTTCCTCTTCCTTAATGGACGTCATGGGCACACCGGTCCAGCGCGCCACCACGTCTTCGATGTCGTCCTTCGTCACGCAGCCCGTCGACGAGTCGTCCAGGTTGTACTTCTCGCGCAACAGGCGCATGTTCTCGCGCTCTTTGCGCTCCTCGTCGGAGTAGAAGCGCGCTTTCTCGAACTCGTGGTTGGCGATGGCGTTTTCCATGCGGTGCACGATGAACTTGATGCGCTTCTGGATATCCGCCAGATCGGCCGGCAGGGTGGTCTGGCGCAGTTTCACGCGGGCGCCGGCTTCGTCGATCAGGTCGATGGCCTTGTCAGGCAGATAGCGGTCCGGAATGTAACGGCTGGAAGTGTAGACTGCCGTTTCCACCGCTTCGTCGGTGTATGCCACGGCGTGGAACTTCTCGTAGCGGTCCTTAATGCCGAACAGGATCTTGATAGCGTCGCTTTCGTTCGGCGGAGGTACTTTGACGGCCTGGAAACGGCGCTCCAGCGAGCGGTCCTTCTCGATCGACTTGCGGAATTCGGAGGGCGTGGTAGCGCCGATGCATTGAATCTCGCCGCGCGAAAGGGCCGGCTTGAGGATGTTGGCGGCGTCCAGCGAGCCTTCCGCCGAACCGGCGCCCACCAGGGTGTGCAGCTCATCAATGAAGATGATGGCGTTCTGGTTTTCCATCAGTTCTTTCATGATGGTCTTGAGCCGCTCTTCGAACTGGCCGCGGTACTTGGTGCCGGCCACGATGAGCGAAAGATCCAGCGCCAGGATGCGCTTGTCGGCCAGGAACGACGGCACGTCGCCCTCGGCGATGCGCTGCGCCAGACCCTCGACTATTGCCGTCTTGCCCACGCCCGGCTCGCCGATCAGCACCGGGTTGTTCTTGGTGCGGCGGCAGAGGATTTGCACCACGCGCTCCAATTCATAGTCGCGGCCGATGAGCGGGTCGAGCGTGTTGTCCATGGCGGCCTGCGTCAGGTCGCGGCTGAACTCCGCCAGCAGCGAGCTTTCCTTGGGACGCGCCGACGCCACTTTCTCGCTCTGCGAGCGCTGCAATTCCTCGCGGATGGTGGTGAGCCGCAGCCCGCGTTCGTGCAGAATCTCGGCGGCAAAGCACTTCTCTTCGCGCAACAGCCCCAACAGCAGGTGTTCCGTCCCGATGTGCTTATGATTGAGCCGCTCGGCCTCTTCCGCGCCGTAGGCCAGGACGCGCTTGCACTCGTGGCTGAGGGGCAGGTCCACCGAAGTGGAGACCTTTTCGCGGATGGTGGTGTGTCCTTCGATTTGCTTGCGGATGGACTCCACCGCCGCGTGGGAACGCAGAAAACGGTTGGCCAGCGCCTTGTCTTCCCGCAACAGGCCGAGGAGCAGGTGTTCCGTCTCGATGTACGGGCTGCCGAACTGGCTCGCCTCGTAGCGCGCGAAAAAGATCACACGTCGCGCCTTCTCCGTATAACGCTCGAACATAAATCGAAAGACCCCCTATCACTTTAAAGATACGCCGTACCGGCGCCGGGTTGCGAATCATTTTGGGCGGCGGGTACCAAGCCGCCTTTTTCCATGGTCAATACCCGGTCGCAACGCCGCGCGAACGAAAGATTGTGAGTGACGAAAACCGAGGTGAGCCGGTACGAGCGATGGAGACCCTCCAGAAGCTCGAAAATCATTTCCCCGGTCCGGAAATCGAGGTTGCCAGTGGGTTCGTCGGCGAGCAAAACCTTCGGCCGTCCGACCAGTGCACGGGCCAGTACGACCCGCTGTTGTTCTCCGCCCGAAAGTTCACCGGCGCGGTGCGACCACCGTGCCCCTAGGCCCACTTCATCCAACCTCGCCAACGATTCGGAGGCCGCCCGAGCGCGGGGCCATCCTCGAATCAGCAACGGCATCATCACGTTTTCCTGCGCCGTAAATTCCGGCAGCAGATAGTGAATTTGCCAAACGAACCCAATTTCCCGGTTGCGAAAATCCGCCTGCTCCGAGTCCGAAAGGCCCGAAATCTCTGTACTCCCGTAGTATATCGTACCGCCCGAAGGCCTGTCGAGGCCGCCCAACAAATGCAAAAGAGTGGACTTACCGGCGCCTGACTCACCCACCAGCGCAAGCATCTCGCCGCCATGGACCTCCAGGTCCACTCCCGAGAACACCACCAGGTCCGCGCCACCGGACTGGTAGACCTTGGAAAGACCGCTTGCGCGGATATAGGGCTCAGGCATCCTAACGCAAGTGTAGCAATGCGTGCACCCGCCTATTTCGGGGACAGGCTACATAACCTCGAAATACAGTCCGGCCGAGTTTCGAGGTTATGTAGCCTGTCCCCGAAATTCGAAATTGGCCCAGTTGTTCCGCGGGCCGCCCCCACCTACAATAACTTTAGGGATCCCGGAGGTTAGTTGCCACGATTGCCGCGGAAGTACATAGTTGCGCTGGCGCTGCCAGCATTGTTTTGGGCCTGCCAGAAACAGGCGCCGTCGCCGGAAGGCGCCAAACCGGCTGCGGTAGCGGAAACGCCGGCCTGGCGCGATACCATACCGCACGAACGCGATGTGGACGATACCGCGAGGTTCCTGGCGGGCATGCCGGGAAATCCGGGCGGCCAGTTTTCCGGTCTGGAGGCGGACCAGGCATGGCAGGAACATCGGCAGCTCATGGACGCTGCCTGGGCCAAGGCCGACGACAAGTTGATCCACGGGCTGCACGGGTTTCAGGAACGCGAGCTATCGGGGGAGCCCTTCGATCGCAACGTGCTGTTCTATCCCTTCAGCGGACCCGATGCGCTCACCGCAACTATTTGTTTTCCGCGCAGCCCCACCTACTTTCTGGTGGCATTGGAGCCGGCGGGAACGCTGCCCACGCTGCAGCACCTGGAAGACAAGCACCTGGAGGAATACCTGGCCGCCGTGCGCACCACCGTGGCCTCGGAATTGGGCAAGAGCTTCTTTGTGACCCGCGAAATGGACCGGCAGTTCCGCGGGCAGGTGACCGATGGCCTGCTCATTCCGGTGCTCCTGCTGCTGGCGCGAACCGAGCACACCATCCTGGGATACAAGTACGTCCGCATAGACGAGCAGGGGCAGATTGTGGACCGGCCGGGCGGCGTTCCGGTGGAGGCCAAGTTTGCCAACAAGGGCTTCGTGCTGGAATTTCGCACCGAAGCGGATAAATCCACGCACCGGCTCTACTATTTCTCGCTCAACCTCGACAATAAGCACCTCAGCGGAAATTCGGGCTTTCTCCAGTTTGTGAAAGAGATGCCGGCCCCCACAACCATGCTGAAGGCTACGTCGTATATGCCGCACCATGCCGAGTTCTCGACCATCCGCGACCTGGTGGTGAACCAAAGCGCGGCCATCTTCCAGGACGATTCCGGCATCCCCTACCGTCTCTTCACCCCGGACCACTGGAACGTGCAACTCTTTGGCGAGTACACCAAACCCTACGGAAGCTTTGGCTGGCTGGAGCAACCCGACTTGCGCAAAGCGTACCTGAAGGAAAAAGTGAAGCCCCTCAGCCTGCGGCTGGGCTACGGGTTCGGCAAAGTCACTTCCAATCTGCTGCTGGCCAAACGGGTGAAGGAGACGAAGTGAGTTAGCGCAACGGCGCCACCCGTGCTCTCACTTCTCGTAGCTGATCCCGACCATGGGCACGATATCGTTCAGGATTTTGCCATACTTGGCGTTCGACGTCGGCAGGATGACCTGGTTCGGAAATGCCGTAATATAGTCGCGGAACTCGGTGCGCACAAAGAGCCGCGGCCGCAGTTCAAAACGCACTCCCGCGCCGGCGTCCGCCATGGGCTTCAACTGCTGGGTTGCGGTCATGGACCCGAACGGTTCGCTAGGCCCCTGGTAGGCCTCGGGCGCTCCCGTGCCGCGAAAGATTTTCAGGCCGCCGCCCACTGCCACGAAGGCTTGCATGCGCGAACCCTTCCGGTTGGTGTGCCACAGAATGTCGTAGTGCACCACATGAGCGTTGCCGGCAAACGTGACGTTGCCGCCGGCGCTCTGAATGTGCAAGTCGCTTTGCATGTATGAGTAGCGTAGTTCGCCGCTCCAATGAGGGTAAAGGTTTTGGCCCACGAAAGCGCCGACGGCGGCTCCCGTCTGGAAGCCGGCGGTAGCCGACCCAGCCGGACTGGAGACGTTGACATTGTTCAGGAAGCCGGCGCCACCCATGCCGCCGAACTCCCATTGCTGTCCCAAGCAACTCGCCGCCAGGGCCGCCAGAAACAAAGCGATAACTGCGATCCTTCTCATGTGATTCTCCTGTTACTTGACTACCCGGACATTGAGCGTGGTGGAACCGCCGCTCTGGCTGATCGACAGCGGGACACTATCCCCTTGTGTTACGTCCCCGGGAACGGTGGCGTTGATCTGGTATAGCCCCGAAAGAGAGCCCGGCACGAGGCCGGCATATTGTATCGGGAGATTGGTGCTTCCGATGGTCACCACCGGAGGCTGCGTAACCGAAGTCAGCAGATTGGCCGGCGTTTGTTGACCGGCCGCTACTCCGGGATTGGTGGTGCCCATGCCGGTGAGATAGATGATCAACGTGTCGTTCGAACGGACGGGATTCGTGGGTGTCACCAGTTGGCCGTTTGCAGCCCGGAAAATGGTGGCCAATCCGGCCTCCGGCCCAGCCGTTCCCGTGAGGAAAATGGCCGGCGCGGCGCTTTCGACGACGAAATTGTAGTTGTTGCTGACGCCGCCCGGCGTATGAATGGACATGGTGGCGTCGCCGCTCACGTTGAACGGCAGTTGCGCGTTGATCTGCCCGGTGGAAACGAACAACAGCGGTATCGGTGTGCCATTCACGGTGAGGCACGATTCCCCCAGCGCCGTAGGCAGCGGGATTTGCGACGTGGCGATATTGGTGGCGCTCATCTGCGAGCCATACACGCTGATCAGCCCGCCGGGCGCCACGGAAGTACTGCCATCGGCGGCATTCCCCACGCTGGCGATTGCCGGTGGCGCAGTGGCCGCGGCATAGTTGGCCGAGAGCACCGTAAATCCCGAAGTAGTCAGCGCGATCACCGTACCGGCCGAAGGCATGGGCGCCACGGTGCGAGTGAAGTTTTGCAGGGTAGTGGGCAGAATCGGGGCTTCCACCATGGCGGTCGGGCTTACCTGCGCGCTGGTCAATGCCGGCAGGTTCTGGATGACCCCGGCGGTGGATTGCGAGGCCGCCGTCACCCGATAGCCGCCCTGGCCCGTAAATGAGAATCCGGAGGTAACGCCGCCAGCCGTTGCCAGGGTGCCCTGCGGCACCAGAGACGCGTTGAAAACGTTGTTCCCGATCACGAACGTATTGTAGGAGGATGCCGCGTATGCGCCCTGCAGGGAAGACAGATCGCTGCGCCCCACCGTAAACGTATTGGCGTCGGCCGAATACAGCAGCACCGCCCCATTGGGCTGCGCCACCAGGATGGAAGCTCCGTTGGGCGAATTGGCGAGCACTCCGGTAACGGAGACCAGGTTGGTGAAAATTCCCAGGGACGGCAGCGCGGTGGCCGTGCGTGCCTGGAAGTTCACGGTATCGATGATCCCGGTATTGTTGGCGTTGTTATTCGCCAGTACCAATATGGCGTTGTTCGAGGAAGCCACGGAATGGCCGTAGTGGCCGCCGGGCAGCACCACCGGCTGCACCGCCTGGATGGCGTTCAGGTCGAAAACCGACACCAGTTGGGAATTGTCGTTGGCTACCAGCAGGTAGTTGCCGTCGTTGCTGATGGTCATCCCCGCCGGTGTGGTCGCCGTACGCAGAGCGACGATCATCTGGTTGCTTGTGGCGTCGAAGATCTGAAGCTGATTCTTGTCCTGGCGCAGAATGTAGAAGCGGTTGCGGGCCGGGTCGGGAAGCAGGTCGGTGAGCACGCCGGGAACGTCCACTACCGTCCCCCGCTGGTATTCGTCCGGAGTGTTCACCAGCAGGCGCACCGAAGGCGGTACATTCACGGAAGTGACGGAGCCGATAGTCAGCGTCACGGCGGTGGTTCCCTGGGAGAGGAATTGCCCCGGGTCCACGGTTACCTGTACGGTGGCCGGAGTCATGCCGCTCGACGGGGAAACAGTCACGCCCGCCTGGCTGGTGGAAATACTGAATTCGGTTTGGTTGCCGCCCGGATCGGTGATCGTCATACTCTGCGTCAATGCGCTCCGATTGCAAAACGTGGTCTGGACCAATATGTCTTCGCGGTCCGCCGCCAGGCGGTGCGCCTGATTCAACGAGCCCACCGGCAACACCGTCACGCCGCTATCGGAGATGGCATAAAGAACCGTGGCCGCCGAGTTCATCACGATTCGGCCCACGATGTCTTCCGGAATCAGGATCCGGTCGCGCACCGTCAGGTTGTCGCTGTCCATGAGGAGAAGGGTAGGCAGGCCGGTGGAGGGCGCCGTGCCTGCCTTGGAGCTGGTGGAGTGGGTGGAGGTGTAAGGTGGGCCGGTTGGCTGGGATGCATCGGGGATTTGAGCGTATATGATGCCGTTCTTGGAATCGATCGCCTGTCCCGTGACGTTGGTGGAGGTTACCACATTGGGATACTTCGACTGCGTTACTCCGGCAGCGTTCATGAGTATCCACCCGACCATGGCGTAGGAACCGTCATAGGCTACGCTCACGCGCGGCAGTAGCGGCGGGGCGGAGCTGTATCCAAAGGCCGTCAGGCTGTTGTATTGGGAGTGGTACTGGTAGATGATTTGGGCTCCCGTGGTGGCGCCGCCGATGCCCCAGATCACCGTGCCATCGCCCGACGTAGTCAGCGCGGTCTCCAGAATCTGCCCCGGAAATGTGGGCACGCTCACGGGCAGCGTCCCCGCCAGGTTGGCCAGCGTATTCAGCACCTGCATCACGCCCGTAGCCGGATCCAGGACGAAGAAACTGGTGGTAGTTACCACCAGCGCCTTTCCGGGCCCGGTGAAATTGGCCGGCCCGGCAGCCGAAACGGTGGCGAAGAAGGCCACGCCCAGCGGCGGATCGCTGGTAATGAACTGCTGCTGGCTATTGTCCGGAAGGTGGATCAGGGTGAGCAGATTCTGACTCGGCACGGGCGGGTTAGTATTGCCGAAGTGCGCCACCAATAAGTACTGGGCGTCGCGGGAAAGCGCCAGCGATCCCGGCTGCGGCGCCACGTTGATGGACGTATGAATGGTGTTGTCGGCGATCGACATCACGTCGATCCGGTTAGCCGTGAAGTTGGCGATGTACAGCAAACCGCGAGTCTCATCAAGGGCGGCATCCGCGGCCTGCCCGCCGACGGCGACGACGGTCCCGAAGGTGGCGCCGGCGCACGGCGTCGCTGGAATCGTCAACGCCATTAAGACGATCGAAATCGGGAAACCGTAGTAACGCATAAGTGGACTCTTCAACCGACTACGATTAAATGCCCGCGCGGCCATGGAATCAATGATCGAAATGGCTAATAAGCGGCGCATTACCAAAGTTAGTCGTGTATTTGCTTGCGTTTATACCTATACTGCAATCTGGGAAAAGGCTGCCGGTGCGCGGATGGCTGCGGCTCCGGCAGCCAGGGAATATTTGGCCATGACGAAAACCCGTACGAGTTTCTTATCGCTGTGCGTTCTCCTCCTGACTGCGGCGGCGTTCAGTCCGCGTAGTCTTGCGCAGACGGTGACTGCCACTCGTGTGTCGACCAACCCCTCGGGCCCCTGGTTTACGGTGGACGGAACCACTTTCTTTAGCGTCATGAGCGCATTCTGGCCGGTAGGCAGCCAGCACACGCTGGGGGTTAATTCGGGAACGGGTTACTCCTACAATACCGACGCCACCATCCAGTGGCAGTTCCAGAATTGGCAATGGGCAGGCGGCGGGTCCACCGCGACTTCGATTCACGTGATTGCCGACCCCACCGTTGCGCAGTACACCGCCGTGTTCAACGCGCTGTACCTGTTTACGGTACAGACGGCATGCAATCCGGCGCCTTGCAGTTCCCCGCCGGGCGAGTTGGGGATCACCGGCATCGGTTACACTCCAGGGGCGGGTGGCGCCGTATCGAGTTGGCAGGCCCCCAATTCGACCCAGACGCTACAGGTTTCCGTGAACCCCGGTTGGCTTTTCGCCGGGTGGCAGGTGGGGAACAACCCTTTGGTTACCACGCCGACGTTTAACGTGACCCTGACCGCGCCGATGACCGTCACCGCGGTCTTCGTACCCTCCAAAACCGTGAATTTCGCCACCAACCCGGCCGGCCTGCAACTCTATGCCGACCGCACTCTCATGAACACGCCACAGAGCCTGCAATGGGGAGTGGGCACAATTCACACCGTGGGCGCCATTGACGTACAGCAGGACGATCAGGACAAGCGCTGGGTCTTCTCGTCGTGGAGCGATGGAGGGGCCTTCAGCCATACTTACGTGGTAGGCAACAACCTCAACCCGGAAACCATTACCGCCAACTATGTTGCCGCCGCGTACCCCTTTTTCGGCACTTCTCCCCCCAATCTGAATCTGGTGGTGGATGGCCTCACGCTGCCGCCCCCGTACTCGTATATTTGGGGCGTGGGAACGACCCACCAGATCTCCGCGACGACACCCCAGAAAGACGCGCAGGGCAACACCTGGGTGTTCCAGTCGTGGGACGATCAGGTGACCACTCCGTCGCGGACGATCACAATTCCCGTGGGCGCGGACGTGAATGGTTACGGGCTCACCGCCTTGTATACCTCGCAAGCGAAGCTGACCATCGCCAGTACCCTGGCCGGACAGGTGGTTACCGTGGATGGATCGCCCTGCACCACGCCTTGCAGCGTGGTGCGCAACGCGGGCACGCAAGTTCACGTCAGCGCGCCGGCATCGGTTCCGGTGAGCGGCGCTTCGCGCCAGAATTTCCTGGGCTGGTCGACCGGAGCGGGGGTGCCGGTCGCGGGCGACTGGATCGCCCCTTTGAATGCGCCCAGCACTTCCATCACGGCAACCTATCAACTGATGAACAGTCTCACCGTTAGCGCCACACCGTCCAGCGGCGCCAAGTGGAGCATTTCGCCGGCATCGAAGGACGGCTTCTACGGCTCCCAGACGCAGGTCACTGTGGTGGTGACCGCGCGGCCGGGCTACCGGTTTAGCAGTTGGAGCGGCGACCTGTCCGGATCGACGCCCAGCGGGCAGTTGACCATGAACGTGCCCCACAGCGTAGTGGCGCAGTTCCGCATGGTCCCGCGCATTGCGTCCCGCGGTGGGAGCGACGGCGCCGGCAGCGCGCCGCAACCGGGAGTGGCGCCGGGAGCGGTGGCGTCCATTTTCGGCAGCGCTCTGGCTGCGACCACCGCGGTGGGGCCGGCGAGCCCGCTGGTTCGAACTCTGGCCGGCGTAACCGTGCACATCGGCCCGCGCCTTCTGCCGCTCTACTTCGTCTCACCCACCGAGATCAACCTGCAGATCCCCCCGGACCTGGCGCCGGGCACTCAGACCGTCACCGTAAGCTCGCCGGACATGCCCGATTTCAGCAGCGATTTCACTATCGTGCGCAACGCGCCCGGGCTTTTGCCGGTACTGCTCGACGGGCAAGCCTACGCCATGGTTATGCATGAGGATGGGACTCCGGTGACGGCCGCCGCGCCGGCGCGGAGGGGCGAATTGCTGACTGCCTACGGAACCGGATTCGGGCCCACGGACCACGTCCGGCCGGAGGGAATCGCGATACCGCCGGCGCCCCTGCACCGAATCCTGGACCCCGTGACGCTCCAGGTGGGTTCCAGCGCCATTACGCCGGAATCCGCTTTTGCCGCTCCGGGCCAGGTGGGAGTCGACCTGATTCAATTCCGGCTGGATGCGAGTGCTCCTTCGGGTGCCGCAATCCCACTGTCTGTGTCGGTGAACGGGGTGAACGGCAATATTCTGCCGTTGCCGATTCAGTAGGGAAGGTCAGGACTCCTGAGGTCGTGGAATTTGCAGTGAGCCCGCAGGTGGGGCAGGCGCTGCTCGCCTTCGCTCGATCCTATTCGAGCAGCGGCCTCCCTAATTCAGCGCGGGCGGCAGGCGGTGCTCGCCTGCCCCACCTGCGAAGCTCTCGCCATCGAAAGGAATGGCTCAGCCCATTTTCTCCGCCAGGCAAAGATTGCGGGGCGACATCAGGAGTTCTGAAGGTCAGGACTTCATGGCCCGTAGCAGGCGCCGCGCCGAGAAGCCCACAATCCCGAGAAACGCCACGCAACTGATGGCCACTACCGTAACTTGCCGCTGTGGCGTCAGGCGGCCCACTTCGGCCCCTTTGCCGGCGCCGGAATCCAGTCCAACGCGCAGCCGCACGGTGGCGGCCTCTCGTCCGTCCTGGTTGTCGAGCACCACCACGTAATCGCCGCGCCGCCTCACTCCGTCGGCAAAGAAGCCGCGCCGTCCCTCGGGCGTCAGCAAAATGCTGCCGGGCAGATCGGCGCTCATGCGTTCCAGGTCCTCGCGCAGCATCAGCGCCATTCGCACCTTCCCCGAGCCGCTCAATACCTCGTAACTGGCGGCGATCCGGGCCGGCTTTTGGTGCAGCGCGACTTCCACGTACTTCCAGTCGCCAGCGGGAATCTGGTGGACTTCATCCATCAGTTCGTTGCCGGCTGGCGCGGCCAGTAGCACAATCGAAGCCATCCGAACGGCTACAATAAAGGCCATGAACGACAGTATGGCACAGCCGCGACAGGGCCTTTCGCCACTGGAGCTGCCCGGCTGGAAAACCGCCATCGGTTGGATTGCCGCCTTTCTGCTTGCCTGCCTGTTTCTCATTTCCGGACTCTGGAAAATCACCGACGCTCCGGCAGCCGCTATGCGCATGGTAGAGGCGCGGGTTCCCGAATCGCTCAGCCTTTCCGTCGCGGTAGCCTTCGGGATCGTCGAGACGCTGGCCGGCGTACTGATTCTGGTGCCGCGCTTCCGCCGCTGGGGCGCTATCCTCACGGGTCTGCTGCTGGCCGCCTTCCTGCTCTACTTCGCCCTCAACTACAGCGCTCTGCGCGGCGCCGACTGCAGTTGCTTCCCCTGGGTAAAGCGCGTGGTGGGTCCGGCCTTCTTCATCGGCGATGGCGCGATGTTGCTGCTGGCGGTGCTGGCGGGTTTCTGGTCCAAACCGCCGGAGAGTCTGCGCAGCGCCGTGCTGGTTCTGGGAGCGGTGGTGGTTTTCGCGCTGGTTTCCTACGGCGTCGAGATCACCCGGCAGAGCGGCACGCGCGCGCCGGCCACCATCACTGTGGATGGACATCCGTATTCGCTCGAATCGGGCAGGATTTTCCTCTTCTTTTTCGATCCGCAGTGCACGCACTGCTTCGATGTCTCGAAGCGCATGGCGCAGCTTCACTGGGGCGCCACGCGGGTGGTGGCCATCCCCGTGGAGCTGCCTGAATATGCCGCGCAGTTCATGCAGACGACCGGCCTGAACGGCGCAGTCACTGAGGATTTCGATCGCCTCAAGAAAGTATTCGGGTTTACTTCGTACCCCTACGGCGTAGCGCTACAGAACGGCCGTCGCAAGGCATCGCTCACGAAATTCGACGAGCCCGAGCCTGCCGCGACGCTTAGGAAGCTGGGCTTTGTGGAGTAGGCCGATGTCGCCCCGCAATTTCGGGCGGCGTTGGGAAAATGGGCTGAGGCATTCCACCTCTAGAACTCCTGATGTCGTGGAATTTGGGATGAGCCCGTTTTCGTGGCGCAGGCACTCCTGCCTGCTGGGTCGAGACTCAGACCTCCTGAGGTCGTGGAATGAGAGTGATCTCTTCGAGTCCGGGCAAAGACATTATTGGCCACCGATAAACACCGATGAACACAGATAAGACCAATAAAGAAGGGTTTTTCTTAT
>Ga0182013_10007052_pt1 | contig 12525 bp, 11 predicted proteins | sample 612S2MmetaG_FD_120487 | JGI IMG/M metagenome (GOLD analysis project Ga0182013, IMG submission 120487) | Permafrost microbial communities from Stordalen Mire, Sweden - 612S2M metaG | ecosystem: Environmental > Terrestrial > Soil > Wetlands > Permafrost | place: Sweden: Stordalen | collected... | reverse complement strand
GCCGTATAACGGCGCGTGAGCCGCTCCAGTTCGCCGTTCGACATCAGCGAAGGACTGCAAATAACGCCGCCCTTAGCCCCGCCGAACGGAATATTGACCACCGCGCATTTCCATGTCATCCACGACGCCAGCGCCCGCACTTCGTCAAGCGTCACATCCGGCGCATAACGAATGCCGCCTTTGCCCGGACCGCGCGCAATCGAATGCTGCACACGATATCCGGTAAAGACTTCCAGACGCCCGTCGTCGAGCGGCACCGGAATATTCACCGTTACCTCACGCGCGGGCCTGCGCAGCACCTTGCGCATGCCGTCGTCGAGGTTCAGCTTTTCAGCGGCATTATCGAAACGGGCTTCCGCCGCCAGCCACGGGTTATGTTCCTGCTCGCGAGTCAGCAAAGGCATCGGTGTTCACTCTCCACGAATATGGTAGAACGCCAAAACGTTTGCGCTATGATAATCGGAACTCAGCAAATGGCGTTCTCAACATGACAACACCGCCAGCCTTCGATCGACGTAAGCCGCAAACATGCAAAAGGTGCGATTCCACCGACCTCTGGCGCATTGTGGGAGAAGGAGCTTTCGCCGCGATGATGGGCTTTCTTGGACGCAAACCAACCCAGTGCAGAGCCTGCGGCTGGATCGTCTATCGGCCCTCCAGACGCGCAGCGGATCGCGTAGAGGAGCCCCGGCGCGGGGTTGTCAACCCCGCTATGCTGCCTATTGAACTTTCGGCGAAGCAACCGGAGCACGCTTTGCCACATCCGCCGCTTTAGCGCTCTGCGTGCCAGTAATGCCGCGCCAGGTCAACTGACTCCCGATATAAATAAGCCAAAGACAAAGCGCCAGACGCATCTTGCGAGGCGAAACAATACGGATCAACTGCGTTCCGATCAGCACCGCCGGAATGCCCCCAATCAGAAGCTGAATCAAAATCTTCCACGGCACGCCGGTCATGCTGGCATGAATTCCACCCGCGAAGATCGAAAGCAGCAGGCCGAAAGCCAGGTCGGTCCCGACCACCTCCGCTGGTTCAAGATCCGTATACCGCATCAAAACAATCGTCCCCAACGCCCCGGCGCCAGCCGATGAAAACCCGACCTCGAACCCGATCGGCGCGACAATCCAGGGAAGCCATTTCAGAGCCGGAACGGGTCGCACCGCAATCTTCTTCGAAAGGCTGCGCCACAAAGTAGCCGCAGCCGTTCCAAGCACCGTAAGCCCTACAATCAACAGCACAGGATTCGTCATCGCCTTCTGATCGAGGGTCGTCAGAACCAGGCTTCCAATCACAACCGCAGGCAATCCACCAGCAGCCAGGTATTTGAGGATGCGGAAGTTAACATGCCCGCGCGAGAGGTAAATGGGGGTGGCAATCAACTTCACCACCGTGCCGAAAACCAGGGCCGTAGTCACAGCATCAGTCGCCGATTGATGGAAGAACAGGATCAGTATGGGCGCCGTAATGCTGCCAGCGCCCACGCCAGTAATCCCGATCGCGAGAGCGATCACAAAGCCGGCCAGTATTTCCAAGGAGAGTCCGCCTGCCAGTATACCCTATTCTCTATAGGGATTCGGAAGAATTGGCTCTTACCAAAGCAGTTTCAGTCCAAATTGAATCTGCCGCGAAGTTGTCGAAGTCCCGGTAATCACCCCAGCCGTAGGCGAAGGCGTAGTGCCAGCCGCCGAATAAACCACCGGATTCGGAATCCCAAAATTGGCCCGATTCAAAACATTGAAAAATTCCGCGCGGAATTGCAGTTTAACTTTCTCCGTAATCGGAGTAATCTTCAGCGCCGAAAAATCCAGCTCAGCGATTCCAGGACCATTCAAGGTATCCCGCCCCAAATTCCCATACGTGCCCGCCGAAGGATTAATGAACGCCAGCGGATTGAAATATTGATTAGGCGTGCCCAGAATCACCGGACCGCTGAACGCCGGATTCACCGACGGACGAATCGGATTCCGGCTGTCGCCATTGTCGGTAGGGTTAAACCCAAGGCTCGGCGTGAACGGGAAGCCCGACTGCAGCGTCTCGATCGCACTGATCGACCAGCCATCCCCCAACTTCCTGGCAAAACCCTGCAGATGACCTCCAAACGGCACCTGCCAGGTAGCATTGATTACCGCAAGATTCCGCACATCGGAAGTAGAAGGTCCCCAGTCAAGCTTCGGATTAAGCGGGAACATGACAAAACCCGGCGCATTCGACCCCACACTGCTGTTCCACGCCGTGCCATCGTCCAGACTCTTCGACCACGTGTAAACACCGCGGAACTGCAGCCCCCGGCTGAAGCGCCGATTCACGTCCAGTTGCAAAGCGTTATAAGAACTCACGCCTTCCGAGAGCCATGTGGTCGTATTCGCAACGGCCGGATTCGCCAGCACCGGTGAAGAAGTGACGGGATAAGTGGCAACGCCGTTCACGTAGTTCGGTACCGGCTCATTGGCATCCGCTGAGACCATCTGGTGATAGCCGTGCGATCCGACATATCCAACGGCGAGCGACGTATTCGGCGCGATTTGCTGTTCGACTCTGAAGTTCCACGAAATGATCGTCGGCGTGTAAGCATCCGGCTGCACCCCGCTGGGAGAAATCTTGCTGCCGTTGGGCAGACTCGCCCCGGGGACAATCAGCAATCCGTTCACAGCCACATTCTTCAGAGAATCGGTGGTGTTATAGGGCGCCGTCTGGTCAAGCCGGTAATCGAGATTGTCGAGCAGAGCGCGATAGATGCCCGCGCCAGCCCGGATTACAGTCTTGCTGTTGCCAAATGGGTCCCACGCAATCCCCGCGCGCGGCTCCGGCAAGAATTTCGCCCGATTCACCGGGAACACCGAATTCCCGATCGTGGGATTCGTCGCGATCACACCGCCGTTAAACAGATAATTCGAGGCGCGTCCGTAACCCTCATTCCAGCCGTTAGTCCCCTCAAAGCGAAACCCGATCCTCACTTCAAGATTCTTGCGGAGCTTGATATTATCCTGCACAAAGCCCGCGTATTCCTTGCTGCGCCAGCCGACTTCCGTCGGTGAAGGAACCACCGTAAAGGTTGCGATGGTGCCCTGCAGGAGAGTCGCCAGGCTCGTAAAAGACGCCTGCCCGTACTGGTCCTGCGCCAGATTATCGTTTGCCTGAATGTCCTGGAACCAACCGCCGGCTTCGATCGAATGAATTCCGTGTGTCCAGGCGACATGATCGTCGTATGTGAAAAGATTCCGGGCAGCAGAGAGGTTGGTCGCGGCGTTGGTGCCCGCAAGACTGATCGCGGATGCGCCATTGGATGCAGTGCCGCCGCCGATCACAAGCGCGCCAATCGGGTCACCAGCCACCCACCCGGGGATATTTACCGGCGTAGTGCCCTCAAAGTAAAACGTGCCGCGTGAGAATCCAACGCGTGCGGTGTTGAGCAAAGATGCCGAAAAAACATGCTGCTCCTGCAGGCTCGCAACCTGGTTTCGCGCCAGCTCGTTTACGCCGCTCAAAGGATTCGCCGTGGGAGTGTTATCGGCGCTGTCGTCCACCGTGTAAACCGCGGAGAGAGTGTCGTTGTTCGAAATGTTGTAGTCCAATCGCGCCGTGCCAAAGTCTTCCCGGATCGTCTGCAAAGGGTGGCTGAACGCTTCAGCGATTCCGCCGCCAAGTTCCGGACCGTTCTGCACCGGCCACAATGCGAGCAGAGGCGCAACTCCTGGTCCAAGTGTTCCCTGCCGTGCGGCGTTGTCAGGAACGGTAGTGACGTCGCTCACCGCGAGATGCTGCCGAAAGCCCTCATAATTTCCGAAGACAAAGAGCTTGTCTTTTTTGATCGGGCCACCAAGAGCGCCCCCAAAGTCATTCCGTTCGAATTTCGGAATTCCGCCCTGATCGAAGAAATTGCGCGCGTCCAGATCGCTGTTGCGCAGGAACTCGTAGAGAGTGCCGTGCAATTGATTGGTACCGGAAGCCGTGATGATGCTGACCTGCCCGCCGGGCCGCTTGCCGTACTCGGCGCCATAACTGTCGGCGACGACATTGAACTCCCGCACCGCATCGACACCCAGTAACTGTCCGCTGGCGCCACCGGGCGTGATGTTGATCAGCGAAGCTCCGGTGTATTCCACTCCGTTCAACAGAAAAAGATTTTCCTGCGGACGCCGGCCAGAGACCGCAAACTGGTTTCCCAGCGATGAACTCGATGTGCCGACGCCGCCCGACCGGCCCTCCGTGTAGTTCACCACCGCGGGGTTAAGCGTCATCAGCAGATCGAAGCTCCGTCCGTTCAAAGGCAGGTCCTTCACCTGCCGCTCGCTCACGAGGCCAGCCGTCTCCTGCGTGGAAAGACTGACGGGACTGGATTGCTCTTCGATCGTTACTGCCTGCTGGAGTTCGCCCACCTGAAGCACGAGATCGATCGTGCTGTGCTGTGCGACTTCAAGAGAAATGCCAGTTCTTACCTGCGACGTGAAGCCAGTTTTTGAAGCCGTGATCTTGTAATCGCCGACTGGAATCGAGGGGGCCGAATAGCGGCCAGCCTCATCGGTGGTCAATACCCGTTGCGCGCCGGTTTCCAGACTTTGAATGGTAACCCCAGCTTGCGGAACGCCTGCGCCAGTGGCATCTTTAACAGTGCCTGAAACGGAGGCACCCACCACTTGGCCATAAGAAAGGCTGGACAGGCCCAAAATCAAGAGGATCGAAAGCTTCAACCGCGTATATACCATTAATCCTATAGACTACAGGGCCTTAATTGGGGAGTCAAGAATAAATCTAGTATCTTGATAGACAAAATCGAGTACTCGGAAAAATCATGGACTTGGGGTACACTGTACGAAATGCGCAAACTACTTTTCGTCTCTATGCTTTCCGCAATCGCCTTACTCGCCCAAGGCAATGCGCCTAAGAATTTGAAGGTCTTAAAGCCTGAGGAAGTCCGCACGGGCATGGGCATGGCCGTCCAGGGAACGGGAATGGCGTGCACCGACTGCCATGCACAGGACAGGGCCAGCGACGAAAAGGAAGACAAAGTCACCGCGCGCGCGATGTTCGCCATGATGAAAGAGATCAACGCGAATCCCGCAACTATGGCCAAAGTCACCTGCTACACCTGCCATCGGGGCCAGAAGGAACCGCTGAACGCCGCCCCGCCAAAACAGTAAAGTGGGGCGGACCCCCGGGTCCGCAGCCGACCCCCCGGTCGGCTTGCCTCTGAGATAATACAGCTTCCGAATGAAGCTTTCCATTGATACGGACGCGCGTCAACTCACAGTTGAAACCGACGGCGTAGCTAAAGAACTCCCCCTTTACGGCCGAGAAGCCTTCGAACTTGTAAGCGATCAGTGGGTCAGGATCGGCTGGGGCGTCGGCTACTACTTCACGATGACCTGGTTCGGCAGGCTGATCCAGCAACTGCCCGAGGATCTCGTTCGAATCCAGGAAGTTCTGGCAGCGCTCCAGCCCGACGTCATCATCGAAACCGGCATCTATTACGGCGGTTCTTTGCTCTTCCATGCCACCATTTGCGAAGGCTTGGGAAAAGGCCGTGTCATCGGGATTGACCAGCATATTCACGAAGACACACGCATCGCCCTGAATTCCAACCGCCTGGCGCATCGGATCACGGCAATTCAAGGCGACTCCGCTTCCCCCGAGATTGTCGAACAGGTGCGCTCCACCATCCGGCCGGACGAAAAGGTTCTCGTGATCCTCGATTCCGACCATTCCCGCCAGCATGTTGCCAGGGAACTAAAGGCTTGGGCACCGCTGGTCACACCCGGATCCTGTATCGTGGTGACCGACGGAATTATGCGGGATCTCACCGATGTCCCCGGCGGCGACGCCAGTTGGGCTTACGACAATCCCTGCACAGCCGCCAGTGAGTTCCGGGCAGAACATCCGGAATTTGAACTCCGCCAGCCCGCGTGGCCCTTCAATCGCAGCACTCTCCAAAAGAACATCACCTACTGGCCCGATGCGTGGTTGTGGAAAAAGCCCTGGAGGAAAATTTGACGCCCGCCGAAATTCGCCAGGGGATCGCCGATCTCGGTCCCTGGTTTTACCGGTTCGAATTCGGGGGCGGTATCGAAACCACACCAGCGATTCCGGCTGCGGTTGTAGACATATTCGACACCCGGCTCCGCATGGTCAACGCAGCGGTGGATGCGCACTTCGGCACACGCCTTCCACAAATCGACTGCCTCGACATTGGCTGCCACGAGGGTTTCTATTCCCTCGCGATGGCGCGCCGCGGCGTTAAAAGCGTGACTGCGGTCGACGCCCGGGAGGAAAACCTCAAGCGCGCCCGCTTCGTAGCCAGTGCGATGGAGACAGAAGGAATCGATTACCGCATCGGCCGCGTGGAAACACTGTCAGCGGAACTGAATCGCCAGTTCGACCTGACCCTTTTCCTGGGCGTTCTCTATCACGTGGAAGATCCGATGCGCTGCCTGCGTGAAGTAGCCGCCGTCACAAAAGAACTGTGTGTTCTGGAAACCCAGGTAGTCGACGAAGTGGAAGGCTTCGCCGAATGGGGTTCGCGCGACTGGATCAGGCCTTACCAGGGCATTCTTGCCGTGATCGACGAGACAGGCGAATTTGACGCGGGCAATCGCGAAACCGGCGTCAGCCCGATGGCGACGTGCCCCTCTCCGAAAGCACTTCTCTTCATGCTGAAACAGGCAGGCTTCCGTCGCGCGGAGATCCTGATACCGCCGCCCGGAGCCTATGAACAGCACGCACGCGGCAAGCGTGTTGTGTGCGCCGCCTCGAAGTGAAACGAGAAGTGACGTGAAGTGAACGCGGTCGAAGTCAGAAATCTTTCGAAGAACTACCCTCTGTCCGGTTCGCAGTTCACCCGCTTTCGGAGACTTCTCGCTGGCAATCCTTCGCCCGGCGACGGCATCTGGGCACTTCGCGATGTCAGTTTTTCGGTCGCCCGAGGCGAAGCCTTCGGCATCATCGGCGCCAACGGCTCCGGCAAGAGTACCCTGCTTCAGGTTATCGCCGGAATCCTGCGGCCGACTTCCGGTTCCGTTGAAGTGAATGGCCGGCTTTCGGCGCTGCTCGAGCTCGGCTCGGGGTTCTCGCCGGAGTTCACAGGACGCAGCAACGTTTACCTCAACGGATCCATCCTCGGCCTGTCGAAAGAGGAAATCGACGACCGCTTTGAAACCATCGAGCGATTCGCCCAGATCGGTGACTTTATCGACCAGCCGGTCAAGACGTATTCAACCGGCATGGTTCTCCGGCTGGCCTTTGCCGTAGTTGCGCATGTCGATCCCGAAATTCTGATCGTGGACGAGGCGCTGGCCGTCGGAGATATTGCATTCCACCAGCGCTGCATGCGCCGCATTCACGATCTGCGTGCCCGCGGGACCACCATTCTCTTTGTCTCGCACGCCACCACTGATGTAAAAGCCCTCTGCGAGCGATGCGTGTGGCTGACCAACGGCACGGTGGAAAGAATTGGCGAGGCCGATGACGTTGTCGGAAAGTACCTGATCGCCACTGCGAAAAGGGAATTGGCGCACGAACCCGCGCCGCGACCCGCTTCGTCCCCAGTCAACTTCATGAGCCTCGAAGCGGTCCACCGTTACGGAGACGGACGGGCCACGATCCTGGGCGCCGAGTTGGCGGACCATCACGGGCTTTCGATCCGCAACCTGTCGCCGGACGATCGGCTGACGCTCGGGGTCACGTTTCGCCTGAATGCCCGCCTTCCCTCGCTAGTCGCCGGCTTCCTCGTGCGCAATGTGAAAGGCGAGTTTATCTTCGGCTCGAATACAGCGCGGGAAAACTATCCCCTTCCGCCCATGGAACCGGGCGACACGCACACAATCGAGTTCCACTGGACCATGCCGCCGCTGACTCCAGGTTCGTATACCATCTCGATCGGAATCGCCGACGGCGATTTGGAAAATTTCGAAATGTGCGACCACGCGGAGGACGCAATCGCTGTCGAAATGACGGACCTCAATGGCACCCGGAGGCGTGGATACTTCCAGCTGCGTTGCGCCCGGGTGACCGTCTACCATGATTGATACATTCGGGTAGTGGCTGAATTCAAATTCAGCCACTACCTACATTCGGCTTCCGTTGTAAATAAAGGTAGTTTGTGGTACGCTTAACTAGCATTTGAAACCCAGTACATCGTTTGGAACCTCACACGATAAGCATTCGCCTCTCGCTGCACCAGTCTCAATCGAGTCTCGGGAAATTCATCGCTTAGTCAATCTAGAAAAGAGTAAAGAAACATGAAAGAGACAGGAACAGTGAAGTGGTTTAACGCAGGTAAAGGCTACGGCTTTATCTCGCGCGAGAATGGCGAAGATGTTTTCGTGCATTTTTCGGCCATCGAAGCCAGCGGTTACCGCTCGCTGGAAGAGGGCAGCAAGGTTACATTCGTTGTCAACCGTGGCCCCAAAGGTTTGCAAGCAGAACAAGTTACCCCTGCTTAATAACCGCGCCTGACAATCCGGTCAGGTGAAACAAGTCCCGCCGCCCGAAGGTGCGGTAACCGATGCAGTTGGTCTACATGGGCTTTACTCAGGAAGCGGCTTTACGCTGTTTCCATTTTCAGCGCGTGCTCACCCAGGCGCGTCTGGCGAATCTGCCGAAAATCGTGCAGTTCACGATGAAAGCCGATATGGCGCTCTTCATGCGGTACCGCATTCCAGTCCAGGAAGGGCCGGCCTTGTGCCTTCAAATCCTGACCAATGCGCTTGCAGGATCGCAGGAGGATACGGTTTTGCCGGCCTCCTATGCGGTCACCCCGGAGCATCTGTCCACTTTCGCTTCTGCCCGCACCAGTGTGGAAGAAGCGAAGGCGGCACGCCGCAAACCACGGCCTCCCTTTAAACCATCCAGTTCCTCGCAGTTGAAGTTGCCACCGCGAATCAATTAGAAGAACCAGAGCCACCAGCCGCGTATTTCCGGTCACCGGAAATACGCGGCTTTTTTGTCGCTGGTGATTTAGCCCTGCGGGTCGCCCGGGAAGATCTCTGTGAACAGATAGCCTTCGCGGTTCGGCGATGTGTTCAGACACTCCTGACAGATCGGCAATTCCACCCGTCCAGACAGAAACTGCTTTCTCGCTTCCACCAGCTTGGGATGATGTTGCCAGATCCACGCCAGCGGCTTCTCCCAGATTTCTTCCGGGTCCGTGAAGATCGTCTTCCCCGTTATGTCCACGCAGCAAAATCCGACCGCGCCGTCCGAATGAATAGCCAGGACCTTCCATGCCGAATCGCAGAAGCCGCGGTCTTTGGGAAGATCGCACGGCCGCACGAATCCGCTGACATCCGGATAGAGCCCGCCTTCTGTCGTCTGTTGAAAATAGATTCTGAGTTCCCGGCCTGACGTATTCCGGACAGTGAAATCCGGCTTCCAGGTTCCGGGCAGCCAGCTGACCGATCCGTCCAGTCCGAGGCTGGCGACGAAGTTCAGCGCGAATTGCCGTCTTTGACGCATCACCTCGGCATCCGTGCTCTCGCGGCCGTTGAAGAAGATCTTAAGCGTGATGTCCTGGTCAGAGGGATTTTCCAGCCAGCCCGCGACATACTTCCGGATCCGCTCCACATAGGGTTCAAAAGGAGTCGGCGAACGTCGTCCGTGTTCTTCGGGATTGGACGAAAGATGGATATAAAGATCCATCCCGATGGGCAGCAGATCATTGTTCAAACGGCTTGCATTCGTCGCAATCGCAAGACGAAATCCTTCGCGGTTGGCTGCCAGCGCGATGTCCCGAAACTCGGGATGCAGCATCGGTTCGCCATCCACATGGAGCCGCAGGCGGCGTTGGGTCAAGCCCTTCAACTGCGGCAGAAGATGGTCGAACAACTTCCGGTCCATGACGCTTTTTTGCCGGTCGGAGATGGGGCTGCGGCAGTAATCGCAGTGATAGTTACACCGCGAGCTCAGCTCGATCATCACTGCGGGATTGCGCGCGAATTCCTCCAGTTGAACCTGGTAGGCGGGATCGCTGGCGATTCCCTGCAGGCTGTATGGTGCGGTGGATTCCGAAGAAGAAGGAGAAATTGTGACGAGCAAGGTGCTTCTACAAAGGTACCATCGGAATCAGCGCTGGCATTTCGGGCAGAAGTGAGTCCCGCGCTGCGCGAGAACGATGCGCTTGATGGGTGTTCCGCAATTCAGACAGGGCTCGCCGGTACGCCGGTACACCCGATGCGATAACTGGAAGCTGCCCTTCCGGCCATCGGCATCGACGTAATTGGAAACCGAGGAACCCCGGCTTTCGATCGCTTCGGCGAGAACTTCTCGCATTGATTCATAGACCCGCTTGACGCGGTCGCGACTCATTGACGCGGCGATTCGTTTGGGATGAACGCCAGCGCGGAACAAAGCCTCGTCGGCATAGATATTCCCCACGCCGCGTACGACGGCCTGGTTGAGAAGAACGGCTTTTATCGGTGACTTTCGGAGCTTCAGCGCCTTGGCAAAATCCGCCAGCGAGACGTCAAGTGGCTCCGGTCCGAGAGCGCTCACGCGCTCCGGGAGTTCCACGCCATATTCAATGCGACCAAACTGGCGCTGATCGTCGAAGTGCATCAGTCCTTTGTCGAGAGTGAAAATCGCGTGGGTCCATTTGCTTGCCGGAGCGTTCACCAGGAGCTTGCCAGTCATGCCGAGATGCACAACCAGGTACCCCTTATCGAGCCGGATCGCGAGGGAGTTGCCGTAGCGTTCGATTGCCATAATACGGCGTCCCGAGAGCGCTTCGACGGTCTTGTGGGGCGAGCCGCGAAGAATGCGTAGTTGCCGGAATTCCGAATTCAAAATACGGCGGCCCACGATCAAAGGTCTGAGCGTTCGAACTACGGTTTCGACTTCCGGCAGCTCAGGCATTTTCAGGTATATCGGCGAGGATATCGTCGCCCTCTATGCGAATCTCGTAGGTATGGATTGCCAGATCGTCGCCGAAGAGGCACGTGCCGGTGCCTGAGTCGAATTGCCAGGAATGCCAGGGGCAGGTGATCAGCGGTCCTTCCAGCACACCCTGCCCCAGCGGGCCCCCGGCGTGCGGACATTCTCCGGTAAGTGCCCGGATGGTTCCGGCAACGTTGCAAAGCGCATAGGCTTCGTCCTCGTGAATGACTTCGATCAACGTTCCGGGTGGCAGTTCGCTGATGGTGGCGAGTTTGGTGAAGGCCATAATTTAGCTGAAAAACAATGGTACTCCGCGAGCATAAAAAAAGGGCCGCTGTCCGTATTGATATACGGCACAGCGGCCCTGCAAACAACAGTTTTCTAGAAGATAAACTTCACCGACGCCTGAATCTGACGGGATGTACCGAAGTCGCCGGGAGCGTAGCGGGTGCCAGCCGTAATCACACCAAATGTCGAGGAGGTTGATGGCACAAAGGCGGTACCCGCCCCGCCCGCGGGAGTGGGCAGCGAGAGAACCGGGTTGTTGAAGTTCACCTGGTTGAGCGAGTCGAAGGCGTCGACACGAAGCTGAGCACTGAATCGCTCGGTGATTCGCGTGTTCTTGACCAGCGCGATGTCCAGATCCGAATAGCCGGGTCCTTCAATCACGTTCCTGCCCAGACTTCCGAAGGCATTTCCAGGGTAGATGAATACGCCCGGGTTCTGAATGTAGGTAGTGTCGATCGCGCTTCCGTTAGTAGCCGGGCTGAAGCCGGTTATCACCGGGCCACTGACGTTAGGCCGCAAATTAGCGTTTCCCGTGAAGGAGCTGTTGGCGGTTTTGAAGTTGAGCGGGTTACCCGTTTGCGTGGTCTCTACCAGCGAGAGCTGCCAGCCGTCTTTCAGGCGGTTCCCTTTGAACGGTAGCTGGTACACACCGCTGATCACGATGCGTTGCCTCGCGTCGAAATCCGAAAGACCCCGGTCGCCCCGGATGTTATAGCTGTTTTGGATCACGACCCCCTGGTAGTTCCGGGAGTTATCGTCGATGGACTTCGACCAGGCATAGGAGGCGTTAAACTGCAGTCCTTTGGCGAAACGCTTTTCCCCTGTAAGCCAAAGCGCGTTGTAAGAGGAGTTCCCGGCGCTCTCGCTTAGAGTAATATTGCCAAGTGCGACGCCCGGATCGATCGGACTGGACGCTGAGAGCGTCGGATAGGGGCGCACTCCGTTGATGAACTGATTGGGATTTATCTGGACATTGAGATCGGTGCCTTTGCTTCCTACGTAGCGCGCCGTAACCTTCATGTCACTGGAAACCTGCTGATCGATTCCGAAGTTCCATTGCTGAACATAAGCGTCTTTGTAGTTTTGCGCCACGGCACGCGGAGCGATGCTGCCGCCGGCCACCAGGGTGTAGGCGTTCAGCAGCGTCAAGCCGCTCGCCGTGGATGAAATCGGTACGGCGTAGGGCGGGTTATTCACCAGGCCGGTAACAAGACCGAAACCCGGCTCATCGGTCATAATCGCGTAGGCCGACCTGATGACCGTGCGGCCCTTTCCGAAGGGATCGAATGAGAAGCCCACGCGCGGCTCGAAATTCCGCGCGCTTTGGTTGTAAGCATTGGCGGGACCGCCGTTCGAACCGATATGCTGCAACGT
>Ga0182013_10007051_pt1 | contig 12529 bp, 10 predicted proteins | sample 612S2MmetaG_FD_120487 | JGI IMG/M metagenome (GOLD analysis project Ga0182013, IMG submission 120487) | Permafrost microbial communities from Stordalen Mire, Sweden - 612S2M metaG | ecosystem: Environmental > Terrestrial > Soil > Wetlands > Permafrost | place: Sweden: Stordalen | collected... | reverse complement strand
GGTGTCAAGGGTCAAGATGAACGCCAAACAACGGCGCCCTTGACACCCCTCCGGCCACAACAAGGGTCTTGTTGCGAAAATTAGTTGACAGGAGCCGACGCTGTCATACACGGCGTTACTCTCCGCGGCTTTGTTGGGCGGCGAGTTGATTGCACCTGGGCTACAGCACCAACAATGCCCGGACTACTGCACCATCAATGCCTAGGCTACAGAACTACGAGTGTTTCCGACTGCGCCGGCTGGCGGAAGGCTCCCGCCTCGTTCTCCAGCGTCCGATCCCAGTTCTTAGGCTCGTAGATGCAGCAGGGTTCCGGGGCCAGAGGATCGCCTGTGAGGGCGTAGGCGCGGGCGCGCGAGCCGCCACAAATCTCCTTGTACTCGCAGGCGCCGCATTTGCCTTCCAGCCTGCTCGTGTCCCGAAGCGACTTGAAAATGGGCGCGTTGCGGTAGATTTCGGCCAGAGGGGTCTCTTTGACGTTGCCGGCGTGGATGGGCAGGAATCCGCTGGGATAGACGTTGCCCACGTGGGAAATGAAGAGAAAGCCCTTGCCGTCATTGACGCGCCGGGTAGTCCAGCTCATGGTGCGGGTCTGCGCGTCGGCGGTCGGGGTTCCGGTCTCGTAGGCCTGCGCCGCGCCGTGCGGGTGTCCGTGGCCCATGCGCCGCTCCTCCAGATTGTGCTGGAGCAGGTAGCGGCGGTAGTGCATCGCTTCAGTGGTCTTGATCTGGAAGTTCACCCGCTGCGACAGCTCGTAGATTTTGCCGAAAACCTCTTCGAACTCTTCGCCGCTGGGCAGGTCGTCCAACTGGCCGCGGCCCACCGGAACTAGGAAGAATACATTCCACATTACGATGGCCATCTTCTCGAAGAGAGCGCAGAGGTTATCCAAATCGTTTGCGTTGTGGCGGCTGATGGTGGTGTGCACCTGGATAGGAATGCCCGCCTCGTTGGCCCACTGAATGGCCTGGATGGTCCGCTCCCAGGCGCCGGGAAGGCCACGAAAGGTGTCGTGAATCTCGGGGGTCGAGCCGTCCAGCGAGATGCCCAGGCGCACCAGGCCCGCCTCTTTGAGCTTGAGAATCGCTTCGCGAGTCAGCAGAGGAGTGGCGCTCGGGGTCAGCGCGACATGTACTCCCTTGTCCGCAGCGTAGCGGATCAGCTCGAAAACATCCTTTCGTTTCATGGGGTCGCCGCCGGTGAAGACGAAGATGGGCACACCCATCTCGGCGATCTGGTCGATCAGCTTCTTGCCTTCGGCGTTGGACAACTCATCGGGGTGCGCAATTGGCTGAGCCGCGGCGCGGCAGTGCTTGCAGGCCAGATCGCAGGACTGCGTGACCTCCCAAATGGCCAGAAACGGAGTCTCGTCGTAATCCAATCCGCCACGGGCGGGAATATTGCGCATCATCGGCTGCATGGAACCTCCACTAAAATCGCGACGAACCGGAGCCGTGAGGAAAGACAATCCAACGGCGGGGGAACACCACGATTTTCCTCTAGGAGAGCAGCCCAAGCCTGCGCGGGCTGTGATTGGGATCACAAAACTCGCTGAATCCTGAGAGGCTTACATCTTCCGCTGGACAACAACCAAAAAAAAGAACAGAATTCTTTGTCGAGGAGCAAACTCCCCGCAGGAAACGTCCATCTGTAGTAACAAGGGGCGTGGCGGCGAAAAGCCTGCAGTCTTGCCTTCAAAGTGATGTATATCACTTTCCCCTGTGCCGCCCGGCACCGTAACCCCACCGCAAGTCTGCCAGTATTGCCGCACCAGCAGGAGGTTCCCATGGCCGCCGTAATCAAGCCAGGATGGAGCAAACCCTCCACCATCCTTTTCGCCTCCGAGATCCCCGCCAACGAGAAGGCCTTTGCGTTTGCACTGGCGCAAGCCAAAGAATTTGGCGCTGAACTCATCATCTTCCACGCTTATGACACGCTGGTGGTGGCCGCCTCGGAGACTTCCGGGATCCGCTACTATGACTATGCCGCCGCCGCGCGCACCGAGATGCAGCATCTTGATCCGCTGGCCGAGCGGGTTCGGGAGGCAGGTATCCAGTGCGAAGTGATCGTACGGCCAGGATTGGCCGCCGACCAGATTCTCAGCTTCCTGCGCGAGCGGTCGGTGGACCGCATCGTGATGGGGACCCATTCTCCCGGTCCCATCGGCAAGCTTCTGGTGGGATCGGTGGCCGAGGCCGTTCTACGGACCGCCAAGGTTCCCGTGTATATTGTTGGACCCGAGGTGGTGGACGGTACCTACCGCAGCTTTGCCACCCGCACGATTCTGTGCGCTGTCAGCCTGATGGAAGCCAGCTATATCGTTGCCAGCTTTGCAGCTGAACTGGCGGCCCGCTACAACGCGCGGCTGGTTCTGCAGCATGTGATTCGGCCGCAGGAGCGCGCCGAAGTGCTAGCCGGGCGCTCGATCGATCAGATTGAAGGCGATCTGGTGGCGCTGGTTCCGGCCGAACTTCGCAACAAACTCACGATACAAGCCATTGTGGTGCCGGGCGACCCCACCGAGGAATTGCTCTACCAGGGCCGCGCGCAGCAGGCTGACCTGATCGTTCTCGGCGCGCAGGGCGCGTCGGCGTTTGCTGCCGTCACCCGCCATGGCGTCGTCTATAAGGTGCTGGCCCACTCTCACTGCCCGGTGATTACGCTTTCACCGGCAGTGCTGGCGGCGTGCGGCGTAAAGGGCGACAAGGAACATCAGCCCGAGGTCTTTCTGGCCGGCGTTTTTTAAGGCAAGACCGGGATGACCGGCAGACCACCGGAAGCGTGCCGGGTGAATTCGTTCGAGGATGAATTCACCCGGCGGCACGGGCTTTCGGAAGGTGCGGACGAGTCAAGGGGGGCTTCCACCCCCAGGCTGTACAACCTGCACGGCACACACGAAAAGGGGCAGGGACCGTCAAAGTCCCTGCCCCTTTCTTACGGTGCAAAAGCTGTGCAAAACAGCTTTACCTCTCGTCTACTTGGATCACTTGGATCGCGTAACCGGGCAGGGTGTGCTTGAGGTGGCTGCTTACGCCGTTCAGAACGCTCTCCACAGGGACGATCTCTTCCGGCTTGCTCAGCGAATTGGTGGCCTGGGTGCTGTGCGCACTTAAGCTGACCAGTTTGCCGATCGGCGCCAGTTTGGCGCCAGGGAACTCGATCTCGACCGGCTGGGGGATCGAAGAGGCGTTGACCAGCTTCAGGTAGAGCCGCTTTTTGGCCGAATCGCGTGTGATCGAGTAGAAGAACTTCGGCCCCGCGCCATCCAGCTTTGAGGCGACCGTCTGGTCGCCCAGGGACTTAGAGAAGATCACCTGCGCGTAGTAGCTCGGCGAGCCGTAGCTGCGCACGGCATCGTAGCCGATCAGGTCCGTTTCCCATTGCATGCCGCCGGGGTTCACGTTGACCAGTAGGGGCGCGTAGGCGGCCATCACCACCAGGTCGCTGTTGCGTTCCAGGCCGGTCATCCAGGCAGCATCGCCAAGAGCGGCGCCGAAGTTCGGCGTCGGTGCGCCCTCGCGGGTGGCCCACTCGCCCACGAAGATCTTGGGGCCGTTGCGGTCGGTCTTGTCGTAGTGCTTTGCGTCCTCGAAGAACTCGGTGGCGCGCAGGTAGTAATGGTCGTCGACCAGGTCGGGCCGGATACCCTTGACCGGCGTGGTAGCGATCAGTTGCAGTTCGGGGTACTTCGCCTTGATCGCTTTGTAGAACTGCGCGTAGCGGCCGTCGTAGCTGCCAGATTTGTCGAACTGGTCCTCGTTGCCGATTTCGACATAAGTGAGCTTGAAGGGCTCCGGATGGCCGCCCTTGGCGCGGAGGCCGCCCCACCTGGTGTCAACGCTGCCGGTCACATATTCCAACTCGTCCAGAGCGTCCTGCACGTAGGGCTCGAGAGCGGAGCCGGGTTTCACATGATCCTGAGCCAACGAATAGCCGCCATAGACAGCTAGCACCGGCTGCATCTTCAGGTCCTCGCACCATTCGAGGAATTCCAGCAGCCCCAAGCCATCCGTCGATTGGTAACCCCAAGGGCTGGGATGGGTCGGCCGGTCGACCATGGGGCCGATGGTCTTCTTCCACTCGTAGCGCTGGTCGATGTGGTCGCCCTCGAGGTAGTTGCCGCCGGGGAAGCGCAGAAAGGCTGGGTGCATGGCCGCCAGTTTCTCCATCAGGTCGATACGGTTGCCGTTGAGGCGGTCGTGATAGGTGGGCGGAAAGAGCGACACAAGATTAAGCCACAGCGTTCCGGCGTGGCCTACGGTGAGGGCCAGATGGTTGGCTGCCGAGGCTTCGATCGCGCCGGTCTTCAGGGTGAATTGGTACTGCTTCCAATCCGTCGTGATTCCCTGGACCGTCGCAGTGGCGGCGGGCTTGCCGGTGGTGTTGTTAACCAGGCTCACGGCTACTGCGCCAAGGTCGTTGGAATAGGCCTTGGCATAGAACGAGCCCTTGTAGGTGGTGTTGGGCCGCAAGGGCATGCCCCAGTAGCCATCGTTCAATACGCCGGCCTGGTGGCGCGGGTCAGCCTGTTTCACGTCGATACGGAGACTGTTTTTCAGAACGTCGCTGGGGCCGGTCTTGTCATCGATTGCGATTTTGGCCTGGGCATCGCCGTCTTCGGCCAGCAGCCAATGGCCCACGCCGCTCCAGTCGCTCCGGAAGGTGCGATTGCGGACCATTTCAGCGTAGAGGCCACCGTCGTAGGAGTAATTGATCTCCTCGGTCATGAGGCCATAGAGGGTAGGGCTGACTTGGGAGATGGGCTGATCGGGGTGAATGGTGAGGACGGCCGGGGCCTGGGCGTGGAGGGAGGCGGCGGCAAGGAGGGTAGAGGCGGCCAGGGCGGCGCCAGCAAACGTTTTCCCGTTCATCGATAGTTCCTCTTACAAATTCATGCGGTGCCAGTATAACCCGGTGGGGGGCATGCTAGACGATCCAGCCGCCGCCGAGCACTTCGTCGCCGTCGTAGAAGACCGCCGACTGGCCGGGGGTGACGGCGCGCTGCGGCTCTTCGAAGGTGGCGACTACCTCATCGGCTCCTGCCGGCTGCAGTGTGGCCCAGGCGGGCTCATGCCGGTGGCGAATCTTGATCTGCACGCGCATGGGAGCGGTCAGCTCGGGAATGGCGACCCAGTTCAAACGCCGGGCACGGAGGGTGCGCGTGGCCAACTCGGCATCGGCCCCCACGGTCACGCGGTGGTTGGCGGGATCGATCTGGAGCACGTAGAGCGGCGAAGGCGAGCTGACGCCCAGCCCCTTGCGCTGACCCACGGTGAAGTTGAAGATGCCCTCGTGATGGCCCAGCACCTCTCCGGTGGAAGCCACCAGTTCCCCGGCCGTCTCCGGCAGCCGCTCGCCCTGTTCTTCGAGATACGCAGTGAGGAACCGCTTGTAGTCGCCGCCGGGAATGAAGCAAATCTCCTGCGAATCGGGCTTTTCAGCCAGCGACAGGCCGTACTGCCGGGCAACCTCGCGCACCTCGGGCTTGGTCATGCGGCCCAGCGGGAAGAGGGTGCGCGCAAGCTGCTCCTGGGTGAGGCCGAAGAGGAAGTAGGTCTGATCCTTGGCCCGGTCGGTGGGGCGCTTCAGAATCCAGCGGCCGCGCTGGGGGTCGAACTCGTTCACGGCGTAGTGGCCGGTGGCGATGCTGTCGGCGCCGATGGAGCGGGCCGTCTTGAGCAACTGGTCGAACTTGAGGTGGTTGTTGCAGAGCGAGCAGGGGATCGGCGTGCGGCCGGCCAAGTACTCGGCGACAAAAGGACGAACCACGTCCTGCTCGAAGCGCTCCTGCTGGTTGACCACGTAATAGGGAATGCCCAGGTGCTCGGCTACACGGCGGGCGTCATAGACATCGTCGAGCGAACAGCAGCGTCCGGCCTTGGGAGCGTCGGGGATTCCGTTGCGGCCGGCCAGGCGGGTCTGGTCCCAAAGCTGGAGGGTCAGACCCACGACTGCGTCACCGCTATGGGTCAGCATCGCCGCGACCGTGGAGGAGTCGACTCCTCCGGACATGGCTACGGCAATGGTCGTGGGTTCGGTCATGGGGAAGTTTCTCTGTTTCTCAAAAGTCGATCACGTAAAAGATAGGGGCTTCAGCAGGATCTTTGAATTACATCCCTCAGGGGCTAAAGCCCCGGCTTCTTCTCTGCTCTTTTGTACGGGCTAAAGCCCGTACCCTTCAACCGAAGAAAGTCGCCTTGGCACCTTACCCCAGCGTTCCGGCCACCACCGGCGAAAGCTCGCGCAGATGGTTGACGGCCTCCGGAACCACTTGTAAAACGTAGTCCACGTCGGCCTCGGTCGCCGTCTTGAGCAGGCTGAAGCGGAGGCTGGCGCGGGCGCGGGTCTTGTCCAGGCCCATGGCCATCAATACATGGCTGGGCTCGGTGGCTCCGGAGTGGCAGGCCGAACCGCCCGAAACGGCGATGCCTTTCAAGTCGAGCGCAATGACGAGCGCTTCGCCCTCCAGGTGGTCGAACCAGATGTTGGTGGTGTTGGCCACGCGCGGAACGGGTTTGTCGCCGTCCCACGCACCGTTGACGCCCGTGGCGAAACTCTGCAGAATGCCGGCTTGCAACCGGTCGCGCAGTGCGGCCACGCGATCCATGACTCCATCTTCCAGCGAGTGCATGGCGAGTTCCGTAGCCTTGGCCATGCCGACGATGCCGGGGACGTTCAAGGTGCCGGCGCGATGGCGGCGCTCGTGGCTTCCACCCACCAGCAGAGACTCGACCGGCGTTCCCCGGCGGACGAAGAGAGCACCGACGCCCTTGGGGCCGTGCATCTTGTGGGCGCTGATGGAGAGTAGGTGGCAGCCGAAGCGGCGCACGTCGAACTTGACCTTGCCCGCGCCCTGGACGGCGTCGATGTGGAAGAAAACACCCGCGTCGGCGGCGATTCTGCCGATCTGTTCCACCGGCTGAAGGACGCCGGTCTCGTTATTGGCCAGCATGACGCTGATCAGCCGTGTCTGAGGCCGGATGGCCCGCAGAATCTCCTCCGGGTCGATCAGGCCACTGGGCTGCGGCTCGATGAAGGTCGTCTCCACGCCACGCTCGGCCAGGAGTCGTGCCGGTTGCAGTACCGCCGAGTGCTCGATCGACGTGGTAATGAAGTGGTCGCCGGGCCGCAGCAGGCCAAAGAGCGCGGTGTTGTCGCCCTCGGTGCCGCCGGAGTTGAACACCACCTCGGCCTCGTGGCAATGGAAGAACTCCGCCATGGTTTGGCGGGCCTGGTCCACGGCCGTATGCGCCTGCTGGCCGTTCAGGTGGATCGAGGAAGGGTTGCCGAAGCGCTCCATCCAATACGGACTCATTGCCTCCAGCACCTCTGGCAAGAGAGGGGTTGTTGCGTTGGCATCCATATAGACTCTGGGCATGATTGCGGTTCCTCAACCTGAATTGTACGAGGAATTCGGACATTCCGGGTTGTGGTTGGCAGCGAACGGAAGATTCACACGATCGTAGTGTCGAAAGCCGGGGCTGTTCTGGTAAATTTCCTGCACGCGGCAGAAGCCGCCAGAGGAGAGACACCATGCACATCCCAACACACATCCCCAGTCGGATTCTGTGCTGTTGCCTGATGGCCGCAGCGCCCTCGATTGCTCTTGCCCAAGCCGCAGCGCCGGCCAAGCCGGCTGTCGGCACCGTCATGTCACCCGCAACCACCTATGGATCGGTGCTCAGCATCATGGAAAAACAATTCGTGGGTGCCGCTGAAGCCATGCCGGAAGACAAATACAACTTTGCGCCCGCGCCCACATTGGGCGAGTTCAAGGGCGTGCGCAGCTTCGGCGACCAGGTGAAGCACGTAGCCGAGACCAACTGGTATTTCTTCCACGACCCCACCAAGCCGATGGTGGACAATCGCGCCGATATTGAGAAGCTGAAGACCAAAGCCGAGATCGTGCAGGCGCTGAAGGACTCGTTCGTCCAGGCGCACGCCTATGTCGACGGCATCACAGCAGAGAACGCCTTTGTGATGACCGAGCATGGAACGCGCGCGGGTATGGCGGCTTTTGGAGTCGCCCACCTGATGGATCACTACGGACAGCTCGTGATCTATCTGCGCATGAACGGGATTGTTCCCCCGGCGAGCCGCGGCAGCATGTAGTTCCCTGCTCCGGAACGTGCGAATCGGCTGCGGAAAGACTCGCTATATCGGGCGAAGTTGGCGGAAGGTGCGCCCCCGATCGAGTTTTCCGCAGCCAGTCGATCTACTCGTTCCGCTCCCTCGACCACTCCCAGAGGGCGCGGTCGAGGGCGTGCAGGGCGGAAGGGCCGGGAAGACCGGGCTGCGGCTTGACGATGCCGCGCTCGGCGAGACGATGGCAGAAGGCAACATATTCGGCGTAAAACTCGACGTTGTGCCGCTCGTGTCCCAATGCCTCCAAGGCACGGAAATCCAACACGTTATAGCGCTCAGGGTCGATGGCGGCGAGAATGGCGGAGGCCAGCGGCAAGTCGACGCCGCGCAGTTCGGTGAGCGCCTCGACCGCCTGCTTGACGGGGGTTTCAGGCGCGGCAGCCACGGCCAGGATCTTTTTGATCTGCGCCTCGCTGTTGGCGATCAGATAGTGAACGACGCGTTCGGACTTCCATCGAACAATTGCTTCCAGATTGGCCAGCGTGTAGTCGCCGCCGCGGATTGCCGCTCCGGCTTCAAAGGCGGCCTTCTCCAATTCCTGCTCTCGCGAGCCGGCTTTTTGCCAATACGTTTCCGCCAATTTCTGAAGTTCCGATTCCGCGGGCTGAAGAGTAAAGTGCGCCATGGTGTCGAGTCCTCCGTTCCTGCAAAGCGAAGACACAATAGGCTCGGCCAAAACCTGTTGTCAATAACCGATTTGAGGCTTGGATTTGCGGAGGGAATGAGCGGGATTTCAGAAGGAGACGGCGCCGGATTTGAGGACGTCTCCGAAGCGAAGCGGTCCTCATTCGACAGCGCAGCGGAGCGGCAGGAATTGAGTCAATTTTGTGTCGATTTTGGGGCATTATCAGGCCAAAAATGGCAAAAAACGGCTAAAAAAGGGCCAAAAACGGGGGTTTGCAGTTACTAGTCAGTTAACTATGTATTTTTGTATATTGTTCATTTATTGAGACTTACGCGATTTTTTTACGCGAAAAAGTGATAATAATCGATAGGGGGGGTGGGGGGTAGGGCGATTTTTGGCTGTTTTTTAGCTAAAAATCGGCCTCGAAAAAGGTGCTTCCGAGGACTGTGGCTGCCAGAAAATTTTCTTTGCTATGGGCGTGAGCGCGGACGAGGACGTCCGCGCTACAGCCGACCGGGAGGTTACTCCTCCGCGGCGTTCGTTTCCTACTAAGAACATTGTGCGCTCATGGGGGTTAATTCTACGCAAGGGAAAGGGCAATCCATCTCTTTGGTATTCCTTGGTATTCCCGCGAGCCGAGCTGCTCAGGCGGGCACGGAGCTAGCCAGGGAAGGCTGCTCGGTCTTCCCGCACGCCAAGCGGGATTGCCGGTGCTTGTAACTGGCGGCGATGAACTCGCGGAAGAGGGGGTGGGGCTCCAGGGGCTTGGACTTGAACTCGGGGTGGAACTGGCAGCCCAGGAAGTAGGGGTGGCCGGGGAGTTCGACGATCTCCACATAGGTTGCGTCGGGAGTGGTGCCGCTGATGCGCAGGCCAGCGCCGGTCAGGAGGGATTCGTACTCGCGATTGAACTCGTAGCGATGGCGATGGCGCTCACTGATCTCCTTCGCGCCGCCGTAGGCCTTGGAGGCCAGCGAACCTTCCTGTAGGACGCAGTCCCAGGCGCCGAGGCGCATGGTGCCGCCCATCTCTTCGACGCCCAGCAGTTCGCGCAGCTTGTAGATGATGCGGTGTGGGCTGGAGGCGTTGAATTCGCTGGAATTGGCGTCCTTGAGACCGCAGACGTTGCGGGCAAATTCGATGCAGGCGGTCTGCATGCCGAGACAGATGCCGAAGTAGGGGACCTGCTTCTCGCGCGCGTAGCGGATGGCGTTCAACATGCCTTCGATGCCGCGCTTGCCGAAGCCACCGGGGACGAGAATGCCGTCAAACCCCTGAAGCTGCGACTCATAACTTCTATCTTCAGGAGTTTTGCACTCCAGATTCTCGGCTTCGACCCACTTTACCTTGAGCTTGAGGTGCTGCGAGATGGCGCCGTGGGTGAGAGCTTCCTTCAGGGATTTGTAACTGTCCTCGTACTCCACATACTTGCCCACGATGCCGATGACGACTTCGTCCTTGGGATGATGGACGCGCTCGATGAGGGCTTTCCACTGGGAGAGGTCGGAGGCCGGAGCATCGATGCGCAGGTACTTGAGGACCAGGGCATCCACGCCCTCCTCGGCAAAGCCGAGCGGCACTTCGTAGATGGAAGGCACGGTCAAGGCGCCGATGACGGCAGGCTCCTCGACGTTGCAGAAGGCGGCAATTTTCTGTTTCATCTCGCGGCCGAGGGCGCGCTCGGACCGGCAGAGGAGGATGTCGGCCTGGATGCCGATTCCGAGCAGTTCCTTGACGGAGTGCTGGGTGGGCTTGGTCTTGAGCTCCTGGGCGGCGGCGATCCACGGGACCAGGGTGAGATGGATGAAGACGGTGTTTTCGCGGCCCAGTTCCTGGCGCATCTGGCGAATGGCCTCAAGGAAGGGCAGGGACTCGATGTCGCCGACCGTGCCGCCGATTTCGACGATGGTGACGTCCGCGCCGTTGGCTGCGACCTTGCGCATGGCGGCTTTGATCTCATTGGTGACGTGGGGGATGACCTGGACGGTTTTTCCAAGGTAGTCGCCGCGGCGCTCTTTGAGAATGATCTGCTCGTAGATGCGGCCGGTGGTGTGATTGTTGTCGCGCGAGAGGGGGGCGTGGGTGAAACGCTCGTAGTGGCCCAGATCGAGGTCGGTTTCCGCGCCGTCGTCGGTGACAAAGACCTCGCCGTGCTGGAAGGGCGACATGGTGCCGGGATCGACATTCAGGTAAGGGTCGAACTTCATCATGTTGACGCTCAGGCCGCGGCTTTCAAGCAGGCAGCCGATGGAGGCAGCCGCGAGACCTTTACCTAAACTGGACACAACTCCGCCCGTCACAAAGACATACTTTGCCGACATCTATGCAACCTCATATGAGAACTGTTTGGATTGGATGTACCAGGTGGGCACAATCAAGTATGGCAGAATTGGGAACGCGAGGGAAGCGGAAAAACGGGACCGCGGTGGATATCCCGCATGTTATCAAGAGTTATTCATCATGGATTCAACATGTTATGAAAGTAGATTCTGTTGTCATAGAAGCCAGATAAGAGACTTTCGAAGCGCAGATTCCGGCGGCTGGCCGGCGACGCCGAAGACCCCTTGCCTGATTGCGTGATCCGTCCTAGGATGCTCGGTGAAGGAGCCGGACCATGACAAGAACGGCAACGGAACGGCGGAGGTTGGGCCGGGGTGGGCCTGAGGTGTCTCCACTGGCGCTGGGGTGCATGGGGATGAGCGGGGTGTACGGGGCGACGGACGAAGCGGAGAACCTGGCGACCATTCACGCGGCCATCGACGCAGGGATCAACCTGCTGGATACGGGCGATTTTTACGGGATGGGCGCGAACGAAATGCTGCTGGGGCTGGCGCTGCGCTTCCTGCGGGAGAAAGTGGTGCTCTCAGTAAAGTTTGGGGCGCAGAGGGCACCCAACGGCGCCTGGCTGGGGTACGATGCGCGGCCCAACGCCGTGAAGGCCGCGCTGGCCTACAGTCTGAAGCGGCTGGGAACGGAGTACATCGACATTTACCGGCCGGCGCGGCTGGACCCGAATGTTCCCATCGAAGAGACGGTCGGGGCGATTGCGGAGATGGTGCAGGCCGGGTATGTGCGGTACATCGGGCTGTCGGAGGTGGGTCCGGAGACGATTCGGCGCGCGGCGGCGGTGCACCCGATTGTGGACCTGCAGATTGAATACTCGGTGGTGAGCCGCAGCCCGGAGGCGCAGATCTTTCCCTTGCTGGAAGAGCTGGGAGTGGGCGCAACGACCTATGGTGCGCTGTCGCGGGGCCTGCTGACCGGCTCGCAGCCGGCGGAGGAGGGAGATTTCCGCGCCTTCCTGCCGCGATTCAAAGGGCATAACCTGATGCTGAATCAGGCCCTGGTGAAGAAACTGGCGGAGATTGCACGCGCCAAGGGAGTGAGGCCGGCGCAGTTGGCGATTGCGTGGGTGCTGGCCAAGGGCAGCTTCATTGTGCCGGTGGTGGGCGCGCGCACCCGGCCGCAACTGGCGGAGAGCCTGGGTGCGCTGCATTTGGAACTGAGTACGGAGGAGTTGGCGGAGATTGAGACGCTGGTTCCCGCCGAGGCCGTGGCGGGAACGCGCTACGACGCGGGGCAGATGAAGATGCTGGACAGCGAGAGGTAGAGCGTGCGGGATGTGCCGCGCAGGATAAAATCGGCCTTGTGAGCAGCTCCTTTGAGATCGGTCCGGTTCATGTGGGCGGAGGCCAGCTTTTCCTGATTGCAGGCCCCTGCGTTATCGAGTCAGAAGCGCATGTGCGGCGCATGGCGGAGGC
>Ga0182013_10007048_pt1 | contig 12534 bp, 4 predicted proteins | sample 612S2MmetaG_FD_120487 | JGI IMG/M metagenome (GOLD analysis project Ga0182013, IMG submission 120487) | Permafrost microbial communities from Stordalen Mire, Sweden - 612S2M metaG | ecosystem: Environmental > Terrestrial > Soil > Wetlands > Permafrost | place: Sweden: Stordalen | collected... | reverse complement strand
TGGAAGTCAGTTCCTCACCGGCCTGCGGCCGACAACGAACGATGAAAATCTCGGCATCGGGCCAGGCTTGGGAATCAGTAGTCTGCCGGGATTTTCAGGAGAGAAGCGGGCCCCTGCGGGCCCGATGAAGCCTTGACAGCCCCTAGCGGAACTTTACTAAGACGACGGCCACAAGCTGGGCAAGTGCCCGTAGATGAGGCGGTTTACGGCTAAACAGGTGTATATACCACGTCTTCGAGCCACCGCCCCAGGTAAGCTAAGCGTCTCATCCGGCAGGGCATAGCGGTAAGTCAAAGGTTAACCGCAGCCGCTATTGCGTGTCAATCTCCGAGCCCGACGGGCTCTACACAGGGGGAATTCCGCGCCAATTCGGTATATACGTACCGAATGCCGCCAAGTCGTTTGTCATCTTTGTCTTGGGCGAAATCGGGAATCGCACTTTAATAAACTCCCGCTAGCGGGGCTGTCGGAAACCAGAATCCGTCGGCCGCGCACCGGGTCGGTAAAGCCAAGTCATGCCGCTTGGCCGTTCATACGCTTACCTTCTCGCCGTGCTGGCCGCGAACCCGCTTGAATCCGAAGTGGTGCGGTCGGCCTGGGCCTCGGCAGGCTGTCGGCCCAGTCGATCGATGGGTACGAATTAACGGCGCCAGTATCCGCCGTAATAATGGCCGATGGCATAATGCGGGCCGACCCAGCGGGCTCCGACGAACGCCGGGCGAGTCCAATATCCGGCATGCCAGGCATATCGCGCACCGGCGGGATACCAGTAGCCCCCGACCCACGCATATCCCGGTCCGGGAGCGGGTGTCAAATAAGCTACTCGCGGTGCGGGCGGCGCGGCGTACATCGCCACGGGCGCAGGGGCATATCCGATTCGGGCACCGACGTAGAATCGCGGTTGGGCGAACAGAGTGCCACCGGCCAATAGCGCCAGGATCATTAATTTAGTTTTCATTTTCTTTCCTCCTCTTCCGCCACTCGCTTGCTGGCGGATGCCTGGCTATTTGCAAGCTATGTGCCAAGTCGTAACTTATTGAAACAACGAGACCTGTGGTTCCGGACGACGGTGGCGATTCACCGGCGTGGTGGTTTTGGGCCAGACTACGTTACTGGAGGATCGTCGTCACCGGGTTCGCCGCCTGCCCGTCCACGGCGATCGTGAGGTTGACCAATCCCGACCCCGCCAGACTGTTTGGCAGTCGCAGGTTGATCTGGTCCAGCCCCGGAAATTGTCCCTGGGCCCCGTAGAAAAGTACCGGCAAACTTACCCCATCGATGGCTGCGGTCAGCGATGCCGCATGACGAATCCCCGTGCCGTAGAGCACCAGCACCACCTGCTGGCCCGGAGTACTCAGGTTGATCGGGTTCGGTACGAATTGATTGGTGGTCGAGTTCAATACCGTCGAACTGGCAGTGGTTTGAGTTCCATCGGAGCTGACGTAGATCACTTGTCCCGCAAACACCCCCTGTCCGTTCATATTGGCGGTAAACGTTCCCGCCGCCGAGGATGCCACCTGGACTACCGTGGTCATGGTAGCGTTGCTGGGGAGCGCGACGGTCACCGTTGCCAGGCCGGAAGCGGTGCCGCTGGGGATCATAAAATTGATCTGTCCGGCGGAACCGAAGACTCCGTAGAGCGGTGCCAGCCGGGCCACACCGGCGCTATCGGTGACTGTCACTGTGACGCCGCCCAGCGTAGTAGGCAGAGGGAGAGTCGCCGGAGTATTCCCGCTCAACCCAGTGACATTGAAAAGGCTGGCCACCTCATCGGGAGCCACGGTGGTCGATAAGCCGGCCGCCGCATTGGTGGTAGCGAGGAGTGTAGGGGATGTGCTGCCCAGGAAGTTTGTGTCGCCGCCATACACCGCCGCAATCGGAAGCGCGGCGACGCTTGCGGGAATGTTCACGGAGGCGGTTCCATTGGAAAGGCCGATAGTGGCGACGCTGCTCTTGTTCGCGGTGTTCACTAACTGTACGGTGCCGGTTGGCGTGCCTGCGCCGGGCGATACGGGCGTGGTAACCACTGTCAGGGCCAACTGGCCGGACTTTATGGTCAGGGAGATCGCTGTCGCCGTCGACGCCTGGGAAACCGTGACGTTGACCGTGCCTTTCGACGAAGACCATGTACTATCGCCGCTGTATTGTGCCGTGACCACGTTATTCCCCAGGGGGAGTGTCGTCACGCTGAGCGACGACGTTCCCGACGCCAGCGCTGCCGCGCCCAGCGGCGAGCCGGCGCTCCCTAGCGAGTAGGACACCTGTCCGGTAGGCCCCGCGAATCCGGCGGGCAGCGCAGCAGACGCAACCGTGGCAGTGACCGTCACTGCCTGGCCAAAGACAGCCGCGGCGGGCGCGGCCGTCACGGCGAGAGTCGCCGCAGCGTTGACGGACTGCGCGAAACTGGCCTGAGCCCCCGGGAAGGTGGCGTCGCCGCTATAGCTGGCGATGATGGTATGCGATCCGCCGGCCAGTGCCGCCGTGGTGTATGCGGCTTGCGCGTTGGTAAGGGTGACGCTGCCGAGGAACTGCGTGCTATCGAAGAACTGCACGGTCCCGGTGGGGGTATCGGGCGGTCCGCTGGTGGTGAGTGCGGCGGTGAAGGTGACCGATTGCCCGAGAGAGGATGGGGTTGCGCTGCTGGTGAACGTCAGGGACGAGGTAGCTGCTGAGTAGACGGTCCCAGGCAGCGAGGTGCTGCCGAGGAAGTTTGCGTCTCCCGAATAGACGGCAGTCACCGTACCAGCGGGGACAACGATCAATGCCAGCGGGCCCGTCAGGGCGACGCTGCCCAACACGGTACTTCCGCTGAGAAATTGCACCGTACCGGTGGGAGTTCCCGCCGCCGGTGGAGTAACCAGGACGGTCGCCAAGGCCTTCAGGGCTAATGAGGTAAGTAGAGTGTTGGTGCTCGCCTTAGTGATGGCGAGCGTGCCTTTGGCAAATGCGAACGCGTAGTTACTCGCGCTCAACGTTCCACTTACCGTGATGGGATAGCTCCCGACAACGGAATTCCAACTGGCTGTGGTAAAGAGGCTCGGCGTCCCGCTGACCACTGCCGCCGTATCGCCATTCGCAAAGCCGGCGATGGTGTAGCCGAGCGCCGGCAGGAGCGCTCCGTAAACTTTCGAAGCATTGGCAGCCGTTACCGTCAGGGTGGCGGGATTTACCGTCAGGGAACCGTTGACATAGGCGATCGCATAGTTGCTCATCCCCGAACCGGTTGCCGCGCTCGCGACAATCGAATACGGCGATCCGGCTACCCCGGCAGCCACGGCGGCGCCGGAACTGGTCAAGGTAACGCCGCTCACCGCATCGCCATTGATCAGGCCACTTGGCATGAACTCGCTTCCCGCAAATGCCAGAGCCGTTCCGTAGGTCTTGCTGGCGCTGTTGGCCGTTATTGTAAGCCCAGCTTTACTTACCGCAAAGCTTTGGATCACGCTGGCAGCGGCGGGGTAAACGAAGTTGCCTGGCTGGCTCGCGGTGATCGAACACGTTCCGGTTCCGCTCACGATGGTCACCGCGGTTCCGGAAACAGTGCATACCGCGGTGGTTGTAGAAGCGAAGAGGACGGTCAGGCCGGAAGTGGCGGCGACTCCTGAAATCGTGAAGACGGCTCCGTAGGTGTGAGGACCGATGGCTCCGAAGCCTGTGATGGTTTGATTGACCCCGATGTTGGTCAGAGCAAAACTCGCGCTGGCGGGGACGGCCTGTTCGGGCGTGGTCGCACTGGCGGTCACAGGATACGGGCCGCCGACGACGGCGTTTGCAGTAAACGTGGGAGCCGTGGCCACGCCGCTCGCGTTGCTGGCGACGGTGGCGGTCACCGTCGCACTGGCCGCAAACGTACCGCTCGGGCCGGTGCCCGGCGCGGAAAAAGTCACCGGCACGCCAGCCACCGCGCTGGTGCAAGACGCGCACGATTCGCTTACACTCACGGCCAGGGCAGTGCCAAACGCCGTGTTCACGCCGGCCGATTGCGGCGTTCCCGCACTGGCTGCCAGCGCCACGCCCTGCAATTGCACCGCGCCGATATCGATCGCGCCATTGACCACGCGCGCAAATCCGCGCTGGTCGGCGGCGGGCGCGCCCGTGGTACTCCCCGCTCCCAGTGCGGGACTGTTGCCGCCTGGCAGCATGGTTTGCGTCGGCCCTCCGTTACTGGCGAGGGTGGACAGTTGCGGGCCCAGCGGCGCGGCGTGTGTTCCCACCAGGGTGCCGTTCACCCCGTTGGTGAATCCCGTGATACCGGCCGGATCGCCAACCAGGTTGTTGCCGCCATTGGTGAATGTGCCCGCGCCATCGGGATGGGGGCTCGGGCTCAAATCGGTATTGCCCGCCAGGATCGTGCCGGTCAGGCTACAGCTTCCGGCGGATACAAAAATGCCACCGGCAAGGTCGCCAGACACGGTGCCAGTTTGACTGTTGCCCGAAAGTGTAGTGTTCGCGATGGAGGCCGAGCCGAGGTCATAAATCGCGCCGCCTGCCGCGGAACCGGCGCCGGAGGGATCCGTCACCTGGTTTCCGGCTATCGTGGAACCCGCGATGGTGAGCAGACCAGGGGCGCTGTTAAAGATCGCGCCGCCCTTCCCGCCGTTGACGCTTCCACCGATCGCGGCATTTGCGGAGAAGGTGCTGTTGGTAATGGTTACCGTGCCCTGATTGAACAAGCCTCCGCCCGAACTTCCAGCGCCGCCGGCTTGGTTGTTCGAGACCGTGCATTGGTTGACGGTCAGAGTTCCGCTGTTGAAGATGCCGCCGCCGAGTCCGCTGCCCGCCTCGACATTGCCGGCGATCGCGCAGGAGGTCAGCGTCAGAATCCCTTGATTGGCGATTCCGCCGCCTCCGCCGCCGGTATCGAGGCCATTCTGGAGGGTGACTCCGGAAATCGACACGGTGATCCCGCTACTCACGTTCAGAACCTGGACCGCGCCGCCGCCGTCAATCGCCAGACTCGATGGGCCGGGTCCAGTGAGGGACATGCTCTGTGTGAGGGCCGGCAAAGGGCTGGCCAGATGGACCGTCCCGGTAACGGTAAAGGCGATCGCGCCGCCCTGCTGGGTGTTGGCATTGGTAATTGCCGCGCGTAGCGTTCCCGGTCCGGCGTCGGCCAGGCTGGTGACTGCAATGGGTGCTAGCGCGGGCACCGATATGCCGCTGGAGGTTCCGGTAATGGAAGCGGTCACCGTGTCGGTGGCGGTGACCGTCTGCATGCCTTGCGTATTGAGAGTGGCTGAGAAGGTTCTCACGCCGTTGGTGACGCTGGAGTTCGCGGGCAGCGCCGCCGCGCCGTCACTGCTGCTGAAGTGGACCGTGCCGGAGTATCCGCTGGCGACGTTATTGTTGGCATCCCGGGCAGTTACCGTGATGTGGAACGCGGTTCCCGCCGTTTGCGGGGATGCCGCCGCCACACTGAGGTGAGTGGCCGGTCCCGGATTGACGACGATTGGGTTCGACGTACCGGTAAGCGAAGCGGTTACCGTGTCGGTGGCCGTGACTGTCTGATTGCCGGCGGTTATCAACGTTAATGAAAATGTGCCCGCACCGTTTGTGAGGGTGGAGTTCGCCGGCAGAGTCGCCGAGCCGTCCGTGCTGCTGAAATGCACGCTGCCGGAATAGCCCGTGGCGGTAATGTTGTTCGCATCGAGCGCCGTGACGAGGAATTGGAACGCGGTTCCGGGGGATTGCGGGGAACCTGCCGATACGGCGAAGTGAGTGGCCGTTCCGGGATTGACCGCGATCGTGCTCGACGTGCCCGTAATCGAGACAGTGACCGTATCGGTAGCCGTGACTGTCTGATTGCCGACGGTCAACAGCGTAACCGGGAATGTTCCCACGCCGTTTACCAGGGCGGAGTTCGGCGGCAGGACGGCCGAGCTGTCACTGCTGGTGAAATGCACCGTGCCGGAGTACCCCATGGCGGTGTTGTTGCCCGTATCCAGCGCGGTGACGGTGAAGTTAAACGCGGTCCGGGCGATTTGCGGAGAACCTGCCGATACGGTGAAATGAGTGGCCGATCCGGGATTGACGACGATGGTGCTCGAGGTACCCGTAGTCGAACCAGTCACCGTATCGGTGGCCGTGACTGTCTGATTGCCGGCGGTCAACAGCGTAAGCGGGAATGTTCCCGTGCCGTTTATCAGGGTGGAGTTCGGCGGCAGGACGGCCGAGCCGTCACTGCTGGTCAAATGCACCGTGCCGGCGTACCCCGTGGTGGTGTTACCGGCGGCATCCAGCGCTGTGACAGTGAAGTGGAACGCGGTTCCCGCCGTTTGCGGGGAACCAGCCGATACACTGAAGTGATTGGTCCCTCCCGGATTGACGACGATGGTGTTCGAGGCGCCAGTAATCGAAGCAGTTACGGTATCGGTGGCTGTGACTGTCTGATTGCCGGCGGTTAACAACGTCAACCAAAATGTACCCGTGCCATTGGTTAAAGTGGCGTTCGCCGGCAGAGTCGCCGAGCCGTCGGTGCTGCTGAAATGCACGCTGCCGGAATAGCCCGTGGCGGTATTGTTGTTCGCATCGAACGCCGTGACGAGGAAGTGGAACGCGGTTCCAGGGGCTTGGGGGGAACCTGCCGATACGGTGAAGTGTGTGGCCGCTCCGGGATTGACCGCGATCGTGCTCGACGCGCCCGTAATCGCACCAGTCACCGTGTCGGTAGCCGTGACTGTCTGATTGCCGGCGGTCAACAGCGTAAGCGGGAACGTTCCTATGCCGTTCACCAAGGTGGAGTTCGCCGGGAGAATCGCCGAGGCGTCGCTGCTGGTGAAGTGCACCGTGCCGGCGTATGCCGCGGCGGTGTTGTTGGTCGCGTCCCGCGCCGTGACAGTGAAACTGAACGCGCTGCCGGCCGTCTCCGGGGAACCTGCCAACACGGTGAAATGGTTAGCCGATCCGAAATTCACGATGATCGTGCTGGACGTGCCTGTAATCGACGCGGTCACCGTGTCGGTGGCGGCGATGGACTGGCTGCCGGCTGTCTTCAGGGTGGCCGGGAATGTTCCCGTGCCATTGGTTAAGGTGGAATTCGCAGGCAGGGTAGCCGCGCCATCGCTGCTGGTGAAGTGGACCGTTCCGGAATATCCGGAGGCGATGAAGTTGCCCGCATCGAGCGCCGTGACGATGAAGTTGAACGTCGCTCCAGCGGCTTGCGGAGACGTCGCAGATACCGTGAAGTGAGTGGCCAATCCCGGATTGACGACGATCGTGCTCGAAGTGCCCGTGATCGAGCCAGTCACCGTGTCGGTGGCGGTGACGATTTGATTGCCGGCGGTCAACAATGTAAGCGGGAAGGTTCCCACGCCGCTGATCAAAGTGGAGTTCGCCGGGAGGACCGCCGAGCCGTCGCTGCTGATGAAATGCACCGTGCCGGCATACGCCGTCGCTGTATTGTTGGCCGCGTCCTGCGCCGTCACGGTGCAACTGAACGCGCTTCCGACTGTCTCCGGAGAAGCCGCCGACACGATGAAGTGCGTAGCCGCCCCGGGATTCACGACAATCGTGCCGGAGGTACCTACGATCGAAGCCGTCACCGTGTCGGTGGCGGTGATGGCCTGGCTGCCGGGGATCTTCAGGGTGGCCGAGAACGTTCCCGCTCCGTTGGTTAAGGCGGAGTTCGCCGGTAGCGTGGCTGCGGCATCGCTGCTGGTGAAATGTATCGTGCCGGCATATCCCGTGGCGGTGTTGTTGTTAGCATCCCGCGCCGTGACGGTGAAGCTGAACGCGCTTCCGGCCGTCTCCGGGGACGCAGCCGACACGATGAAATGAGTGGCGCCTGCCGGGTTGACGACAATGGCGCCCGAGTTGCCTGTAATCGAAGCCGTCGCGATATCGGTTGCCGTGATCGTCTCGTTGCCCGCCGTTAGCAGCGTGGCCACGAATGTTCCCGTCCCATTCGTCAGGGTAGAGTTCGCCGGCAGGCTGGCAGAGCCGTCAGTGCTGGTGAAATGCACAATCCCGCCGTACCCCAGGGCGATGTTGTTGCTGGCATCCCGCGCCGTGACGGTGAAATTGAACGCGCTTCCCACGGTTTCCGGAGATGCCGCCGTTACCGTGAGATGAGTGGCCGCTCCCGTACTCACGAGGATCGTGCTCGACGTACCCGTAATCGAACCTGTCACGGTATCGGTAGCCGTGACGGTCTGGTTCCCGAGGGTCGACAGCGTGACCTGGAAAGCTCCCGTGCCGTTCGTCAATACGGCATCGATGGGCAGGGTGGCCGAGCCGTCGCTGCTGGTCAAATGCACCGTGCCGGGATAGTCGGTAACGATATTGTTGTTCGCGTCGAGCGCTATTACGGTGACGCTGAACGCGCTTCCCGCGGGTTGCGGAGTCGGCGCCGACACACTCAGGTGCGTGGTCGCCAGAATCTCCTTCACCTTGTTGCTGCTGCCGTCCGTAACGAAGACATTTCCGTGGCTGTCGATCACTACTCCGGTAGGCTTGGTAAACCCGCTCCCAATCGTTCTGATGGTGGGGGTGGCGGGGATGACGCCGCCGACGGCCAGCATCTCCTTGACAACCGCGCCGTTCTTGTCGGTGACGTACACGTCACCGCTATTATCGACCCAGACACCTTGGGGCGAAGTGAATCCACTGCCCAATGTATTCACGGTGGGGATGGCGGGGATGACGCCGCCGACGGCCAGAAGTTCCTTGACAACACCGCCGTTCAGATCCGCGACGTACACGTTACCGCTGCTATCTACCGCTACCCCAAATGGCGCGGTAAACGCAGTACTGAGCGTATTGACTGTGGTATAGCCGCCAGCCGCTAGGATTTCCTTCACCAGGTGGGTGTTGTATTCCGTGACGAACACATTGCCACTGCTGTCGACCGAAACGCCGGCGGGGTTGCTGAACGTGCCGCCGAGGGGGACCACCGTGGGACTCGCCGGGATGACGCCGCCGACGGCCAGGAGCTCCATCACCGAGCCGCTGGCAATGTAATTGGTGAAGTAGATGTTACCGCTACTATCCACGGCGACGCCGGCGATAAAATTTGGCCCCGTGTAGAGCGTGTTAACCGTGGTGTAACCGCCGGCCGCGAGGATTTCTTTAACAGCTTTGTTGCTGTAGTCGGCCACATAAACATTGCCGGCGCTGTCGAGCGCGATGCTTTGGGGGGCGGAGAAACCGCTGCCGCTGCCCAGCGTGAGGATCGTCTGGGCTGCGACGGTGTGAGCTGCTAAGGCTACCAGGATGGTGGTTAGCGCGCGGCGAAAACGGAGTGTCATGAATAATCCCCAAACGGCGTACACCGAAAAACAGAAGATCGGCGTCTTCCTCCGTCACCTTTAGGTCTGCCAGCCTGAACACTCAAGCTGCTAGCTTCGGGCGAGTGTGGGGGGATCGACACCCCTGTGCGACTTGCTGCTAGTTGTTCCCGAATAGCACCACTTGAAAGAGGGTGTCGCATCTGGTAGCTTAGAGCTAGAACTGGGTCCGAGGAGGGTAATATGGCATCGACCGTGTCCGCGCCAGGATTGACCACCGGTCACGCGCCTTTCGTGGAGGAAGCCCGCTCGCGCGGCGACCTTTATATACACCAGGCGTACGAGCAATACTCCGAGGAGAACCAGGAGTCGTGGAGAAAGCTCTACGCGCGCATCCAACCGCGCTGGGAACGTTACGCCAATGACCATTTCCGCCGCGGCGTGGAAGCCCTGGCTTTACCGCCCGACCGCATCCCGCACCTTTCCGAGATCAACCAGCGACTGCAACCTCTTACCGGGTTTCAAGCCAAAGCGGTGAGCGGGTATGTCCCTGGCTTTTTGTTTTTCGATTGTCTGCGGCGCCGCGAGTTCCCCACCACCATCACCATTCGCCCCGCCGGCCGCATGGACTACCTGCCCGAGCCCGACATTTTCCACGACATCGCCGGCCACGTCCCCATGCATACCAGCAAGGCCTTTGCCGACACCCTGGTGCGATTCGGCGATTGCGCCCATACGGCCGCACGGATGACCGCGGACATCCGCGATGAATCGGTTCGCGCCAGCCATCTGACCAGCATCGTTCGGGCACTCTCGCGATTTTTCTGGTTCACCGTGGAGTTCGGCCTGATGCGCGGCGGCGACAAGGGCCTTTGCGCGTATGGCAGCGGACTGCTGAGTTCGTACGGCGAATTGCAGCATGCCGTCGAGTCGGACGAAGTACAACGCTATCCGCTGCAGTTGGAATGGGTGATCAATCAGGGCGCGGAGATCGACCGTTACCAGCCGCTGCTGTTCATTGTCGACTCGTTCGACCATCTTTTCGCCATGGTGGACCGGCTGGAAAAGTGGATGCTCGAGGGCAAACTGTTCCACGTGGCTCCCGGACTTCCGGAAGTCAACCCCGGCGATCTGCAGAGCTTTATGGAAGCGGGAAAGCTCGCGTAGAGCGCACGTTGCGGGAGTACGTCGTGTGACGCTACACTAGACGAAGATCGCCTCCATGCTCCCCGGTCGTCTAACGGTAGGACAGCGGCCTTTGGAGCCGTGAACCGTGGTTCGAATCCATGCCGGGGAGCCAAACCTAATAAAATAAATAACTTGCAGGCGTGATTTGAAGCACTACGCAAGTACTTGCTTAGATCGGGCATGTCTCAGGCGATAAAAAGCCTCCTGCTTTACAAGGTTCACACTCCCAATTGCGACGTCCACAAGAGCCGCGTTCCGCTTAAAAACCGCCGCTTCTACTTCGATTGCGGTTGCCCGATCTATCAAGGGGCGTACACCGTTGGGTGATTTGGTCCCACGGCAGAGCACCAAATTTTCAGACTTGAAAACGGCTGAGGCCCTTCGCGACTCGCTCATTAGCCCCGTGAAAGGTGACCAGACCACTGGCCCCGCAGTTTCCGAGTGCATTGAAAAATACAGGATCTTGACGCGCGGACTCTCAAAGCCGAGGTTGCCACTTTGAACCCGTTCACGTTTTCCAGACCGGAAGGCCCAAGGTACGATGTTCTTCGTAGTCAAGGGCGATGTTACGGGCAGTCGAGCGTTCAAGTCTCCTGTTGGAAGGCCAAATGTAGCGTTGCTCGTGCCCAAGCTACGAAAAGCCTCGTAAATCGCATAGAGACTATGGCGAATTAGAAAAGCGGCGTTTCTAGCCTCATTTATCCTCTGTAACTTACAGATTACAATAGGCTTATCCATATCGTTGTTCGAATCCATGCCGGGGGCCAAACGTTTTGGCAGTAAACTTGCTACCCAAGTTTTGTTGACAGCATCCCCTGTTCGCCCACTCTGTATCCCAAACAATTGGCATGCAGTTGGTTAGCGGCGTCTCTCCGTTTGAAAGTTGAGATCGCGGAAGGCTGCGCTCGACCCGTGGGGTTCAGGCCGGACCCCCGAGTTTTCGCTTGCGAACTCTCCGGTTTCTCCGGTTGACAGGTTGAGTTTGTTGACGGCCCCTTCCAACATGGCCGGCCAAAGCGCCGATTTCAAACTGGTCGGAGTTGCCGGAATTGCGGATTCCGCCGGCGACGCGGTTGTGGTCCCGCAAGAACCGGTTCCCCTTGTTCCGGGCTGGAGCCGCTAATCCCGGCGCTGTTTGTCGCCACACCGCATCGCAGGACAACCGGTGGCGACTTACTATTTATTTATGGTTGATCTCTTTTTCCAGCTCTGCCAGGGTCTCGATGATGCGGGCGAATTGCGGAACTTCACCGAAGATCATCACCCGCATGGCATCGTAGTCCTTCTCTAAATCGCGGCGTTGCGGCGCGCTTGGCATCAGCTTAAACGTTCCAGGTCGGGCCAGTTCATAGTTCGCCCACCCGCACGGGTAAAACCGCCGCTTGAATTCGACGACATCCTTCAGAAGGTCCCATGCGTGCAGGGCGGCATCCTTGACAGGACTGTGCACGAGTCGGTGGAGATCGTAATAATGGCGCGAGTATCGCGGAGGCATCGGACCGGTGCGGTGCGCCTGCTGATGAAGAATTGTGGCTTTCTCCCAGAACGTCCGCTCGGCGGCGATGGCCACCACTGGACAGGCCGAATCCGCGAAGAGTTCCGGAAAAACGTCAGCCGCATACGGCCGGATCACATGTGGCGCGGATGGAACCCAAGACGCGAGCGGGCCAATCTCCAGACGCACGTTCGGCCGAAGGTAAGTTTCTGAGAAGGCCGCCGGGTACGCGACTTCAATGGCTTGCGCATCGCGGATATCGATAGCAGCGGTGACCTGCGGGCACACCGCGAAGATCGAACAGAGACGCGGCAACAGTTCGCCGGCAATATACTCGGCGGCCTTCTCGTTGAAACGCTTATTAAACTGGTCTTGCTTGGTGTTCGACCCGAACTCTTGGTACGGATTTTCCAAGCCCTCGCCGAAACCCAAGAGTTGCCAGTCCAGGATAAGATCTACGTCCTCCGAGAAGCGTTCGATGATGCCGAACACTTTCGAGAGGGTTGTGCCTCCTTTGAAAACCAGGTGCTCCGTGAGGGCCGGCTCGGCAAAGAGCCTTTTCAGGACCCAGCAGACCCAGAAGTCTTTCTCGGCCACGGCCGAACCGATGCCGCGGCGGGACCCGGC
>Ga0182013_10007047_pt1 | contig 12534 bp, 13 predicted proteins | sample 612S2MmetaG_FD_120487 | JGI IMG/M metagenome (GOLD analysis project Ga0182013, IMG submission 120487) | Permafrost microbial communities from Stordalen Mire, Sweden - 612S2M metaG | ecosystem: Environmental > Terrestrial > Soil > Wetlands > Permafrost | place: Sweden: Stordalen | collected... | reverse complement strand
GGGCATCCTACCGCGGTTTAGTCCAATCCATTTTTAGCCCACCGTCGCGGCCCGCGAGGTTTCTCGACCTTCCTCCAGCTTCCTACGGCCGCGCCGCCGGGCTAAAAATGCTCTGCATTATGCCGACGGCAGCATAACCGATCGCTTCATCTACCGGAATGACGTCAAAAGAATGTTCACGGAAGAATCGCCGAAGTTCCGACATTTCTTTCTTCGACTTTGCACACTGAAAGAGCTCCATCAGAGAGACGATCGAGAGCCTGCGGACCGGTTGCGAATCGATCAGGCGCCCCGCCCCCGGTTCCCCTCGGAAAAACCAAATGAGGACGTCGGAATCAAAGATCATGCAAGCGCGAGTTCCTCAAACGCCGAACATGCCCCGGCACATCGGCGAGATCCTGCCTTCCTTTCCAAAGGCCGAAGGCCGGATCGGACGACGGCTTGCGCGACGCCTGGGTCAATACCACCGGCAGCAGACGCGCCTTCTCACGGCCACGATACGAGACCGTGACCGGTTCGCCGCGATCCAGCGCTTCGATGACGGACTTCATGCGGTATCTTAGGTCCACAATCCGTGCTTTCACAATCTGTCTACTTTCTAGTATACATATCATAACACCCGGGGGAAAAGCGCGAGACGGAATGAGGACAGGGTCCACGTCCGCTCGCCCCGCATGCTGCTACCTTATTACGGAGAGTCCTCCATGAACTACTACCACGATCATCGAGCCGAGTTCCTCGAAGGGCTGAAGGCCTTTCTGCGCATTCCCAGCATCAGCGCGCTTTCCGAGCACAAGCCGGACGTCCTGCGAGCCGCCGAGTTCGCCCGCGGCGAGCTCGAAGCGCTCGGCCTCAAAGCGGAGCTGATCGAAGGCCGGGGCAATCCGCTGGTATACGGCGAATGGCTGGGCGCGCCCGGCAAGCCGACCATTCTTTTCTACGGGCACTACGACGTGCAGCCGCCCGATCCGCTCGACGAGTGGAAGTCCCCGCCATTCGAGCCGGAAGTGCGCGGCAACGACCTGTTCGCGCGCGGCGCGGCCGACGACAAAGGGCAGGTCTACCTGCAGATCAAAGCCGTCGAGGGTTTGCTGAAAACCACCGGCCGCCTGCCGGTGAACGTGAAGTTTCTGCTGGAAGGCGAGGAAGAGACCGGCGGAGAGCACATCGAAGCTTACGTGAAAACCCGGCCGGCGCGGCTGAAGGCGGATGCGGCGGTGGTCTGCGATACGGAGCTATTCGCGCCGGACCTGCCCACCATCTGCGTCGGCCTGCGCGGCATGGTGTACGCGGAGCTCGCCGTGCAGGGCGCCTCCCACGACCTGCATTCCGGCATGTACGGCGGCGCCGCTCCCAATCCGTTTCAGGCCGTGGCCGAAATCATTTGCGCCCTCAAAGACCGCGATGGCCGCATTCAGATCCCAGGCTTCTATGACGCCGTGATTCCGCCCAGCGCCAAGGAACGCGAGGCGTGGGACCGGCTTCCCTTCGACGAAAAAGAGTACACTGAAAAGGAAATCGGCGCGCCCGCGCTGGTGGGCGAGCCCGGCATACCGCTGTTCGAGCGTGTCTGGGCGCGGCCAACGTTTGAAGTGCACGGCATCCGCGGCGGCTTCACCGGCGAAGGCGCCAAGACCGTCATCCCGGCCCGCGCCGTGGCCAAGATCAGCACCCGCCTGGTGGCCGGCCAGACCACCGCCGAAGCCGCCGAACAACTCCGCGCCGCGATTGCCGCCGCCTGCCCGCGCGGGGTCACCGCGGAACTCAAGGTGCTCAGCACCGGCGAGCCATCGCTCACCGACCCCGACAATCCCTTCATCCACGCCGGCGCGCAGGCGCTCGAGGAAATCTTCGCCAAGCCCACGGTCTACATTCGCTCCGGCGGCTCCATTCCCATCGTGGGCGTGTTCCGCGAGTACCTGGGCATTCCCAGCGTGATGATGGGTTTCGGCCTGCCCGACGACAATCTGCATGCGCCCAACGAGAAATTCCACTTGCCCAACTTCTACCGCGGCATGGAAGTGCTGGCGCGCTATCTGGAGCTGCTCGGAAGCTGAAACGTGCGCGCCCGACGAAGCTTGTTCGCCTGTCTCGCCCTGCTGGCCATCAACGCGATCATATGCGGGCCTTTGTTCACGGTTGAATATCTCGACGATTTTCAATCCAACGAAGGCTTCTTCATCGCCATGGGCAAGTTCCTGCGGGACTGGTGGCCGCACGTAGCCTGGTTTCCCTGGTTCGACGGCGGAATGCCGTTCGAAAATACCTACCTGCCACTGACGGGTGCGCTGGTCGCCATGGTTTCCTGGATCGGCCGTTGGTCGCCGGCCCATGCGTACCATATTGTAATGGCGCTGGCCTATTCGCTGGCGCCGGTATTCCTGTTCCTGTTTGCCAAGGACGTGTCCGGCCGCTTCGCGCCCAGTTTTACGGCTGCGCTGCTGTGGTCGATCCTCTCTCCCGGCGTGTTGATTCCACGGTTGGCGCAGGATCTGCACACGCTATGGGGGCTGCGCCGGCTGCGCAACATCGTTTTCTGGGGCGAGGGTCCGCACAACGTGGCTCTCTGCCTGCTTCCCGCGGCTCTTTGGCTGATGGCGCGTTACCTGAAACGGCCCAGCCCGCACCGGTTCGGCGCCGCGGGTCTGGCAGTGGCCGCCGTCATGCTGACGAATGCCTTTGGCATTTTGACGATAGCCATTTCGGCAGGTATTCTGCTGCTGGCCTGGCCTCAATTCGATCGGCCGCGAGTGGCCGCCACCGGCGGATTGCTGCTGGCGGGTTACCTCGTCATCTGCCGTTTCTTGCCGCCGTCGGAGATTCGCCTTCTGGCGGCCAGCTCGCAGGTATCCGGCGGCGACTTTCGCTATACCTTCCGCATTCTGTTACTGGCGGCGGCGTTGCTGGCGGTCTTGGCTGGCCTGGCGGCGATCTCCCGGCGGTGGCGCGATCCCATGCTGCAGTTCGCCGCCGTGTTCTCGGCCTGCTTCGGCGGCGTGGTTGTGGTGTCGCTTTGGGACGTGAATCTGCTCCCGCAGGCCTTGCGCTATCACATCGAGATGGAGGCCGGCCTCTGTCTCGTTGCGGCTTTCGCCGGCGCGCGGCTGGGCAAATGGGTGCCGTCTTGGGTGGTCCATGACGCCGCTATTTTGAGCCTGGTGGCGATAAGCTGGATCGTCTGGCGGGACTGCGGTTTCGCCCGGCGCCTGATTCAACCGGCCGATATCGCCCGCTCGGCGCCCTTTCGCCAGGCGAGCTTCGCCGCCGCCCACCTCCACGGCCAACGCATCATGGTCGCCGGCGAGAGCCAGTGGTGGTTCAATCTCTTCGCCGATAATTCGCAATTGAGCGGCGGTTTTGAGCCTACCGCGCCCAACTGGGTCCAGCAGGTGGCCGTCTACACCATCGACACGGGGCAGAATGCCGGCGCCCAGGACGGTCCCATTTCGGTTCTCTGGCTGAAAGCGTTTGGCTGCGGCGCCATCGTCGTCCCCGGCCCCGGCAGCGCCGATTACTACCACCCGGTGCGCAATCCCGGCAAATTCGACGGGCTTCTGCCGCTCGCCTGGCGGGAAGCCGGCGACTCGATTTACCAGGTTCCCTTGCGGTCTGTCTCGCTGGCGCACGTGGTTCCGGCATCGGCGCTGGTCGCCAACCGGCCGGTGCACGGCCTGGACGTGGCGGAAGTTCGCCGCTATGTCGCCGCCCTGGAGGATCCGGCCCTGCCGCCCGCCAGCCTGGCTTGGGACAATCCCACTCACGGGCGAATTACGGCCGCGGTCAACCCTCCCAATGTTCTGTCTGTGCAGGTGACCTACGATCCCGGTTGGCGCGCCACTTCCCGCGGCCAGGCGCTTGCGGTCGGCCGTGACGCGCTCGGGTTTATCGTGATCCACCCGCGGTGCTCGGGAGTTTGCGCCATCGACCTCGAATTCGACGGGGGCTTTCCGCGGCGCGCGGAGCTGGCGATCAGCCTGACAGCGGTCGTGACGCTGCTCGGCTTGGCGCTGTTCGGGCGAAGATCGCAGGTAGGGCACCTTCTGACGGTCCCCGGCTCTGACTCGCGGCCTGACGCTGGCCTTTCGAAACAAATCCGCTCCGACCCGTGATTTTTTGAGGCGTCGCGCGAATCATAGTATGGAAGGACAGCGCGGGCGGATGACGAGGCCGGATCTTCAGGAGACGTTTCAGAAACTGGTCGAGGAACACAAGAGAATCCTCTACAAGGTCTCGAACGCGTACTGCAAAGACCGCGACTCACGGGACGATCTGGCGCAGGAAATCCTGTTCCAGTTGTGGCGGTCGTTCGACAGGTTCGACGGGTCTTCGCGGTTTTCTACCTGGATGTACCGGGTCGCTCTCAACGTCGCGATCTCCTTTTATCGCAGCGAGAGCACCAGAACCCGGCATGTGATTTCCGACGAACAGCGGCTGCTCGAAACCGCCGATGAATCCCAAAGCCAGCCCGAGGACGTTCGGCTTCTTTATCGGTTCATTGAACTACTTGACCCGCTGAACAAAGCGCTCATCCTGCTCTACCTGGACCAAAACAGCTACCAGGAGATCGCGGCCGCGCTGGGAATTACCGAGACCAACGTCGCCACCAAAATAAACCGGCTGAAAACCAGGATGAGGCGGGAATTCAGCGGGACCAGACAGGCTTGACAACAGGAGAGGAAGAAAATGGAACTCGATGCACTCAAACAAACGTGGGCTGAGTACGATCGTAAGCTCGACACCAGTATTCGTCTGAACCGGCAGCTTCTGCTGGCCGTGAACATCAACCGGGTGCGATGGCCCTTGCGGCGGTTTACTCTAGGCCTGGGCTTGGGAGCGCTGATTGGGCTGATCGGCCCGGCGATCCTCGGCCAGTTCATTTACCTGCACCGGGCCGAACCGCGTCTTGCGCTGCCTGCCGCGGCGCTGGATATCTGGGTGATCGCCATGGTGGTTGCGTCGATTCGGCAGATGGCGATGGCGCTACGGATCGATTACGACAAGCCACTTACCGCCATCCAGAAACAGATCGAGTCCCTGCGGGTACTGCGCGTCAGGATCGTGCAATGGGCCGTGCTGACGGGGCAGGTGGTTTGGTGGATACCGTTGCTGATTGTCGCTCTCAAGGGTTTCTGGAACGTGGACGCCTACAAAGTGCCGGGCGTCAATTTCCTGGCAGTGAATTTGGCGTTTGGGCTGGCCATCATCCCGCTGAGCGTTTGGGTGTCGAGGAGATTTGGCGACCGTATCGGCCGCGTCCCGATGGTTGGGGAACTGATGAGGGGGCTCGCGGGTTACAGTTTGCAATCGGCGGCCGATCGTCTGGCGGCCATTGCGGAATTCGAAAAAGAAACGCTGGAAAGCTGAGGGTGGGGCGGGCGATTCGCCGGCGATTCGCCTGCCCCGTCGGGCAACCCGCTGGCCGTTCGATTGCTGTCTGCTGGCTACAATATGCCTGTGCAAGTGTCGGCGGGGGCTTATTACGTTTTTGTAGCGGCGGTTTTCTTTCTGTTTTGGGCGTCGGCCGGTTCGCGGCACGCGCGGTTGGCCGTGGTCTTACTCGCCAATTATCTTTTCGCGGCGCGCTATGGACTGTTCTACGTGGTTCTGCTGCCGCTTTGCTCGTCGATCGATTTCCTGGCGGGCTTGGGGCTGATGCGTTTTCGGGCCCCGGCGGCGCGCAGGCTGCTCGTGGGAGTCAGCCTGGTATTGAACCTGGGCCTGCTGGTGGGTTCGCGGCACATGGGGTGGGTGCTGGGCCGCGCCGGCGGCGGCTCGGCGCACTGGGATTGGGTCTTTCCGCTGGGGCTCTCTTTTTATACCCTGCAGGCGTTGACTTACACCATCGATCTCTATCGAGGCGACGCGGAAGGCACCCGCAGCCTGCTGGAATACCTGGCTTCGGTGACTTTTTTCCCCACCCTGCTGGCTGGCCCGATCACACGCGTGGCCGACCTGGTGGGCCAATTGGCCAAACCGCCGGCGCTCGATCGGTCCGCGGGCGGGCGGGCGTTCTTTCTGATCGGCCTGGGGTTGCTGAAGAAAGCCTTCCTGGCCAATTTTCTGGCTGAGAACCTCGTCAATCGCGTGTTCGATACGCCCACGCTCTATAGCGGCGCCGAAACGCTGATTGCGGTCTACGCCTATTCGCTGGAGTTGTACTTCGATTTCTCCGGCTACACCGACATCGCCCGCGGCGTCGGCATGCTTCTGGGCATCCGGCTGCCGATTAATTTCGACCGCCCTTACATCGCCGCCAACCTGACCGATTTCTGGCGGCGTTGGCACCTGAGTTTTTCCAATTGGCTGCGCGACTACCTTTACTTTTCCCTGCCCGGAGCGCGCACCCGGCTGATGCCGTACGTCAACCTGGCGATCACCATGGTGCTGGGCGGCCTGTGGCACGGCGTTACCTGGACGTTCTTCGCATGGGGCCTGCTGCACGGCACCGGCCTTGCGGCCACCCGCGCCTGGATGGTGAAGCGCGGCCGCAAGCGGAAGCCCGCCAACCCGTGGGCCAGGGCCGCGGCCGTTTTCGGAACCTATCAATTCGTCTGCCTGACGTGGGTCTTCTTCCGCGCCTCCAACATGGAGAACGCGTGGGCCATTCTGGGGCGGATCGGTTCGCTTTCGGTGGGCTTCGAGAATATATCGCCGACTCTTTTGGCCGCGCTGGGGATCGGCGCGGCTACCTTCGCGGTGCGCAAGCAGTGGTACGCGTGGGCGGAAGAGCGCTTCGCGCGCAGCCCGTTCTGGGTGCATACGGCGGCGCTGCTGGTAGTAACGCTGGCGATCCGGCTGCTGGGTGGAAGGGCCAACGTGCCGTTCGTGTACTCGCGGTTCTAGGCGATGCGCAAATTCCCCATTTCCACCGCGTTGACGATTGTGTCGCTGGGCGCGCTGCTCATGCTGCTGCGGGTGTGGATGCCGGCGGCGATCGATACACCGAAGGCCTTGCTGGGCGCGATTGTCGATTTCTCACCCGAGTCGACGCCGGCAAGCCCGCTGGTCGAGCGGCATGAGGCTGTACCTCCGGAGCGCCTGGCCACGGTCGCCGCATCGGCCATGCACGCTCCTTTGCTGGACGACCGCAACGGGGTGCTCGACCGTTTCTACGCGTCTCTCTGGCGAACCGAGAAGGGCGCCGGCACCACCCGCATTCTGCATTACGGCGATTCGCCCACTACGGCGGACCTGATTACCGGCGATACGCGCCATCTCCTCCAGGAGCGTTACGGCGATGCCGGCCACGGCCTGGTGCTGATCGCAAAGCCGTGGGCGTGGTACGGGCATCGCGGCGTGGAATTGAGCGGCAGCGGCTGGCAGATCTCGCCCGCCAGCTCCTTCAAAGCGCTGGACGGGGCCTTCGGCCTGGGCGGCGTCAGCTTCATCGGGCAGGCCGGCGCGCACAGCAAGCTGGTATTGCGCGACCCGGACCAATCGAATTTCGAGCTCTGGTACATGGCCGAACCGGATGGCGGCGTAGTGACGGCGGAAGCCGATGGGCGCCAGGTGGCGCACATTGCCACCGATGGCGCGGCCGGTCCCGCGTTTGCCGCCTTCGCCGTCCCCGGCGGTGCGCACCAGCTCGACCTGGCGGTGGAATCGGGACGGGTTCGCCTGTTTTGCCTCACGGCGGAGAAGGCCGGCCCGGGCGTGGTCTACGATAGCGCCGGCCTCAATGGCGCCTCCATCGCCGTGCTTTCGCGCATGTTCAACGAAACTTATTGGGCCGAAGAGTTGCGCCATCGGAATCCGGACATGGTGGTGATCAACTACGGCACCAATGAAGCGGATTTCGCGTCCTTCGTCGACAAGGGTTTCGAAAAGGAACTGCGCGAGGCGATCCGCCGGCTGCACGCGGCCCTGCCCCTGGCTTCGATCCTGATCATGAGCCCGATGGACCGCGGCGCGCGGGAAGGCGCCGACGGAATCGTCACCATGCCTACCATTCCGCGCATCGTGGCGCTGGAGCGGCGTGTGGCCGCGGAGACGGGCTGCGGCTTCTTTGACACGTTCGACGCCATGGGCGGCGAAGGAACCATGGCGCGCTGGTACACGGCCGAACCGCGCCTGGTCTCGGCCGATCTGATTCATCCCTATCCCGCCGGCGGCAAAATCATCGCCACCATCCTCGTAAAGGAAATCGACCGGGGATTGAATCGGTATAAGCTGAGGAGCGCGCTTACCGAGCCGCGACCGTAGGGAGCTTGTAGGCAGCGGCGCCGATCGCGGTGGCTCTCGTAGTTCGACTCGGCCCGGCGCCCGTAACCGCGACCATGACGGAGCGGTTGTCGCGACATAATCCGGCTGTCGGGAGGTGTCTAAAATGTTCGGAAACGCCGTCGAATGCAAGCGAGACCATCTGCGTCGGATGCGCGGGCGGCGGCGGCATGGCAGCCGGTAGCCTATAGACGCTCTTCTACCGTTCCCGGTAACAGAACCCCGCCTTCACCCCGCGCGCGCGCGCCTGTTTCGCGTCCCAAATCACGATGGCGCCCTCACCCACGGCCAGGCGAACCGTATCCTCCGCAATAAAATGATTCCGCGGAAAGCAGGCGATGTAGATCGGCCCGCTCGAATGCCTGGCAAACGCGATCAATTCCTCGGTCGGCTGCGCCCGCTCCAGAAACTGGCGCCGCTTCTTGATCCACAGATAGCCCAGGTTGTGGGCCAGGGCCAGTACGCATACCGCCGCCGTCAGCGCCCGCCCGTGGCCAGCGAACCGCTCGCGCGCCGCCGACCAACCCGCTCCAACCACCAACGCCACCCCCGCGCTGGCCAGGTACGTCTGGCGGCTCGGAATGCGAATCGAATATATCAGAAAAGAATAGGGCAGCAGCGCCACCGCTGCCCATGCCAGTCCTGACAATACCATCGCGCGGTACCGCCTCCATCCCCACGCCAAAGCAGCCGCGAAACCCGCCAGCCCCCACACCCAGAAGAGCCGGGCGAAGTTTTCCGGCCAGATCCGCCAGAACGGCGCGTGCAGAGAAAAGCTCCCGTCCTGGAAACGGAACGAACCGGCGCGAGTTGCATAAGTCACCAGCACCGATGCCGCTGCCAGCGCCGCCAATGGAACCAGGTATCCCGCGCGCTTCCGCCACTCCGGCACAACCATTGGCAACACGAACAGAATCGCGAATACCGGCGCCGATTCCTTCGAAATCAATGCTAATGCAAACAGCCCCACGCTCGCCGCGTACCAGCCTTTCGATCCGCCGCCCAGAAAACGCAGCCACGCCACCACTGCCGCCACGCCGAACAGAAACTGCAGTAGTTCGTTGCAGGCGGAAAACCACATCACCGCTTCCTGATGCCCTTCGGCAATGGCGAAAAAACCCGCCGCCCAGAACGCGATCCCAAATGTGGAGTAGGCGCTCGTGCTTGCCACTCCCCGACTCGTAGGGGTGCTTCGGGCGCCCTCAGCGATCCACCAGCCCAGCTCATATACCAGCCACGAATTCAAGACATGCAGCAGAATCGAGACGCCGTAATATCCCGGAGCCCACAATCCGAACGCCCGATACAAAGCCCAGAAGAGCCATTCGCTGGTGGCGCGAAGCCGGAACACCGTTCCCGCCAGTTGCCTCCATTCGCCCGGCGCACCCAGCAGCCGCGCCGTCGCCAGGTTCGGATAATCGTCCTCGAGCAGGGGCTGCGTCAACGCCGGCAGGTACGCCACCACGGCCAAGAGCGCCAGAATTCCCAAAGGCAAGATCCATCGACGTCGGGCAGTCAGCACTTTTTCACTGTAACGGACCGCGGAAGATGGCGTGATCCGGAAACCGCATAGACCCGGCCCGGCAAGTCATGAAGTTCGTGCTGCGGTAAAGCACCCGACCCGAATTGCGGGCCTGGCATCGTCAGTGTGACGATCCTGATAGAATGCAATCGATGGCCAAGACTCTGACGGCCGACGACATTCTTCCCCTGGTCGCGTCGTTGACGCCTCGCGAACGCGTCCGTCTGCTGCGTTTGATTGCCTCATCCCAGGACGCACTTGCTTACCCGTCGGTACCGCCTTCGTGCGACGAGTTTTCGGCGGACGAAGAATCGCTTGCGTGGGACGCGGAGGGCTGGGAGAATGTCGGGTGAAGCGTGGCGAGATTTCGACGGGGGACGGTCTAGCCAATTCCGGTCGATACGCTAACTCATTGTCCCGCCAGTTCTGCGATTTTGGCCGCAATCGCTTTGCGAACCCCCGGTGTCTTGATCTCCCTGAACTTCTCAACAGCAAAACTCCCACGGTCCTCGTCGGTTGGATCGTACAATCCAGCCAGGGCAACCCGTCGATCCTCTTCTCCCGGCGGGACTGTCCGAACCGCCGCCACAAGGACCTGTCGCAGCCGGAGTTCGAGTTCGCGGCAATTCTCGGACAGCCATTGGCGGTTTTCGTCGCCGAGTCTGCTCCCGTGTACAATGCGGGAACGGATCTCATAAAACCTCTTGATGAATTTGACGATCGCCTCCCTTCGCACGGGATCGTCCGGTGCGATCAGCGCAGCCGCACGGCGGCTGACCCGGCGGACGCTGTAGCCCCTCTCCGGCACGAGAGTGGATTCCAACGCCGTCGCGTAGTCCACCAGCCGGTCCACATCGTCCTGTTCCGGCTTGAATGGCTTGGCTCCGCCGGACAAGAAAAAGCGTCTCGCCGCAGCGAACCACTCCGAACTCCAGGACCCGCACCTTCGGATGTCTTCGGCGAACGCTTTCCAGGATTCGCACTTCTCTGACTCAAGCTTGAACTTCAATGCCGGATGACAGAGGCTGTTCAGGTCATTGATTACCCGGCTTGGGCGAGTAAGCACAGGGACGTGTTGTATTTTGCTCGCGAACTTGATGAATGCGATGTCACCAACAGAATAAAGCCGGAACAGGAGCAAGATATCTTCGATATCGGCCGGGATTTCCTCGGTAGAGCCATAGGATTTCTCGAAGATCCAATCGTCATCATTGATATCTCCAGACGAAAAAAGCTGCCGGAGATTCGCGAATCGAGGCCCAACCAGGCTAATCGTGAAGTCGCCGAAATTGAGGCGCTCCGCACTCGATTCGAGGTTTCGGATTATGACAAACGCTTCAATCTTCACCGAGGTGTTGCTTTTTCGGGCGCGACTGGGCCGCTTTGCAGCAATTCGCTGCCATGTCGTAGAGAACTGCGCCTTCTACATCGGCGGACTTCACTGGTAAACCTCTTGTAATACCGCCAAAGCCTCCTCGACGCTCCCGTAGTGGCCCACCCAGTCGGTCTGTGTGTTGTCGGCGTTGATCCGCATCACGCACCAGTCGTCCTTCCGATTGGGCGCCCCGAAGTTCGCAATCCTCGCCGCCTTGCCGTTAGGCATTCCGCTTACCCTATAGCCAATGACCTGACCGCCTGCAAAGACCGGCCCTTCGCCGGACCAAGCGTCTTCGTGGAGCGTGTACGGATACTGCATATGCCCTCCATAAGTAATTGTAGCGGAAGCCGGGACTTACCCGGTATGTATCCCGATAGGTCACCATCGCGCCGCCCGGCCGATAAACGCCTGTTCCGCGAAGTGCCTTCAATCCACGACTTACCCTCATCCCGCGCCCCACCTGCCTATCCTCACATGCTCCCCCCTCGGCCCCCAAACCTCCGGATCGGTCGGCCCGAACAGCGCCAGCACCGGCGTGCCGACCGCCGCCGCCAGGTGCGTGATGCCGGAATCGTTCCCCACATAGAGACTGGCCCGCGCCAGGTGACAAGCCAATTCGTACAGATCCTCGATCACCACCGCCCCCGCGAGTGCCGGATCCTCCGGCCCCCGGCACCATTCCACCCGCATCACCCGCTCCAGCCCGCGCGCCACGGCACGAAAACGCTCCAGCGGCCAGTCCTTCCGCCGGCTGCCGGAAAAAGGATGCAGGATTGCCAGCCGTTCGCGCCTTCCCTCAACGTCACAATGAATCCGCGGCACGCCGTCCGAAGCCATCGATGGCGCAATCTCGCGCACATGTTCCAGGTAGAAATCCGTGGCGTGGCACCCGGCCGCATCCGGCGGCAGAGCCTGGAAGAAGCGGAACGGCAAACCCATTTCCGCCACCAGGCGCCGAAACTCCGGCCGGTTGGCGCCATACCAGCAGACGACTTCGTCGAAGCTCCGCAGTTCCTCGATCAGCCGCGGCGGTACATCGCCAACCCCCAGCCAGTCCAGTCCGGTGGATGCGATGCTCCTCACACGATCGGCGAACCTGACCAGCGGCGCGTTTGCGCCGGCGCACCAGACCTCGAAATAGTCACTGCGAAGAGATTCCAGTGCCGGTAGAGAGACGATCAAGTCTCCGATAGCGCCCGGACGAATGGCCAGCCTGCGCATGAAAAAGCCGATTCGCCATTGTAACGCCTGAAACATAAACCGGGTGTCCCCGTTTTATCCACACGGTCTTCACGAATATTGTTGCTAAGCGTTTGAAAGCAAGCCAAATAAATCCTGAGGAAAAAGTTCGTAACGGAACTGAAATCGATTGACGCCGAAGGGCCAACGGGAGCATAGTGAATGAGGTTCCAAG
>Ga0182013_10007046_pt1 | contig 12534 bp, 14 predicted proteins | sample 612S2MmetaG_FD_120487 | JGI IMG/M metagenome (GOLD analysis project Ga0182013, IMG submission 120487) | Permafrost microbial communities from Stordalen Mire, Sweden - 612S2M metaG | ecosystem: Environmental > Terrestrial > Soil > Wetlands > Permafrost | place: Sweden: Stordalen | collected... | reverse complement strand
CCGCTACGACAACCTGAAGAGCGCAGTGAAGAAGATCCTGCGCGGCTATCGCCGCGAGGAGACCAGCCGTTTCATTGCCTTCCGCTCGCACTGGCGGTTTCAGAGCGAGTTCTGCAACCCGGCACGCGGCAACGAGAAGGGTGGAGTGGAAGGCGAAGGTGGATACTTCCGGCGCAACCACTGGGTACCGTTGCCACAAGCCCGCGATCTGGAAGAGCTGAACGCATATCTGGAACAGTGCTGCCGCCAGGATCAGCAGCGCATTCTGGAGGGCCGCAGCGAAACCGTCGGAGCGGCCATGCTCCATGAGCAGCCGCATCTGTTGCCGCTGGCCGCCGAGCCGTTCGAGCTAGCGGAGACCAGCTACCCGATGGTGGATGGACTGCGTTGCGTGCGGGTGCGAACCAATCGCTACTCTACGCCGTTGCCGCCAGGCACACGGGTGGAGGCCCGAGTTCGCGCCGATTATGTCGAAGTCTGGCACGCGGGTGTTTGCCGGGCGCGTCATGAACGCTGCTACCGCCGGCTACAGCAGGTTCTGGACCTGGAACACTATCTCGACGTGTTGCGGAAGAAGCCGGGTGCGCTGGCGGGTTCGACGCCGCTGGCGCAGTGGCGGCAGGCGGGGCGCTGGCCGGAGTGCTTCGACCACTTATGGCAAGCGTTGAACACGCGTCATGGCCGCCAGGAAGGCACGCGGCAGATGATCGATCTGCTGGCGCTGGGGACGGCGGAAGGCTGGGATCGCCTTCGTGCTGCTGTCGAACAAGCCCTCTCGCTGGGCTGCCACGATGTGGCGGCGATTCAGCACTTGCTGTTTGCCGGACGGCTGGAGAAGCCTTCCGTCGCCCCCATCGAAGTAGGGCTGCTGGCGCGCTACGAGCGTCCGCAACCGGTGCTGAGCGGCTACGACCAGTTGCTGGGAAAGGTGCAAGCATGAAGGCCGCGATGGAGAACCTGGAGAAGGCAGCGGTCGAACAACAATGCCGCAGCCTGCGTCTGCCGGCCGTAGCCGAGCAGTGTGCTCCGCTGGCAGAAGTAGCCGTCAAGCAGCGACAGACTTACCTGCGTTACCTGGAAGCGCTGCTGGCGGCTGAGTTGGAAGAACGTGAACGCAACACCATCGCACGCCGCATTAAGGATGCACGTTTGCCCCGGATGAAGACGTTGGATGAGTTCGACTTCGCCAAAGCGCCGCAGATCAAGGCCACCGAGATCCACGAACTGGCCCAAGGAGGCTATATCGAACGTGCTGAACCAGTGATCCTGATCGGCGATTGCGGTACCGGCAAGACCCATCTGCTGACCGGCCTCTGCATCGCGGCGGGTTCTGGCCCGCTGGGATCGCTACGATCTGATTGCCATCGATGAAGTGGGTTACGTGCCCATGGCCGACTTGGGGGCGGAGTTTCTGTTCCAGGTCATTGCCGAGCGGGCCGAGAAAGCGGCGGTGATCGTGACTACCAACTTGCCGTTTTCCGAATGGACCCAGGTGATCCCGAACGCGCGGCTGTGCAAAGCGCTATTAGATCGCATTACCGATCAGGCCCACATCATCGAAACCGGCACCGATAGCTATCGCTTCCGCCGGACGGTGGAGGCAGGAAAGAAGAAGAAGGCTTCGTAATCACTAGGCCGGGGAAGGCGCTCAAGCCGCCCTTCCCCGGCACCCCTTCCCGGCTGTAAACCGGGGATCGTTAACCTATGACACCAAAGGGTGGGCCAAAGTTAATTGCCACGGATGGGCCAAAACCAGTTGCCAAACACATTTGCCACATACACCGCCTCCCCGGGCCGCCCAGGTTGATGCAAACATGACGTCTATATCGAGACCTCTGATTGGTTCCTTACGAGTATTATGGATTGTCGGGCTCATGATTAACCTGGTTCCAGGCCGATGCTGTCGTTCACTGCATCGCGAAAGCGTTGTTTACATCCCAGGTAAGGTTTGCCTCTTGCGTCTTCGAGGACTTAGCCATCGTCACGGCTTCCTTTTGACGCGGCGAACAGCATCACCCACAAGTTTTTCCTCCCCACGGCCCGTTTGTCGATACCAAAGCCTCCGTTAGGCCTCTACGAGACGTGCTAACATGATTCTTACACGCTTCTACCCTTCAAATTGAGGTCACACTTTCCGTGGACCGCACTCTGTCGAGCTTCATGAAGGGGAATCGGCAACCAATCTTCATCGGCATCGTCCTCTTTGCCGCGCTCGCTTACCCGTGTCAGTCGTTCTTCGTCGTAACGCTGCGCCACTCGGCCAATCAACAGAAAGCTCAGTACCCTGGCCCACAAAACACCACGTGTGATGTATTCATCCGCCCGGCAGGATCGATCCGTGCTGGTAAGAAAACCGAACTGGATATCGATGAGATCCCGATGTCCTGTGATAGCCAACCGTTGCTCCCGGCTTCGGCTGGAGCGACCGTCACCAAGGGAGCCGATTACTATATAGTCTCTTTCGTTCCCCAACGCGAAGGGTCACTGAAGTTCACCTTTCAGGGCGCTGAGGGTTGCTCCAAGTCATACACCTACAAGTACAAGGCCGATCCTACGCCGATCGTCGCGACGCTGTCGGCAATCCTTGTCCTCGCTCCAGGAATCGCTTTACTGATCGTGCTGTTGCGGCGCCAGATCCGGGCCGCAAAGGGCGAGCTTCGCAAAATGGCCAAAGCCGACGTCTTACAAATACCCATTGAAAGCGCGGTAGCTGAAAACTCGGCCGACAAAAGCGCGATGTTCGGGGTCCCTGCACCGACGTGGCTCGACCCTGCGGTCGAGGCCCTCACCCAATACGGCAAGTTGGCCGCCAGCATGACAGCAATCGTCTATGTGGTCGGGATCTTCGTTGTAAACGCGTATCTCAGCCAGTGGGGAGCGTCCGATTACTCGCTTCTCAAGCCGCGCGCCCTGCTCGCGGGTCTATGGTTCATCTTTTTCCTCTCCCTGTGCATCTTTCCCATGCGGCTGTTTTTCGGCAGGGCCTTTAAACCTCCACCGCCGCGGGAAAATGCCGGCAGCGTCCTGTTTCTACTTATCGCGTTCGGCAGCGGCATTTTTCGCCTCATCGGCTTTCTCTTTGCGTTGTGCGTTTCTGCGATCCCGCTGACTTTGATCTTGGCAGTTACCTTCTTGCGGAAACAGGGCGGAGGAACGCTTAGCATGCCGGAGTTCCTTCCCGTCGTAGCGATCATCCTGGGCGTGCAGTTCTTCGGGGCCCTCATCGGCGAGAGCATCCTACAACTCGTTCGCCGTCTGGTCCGCAGTGAAGCGAAGAAGGGAGAAGTGGGGCAGACAGCGATTGGCGCTCTAGTGCTCATGGGCTTCCTTCTGTTTTTCGCCTTTGCGTTCGCAAGAGCCATCTACTGGAAAATCCCCGACGCCTTCGGCGGCGGCGGTGTCCACAACGAGGTGATCACTTTCAAGGACCTGGACGATAATACTTCCGCGATTTTGCGAGGTCCCAAATGTGTTAGCCCGAACAGTAACACTTATGGCGTCGTGTTCTCCGGGGACAGCTATATTCTTCTTGCGTGTCCCGAGCCCGAGTCGGCACAGATATTCCGTCTGGACCGAAAATACATCGTGGCGGAATCCTGGCCACCGGAATAACTCGGTCGGCACTTCCATCCTGAATGATCGACGACGCAAGCAGTTGTCTCCTCAATCCAGCTTCGTTTGAAACTCAGGAATGCGGGGAGATCGCGCAAGAGAGGATCACCGAATCACCCCTGTCCGCGGCGTCGAGATATCGATTTGATGTAGGTCTGCGGCACAGGACTGGAGAATAAGATATGCGAAGCGCGTTCTATCCCCCGCACACAGAGTCCAGAAACAAAGAGATACTGGTATCCGCCTTACTTCTTTGGGATGAGATACAGACAATCGTCCCGTTCCCCGAGTACCGGGCCATATTATGAAGACCACGAGCCGGCGGAAGCATGGGAACTGGTCGGAAAAGGGCATTATCCAAGTCGAGACGATGTTCTCATCTACGACCCGCCCAATTGGCCCCGAGGGGTTGACCTGGAGAGATTTGCACACATGGTGGGGAGAATCGAACGGATTTGAGGGAGACGAAGCCAAGAAATCCCTCTAGGAGCCCTCCGATCATCCCACGTAATTTTCGGCGAAGCGGCGAGTAGTTCATTGATGTCACGGTGGAGGTTGAACCTCGATGTATGTAGTCTCTTACCGGCGAAGCACTGCAGCGCCCAGATATCGCGTCCGCCGCCGTATCTGGGGTCTAACGATTCCGTGTGGTGATCCACCGTTTCTGCTTTTTATTCACTTGGTAGTACCGCAACGGCAAGATGATCGGCTTCACTCTAGCTCTAGCTCTGGCTGCTGTGCTGTAGCACGCATTTTGAGGAAGATCTCGACACGATTTGTTGTCCAGACCGCGATGCCCGTTCCGAAGAAGTCCGCGTCCTCGCTCCAGAGGGGGCAAGCCAGTCCGAGCGCTGTGGCCAATATTGGCCAATCACCTTCGTCTCGTCCGCGCAGACGTTCCCGGGCTTCGTCTTCGAAAGCACCGTAGAGATCGCCATACACGGGACTGATAACGTTTCGCAGGTATTCGAGCGCGGCTGGAACATCAGCATGAGGCCTACCGCGCTTCTTCAGGAGGTCGGGTACATACTTCTCGGCGTCGTCAAAAAACATCAGGTGCAAAGAATCGCACCCCCTGTGGTGCGTAGATCTCGATCAGCTGCCCTACACGGCGTCCCAGAACAGCACGAATCAAGATATTCGCATCGAGAACGATCATCTCAACGAGAGGCGCCTTTCGCGCGCCGGCGCACTGTCTTGAACTCGTCTACCAGTTCTTCCTCATCGACGGTTGCTAACGCTTGGGATAGACGATCCGCCGCGGCCTTGAGCTCGGACATGTCGGCAGTCTTGGTACGCTGTCGGCGGGTCGGAACATAAACCCCGAGAGTTTCTCCACGACGCGTGACGGCGACGGGAGTGTCAGACTCCAAGAAGGTGGCTATCTTTTCTCGGAACTCGCGTACACCTACTTTGATTGCTGCCATACCGACTTCTCCTTGCGTACATCTAAGTGTACACAACGGAATACCTGGTCGACAAGCCGTATGAGTGCCGTTTCGGGAACGCAAGAGCAACATTATCCAGTAGCGCATCGAGTGAGCGATTCTGAGAGGTGGCGCAATCGGATATTTTCTTGCTCCATTTATGATCCACGAACTGCTTCCAACCCTTACTGAAACTGCTTTCGGTAGCCATCCGCGTTGCGTAGTTTCAATAAGTTACGACGAACCTAAGTCCTTTCACGGCGGTAACACGGGTTCAAATCCCGTCGGGGACGCCAAAAAATCAATGCCTTACAAGCGTCCGGTTCATTCTCTCCACAACAGTCCGCAACAAATCATGCGTGACCAACCTTACCCGTGCACATGATCAGATTCGCCAGTCGGTCTTGCGCCTGGCGCTTTGGCTCGTCGAGCGCCTGCGTATAGCTGTCCATGGTGGTCTTAAAGGAGGCGTGCCGCAGGAGTTCCTGCACAACTTTCGCATCCACGCCTAGAGACTTGACTAGGGTCGAGAATGTGTGTCGAAACGTATGCCAGCCGATTTTCTTCTTAATGCCTGCTCGTTCTGCCGCCGGCTGGACGTAGTACCGCATGATGGTGGAAAGCCAAAGAGGCTGCTTGCCATGCATCTGTGGCGAAGCCCACACCCAATCGACAGGAGCAGTGTATGCACTCTCCTGTCGCCAGGCGATGAGCACCTGAAACATACATTCATCCATGAGCACAGGTTTTCGTGACGCTTCCGTCTTGCAGTCGTTTATTGCCTGGTCAACGACAGAACGGCTGATGTTGATACGGCGCGCCAAGAAGTCCAGGTCGTGCCACTGCAGGCCCATCAGTTCGCCCCTTCGTATTCCCGTCAGAGCGTCACAGATGATCATTGCTCGTTCGCGCAATGCAAGCTCGTCAAACAGCCGATGCATCTCCGCCAGGTCTAAGATCACCGGAACCGTCTCGCGCTTGCCGGATTGCCGTACTGCGGTAATAGGATTCTTGTCCACGAACTCATATCGAATCGCGTGGCTGAAAATTCCCGACATGATGTTTCGGATTTTCGCCTTACTTCCGTTGCTGAGTTCCACGAGCAAACGAAGCCACTGCTCAACTGCCACAGCCTTGATACTGTGCAGGTACTCGCGTCCCCACCTGGGAAGTATCCATTTTCTGAGATAGACCAAGTACGTCGCGCGGGTCTTCTCGGTTTTGTTGTCCGCCAGCAATTCAGTCTGGCGGTAATGGTCTGCCAACGCTTCGAACCTCATCAGTGCCGAAAATGCGACGTCTCGGTTGATGTTCGCCCGCAGCGTCCGGATGTGATTCAGGGCGTTTCGCACGGTGCGAAGCTCTCGCTCATCGTCATGAGCGATAGCAGACTTTTCCATCGCTCACATTGCGGCGTATGCATGAGCGATAGACAATCTGTTCCTCCGTCAAACCATGCACTTGCAGCCGCAGGTCGAGCAAATGAGGCTCAGCAAACGGACTATATAGCGGACATTAAAGCGGCCTTAAGAAAGACTTGAATGCCACTATCCATATGATATACATATCGTTGAAACATCAAAGAGTCGGACATGAAAGCGGACATTCAAGCGGCGGATCGAGGCGAGCCTGTTTCCCTGATGGAACCGCTGCTGATTAGCGGCGACTCTCGCCACCGGGGGGCACTGACCGATCTCGCATTTGAGCTCACCCAGAAATCCGCTGGCTTTCGCCGCAGTCTGCCGGCCAGTTTGCTGGTTTCGCTTGCCAGACTGGTACGGGCGATGAACTGTTACTACTCCAACCTTATTGAGGGCCACGACACCCATCCGGTTGACATCGAACGCGCACTCAAGAACGACTACAGCAAGGATGCGCATAAGCGCGACTTGCAGCTTGAGGCAAAAGCGCACATCCAAGTGCAGGAATGGATTGATGGCGGCGGTCTCAAGGGCGCGCAGGTTTTCACGGCGCAGGGGATCTGCGAAATTCATCAGCGATTCTGCGAGCTGCTGCCCGAGGACCTTCTCTGGGTTGAAGACCCGGCGACGAAGGAACGCATCCACGTCGTGCCAGGCGAACTGCGGAAGCGTGATGTCCAGGTCGGCCGTCACGTCGCTATCAGTCCTGGCGCCCTACTCCGCTTCCTGCAACGCTTTGAGCAGGTGTACGCAAGCCTTGGCAAGACCGAAACCATCATCGCCGGGGCGGCGGCCCACCATCGCCTGTTGTGGATGCACCCATTTCTCGATGGCAACGGCCGTGTAGCGCGGCTGATGTCCCATGCCGTGCTCCTCGACACGCTTGATTCCGGTGCGGTCTGGTCGGTCGCGCGGGGTCTGGCGCGCAATGTCGAGCAGTATAAACAGCTTCTGGCGAATTGCGATCAGATACGCCGGAACGATCTCGACGGACGCGGCACCTTGAGCGAGGCGCGCGCCGATTTCACGCGGTTCTTTCTCACCATTTGCATTGATCAGGTCACCTTCATGGAAAGCCTCGTCCAGCCTGACCGGCTGCGAACCCGCATTCTCCTCTGGGCGGAAGAGGAAATCAGGCTCGGCAAGCTGCCGCCCAAGTCCGGCAGCATTCTGGAGGCGGTTCTTTATCGCGGCGAGTTGCCGCGCGGCGACGCCGCTGCCATTGCCGGCACCGGCGAACGGCAGGCGCGCCGCATTGTCTCCGCGCTGGTCGAAGCGGGCGTACTAGTATCCGACGGCGCGCGCGCGCCGTTGCGCCTCACCTTCCCTGCGACGCTGGCGCAGCGCTGGATGCCTGGACTATTTCCCGAAAAGGCAGAGTAATTGCCAATCAAGGATTTGGGTTGCGCAGGATTCATGGTCTCACTGACAAGAACGGGACAACGTGGTTTTGTTGACAGTCAGCGGCGAATCACCGCACACGTCGCACAAGACCTCGCATTTTGTCGAACGGATTGTATCCGGACAGACTCCCCTGCCCTTCGCGCTGGCAATTGCTCAAAAGGTCGCTACGACGATTTTCGGAGACTGCCTTTCGGTTGCTATCGCTCATTTACCCTTCTGCTGGACTTTGAGAAACTAAAGGGAGCGTAACCAGCTTCAACGGTAGCGAGAAACGGCTGGCGCGAGTTCTTTTGTTGATGGCGCATTTCGGCAAAGAAGGAGCGGTTGACATTCCGGTCTCCGGATTGAGTCAGGGGACTCTTGCAGAAATGGTGGGGACGACCCGTTCGCGGGTCAGCTTCTTTATGAACCGATTCAGGAAGCTCGGCTTCATCAATTACGACGATAGGGATAATTTATGCGTCCACCATGCACTGCTTAGCGTCGTGCAGAACGATCCGGAGAAGACGCGGCAGCGGAACTAACAGCTGGAAAGAAGAAATTAAGAGAGATCAGTGCCGTTGCACAAAGGACCCTTTGCGAAACATAAGGCACGTGGCATACTCCCAGTCTGTAGCCTGCGGCGAAAAAGCAGCGTGAGCCATCGGTCAGGTAAACCTTCGTTGGAAGCGAACATCAGTTTTTTGACCATACGGGTCGCGCACACCGTGATATTGCAAACCTAGCTCGTCCAGATGGCATCGAGCTGGCCGCGGATTTCTTTCCCAACTGTCGGGTCGGAATGATCGAGCAGCCCTACAGCCGAGCGCTACACTAGGTGACAGCCTGCCCACAGAATGTTGATCGCTACCGCAATTGCCAGCAACGGATCGACGGGCTTCCACTGGTCAGGATCACCAGCCGAGGCCGGCCACAACACCAAAATAAGTCCAACTGTCGGTGAGTACATGCTTGCCGTTCGCATCGAGAATAATTGACTGGCTGCGCCGCCCTATTCGTATCAGGTACCACCCCAATCCGGCATTGAGGACCCCTGCCGCCAGCACCACTATTCTGCTCCGGCGAGAGCGGGCCGTTGTTGGTGGCCAGATCAGGAAATACGATCGACTTCCGCGCGAGGAAGCTGACCACTTGTGCGCCGCCTTGCGTCGGGTTGCTCGCCTGCGGTGAGGCCTGTTGCTGGCTGGCTGAGGGCGCGTCGGGTGCGGCGGCAGCCTGTTTCTGCTGCTGCGCCATGCTGCACAGGCACAGTAACGACAAGGTGAACGGGGTCGAAAACGCTCGTAGAAGCAATGCTAGTGCTGGAAATGGTCGCATGCGCGGACCGCTCTATGAGGATGTGCCCGCGAGGAGTATGGTGAGCACGCCACGGCGACGGTGGTAACCGACGATGATTCAAGGCTTGTGCGAGATGGCGGGATTGAAAGCCAGCGCAGTTGGAGAGAGGAGCGTGCAGGCAAACCCTAGCCGGCCCTCTCAGAGCGTGGGCGCGGCAGGTTAGAAGCTTTTCCTCGAGGGGAGTATCAAGTTAAGAGCGTTCGTTCGGGATCGGCAAGAGGAACGGCGGACCCATTTCGTCGGACCTCACTTACCTCGCAATTCCTTCGAAGGGCTGCAAACATTGGCGATACGGCACTTCAGCGATTTCTCAGGGTGGCGGAGAGCTAATACTCAAACTGAAGGAAACCCAATGAATACGCGGGGTCCGTCAGATTCTTGTGCAGAACCAGAAATAGTAAGGATTGGCCCTGTGGTTAATCAAAACTAAACGCCGCCGAGCTCTCGACGCATGAGGCCCTTGCTTAGACAGCAGTGCTTTGCATGGCGTGAAATGAGACCGCCAAGAAGCTTTTGCGCCGAAGGCCGGGTACCCTGAGAATTCCGGAACCTATTGGCTTGAGACTTTGCGGCACCAGGCCTGTGCAGCGATCTGTATCGGGTCCCACGGAGCTACTTAAGAACAGGTTAGGAGGACTGGTTATTGACTCCCGCGGCCTTGAGATGATTGGACGAGTTAGATCCAGGCTGCGTGGAATCCTGGTCCGTGCCCGAATTCTGCTTTGGCTCCGAGGACAAACAACGGGCCGGGCTTGCAGGACCAGGGTCATCGGTCTGGCCAGTCGCTGACTGGCCGTTTTCAGCATGAAGCATTACCGGCGTTAGCGCCAATGCGATCAGCAACACCGCGGTGGTTCGACTATGGTGGGAGAGGAACTCCGCCATCTGTTGTTCGAGGTGCACTAGAAACGGCCGCCCCGTCGCCGAGTCGATCACAGACGCTTCCGTCGATTTCCGGACAACGGACGCTTTCTTCGACCTCCGTAGCGGCCTTGAGCACTCGACTAGGAACACGACGAAGAACAGAATGCTCTGGTTGTTGGAGGCATGCCACTATGCGCACCTCGCCACAAACGCGCTTCTGGGAAAAAGCATTGCTGAGTGGAAGCAAAAGTCAAGTTGGCTTTCGCGCTGTGTTCGGTTTGTGATCGCTTGATGACGAGCGTGGGTTGTTTCTCCGGTGGCGACGGCTTGCATCTAGGGTATCTCCCAGAACAACGGGCTTCAACTCTTTGGGATGACGACGAAAGGCCCCGTCTCATCCTGGTGCTCGTTCCGCAGAAACGCAGGACGACGTATTAGGGGAGATGCAAACGCAAGCTCCCACATTGGCGACTGCAGCTCTGGCATCGGCTTTGCCTGGAACAGTTTCTTACACTGTCTGGCCGTCCACCGGGCCCAGGTCTTGGACTTCTTCCTGCGGGCGCTATCGGTCGAAATTCCAGTTCCCGCATACATCTGCCGGTAGAGCTTCGAAAGGAACATAAAAGCAAGCCTGGCCCGTATAGTTGGAGTGCAGGCTGATCTCTGCCAAATAGCACGCCAGTTATAAAACCTGTCCCAAACCTTCTGTGTACGCTCCCGAATCTCATCCGAGCTCATCGAAGGATGCGGCGTAAACATCTTGGGACGAACATCTGTCGGAATCAGCCAGTACCGAGTAATCGGCACATCGCCCACCAGCGTGGGATCGTTTGCTCGCTCCTTTTCCCAGCGCGCAAAATCCACCGTCCCCGGAAACGGCGACATCATCAGGAACTGGGCAAAGGTTACGCCCGCCTTCAGTGCCATCTCCACCGTCGCATCGAACGTTGCCGGCTTATCTGTCGGCAGACCGAAGATGAACGAACCAAGTACATGGACGCCATGCTGTTTGAACGTCAGCAGCTGCTTCGCCAGAGCCTCGCCAGAGCAGTTGAAGTCTTTGAAGACCGCCTTGAGTCCTTCCGGGGTTACCGCCTCGACCCCCACCAGAGCACCCTTGATATTGGCCTTCCGCATAGCGTCCAGATACTCGCCATCCTCACCTGCCTCCATCGTGATCTGCGTGAAGAGCACCATGTCTTTGGGCAGCTTTGCCAACTCTTCCATCAGTTGGAAACGCTCTGTGCGGATCGCCGTCAACTCTTCAAGTTTGGCGACATTGTTTTGCTCCCGGGCCAGCCGCAGATCGGTCAACGTCACCGGATAGAAGTTGTCATCGGCCAGGGCAATAAATCGAAAGCCGATCCGCCGCAGGTTAACGATTTCGTCGATCACGCTCTGATACTGGCGTTGCCGGGGCTGTTGCCCATCGGTCCGCCAAACGCTGCAAAAAGAGCAATGCTTCGGGCATCCGCGAATGGTCTGCACCGAGGCCCACATATACTTATCAGGCCGCATCAAGTCCCATCGCGCGGCCAAAAACTGGCTGCCTTCAATCCGGCCGCCCTCATAGATCCTGCCTGGCTTGCCCGCGAGGCAATCGGTCACGACCTTGCCCCACGCAACATCGCCATCTCCCTTCACCGCGGCGTGAGCATTACCGCGTACCAGGGCCTCTTCAGGAAACAGCGTAGCGTGAATCCCACCATAGATCACCCACGCGCCGCGCTCGCGCGCCATTCGGCCAACCTCATATCCGCGTAGAGCGTTACCCGTATGTACACTGATGCCGACAATATCTCCCGGCACGATGCTTTCCGGTAGAATCTGCTCCAGCGACTCATCGACGAGAATGGGATCTCCCGCTGCTTGAGGTGTCGCCGCCGCAAGGACAAACAACCATCTCGGCGTTATGACGGCCGTACCGAAAGAATTGTCGCTGGGATTTACGAGATGAACACTCATCGAATCCAACCTTTCCTCGTACGAGTACGGTGGCTTCAGAGAGAGTCTTCACAATAGGACGAATCATTTGCCGAGCTGCGTTTGGCACGATCGCCGATCACGAGTCTTCCCGCCGGACTTTGTCTTCAATCATACATACCGATTGTGACGCTTGGAGCTGCAGTTAAATTCGATGGTGGGGGATGAACCCGAAACCGACCTGGTTGGGTCGAGGACTGGCGCCACGCTCCCTAGGTTCAGCCTAGCCGGTGCTTCCTGTTTACTCTGGGAGTGTCTCAGTAGCCAAACCGTGAGTTGGTTTCCACACCGACGACTCATATCTGAAGACGGTCATCTTCTCCAAGGGCAGCTTCGAAAAGCAAGCTGAGTTCGGCTGGACCTACACCTCGCTTTACGATTTCTGTCCCAGCGGGGGTCCTTGCCCCGATGGCTCATTTCCTCTGAGCACCGTGGTGTTCGATAGCGAAGGCAATCTCTACGGCACAACGTCGAATGGCGGAATG
>Ga0182013_10007045_pt1 | contig 12536 bp, 12 predicted proteins | sample 612S2MmetaG_FD_120487 | JGI IMG/M metagenome (GOLD analysis project Ga0182013, IMG submission 120487) | Permafrost microbial communities from Stordalen Mire, Sweden - 612S2M metaG | ecosystem: Environmental > Terrestrial > Soil > Wetlands > Permafrost | place: Sweden: Stordalen | collected... | reverse complement strand
GGCGCTGAGCCGCATTCTTCCCCGGGTCGCCGGCGTTGTCGCCGAGCTCGGTGGCAGCACGTCGCATCTGGCCTCGCTGGCGCGCGAACGCGGCATCCCGATGGTGCTTGGCGTGCACAATGCCACACAGCGCATACCCAATGGCAAACATGCCGCCGTCGATGGCGTCGCCGGCATCGTACGGTGGATGAACTGATGCGTCCGCGCATTTTCATCACCCAACCCGTTGCGAGCACCGCGATCGAACGCCTGGCCGATGTCGCCGAAGTCAACCTGAACTGCGATCCCACGCGCATCATGGACAATGATGCACTTTGTGCGGCGGCCGCAAACAACGACATCCTGTTCTGTCTTCTTCACGACAAGGTCGATCACAGGGTAATCGCGGCCAATCCCCGTCTTCGCGCCATTGCGTCGATGAAGATCACCCCCTCCGACATCGACGTCGGCGCAGCGACCGCGCGCCATATTCCGGTTACCGTCATTCCGGCGATGGTCACCGAAGCGACCGCCGATATCAACTGGGCGCTGCTGCTGGCGGTCGCCCGCCGCGTCGTCGAAGGCGATCGTCTGGTGCGCCAAGGAATTTTCCCGGGCGCCCAGTCATCGTATCTCGAAGCCGCGATGGTGTACGGAAAGACCATTGGTCTCGTCGGCGGTGGCGGGCGCATCGGTCGCGCAGTGGCGCGGCGGGCCCGCGGATTCGGAATGCGCGCTCTCTATTGGGGACCGCGCCGGCTTTCCGAAGCCGACGAGCAGGAATCCGGCCTTAGCTATGTCGGACTGGATCAACTTCTCGTCGAGGCCGATTTCGTATCTTTGCATTCCCCGCTGCGGCCGGAGACCGTCCACCAGATCGGCGCCCGGGAACTGGGGCTGATGAAGCCGACCGCGTTCCTCATCAACACCTCGCGGGGCGGCATTGTAGATGAAGCCGCGCTGGTTGCAGCGCTCACCGGGCGGCGCATCGCCGGCGCCGGGCTCGACGTGTTCGAGAACGAGCCGCAGCCCACGCCTGCATTGCTGAAAATGCCCAACACCGTCCTCACACCCCACCTCGGCAGTGCCGTCGCCTCGCTTCGGGAGTCGATGGCGCATGTCGTGGTGGACAACATACTGGCGATCCTGAAGGACCAGCGCCCGCCCAATTGCTGGAATACGGAAATCTACGCGACGGTCTAGATCCATGCCCGACACGCCGCCCCAACGTGGCCAACGCGTGTCCTGCAATCGCTCCATAGTGTGAAAAGAGGAAAAAATGAGTGTAGCGGCCAAAGTAGTCCTCACCGACTATGTCTGGGAATCTCTGGACGTCGAGCGCAAAATTCTTGATGGGCTGGCCAGCCTGACGCCGCTGCAAACCAAGACGTCAGAAGAGTTCGTGGCGCAGGCGGCTGATTGCGACGCCCTTCTGAACACCTATGCAGGACCGATCTCCAGCGATGTAATCGCGAAGATGCCGAAGTGCAAGATCATCGCGCGCTACGGCATCGGCGTGGACACCATCGACCTCGAAGCGGCGACGGCGGCGGGAATCATCGTCACCAATAATCCGAGCTATTGCGTCGAAGAAGTCGCCGAAGATGCGATGGCGCTGTTGCTCGCCTGCGCCCGTAAAATCGTGGTGTTCGACCGGCTGGTTCGCAACGGCCGCTGGGAGCTTCCGCCGGGCAAGCCGATCTTCCGCGTGTCCGGCAGCACGCTCGGGCTTGTGGGCTTCGGCAACATCGCAAGACTGGTCGCGACGCGGGCAGCGGCTTTCGGCATGCGCGTGCTGTATTTCGATCCCTTCATCCAGCAGGGACAGTTTGACGCGCCCGGAACGAAAGTGGACTTCGACCAACTGCTCCGCGAGGCGGATTACGTCTCGCTACATCCTCCGTTGACGGCGAAGACCCGCAAGATGATAGATGATGCCGCGCTTTCGAAGATGAAAAAGACAGCATTCCTCATCAATTGCGCGCGAGGCCCCGTCGTGGACAGCGAGGCGCTGATCAGGGCGCTCGATGCGAAATCGATCGCCGGCTGCGCGCTCGACACCACCGATCCCGAGCCGCTGCCGAACCCCCATCCTCTGCGCGACCGCGACAACGTGATCATCAACCCACACGCGGCCTGGTACAGCGAACAAGCGATGGCGGGACTACAGGCCGGCGCGCCAAACGAGGTTCGGCGCGTGCTGTCAGGCGAATGGCCTGTAAACGTGGTCAATCCAGCGGTAAGAGGCAAGACCCGCGCGGGACTGTGACGAGGGCCGGCGCCTGTTGCCGCGGAGCCTGATCCTAACGTGCGCACAGTGAATGCACGCTGCTATGGAATTATCCTTCAATCCCAGGAACACCCATCATGAAACTCGTTCGCTATGGCGCCGCCGGCGCGGAAACACCCGGCATGATCGACGCGCAAGGACGCTTGCGCGACCTGTCGGGACACATCACCGACATCGACGGTACGGCCTTGTCACCGTCCGGTCTCGCGGCGCTGAGAAAGATTAGTGCCGACTCCTTGCCCCTGGTTCAGGGCGAGCCGCGTTTGGGCGTGCCGCTGACCGGCATCAGCAAACTCGTGTGCGTCGGTCTGAATTATCGCGACCATGCGGAAGAGGCCGGCATGCCCATTCCGACCGAACCCATCCTTTTCATGAAAGCGACGACGTGCATTTCCGGACCAGGTGATGCCATTGTCATTCCCAGGGGATCGGTCAAGACCGACTGGGAAGCGGAATTAGGCATTGTCATCGGTTCGATCGCGCGGGACGTTTCGCGCGTGCGCGCGCTCGATTACGTCGCGGGATACTGCCCGGTCAATGACGTATCCGAGCGAGAATTTCAGCTTGAGCGCGGCGGACAGTGGGACAAAGGCAAGGGCTGTGACACCTTTGGCCCGATTGGGCCGTGGCTTGTCACCCCTGACGAAATTCCAGATCCGCAAAATCTGAATATGTGGCTGGAAGTGAATGGCCGCCGCATGCAAAGCGGCAATACGCGCACCATGATTTTCGGCTGCGCAGAGATCGTAAGCTACATAAGCCGCTTCATGACGCTACTACCCGGCGACGTCATCGCCACTGGAACGCCGCCGGGGGTCGGGATGGGCATGAAGCCGCCGCAGTTCTTGAGAGCAGGAGACCGTATCCGGTTCTCGATCGACGGCCTGGGCGTGCAGGCGCAGGAAGTTCTTGACCACTCCAACTGAGACCTCTGCTCGGCGAATTCGTTCCCGAAGCCGCATCGCCACTGGCTTCAGCGTTTGGCTAGTCTGGCCAGCTTGATGCTGTTCGGGCGGTTGGGTTCGCTCTCAGCCATCTGATCGGCCGGCTCGCGGCTGCGGTTCAGGTGTTTCAAGCTCTGAATAAAGCCTTCGACGAGGACTTCGATCACGGAATTGATTTTGCTGGGAATCTTTGTTTTGTAGACCCATTTGCGCATGCTGATGTAAAAAATCGCCGCATGGAGCGACCAGACCAACTCCAGCTCAATCTCTCGTTTATCCCGATCGACTGGCGTCGGGCTCGGAAAGGCGTGATGGAATTCAGTGATGACGGTCGTAAAGATGCTGTCGTGCAGCAATTTGAACAGGCGGTCGTTGATGCCTTCCTGCTTTAACCCGGCGAAAATCAGAATACGCACCCAGTCGTTCCTGAGCACGTTCTGTGCATAATCCAGGTAATATTTTTTCAGGCGAGCCTCGAATGGAACGTCCCTGTTTCGCAAGTCAGATTCCCAAAGGGGGTTCCATCGCGCGAGATACACTTCCTCATAGACTTGATCGAGTAACAACTCCTTCTTGGGAAAGTAACGATAAACGAGCGATTGTGCTACGCCGATCTCACGAGCTAGATCACGCGTGCTGCCGTCGAAGCCATTTTTGGCAAAATACTCAATCGCTTTTTCGACGATCATTTGCTTGCGCTCGCCTGAATCCATTCGCGGCGCGCGGACCCTGGGGGCGGCCTTTTTCTTCTTGGCCGCAGTATTTTGCGAAGTCACTAAGCGCAATTTTGATGTCCTCGCGTTGAGATGGCAGACCTATATCAAGTCGCGTGCCAGATTTCCAGCGCCGGACGGCTGATTAGCTTCGGCTGAAGCATCCGCGGTGCTGGTATTTATCAAGTGACCACTATAGCGTGCCTTGGTCGGTAAAGCGACGGAAATAGGATTACCCTGCATGGCAAAAACCGTTGGCGTCGTCGGGTTGGGTATCATGGGCGGCGCTATCGCGCGCAACCTGGTCGACCGCGGATGGCGCGTGTTTGGTTCGGACGCTAATCGAGATCGTTGCCGCGAACTCGCCGCCACCGGCGTCGAAATTCTGACCACGGTCGGCGCGCTGGTTCGCGCCGCGCCTGTCATCCTGACAAGCCTGCCGAGCCCCGCTGCGGCGGGTGCCGTAGCCTCCGAAATCGCGCGCGCGGCGGCACCAAAGCGGGTCGTCGCTGAGCTAAGTACGTTGGCCATAGCCGACAAGCTCGCCTTTCATGAGCGGCTCGTCGCCGCCGGACATGTTGCGCTGGACTGCCCGCTTAGCGGTACCGGGGCGCAGGCCATGACGCGAGACCTGGTCGCGTATTGTAGCGGCGACTCCGACGCGATCGCCGCGCTCGGTCCCCTATTTGGCGATTTCGCGCGAAAGGCGGTCGATCTCGGAGCGTTCGGTAACGGCAGTCGAATGAAGTACGTCGCCAATCTTTTGGTCGCGATTCACAATGTCGCCTCGGCCGAGGCAATGGTGTTGGCCATGAAAGCGGGGCTGGATCCCAACCAGGTGATCGAAGTGATCGGCGCGGGCGCCGGCGCGTCGCGCATGTTTGAGATGCGCGCGCCGATGATGGCCAAGGATTGCTACGAGCCGCCGACCATGCGGGTTTCGACATGGCAAAAGGATATGTCGATCATTAACGCGTTTGCTCGCGAGCTGGGCTGTGCGACCCCCTGTTTCGATGCCAGTCGGTCGATCTACGATGACGCATTGCAACACGGTTTCGGCGATCTTGATACGGCGGCGGTTTGCCGGGTTCTTGAGGATCATGCAGGGGGCGCCCGCACGATATGACGGTGATCGAGGGCCTCCCTGCGCTCTTCGATTTACCTTGGGACGGGTTACTCGGCTTGCTGTTTTCCGCACGGAAACCCCGAGGGTCGTTCGCCTTGGCGCCCAAATCGCATTCCCTATCAAAGGCTCCTCGGACGGCCGGAGCTTGAGTTGACGGGTACATGCAGCGCTGCGTTCGCGCTGCAGCACCAAACATTGGACCGGCTCGCGCGTCGCAGAACCGACTGGGTTGACCGCCTCGATCACGAAGGCGCCGAGTAAGCCCCGCGTGATGGCGGTCTCGATCCATCCATATATTGCCGGCGTCCCGCGTCCCAGTCTGGCCGCTCCCTCAACGAGTTACCTGAATAGCAGAGAGGGAGACCGCGCTTTCAGCGGAAGGCGGAAAAGCGTTTGATTTTCTCCTGGTGCGACAATTGTGCCAATTCGCTACGGAATTGCCGCTTGCATTGCCGTTCGGAGTGGATTAGTGATCACTTGATCATTAAAAGCGTCGCGTGGTCCGCCGCATGGATCCGCGACACGCAATCATAAGCTGTTCGTCGTTCCAAAAAGAAACCACCTGGCTCAAGCGAGGTGAAAGATGAGATGGAGGAGACAATGAGAAAGCTATTTGCTTTAGCTGCGGCACTCGTCATTTGCGGCGTCCTGGGTCAATCTGCCGTTCACGCGGACGAGCCCACCAAAATCAAAGTGGGAATTCTGCTGCCGCTGACCGGCACGTTTGCCGCCGTTGCCGAAACGCAGAGAGACGGCGCGCTGCTTGCGGTTGATACCATCAACAAGAGGGGCGGCCTCAGCATGCCCTGGGGCAAGGTTCAGGTCGAGGGCGTCGTCGAGGACGATGAAACGAAATTGGACGTCGGCGTTCGACGTTACCGGTACTTGGCGTCCGAAGGCGTCAAAGGCGTCGGCGGGCAAACCTGGGCGCCGTTGGCATATGCCATTAACTCCGTGGTCGCCAAAGAGCCGATGCCGTATTTCCCGACATGTGTCATGTCGAAAGACGCCTACATGAAGGGCAAGCTCGCGGCGTCGACATTTTCGACCGCGTACAGCCCCTGGACGGTCGGATACATGGCCGGCAAGGCTGCGATCAGGGATCTCGGCAAGAAGCGAATCTTTTTTCTGGCCCGTTCCGATAGCTGGGGCTGGGACATGAGGGACGGCGTCACCGCCGCCGCCAAGGAACTCGGCGCCGAAATCGTCGGTTACGACGAGGTTTCGCTCGGAACAAGCGATTACACGACCACCTTGCAGAAGGTCCGCGCGGCAAAACCGGATGTTTTCATCGGGTCCCAATTCGGCGGCGACGCCGTTGCCCTGCTGAAGCAGGTACAGCAAATGGGGCTTAACAAGGAAATGACGATTTTCAGCGCGTTCATGACGAACGTGGTTGCTAAAGGCGTTTCCCCGGAAGCGCTCGATGGCGTCTATGCCATGCACTATTTCTACTACGACCTGACCGGCTTCGCCGACGCGGACGTGGTGAAGAGCGCCAAGGAATTCACCGATCTCTACCGAGCGAAATACAACGCGCCGCCGGATTCATACGCGGTGATCGCCTATACCGCCTATATGGAAATGTTCCGCGGCTTCGAGGCGGCCAAGTCCTTCGACCCCGCAAAGGTGACGGCTGCGCTGATGGCCAACAACGGCGAATTTAGCACGGTCAAGGGCCCGTCGAGATGGCGCGAAGATCATGTCGCCGAATACAAGTACGCGGCTTTCCTGGTGAAGGGAAAATCGCCTTCTGAGCGAAAAGACGAATGGGACCTCTTCACAGTCATGGGCGCCCTTGGCGCGCAGAACGGTGAATCAGTTCTGCCCCCGCTAAAATCGCTCGGCTACTGAGCCCCAATACGTTCAGATGAAAACTAAGACGTCCCGATGAAGATGGCATCGCTTCATCGGGGCGCATCATGAGAAAAGGCAGCCCGATTGTGAGCCCAGATCCGCGTCCTGTCATACTGAGAGCTGAGGGCGTAACCAAACGCTTCGGCCCAGTCGTCGCTGTCGATCGGGTCAATTATCAGCTTCACCAGCACGAGGTCGCGGGAATTCTCGGATCGAACGGCGCGGGCAAAACAAGTTTCTTCAATCTCCTGACCGGTTACCACATTCCGAGCGAAGGAAAGATTTTCTACAAAGGGAAGGACATCACCAATTTGACGCCGCAACAGCGGGTGTCGTTGGGAATGATGCGCACGTTTCAGTTGACCTCGACGTTCGACAATCTAAGCGTAACCGACAACCTGGTGCTGTCGTTTTTCAGAGCGCATCAAAATGCGTCCCTGCTGAATCTGTTCATCAACACGCGCAAGAGATATCGCGACGACGAAAATATTCACGGCGCCTTGGATCAATTCGATCTCCGGGCTGTATCGGACCGGTTGGTCACGCATCTGAGCTTGGGCGAAAAGCGCCGAATGGAAATCGCTATGGCCGTTTTAGCCAAGCCCGAGGTTCTGCTGCTCGACGAACCCCTGGCAGGCCTCGCAGAGTCGGAAATAAAGGGGGTCCTGGATGTCCTGCGCAAGCAGATAGGCAAACAGACAATCTTGATCGTCGAGCACAAGATCTCGCATGTGAAGGATTTCCTGGAGCGGCTGATAGTGATGCACGAAGGCAGGATCATTGCCGAAGGCGGTTACGAGGAATGTCTGCGACATCCGGAAGTGCGGAAAAGCTATTGGCAAATCAATACGCCGGAGGAAGACGACGAGCAGGATATTCTCCATGACCACTGATGCCAGCACGACGATCAGTAATTCGGAGATACTGAAGGTCACGGGCTTGAGCGCCGCCTATGGCGAAGCGAAGGTGCTGTTCGATATAGATGTAAGCGTCAAGCCTGGGCAGATCGTTGCCTGCGTCGGTCGTAACGGCGCCGGCAAAACCTCCCTGTTGCGAAGCATAGCCGGCTTTCTGAATCCGACCGCCGGCTCGGTCGTCGCAGATGCCAGGAATCTCGTTGGCATGAAGCCGTACGATATCGCCAAATTCGGCGTCAAATACGTCCCGCAGGACAAGAAAGTATTCTCCGATCTGACCGTTCGAGAAAATCTTGAATTGGCGAGCTACGCCACGAATGATCACAATTGGGACCGGGTTCTCGAATTTTTCCCAAAACTGAAACAACATATGGATCGCAAAGCCGGCTTCATGAGCGGCGGCGAACGTCAGATGCTTATGATCGGCCGCGCGACATTGGGCAGCCCCAAGGTTCTGCTGATCGACGAGCCGACCGAGGGACTCGCACCGGGAATCGTGACTCATCTGCGGAACGTCTTCAAGGAACTCGCGAAGATGACCGCCCTGTTGATTGTCGAGCAGAACTTGCCCTTGGTCTGCGCCATCGCCGACAGGGTGTATGCGATCAAGGACGGGCGCGTGGTCGCCGAAGTGTCCGACAAGGACGCCATAACGTTTGATGCGTGTGAGCAATACCTATGAGCGCTGCACACCAGATGGGGAACGTATTCGCATGTTAGACACGTTCGTGTGGTGGCGAGGAATAGCGTTGATGATCGCGCTGTTGTGCGGATTATCGCTCGTATTGCCGCTGCCGTTCATGAACGAAGTGGTGATTTTCACGATCTACGTGGTTGGCTGCAATTTTATGATCGGCCGCCTCGGCTACATTTCATTTGGCCAGCCGGCCTATCTGGCGATTGGAGCGTATTCCACAGCGTTCTATCTCTTTTACTTCGGTTCCAATCCGCTTGTCGGCATTTTGGTCGGCGTCCTCGGCGGGTTGATCGGGTCCCTTCTCATCGGTCCTTTCTTTGTCCGGCTGCGCAGCGACTATTTTGCCATGGTAAATCTCGCGCTCGCCGTGGTGGTGTTTTATCTGACCGAAAAGGTCCTGGTTTCTATCACGCAGGGCGACAATGGCTTGTGGTTCATGACGCAGATGACCTCGACGCCAGTACTCGATCTCACCATTCCGAGTCAGTTCTTGGCGTTTGGGATAATCGTTACGTTCTTTGTTTTTGCATTTTACAAATATCTTGACGGTACGATTTATGGCGCCTGCTGCCTTGCGACCAAGCTGAATGAAGATAAGTTGCAGTTTATCGGCTACAGCAATTTCAGCATTCGTTTTCTTGGATTTGTTATCGCCAATACGACGACCGCCTTGGCGGGAGCGATGTATGCGGTCTACCTCGGTTTTGTGAGTCCCGAAATGGGCAGTCCGTCGCGCGCCGCCGAGCCCATCATCGTCACGCTTCTCGGCGGGGTGGGGACGCTCTTTGGACCGGTTGTCGGCGCTATCGCCTACACCGGCATGAAAGACGTTATCAGCAATATGATAGGCAATTGGGAATTGTTCATCGGATTCTTGCTGGTGTTCATCATGCTGGTCGCTGACAGAGGAATTTGGGGCACCTTGGAGCCCATCCTGGCCAGGGTCGTGTTTCCAAAAAGCCGAAATACGGATAAGTGAGAGGCGACGGGAAGCGATGATTGACACTCAACTGTTGATTTCCGGAGTGATATTTGGCCTGAGTCTGGGCAGCATCTACTTCCTTTTGGCCATCGGGCTTTCGCTGTGCTTCGGCCTGATGCGGATCATTAGTCTGGATCAGCTGCTCTATTACTCGTTTGGGGCCTACATGGCCTATACGGTGGGTCTCGCAACTGGCAGTTTTTGGTTTGGGGTGGCGGCGGGGACGGTTGTTGCGGGACTGATCAGTTTCATTGTCGAACGGCTTATTTTTCGCCGAATCTACGAACGCGACCCCACGTTCAGCATGATCACGTCGTTCGGATTGTTGATCGGCGGGATCGGCGTCATCAAGTTCTTCTGGGGCGTCGTGCCACGTCCGGTTGAAGTTCCCACAGTGATCCAAGTCGACGTTTTCGGAACGGCGGTTCCCGTCTACCGCCTGATCGTCATCGGATTTGCAATCGTCGTTTACGTCGGCATCTGGCTGTTTTTACACCGAACGATCGTCGGCAAGGCGATCCGGGCTGCCATCGAAAATGTGGAGCATGTTGAGGGGCTCGGCATCAATGTATCGCGCCTGTTCACAATCACATTCGTCATTGCCGGCGCTCTGTCCGGGCTGGCGGGAGGCTTGCATGCGCCGCTGATTATGGTGGACCCGATGATGGGACTCGAGACGATGGCATTCGTCTTCATGATCGTCATCATCGGTGGCCTCGGAAGCATCAAGGGCACACTGATTTCAGCGCTCATTGTCGGGCAGGTGGTCTCGGTGGGCTCGATCATCTACGCGCCGATGGCGCAAATGGCTCCGTTCGTCATGATGCTGCTGGTGCTGCTCGTCCGACCGACTGGTCTGTACGGCAGCCCTTTGTACAAACGATAGGGCTCTGTGAGCCAAACTGACAGACCGAAGGTCGGTTCGGCGACGTACCAAAAAGCCAATCGCTGCGGACGTTGATGCACTTCATCACATTGACCATTGTGTTTTGGCTTCCTCCAGCGCTGAAGCTGATTGCGACCGTTTTTTGCGTCGTTGCCGCTTCGGTGGTCGTGGAGCGGGCAGGGCCTGTGATCGGTGCCATGGTGGTAACATTGCCGGTGACGATGTGGCCCGCTTACCTCTTTCTTTTCAACGATCACGATGTCAGTTATCTCGCGGCAAGCGGGCAAGTCGGTCTCGCCGTTAACGCCGCAAGCGCTCCCTTCATGCTGCTTTATCTGGTGTTGGCGCAACAGCGCGGGCCGATTTTGAGCCTGGTCCTGGCCGTTGCCGGTTGGATCGCCTTTGCCTTCGTGGTGCGTTCGTACGATTGCACGCTGCTTGGTGCGGGCTTGCTCAACCTCGCAGTATACCCGTTATGCATCGCGTTGAGCATGCGTTTCAGCAACGTCAGGGCCCAACCCGTCACGCGGCGATGGTACGAATTGCCGTTACGAACGGCGTTGGTTTGCGCGCTGATGGGCGGGGTCCTTGTCTTCAGCCATCTCGGTGGCGCAGGCTGGGCCGGTATGATCGCCGTGTACCCGATATCTACCACGTCGACCATGCTTCTGCTTCACACGCGCATCGGCGGTCGTGCAAGCGCGGCGGTGATCGCAAATGGCCTGTGGGGATTGTTCGGTGTCGGCATCGGGCTTTTCATGATGACTTTGATAGCTCCCCGTTGGGGAGGGGCGGTTGGGCTGGCGATCCTGCTTGCCGTGCCGGTGACTTGGAATTTGGCGGTCTGGTTCACCCGGACACGGCAATTCAAGTGATCGCGGTAGAGATAGATGTTGATCGGCGTCAGTTCTGACGTCGATCAGCGAGCTAAGCTCTTGCTCTACCAAGCTATGGTGGGGGCAATCGTGGACGCTTATTTAAAATCTGATAAGCAAGGCGGTCCGGGACCGCCCGGTCGTCCCCTCAGCCCAATCGAAAGAAAAGAAGGGAGTTCCAACTCCCATCACGTCCTGAAGTAGAGGCCATATTCCAACGACGCTGAAGCTAAAGAAGCTAGGCGGAGCGCGAAGGGGTCGTCGCCGCTGTCTCGCGAGGCCACCCTTTCACGTAGATGTCGACCGTGTTGCGGATGACGAAATTCTTGTCGGTGCGCGGCGCCAGTCCGTAAGCGTACTTGCGAACGCCGTAGTAGAAGATGCTGCCCTGAAGGCTTCAGGCGATCTCGATGTGCAGCGCAAAAGTGACCGGGCGGCCTACTTGCCCTTGTCACCCAACGCTTTACCCGTCGTCTTGTTGATGAAATGTATGTGGGCACATGCTGGGCACATCACGTGCTCATAGGTATCCGCGTTGACGGGCGTGACCTCGTCGGCAAGCCAGATATCTACGTTCACGCCGGTTCTGGGGCATCGATACATCAACTTGGACATCGCAGATAATTAGCGAGGCTAAAGGGCTTCGATTTGACCAAGGTCAAAGTCAGCCTCCCTAAGAATACACTCGCTTCCGTTGAATAAATGCGATGATCAACCTGAGGCCGACGAGCATCCTCCGGTTACCAGCATCATCAGCTGACAGTGGCGCGACGCGAATAGTCCTTCGTCGTACAGGACGCGAAGACTATGTCTGCTACGAAGTTTTTGACGATTCGCCTCAACTGGGGCAAATTGACAGAAGCAGGCTTACTTGACAAAGCTCAGGTATGACGCGAGCGCTTCAATTTCGTCTGTGCCCAGCGAGTTGGCGACCATGGGCATCGGCGATGGGGTCGAATGATATCCTTGGCGCCATTCCTCGAGTCTCCGCTTCAGATAGAAATAGGACATTCCCCCGAGACGCGGAATCTCTCTCACGCCCTGGCCACCCGGGCCGTGGCAGGCCAGGCACGCCACGATATTGGCATCCGGAATTCCCTGGACGTAAATTGCCTGTCCTTTTTCTGCCAGCGCCCGACGTCCATCCTGGGCGGCTTTCGGCGGCAACGATGCAAAATAACCCGCGAGATCCCGCACTGTGTCGGGGCGCAGGTTCGCCGCTGCCCCCCACATGTATTGCTTGGAAAACGGATTGTCGCGGATGTGCGCG
>Ga0182013_10007044_pt1 | contig 12536 bp, 10 predicted proteins | sample 612S2MmetaG_FD_120487 | JGI IMG/M metagenome (GOLD analysis project Ga0182013, IMG submission 120487) | Permafrost microbial communities from Stordalen Mire, Sweden - 612S2M metaG | ecosystem: Environmental > Terrestrial > Soil > Wetlands > Permafrost | place: Sweden: Stordalen | collected... | reverse complement strand
TTCAACCAGTGGGTATGTGGTTGGTCAGTCGGTTACCATCAGCGGTGTCACCACATCAGGCTTTACCGGATTGAACGGAACTTGGGTTGTAACAGCTACTGGAACGACCACCACAGTTCTCGGTCTCGTCACCACTGGCTTATCAGCAAAAGGTCAAGCTACTTGCAACGGCAACGTGCTGTTTGGCTCTTGGAGCCCGACATTCGGTTCATACACAGCGCTTCTCATCAATCCAACAGAGACAGCAGTGATTGCAGCCGTCACCAACAAACTGCTCGACCTGCAAGTTTCCGGTGTGAGCGTGTTTGCTGTCACTAACAAAGGGCACGTACAAGCAGGTACTCCTGGCGGAACAGCACTCACAGATCACGCTGGAACGGTCACGATCACGGCAGGTAACACAACACAAGCGTACGTGTTCACATCGTCCTACACTGGTACATCAGCGCCGATTGTCGTCATAACTCCGACATCAGATCCACTCGTTGCAGGAGTGGCTCAGGGATATTGGATCACATACTCAGGAAGCGCAGGCGCTTGGACAGGCTTCACAGTGCACATTCAAGCAGCGCTTGCTGGAAACGTCATATTCAACTACATCGTAGTCGGCACCGCATAAAAAGGAGAACCGTGCTCGTTGAAAATCTACAGTCGTTCTTAGCAGCAGCTCCGGCCTTGATGGCACTCATCGGGACTCCGACGTCGCGCTCTGACAGCACGAACGGAATCTTCCCAGTTGAAGCGCTAGACGGTCCTGCTTTGCAGATGCCATACGTTTGCTATTCACAAAATGATGGTGAGCCGCTAGCTGAGAACATGACTGGCACTCCTCCGCTCCGCCAAGCCCACTGGATGCTGTCTTGCTATGGGAGCACGTACAAGCAAGCGAAGAAACTGGCGCAGACAGTGAAGGACACCGTGCTCGCAGTGCCGCCCTACGCTGTCCCAACCACTCAGGGAATATGGCTGAGGAGAGAAGCTGACGGCAAAGTACCGATCGGCCGCGGCACGATGTTCGTAGTTGACCTCAGCTTTCTGGTCGTCTTCAACGAGTCAGAGTAAAACCCGTCACAGAAGACAGTCAATATGACAAGATTTTTGCAGTAGAAACAACGGCGGTTGCAGTAGATTAGGGAAGTAGTTTAACTCAAGCAGTCGTACGCCCTTCCTTGCTCTAAAGCAGCCCCGCACATTTGCAACACAGGAGCACCACCATGTCCGTACCAGGTCCTTTTGTTGGGCTAGGAACAACTTTCGAGTTTGAAGCGGGCGTCAACCCTTCGATTCTGACCACTCTTAACGGCGTCGAATCTGTCGCATTTTCCGGCGACAAGGTTGCGACCGACAAGACGACCACAATGCTGACTGTCAACGGTGTTGACACATTCATCGGCGCCACAAAAGATGCTGGTGGCGTGGACATCAAGGGGTTTTACTACCCCGGTGATGCATCGCAGATCGCTCTTGAAGCCGTCAAGCTTGCCGGCTTCGCCGTGCAGTGCATGGTGATCTATCCGCTCGGCCTCGGCACTGCTTCTTTCTTGGGCATTGTTGAGAACGTCACGCGCGGTCTTCCGTTGGCAAAAGTTTGCTCTCTGGATGTCAAGATCAAAGTGACTGGCCCGATCACGTACTCGAACGGCTAATCAATAGCATGGGGGGACAGAAAATGTCCCCGCTTGCTGTCTTGTAGGAACAAGGGGGAAGGTGTATGCAGACTACTGAAGTACAGAGCACAGTCACGCCTGAAATCAGGCTGACTATCGTGGCGGAAGACGCTGCTGGAAACGAAGTTAAGAAGACATGGCGTCTTGTGTTTGACTACAGAGCTATTGCCAAAGCCGAAAAGGCTACAGGCCGCGATTTGAAAAAGCTTGCGGCTTGGAAAGACATAAGTTCTGGAACCGATTTTCCGGCAATTGTTCACGCCGGACTGAATCGTTACCATCCTGACGTTACAATCGACGAAGTCATTGACGGGCTCAATCCGATGGCGCAGCGCCTTTTGAGCGACGAGATTTTTTATTACATGTTCCCGGGGATGCGGGAAGCTGTGGAGAAAGAAGCAAAGGGTGAAACTGAAAACCCTCAGAAGGCGACTCTGGCCGTTTAGAAGAGCCGCCAAGTACGTGGTTGGAGTTGTGGTCAATTGCGCGGTACGATCTTGGACTCAGTTGGGAAGAGTTTGACGAGTGCACGCCAGGAATGTTTCACGCGCTGTGTCAACGCAAGCGCATCCGCTACAAGTATGAGCGGCTTGCACATGCAATGACAGCATCGGCAGTTTACAATGTGAACCGCAGCAAAGATTCACCTGTTTTACAGCCGTCCGATTTCGTTGTAGAGCGGACACGTGATCAAGAGGAGCTGGAAGCGATCAAAAAGATTATCAGGACAGCAATCGCAGCTGTTCCGGTAGGCACACCTCGAGAGGCGCTGCTGAAGACTAAGGAAAAAGTCATCAAGAGCCTTAATGACCGCGGCAGAAAAGACAGTGAGCAAGTCTTTGATTCATGCTGGCCAAGTTTGAAAGAGTGAGTAACATGGCGGAAGCACTTGAGATCACAGGTTTGGAAGAGCTGCGAGAGCTGCTCTCAGAGGACCGCTTGCGAAGAACTACGAAGCGATACCTCACTGTGATTGAGAGCAAAGCCGCTCAGCCAGTCATTGATGCGATGAAAGCTGCTGTGCCAGATGAGTCAGGCAAAGGAACAGGGCACATGGCGGACACTATCGGACGCAAGAGCCGGTGGCGCAGTTCTGCTGATGGTGAACAGTTGCAGGTGAAGATAGGCCCCGGAACCGAACCTTATCCTCGAGGCAAAGCTGCTGACATCATTGCTTTCTTCTTGGAATTCGGTGCTAACACAAGGCTCGGAAAAACAATTTCTGGAGTAGTGAGATCGCACAGGCGCCGCACAGCAGCTTCACACGAGCAAGACACCATTCCAGCAACTCACTTTTTGTACGGAGCTTGGCAGTCGAGCAAAGATGCATGTTTAGCAGCGTTCAATGAGGCTGCCAGGGAACTCGTAGAGAGGTTCAAAAACTAATATGGCTGTTATTGGTGAGCTGACCGTAAATCTGAACGCGAAGACTGCCGAGTTTCATGACTCGCTGGGAAAGGCTAACGCCGACCTCGATGACTTCGGCAACAAAGGCAAGCAAGCAGGAGAGAAGATGGGCGCTTCGATGACTGAAGCGCGTGGCGGCCTGATGCTGACTGAGCACCTGCTCGGTGTTCCTCTTCCGCGCCACCTAAACTCGCTGATTGCACAGATTCCGGGTGTAGGGGCAGCATTCGCTACGATGCTTCCAGTTGTTGGAGTCTTGCTCGCTATTGAAATTATCGGAAAGCTGATCAAAAAACACGAAGAAGCCCGCCAAAAAATGGTGGAACTTGCCCTTGCCCAGCAGGAAGCGGGGATGCACGGCGAGGAGGCATTCAACAAAATCGCAGACAAGATTGTTGGTGTGCAAAAAGAAGTTGACGCACTAAGAAAGGATCACTTAGCCGTCCTTCATGACGAACTCGTGCTTTTGGATCACTCGACGCTCAATGAACTTAAAACTGAGTTCGCGAGTTTTGCAAAAGATGCCGATGCCGCTCTTTCCAAAATACAGTCGCACTGGTATGAGCTTTGGATGTCGCAGAGTGTCGGAACGAAAGAAGCTTTTGACACAGAGAAAGAGAAACTTGACGAGCTGGCTACGGCGGCGAATAAGCCTGGTCTCAATGATGCAGCGCGGGCGACTGCTGCACAAGCATACACAGACGAACTCGATTCACAGCTTGCACGTCAGAAGGAAATTGTAACCCTTGAGAGGGTCGGCGCCGGTTCACTAACAGGACTGACTGTCGCTGTGAACAAAGTAAAAGCGGCGCGCGAGGAACTCGCAGTAAAGTATGGCATCAAAGGCGTAAATGAGGACACACTGAAAGCAGAGGGTATCGTTCTCAAGGCCTACCAGAATCAAAAGGATGTCCTTGTTGAAAGTCTTGCATACAAGAAAGCGCAGGCGGATGCCGACAAGGAAAAGGCCGCCAATGCTATTAACGCGGAGGAAGACTCGACGTATAAGCGTAAAGATGAGGATCGGAAGAAAGACGCTACAGCGGCAGAGAAACAAGCTGACGAGAATCGCGCCGCGGCAGTCGCTGCACTGCGTACTGCGGAAGAAGAAAAGATTGAAGCTACAAAACAAGGAACGTCAGCGCGTGTTGCAGCTATTGACGCTGCTTTGAAGGAGGAGACGCAGGAGTATCAACAGGGAACTGCGTTTTTCATAAACCTTCAGAAGCAGCGTGAAAAAGCCGTTCAAGAGGAGAGAAAAGAGGAGGAGGCAGCGACTGCCGCTAGTCTGCGCGCTCAGGAGCATTTGGAAATTGAAGCCGCTTCAGAGCGCTTCAAAGACGACACGGTAATTTCTAATGCGCAGTTTGCGCAGCGCGCCGAGCAGATCAGTGCTGCCGTAGCACATGAAACTATGTCGCAGCGCCAAGGAACACAGGCAAGGATTGCTCTTATAAAAGAAGAGCTGGCCACAAAGCTTGCTGAGTTAGAGCAGGAGAAGGAGGCAAAGCAAGCCGCAATTCTGGCAGACATACGAGCTGAAGCAGCCGTTGCCGAAGCAGCGCATGTCGGCGGCGATCAAGCAGGTGAAATAACAGCTCAGACAAAACTAAATGAGCTGAACGCGCAACGCAATGCACTTCTGGATCAGACAGCAGCGAAAGAGCAAGCAGCTGGCATCGCTTCTCAGACTGCCGTCAACAAAGAAATTGCAGCGATGACGCAGTTAGAAAAAGCAACTACGAAGTGGGCTGGAACTTTTAATTCCGACGTTGCGAAGAGCGTAGTAGAAGGAAAGAATTTTGAGAAAGCTATGCGGTCCATGGCGCAAGGGATGATTGAAAGCGCAATAGAGTATGAAATGAAGCGCACCGAGATGGCACTCGTGAACATGATCCGTAGGGCCGGAATAGAGCAGACAGGTGTAGCTGAACATGCGGCGGCACAATCTGAAAAGACGGCAATAGACACATCGGAGGGGCTGAAGCAGCGCTTTCAAGACGCAAAGACAGCAGCGGCAAACGCTATGTCCGACCATCCGTTCCCTCTTAACATCGCAATTGCGGGCGCTGTGTTTGCGGCCACACTAGCCTTCGCACAAGGTGGAGAAGTTCCTGGTTATGGATCCGGTGACACTGTTCCGGCCATGCTGACTCCTGCGGAGACAGTCGTAACAAAAGCTCTGACACAGCAGGTTGCTCAATCGCAAGGTCGTGCAAGTGGCAGCGGTGAAACGCACATGCACTTCTCACCGACGATACATGCGATTGACGCAGATGGCGTCGGCAAGATGCTTGACAAACACGCTGCTGTGTTCCAAAAGAAAATGAATGACCACATCCGCAAGATGAACGCCGGTCGGAGGTAATATGAGCATAGCAATTCTATCTGGCTTCCCTATTGCGATGAGCAGCGGCCTTAAAAAGTCGCCTGTCTTCAGTTCTATAGTGCAGCGCCCGGCAGCAGGCAAGGGTGTTGTTGCTGCAAGTCTTCAGCCGTATCCGACATGGTCATTCGGGTTCGATGCCGACAAGATTCAGGGAAGCGAAGCCGCACTTTCCTCTGTGCTTTCTGCTTTCATGGGGCTGCACGCTGTCTCGCAAGGGCGCACGTTCCCGTTTCTGTTCTTGGATCCGCAGGACAGCACTGTGACACAAGGGACAAGCGCAATGCTCAATGTGACTTCTGGAGCAGCTACACCGATGGGGACTGTTGGTGATGGTGTCAGCACGCAGTTTCAGATCGCGCGCGTTCTCGGCGGCGGGTCACTGATAGTAACGAACGGTGTCGGTTACGACATTATTCAGAATGTGAAGGGGAGCATTAACGTCTACGTCAACGGAGCACTGACTTCGCTTTACTCTATCAGTTCAACGGGCGTCATCACCTTCAACACAGCACCGGCCAATGGTGCTCTGCTCACATGGGCTGGTAGCTTCTATTTCTACTGCCGTTTTATGAAAGACGACATGGACTATACCCGGGTGTTCACACAGAATTCTGGAACGGACCTGTGGGACATTGGTAGCATTGAATTTGAAACGGAGTTTCAATAAATGAAGCGCCTGATGCCGTCCTCGCTCATCACCTTTTTGCAGAACAACCCGAACTGTGAGAGAGCTGATTTATTCGCGATAGAGCTTCCGACTGGGCAGACGTTGTTCGTAACGTCAGGGCAGTTCGATATTACTGTTCCGTTCGGAACAGCCGGCTGGGATGGAAATGAGAATCCGTCACTCGGCTTTCAGACGACACTATTCAGATCGTCGCTGTACGGCCGCTGGAATCGCGGAGCAATCACAAGTGAGGCATCTTTCAAGCTGTCCTCAAATACAATGGACCTTACCTGTGTATCAAAAGCCGGCGAGACCTATCCTGGCATGACGATAGGACTTTTGAACGCTGCACTGAACGGACTCTTCGACGCTGCGCAGTGCGATGTCTGGACAGCTTACATGCCGCATGGTGGCTACGGCAATGTAAGTGCTGGTCTGGAAACAAAATTTACCGGCACGATCACGAAGTTAAAAGACATCGGGCGCACGTGTGTTGCTTTTGAGTGTGCCGACCCTTTTTATCTTCTCGGTGACAGCACGAAAATTCCGACGCGCCTCATACAATCTACCTGCCCGTGGAGTTTTGCTGATTCAAATTGTAACGTGTCGGGTGGTGCAGCTGCTTACACTTTCAACTTCACAGCGAAGACAGGCAGCACATCCTGGGTGCTGATTCCTGTCACGAACTTTACAGGCGCTGAGGCTGCTGCTGGATACTTCCAGCAGGGTGTTGTGACATGCCTTACAGGCAACAATTCAGGCTTGAGTCAGACAGTTAAGATTTCAGCGGCTGGAGCGCTGACAATGATGGTGCCGTGGTTTCTGCCGATTCAGGCTGGCGACACTTTCAAAGTGATTGCCGGCTGCGACAAGTCTCTGCCGACATGCATTACCAAATTCAACAACGAGATTCACAACGGCTCTGCTCCGTACACGCCAGTCCCGACTACTGCGATATAGAGGTAACCTATGCCAATGACACTTGAGCAGCGGTCAGCAGTCTTGAAAGAAACCTACAGCTGGATTGGTACGCCGTATGCCGGTTGGAGTTGCTTCAAAGGACCTCATGGTGGGGTTGACTGCGGCCAGTTGATTTATGGTGTATTCAGGAATGCTGGGCGAGTGCCTGAGATTGCCCTGCCACGCGACTACAGCCTGCAAATTTCGCAGCACAGGGAAAGCACAGCGTACGTTGATCTTGTCGAGGCGTACTTCAGGCCGATTTCAGAAAGTGAAGTCCTGCCCGGCGATATCGTAGTGTTTCAATTCGGACATGCATTCGCGCACGCTGCAATAATCATTTCATGGCCTGAGCACTGCATCCACTCAATTGGCGGCACGCATGGTGTGTGTGCTGTGCATGGTAACAGAACGCCAAAATTCAAACGCGCACCTAAAAGATTCTTCACACTCCGAGATGAGTGGTGCTAAGCGTCACAGTTACGAGATAATATATGGCAGCTCTATTCGGATCAGGTAACCAAGCGCCGACAAGGCTCAACGCTGTGAAGATAACACAGAGTTGCCTTGGTTTGCCGTTTCCAACTGTTCTCGGGACTGGAAAAATTCAACAGTCGTTGCTGTGGCTGAACGGCTTCTCTTCAGTGTCTGCACCGCAAGGTGGAAAAGGCGGCGGCAAGTCAAACGGCTACATTTACTCGTCAGATGCAATCGTCGCACTCTGTAATGGTCCGATCTTGGCAGTGAAAGACTTATGGAGCGATCAGAGTTGGATCGCGAACAGCACACAAACAGAATCCACCACAATAAGTTCTCCGGGAATATACACGCCGCAGCAGGCATCCACTTTCATTGCTGACAATGGTGTTTCCGTTCCGGCAGCATACAATCAGGTGTTCAATGACCTGAATGCTCCAAGCACTACTACGCTTTCAGGGACTGATAATCCTCCGATGACGCTTGTGCCGTATGGCTCTCCGCTTAATCTTGGTGAGTATTCGATCAGCACAGCAACTATCGGCACCTTTGCTCTGTCTGCCGCCGCGGCTGCCGCCACGATTAGCGGACAAGTGGCTACGGTGTACACCGGAACTGGATTCGGTGCTGTCAATGCACTTCAAGGGTACACGTTCGTTGTCACCGGTTTTACGAATGCCGCAAACAACGGCTCGTTCACTTGCATCTCGAACACATCAACGACAGTGACTCTTGCGAATACTGTCGGAGTGCTTGAGGCGCACACCGGCTCGGCAGCTGAGATTGGCGTCACGTATCACTTCTCGGCAGCTGATCAGGCAGCGGGCACAGAAGTCCTCATCACATACTCGTTCAACCTTCCGTATATTACTGCGCAAGAGAATGGCATCGTTCCGAGCGGCGGCGCGAATCCGTTGCAGATCAATGTCAACGCACCGTGGTGGTACGGTGTTGACAAAGGAGTAATTTACTACAGCAGCGGCGACGTGTACAATCCGCTTAACGGAGTGGCGCTTACGCCAACTTCTACGAATCCGCCGACTGTCACTGGTACTTACCACTTTCAGAGTAGCGGCACCTCAAGCACCGGCTCATCTTACAAGTTCGCACCTGGGGATGTAAACCAGGAAGTTCAGATCACATATCAGTACCAGAACATGCAACCGTATGTCAGCAACGGCAACGCAACTGGCATTCCGCAGTCGCTGCAATTCACGCTGTTTCCCGGAGAGCAAGGTCAGGCTCCTGCGTCGCTGTTGACCGACAGTTTCGCAAGTGAAGCGCTCGGTTATTCAAACACTGCCTATGCTCTGTTCTCTCCGATGAATCTCGGTGCCGCCGGCCAGATTCCGAACCTTCAGTATGAAGTGCAGACAGCTGACATGTACGGCGGAGGAATCGCTGACTGCAATCCTGTGCAATGCCTGTGGCAAGTGCTCACAAACCCCGTATGGGGCTTAGGTTCCGGCGTCCAGCCGTTCCCTGTGGATGTCATTGACAACAGCCCTAATGGAACCTGGGGCAGCGCCCACGCTCCTGGTGTACGGCAGACAGAGAGCACAGCTTGGAGTTGGTTTGCCGCTAACAGCTTTTTCATCTCTGCCGTGCTAGACAAGCAAGACAGCGCGTCGTCTGTTATGGGTGATTGGCTTGAGGCAGGAATGTGTGCTGCCTTCATGTCTGAGGGGCTGTTCAAGCTCGTTCCGTATGGTGACACATCTACTGCTGGAAACGGCTGCACGTGGGTTGCTCCGTATGCCTACGTTGCCGCTCTTGATGACACATGCTTCGTGAGGAAAGACGGCCAAGATCCAGTCAAGATCAGCCGCTCAGCGTGGCAAGATGCACACAACAACGTACAGGTAAAGTGGGACAACCGCGGAAATCAATACGCACCTGAGATCACGCCGGACTCAGATCAGACTTCTATCAACCGCTACGGATTGCGGATTGAGGATCCGATAAACTTTGACTTTATTCATACTCTGGCGGCTGCAACATGCGCTGCGAGTCTGCGAGTCAAGCGGATGGTTAACATCCGTAACACTTATGTGTTTACGCTGCCGTTCACATTTTCATACCTTGAGCCGATGGACATCGTTACAATCAGCTCGTCGTCTGTGTGGAACACAACTCCTGGAAATGTTAACCTGAACCTTGTCAACGCTCCGGTGCGCATCCAAAAGATTGTCGATGACCCTGTAGAGGGGCTTAACATTGAAGCTGAAGATTATCCGTACGGTGTTGGGCAGCCGGTTCTTTTCAACAAAGGAATTGCATCTGGTATTCCGGTAGTGAATGCATTCGACGCCCCTGGAAGCGCTGAGGTTGTAATGTTTGAGGCAACGGGCAGACTGACGGGCAACACAGGCAACCAGATTTGGATAGGCGCGCTCGGCACATCTAGTAAGTGGGGCGGCTGTCAGGTTTGGGTGTCGCGCAACGGCACAGACTACAAGCAAGTTGGAACAATAGAAAATCCGGCGCGCATCGGTGAACTCGCAGCAATATTTCCGTCTGGCTCTGACCCCGATACTGGGGATGCCCTGATCGTAAACATGGTGGAAAACAGCGGACCTCTTGATGCAGGCACAGACTCTGACGCAGATTCTGGAGTTACACTCTGCTTTGTTGACGGAGAACTGATTTCATATTCTTCGTGCACGATTTCTGGCCCAAGTCAGTTCACAATGAGTCAAGGAGCACCGTCTGTTGCTGGATACATTCGTCGCGGTCAGCTGGGGTCTGCAATCAGCTCTCACGGCATCGGCGGTTTGTTCATGCGCTTAGATAATGCCATTTTCCAATACACTTACGACCCAACTTGGGCCGGCCAGGAGCTGTACTTCAAATTTCTCAGCTTCAACCAGTTCAAAAACAGCGTGCAGGGTTTAGAGGATGTTGATGCTACTACGTTCACAGTTCCGGGAATGAATTCTGGAACAGTTGAAGCGAGCAGCGGCCTTATTGTTATCGGCACAGGCGGGACATCACCACTGCGACCAATTGCAACACCACTGACACCCGGCGGTGTCGGTGCTGGTCCGCTCGGTTGGGCTGCTGAAGTGTAACACTTTGCGGACACAGTGAGATGAATTCCTCTACGATAAATATCGGCAACGTAGTTGCTGGCTCGACTGCTATACCGTCGCCGCTGACGACGAAGTACGTGTATCTGCGCTGGGTCGGTTACCTTATCCCCACTTACACCGGACAATATACGATCGGCGTGAATGCTTCGGATGGTGCCAATCTTCTACTTGCTGGCACGCCGCTGCTGATGAATCTTTCCGGCTCTGACTCTGCACACTCTACGCTTGCATACACTCGCAGCACGACGATTTCTCTGACTGCTGGCGTCTACTATCCGATAACGCTTGAGTGGCAGCACGGTCCTGGGACGAATTACCAGATTCAATTATTGTGGACAGCTCCGTCCGGTCCGCAAAACGGACCACCGGCTCCTATCGCTCTGATCCCGTCCGCGAATCTTTCTTCTTTGAACAACTCGAACAACGGTGTGCTCGCTGGTGCAGGGTGGCAGGGTACAGTGGTGATGTGGTATCCAACAGGACAAGGGCAAGTTCCGTACGGCTTTTCCGGTGCATGGAGCAGCACTGTCGGCTATGGTGTTGGTGATGAAGTCACTTACACTGGCAGCTATTGGAAATCTCTTGCCGTGAATTTGAATTCAGCACCGACACTCAGCAATGCAAACTGGCAGAACGTCGGCTCGACTGTTGTCGGCATTGCTGCTTACAGTGGCACGACCGCATACTACATCAACAATCAGGTGACGTACAGCGGAAACGTCTACACCGCAATCGCCGCGACGACTGGTAATCTACCGACGAATGCGACTTACTGGCTGCTGATCGGGCCAGCGAATCTTGATGCTGTTCCTGACGGCGCAACATACAAACGCGTGGTTGCAACTGCTCTCACAAACAATAAAGTTGATCCAAGCCTTTCCGGTGTACTCGCAAAAGGAAGTATGCCACCGACGTTGAACAGCGGCTTCACTTACACAAGCACAGCTACGACAATCACATGGTCCTGGCCTGCCAACACAGCTGTGTATCGCGCCGACGGCTCCGTAACTATTATTGGAGCAGGAACGCAGACTATAACGGGGCTGACAAGTACATTTGCATATCAATTCTATCCTGTGTGGAACGAAGCATCTTCCTCTCTGGAATTTCTCGGCAATGCTAATGTTACTTTCCCGTCGATTGTAGGAGTCACACTTGGTACTCTTGGGTATGTGACAGGTGATACGGCAGTCTCGCAGCCTGGAAGCTTCAGTGCTGAGATTTGGATAAACGGATCCTTCAGTGGCACGCAACCGCTGTTCGACCTATCGGCTCCAGACGTAATCGGAACTGCTGGCAATAAATCGTTCTTTATGTTTTGCCAGCCGACCGTGATTATCGCTCAAGCACTCCTTGGCTCTAGCGTAATAACAGAAATCGCCGGCGTCAATATCGCTGGAGTAAATCTTAATGACGGAAACACGCACCACATTGTACTGACGTGGAACAACAGCACTCATGCGTGCGCCGTGTATATAGATGGCGTGCTGCAAACGAACGAAGTGTCTCCTGCCGCTGCACTTACTGCGCTCGCGACGATGTACTGGCACATCGGTGGGGCAAACGGAAAAACTGGCTGGGCTGTGACGACTGACACCTATGCTACTGGTATTACGCTGTCCAATGCTGCGATTTATTCCAGCGTTCTGACTCTTGCACAAGTTCAGACGCACTACCAATCGGCAGTAAATATTTCAGTGGCAAATTACAACACCGCGATCACTGCTGATGCTCCGCTCAACTGGTGGAAGTTGAATGAGGTCACAGGCACACCGGCGTACGACTCCGGCTCTGCTGGTGACACCGGAACATATCGCGGTGCTGTTACGCTGAACGTTTCCGTTCCTTCTAATGCTGCTGTAGGGTCACCTGCCATC
>Ga0182013_10007043_pt1 | contig 12536 bp, 10 predicted proteins | sample 612S2MmetaG_FD_120487 | JGI IMG/M metagenome (GOLD analysis project Ga0182013, IMG submission 120487) | Permafrost microbial communities from Stordalen Mire, Sweden - 612S2M metaG | ecosystem: Environmental > Terrestrial > Soil > Wetlands > Permafrost | place: Sweden: Stordalen | collected... | reverse complement strand
GCCTGCTCAAGGTTGAGAGCCTTCACGGGCACCAGGCGGATGGCCTCGTCCGCGCTGGACGCACGCATGTTGGTCATCTTCTTTTCGCGCACCACATTCACGTCAAGGTCATTGTCGCGCGAGTGCTCGCCGACGATCATGCCTTCATAAACCTCGACGCCAGCGCCAACAAACAAAATCCCGCGCTCCTGCAGGCTGTTCAACGAGTAAGTCGTTGTCACACCCTGGCGATCAGAGATGAGCGCGCCCGTGGGCCGCTGCGGAATCTCTCCCTGGTAAGGAATGTAGCCATCGAACAACGCGTTCATGACAATGGTTCCACGGGTTTCGGTCAGCATCTCGCTGCGCAGGCCGATGAGCCCGCGGCTGGGTACGCGAAACTCCATGCGCACGCGGCCTGAACCGTGATTGTGCATCTTGGTCATCTCGCCCTTGCGCGGTCCAAGCTTCTCGATGACAACGCCGGTATGGATCTCGGGCACGTCGATGGTGAGGTGCTCGACCGGTTCCATGCGCACGCCTTCTACCATTTTGGTAACGATCTCCGGGCGTCCGGCCATCAGCTCGAAGCTCTCGCGGCGCATCATCTCAATGAGAATCGCAAGCTGCAATTCGCCGCGACCCAGCACTTTGAAGCTGTCGGGCGAGCCAGTGTCTTCTACACGAATGCTGACGTTGGTCAGCAGTTCCTTTTCCAGGCGCTCGCGCAGATTACGGCTTGTCACATATTGACCTTCGCGTCCGGCAAATGGAGAATTGTTCACGCTGAACTGGATAGCGATGGTCGGCTCGTCGATGACGATAAGAGGCAACGGCGAAGGGTTCTCGACGCTAGTTATCGTCTCGCCGATGGTGATGCCCTCAACGCCCGCAACGGCCACGATGTCGCCCATCGTGGTCTCGGTGGTTTCGATTCGCTTGAGACCTGAAAAGGTGAAGAGTTTGGTAATACGCGTCTTCATCAAGCTGCCGTCGCGCTTCGAGATGGTCACGTCGTCGCCGGCATGCAGCGTCCCCTGGAAGACGCGGCAGATGGCAATGCGGCCAAAATATTCCGAGTAGTCGAGATTGGTGACCAGAATCTGGAGCGTTGCATCCGCGTCGCCGGTGGCGGGCGGAATGGTCGAGACGATGGTTTCGAACAACGGCTGCAAGTCCACGCCCGGCACCGCCGGATCAAGCGTAGCTGTCCCCGCCTTCGCCACTGCGTAGAGCACCGGAAAGTCCAGTTGGCTTTCGTCTGCATCGAGGTCGATGAAAAGATCGTAAATCTCGTTCAATACTTCCTGAGGGCGCGCGTCGGGCCGGTCAACCTTGTTGATTACCACGATAGGCAGCAGCTTGGCTTCAAGCGCCTTGGCCAAGACGTAGCGGGTCTGAGGGAGCGGTCCTTCGGCTGCATCCACCAGAAGCATTACGCCGTCCACCATTTTGAGTGCGCGCTCCACCTCGCCGCCAAAATCGGCGTGACCTGGCGTATCGACAATGTTGATTTTGCCGCCCTCAAAAACAATGGCTGTGTTCTTGGCCAGGATGGTAATGCCGCGTTCCCGTTCCAGTTCGTTCGAATCCATAACCCGGTCGGCCACCTGCTCGTTGGCTCGAAAGGTGCCGGACTGCCGCAGCATGGCGTCTACCAGCGTCGTCTTTCCGTGGTCAACATGGGCAATGATGGCGATATTGCGTATCGTCTGGCTCACAAATGCAAGATTCCTTTTCTAGGGTTCGGCTGCTCGGGCCGTCAGGTTGGGAACAAAGATAGGGAAAATCACCGCACATTGCGGCACTTTCTATTCTACCAGCAGCGGTCGTTTGGCTGGATTCGCAACCATTTCCCTTCTGAAACCTTGTTCCCGGATTGCCGCGCGAACGGTTACACTTTTCGCAATGCGAAGTGACCTTCAACACCTCATGCTCCTTTCGGGCTCTCTGCTCAACAAGCGGAGCGCTCGCCGCTTCCCCGCTTTCACGCTCTCGCTCTGTGCTTTAGCGCTGCTGTTCGCCTCGGCGCCGGCGCCCGGCGGTGCGCAGGCCAACGCTGCAAAGCACTTACTGATTTATTCGATCGACGTCGAAGGCGGCCAGTCGACGCTGATCGTCGCACCTTCGGGTGGTTCGCTGCTCGTGGATACCGGCTGGCCCGATCGTGACGGCAGCGGTATCACACGCATTCAGGCGGCGATGAAAGACGCTGGCATCACTCATATTGATCACGTTTTTACAACTCACTACCACGTCGATCACGTGGGCGGCGTTCCGGAGTTGGCCAAGCGTGTTCAGGTCGGTGAGTTCATTGACCACGGCCCCAACCGCGAGGACTCCAACATCACGCGCCGCGATTTCGCAGCGTATTTGGCGGCAATTGAAGGAAAGCCTCGCCGCATTATTCATCCAGGCGACACCATTCAGATCCCGGGCCTCAGCGTCGTCGTTCTAGCTGCCGACGGCGAACACATTTCCGCTATCCCAGGCATCAAGCCGACGCCCAATCCGCACTGTGCCACCGAGCGCCAATGGCCCGATGACCCCACCGAGAATGCGCGCTCGGGTGGTCTGCTCATCACCTTCGGAAAGTTCAGATTCCTGGATCTTGGCGACCTCACCGGCGCCAAGGAAGTCGCGCTCGTCTGCCCCAACAACCCCATACCGCCGATTGATCTCTACCTGGTCAACCATCATGGGATGGATCTCTCAAATTCCCACGCCCTCGTCGATGAGATTCATCCGGTCGTCGCCATCATGAATAACGGCGCGCACAAAGCCGGAATGCCAGAAGCCTGGCAGACAGTCCACGACAGCCCAGGACTCCAGGATCTCTACATGTTGCACACTGCAGAAGGTTCCGACGCAGCTCACAATAGCCCTGAAGCTCTGATTGCGAATCCTAAAGGCGCTCCGGCAGATGGCGCTTACTTTAAAGTCGTCGCGTCTTCTGGAGGTACCTTCTCCGTGACGAACTCGCGCACAGGCCAAACCAAAGAGTACCGAAGGAGGTAAGCGATCCCAAAGCACGACCGAACGATCTTCCCGAAGAAATAACTGCGCAGGCAGAACTATAATCGCTGACGCAATTGGAGCGCCGTTCGCCGGCGCTCTGAATGCCGGAGGAATACTAATGTCTTCATCGCGTCGGGAATTTCTCGCCGGGCTGGGAGCTGTTGGGGCGTTGGCGACAGTTCCTGGCGTCATTCAAGCAAGTGCAAGCTGTCCCTTCCGTCTCTCCGTCATCAACGACGAAATCTCGCCAGATTTCGATCACGCCTGTTCGGTCGCCGCCAACGATTTTGGTCTGCAGTGGATAGAGCTGCGCAGCATGTGGAACAAGAACGTGACCGAGTTGAATGAGGAAGAACTGGACAAGTCCCGTCAGATTCTCGAAAAGTACAAGTTGCGCGTCACCGACCTTGCCAGCCCTCTCTTCAAGGTCAATTGGCCCGGCGCGCCGCAATCGAAGGATGGGCCGAAGCGCGACCAGTTCCACGCAGATTCTGACTTCAAGCACCAGGATGAAGTCCTTGCACGCTGTATCGAACTGTGTAAAGCATTCCAGACTGACCGCATTCGATGCTTCGACTTCTGGCGCCTCGAAGACCAGAGGCCTTATCGGGACGCCATCAACCAGAAGCTCACGGAAGCAGCACGCACCTGCGCGAAGCACAACCTTATTCTGATTCTTGAGAACGAGATGGCCTGCAACACAGGCAGCGGTCCCGAAGCTGCGGAAGTTCTCAAAGCCGTTCGCGAACCCAACCTAATGCTCAACTGGGACCCAGGAAACTCCGCCACCTTCGCCGGCGACGTGGCCTACCCCGACGACTACAACCACCTGCCCAAGAACCGCATCGGCCACTGCCACTGCAAAGACACGATTCGCAAGCCGGACGGCAGATTCGAGTGGGCACCGGTGGGTGGAGGGATCATCGACTGGGTTGGCCAGTTCAAAGCCTTTCAGCGCGACGGATATCACTACGCTGTTAGCCTTGAAACTCATTGGCAGGGCGGTAAGCCAGAGCCAGGCAGCAACATGAGCGTGCCCGAAGCCTCCACGCGCGCCAGTATGAAAGGCCTGAAAGAGACGTTGGCCAAGGCCGGGGTGAAGTGCTAGCGCACTGACAAACAAGATCTTTCTTCCTGGACGATTCGGCGCTCAAGGATTTCGCCCCATTCGGGACGTGCAGAATTACAAACGCGAAGTTCGTTTATTCGATCGGGATTCCCGACGGTTTTGCCAAGGGTAATCTCTCTTAAGACAATTCCATTGCGCAATACCCCGCTCCGGCTGCAATCTGGTACCAATGCCGGAACTTCCCGACATCGCAGCCTACATCACAGCCCTCGAAGCTCGCGTCCTCGCGCAGCGCATCGAGGGAGTTCGGCTTGCCAGCGTTTTTTTGCTTCGCACAGTTGATCCTCCGCTCTCCAGTGTCGAGGGTCGCATCGTGCGATCCCTTCGCCGCATTGGAAAGCGAATCGCAATCGGCGTCGATGGTGACTATTGGCTCGTGCTGCACCTAATGATCGCTGGCCGCCTCCATTGGCGCCCTGCACAGGCCAAATTAGCGGGTCGGCAAAACCTCGCCGCTTTCGACTTCCCTTCCGGCTCTCTCGTCCTTACCGAAGCGGGCAGCAAGCGCCGCGCGTCGCTTCACGTGATTCGTGGCGAAGAGGCTCTCCAGGCTATAGACCCCGGCGGCATTGAAGTCTTTTCGACCGACCTCGAAGGCTTTCGTAAAGCGCTCACTCTTGAGAACCGAACCCTCAAGCGTGCTTTCACCGATCCGCGACTCATCAGCGGTATCGGAAACGCCTACTCCGATGAGATTTTGCATGCTGCTCAGCTCTCTCCGATCGCTCTTACTCACAAGCTAAAGCCTGTTGAGTGGGAACAGCTCTTCGCTGCCACGCGTTCCACACTCACCCTTTGGATTGATCGGCTGCGCGCCGAGGCCGAAAAGGGCTTCCCCGAAAAGGTGACTGCCTTTCGGCCCGAGATGGCGGTTCACGGCCGCTTCAACCTGCCCTGCCCGCGTTGCGGCGAGAAGGTCCAGCGCATTCGCTATGCCGATAACGAAACAAACTACTGCGCTCAATGCCAAACGGGCGGCAAGGTTCTTGCGGACCGGAGTTTGTCGCGTCTTCTCGGTTCCGACTGGCCACGAACCCTGGACGAGTTGGAATCGCTCAAAAGGCGCTGAGCCCAAAGCGTTTGCTCATACCCCATAGGTGGGTTATCTATTCTGAGCCGTCCGCGCAGCAATTACCTTGACTTTGCCTTTGCGCTGCAGCAGAGTGGTGGCGCGACTCCTTGTAACCAATCCAGTGACTCATCACATTTCATTGGAGTTGCAGGCGCTGGGAGCCGGAAATCAATCCAACGCGGAGGATTCTCGATGCATTTTCTTCAAGTCAACTTTGCGGCCGTGCTGACCGCAGCTGTAATTCAGTGGATACTGGGATGGCTCTGGTACGGTGTGCTTTTCAAGAAGGACTGGACGGCCTTGGTGCAAAAAGAAGGCACAAAGCCCTCAAGCGCAGGTGGCACCATGGCGCTGATCTTCATTGCCAATCTCATTTTGTGCTTTGCCCTAGTAAAGATCGTCATCCTGACGGGTTGGACGACCTTCGGGCGCGGATCTCTTGTGGGTGCAATTTGTGGACTCGGCTTTGTGGCCCCTCCGATGTTTGCCCAGCACATCAGTGAGAAGCAGCCATTCAAGCTGTTTGGCATCAATGCGCTTTACTGGCTGATCGCTATGTATCTGAGCGGCGGCGTTCTGGCCATCTGGCAATAGTCAATTCTCCGCGGTGACCATCGGCCGGAGTCTATGAACGGCAAGTGGCGTTTTCTCTATCCGGTTCTTGCCATGCGGTGCACGTTCGCCGCCTGAAGGTGAAAGGAAACGCCCGCCGTCACGGTCCTCTGAGGGCTCGGGGGAACCGTTGCAATGCAATTGGTGGGTAGATGACAGCCTTTCACGACGATCAGGGCTGCGGCCTTGAGTATTGAATTACGTGGGTGGGATGATCTTCGAAAGAAAAAAAATTGCGTTTAAAATAAATTACATGAACAAGACGGTGATTGCGACGGACAAGGCGCCTGCGGCGATTGGGCCGTATTCGCAGGGCATTCGGACGGGAAATCTGATTTTTACGGCGGGACAGATTCCGCTGGACCCGGCAACACAACAGGTTGTTGCCAGTGGCATCACGGAACAGACCACGCAAGTGCTTGAAAACCTTAAGGCTGTGCTCGAGGCCGGCGGAAGCGGGTTGGAGCGCGTGGTAAAAGCTACGGTTTTCCTCAAGGATTTCAATGACTTCGCCGCCATGAACGAGGTCTATGGCGCGTATCTCGGCAAGGACGGCGCCGCCCCGGCGCGCACCACTGTCGAAGTCTCCAAGCTGCCACGGAACGTGCTGATCGAGATCGAGTTGGTCGCCGAAGTTTGACTGGTAAAGCATTTCCCCTAATGCGTTTACAGGAGGTTATCCGTGACTGACACACCCGGAAAAATGGTGCGCAGCGAGGCGGAGTGGCGCGCGCTGCTGACGCCGGAGCAGTATCGAATTCTGCGCGAGAAAGATACCGAACGGCCCTTTACGGGCGCTCTTACGCAGAACCATGAAACCGGCAACTACCACTGCGCCGGATGCGGGGCGCTGCTGTTTATGAGCGGAGCCAAATTCGACTCCGGCTGCGGGTGGCCTAGCTTCATGATTCCCGCTGATTCCAAAGCAGTTAATGAGCATGAGGATACGACATTTGGGATGCGCCGGGTGGAGGTGACGTGCGCCCGCTGCGGAGGGCATTTGGGACATGTATTTCCGGACGGTCCAGGGCCAACGGGGCTGCGCTACTGCATCAATTCAGGGTCGCTGACATTTACCAGGCCTGAGCCTTAAGCGGGACTCGAAGCAAGTGGGCACAACAAAACCCCGTCCGTGCCGGACGGGGTTTTTGTGCCGATCCTTAACTTGCTTAAACTGCTGATTAAGCTGTCTTTACAGCGACAGGGGCGGCCTTGGTGGAAGGACCGGCCTTGGTGATTTTGCCGCTCTTGATGCAGCTTGCGCAGACCCGGATCCGCTTGGGAGCGCCGTTGACCAGGGCCTTAACGGCCTGTAGATTCACGTTCCAGCGCCGTCGGGTTACGTTGTGCGCGTGAGAGATGTTGTTACCGAACTGCGGGCCCTTGCCGCAAATGTCGCATACCTGTGCCATCGTTCAACTCCAAATTCTTGTGTGCTTTACGGCCGCCTGAACTCGTTGGGACGCATCTGGACACACCAAACCCGGCTTGCCGAATCTCCAGTATAGCGCGAAACAGGGGGCAGAGGCCAGAGGACAGGGAATAGGGTTTAGGGAATAGGAATTAGAAAGACACGGCGGACAGGGATTCCAGCGAAAAGGGTGGCTTCTATGGTTACAGAAAGTGCGGAAATGTTGGCTTATCTGGTTGCGATTCTTGCGCGAATGTTGGCTTAAAAGGTTGGGATTTTTCGGTTACTTAACCATAGAAAGTTCCAAAAGAAGCGATTTGTTGGTCTACAAAGTGCGGAAAGTCGGCGATGGGTTGCAGAGAATTACCCGAAAAGTGAACAAAAAGGGGGGTATTTGCGTGTATTTAAGCGCATTTAGCGTGTTTTTGGCCCCACTTTTGCGTGCTTTTTCGCGGTTTTTGCGGACAGGGGGGAGGGGTCAGGGAACAGGGGTCAGAGATCAGGGCAACGTCTCTACGAGCTGGCGTGGGGAATCGATGATGCGCTGCCAGGGCGCTTCATATCGCAAAGAATCCTTCCATCTTCATGAGGCCGCCGGAGGTTATTTTCCCTTGGACGCCAAAACGAGTTCGAGAGTCGGAGTTGCCTCGCCCCGCTGAACCTTGACTTGCAGCCGGTCGCCCGACTTTCCGAAGAGAAGCTCAGAAGCCTCTTCTCCCCTGCTGGCAGTCAATGGCTGGCCCTCAACGGCCACAATTTCGTCACCCGGCTGCACGCCGGCCTTCGCCGCGGGAGAGTCTGGCGCCACTGCTTTGATCGGGGCGTTGGTCGCGTTGGCAAGGTCAATCTCAAAACCTGTCGAGCCCAGCTCTTCTGCCTTGATGAATCCGTACGGCTTGAAATGCCCATAACAATAACTGATGGCAACCGGCGCCGCCGGCCCGATGCCGATGCAGGGAGCGAACTGACTCCGCCAGTTGATCATCAGTTTGACCTCGGTCATGAAGCCTGAAGCTGTGGGGCCTTTGGGTGCAGTCTGCGGACCACGTACCAGGCTTACGTTCACTGGGGAGCCGGCGCGCTTCAACGTCAGGTTCAAGGTATTACCCCGCTGTCCGAAGACCGATTTGGCCGCGATCATCCCGGGAGTGAGCTCGGCCGCCTTGCCATTCACCGCTGTGATCCTGTCGCCCACCTGGAAACCCGCACTGGCAGCCGGCGACTGAGCATCAATCTTTGTAACGGTTCCGTCACTGCTGCCTGCCGTACCGACGGTGAGACCCGAGTAGCCAACCTGGTTTCTCACAATGAAGCCCGCCTGCTCGAAGAGCGTGGCGCATTTTTTGGCTGCAGGTCCACCGACAGGACCGATCCCGATACAAGGCGCCGTGGCTCCCTGCGGGTTCACAAGTTCGGTCATAACCTGCCCAAAGCCGTGGGTTGCTGCGGAGGCCAACAACGCCGCCAGGAAATAACCTCGAAATCCGGCCATCATAACCTCCGTAGCCCCCCAGACACACTCAACTCGATGCGGTACTTGCCTGTCATGCGAACGAGTGGGGAAGCGGGGACTGTTTCTTCCAGATGGTACTCGCCTTCGCGAAAGATTGTGCAACCGAAGATTTGGAATCCCTGCGGGCGTCGCGTCTTGAATCGTAACTTAGGTGAGCAGAGGCGGCGCGCCAATTGAATTTCAGGATTTAACGCATGGGCGGTCGCCCCGGGGGACACAGAGGGTTCCAGTCGCCACGACTCCGATTCCCGATGACTTCCGAGTAGCCTACAATCCAACCGGAACTCGATTGTGCTCTCCGTCATTGGCGGTGATATGAACCGGAGCTAGGTTTACCAGATGACTTGGAAAGTGATCCATTGGAGCATCCATTTCCTTTTCTGGATTGCACTGGCGCTTGTTCTGGCCAGCAGTGTTTTCAGCAATCGACGTAACGCCACGGTCCGCGCGAACGGCAAGGTCGAGTTCGCTCCACGGTGGTTCGGGATTTGGGCGTGGATATATGTCGCGGTTTGGATGTGTTTCATCGCAGTTAGGGACCTGCGGCACGGCATTGGGCAGCCTCTGACATTCGCAACGGGAGCCTTCCTTGGCTTCGCAGCCGTCGGGTCGATCTTCATCCTTCCTGGAACTGTGGTCGTTTCCGACTACGGTCTAGAAGCGGTCGTTTGGTTGTGGCGAAACAAAAGAATCCGCTGGGACGAGATTGTGGAGATCAACACGGAAAGGAAAGGCAGCGCAGTGACCGTTATCGGTATTGATAAAACCAAAATCGTCCATTCAAGTGGACTGCCCGATCGACCGCGATTCCTACTTGAAATCAAGCGCCACTGTGGCGAAAACCTTCCGGCAGATTTCCCGAACGGAGACGCGAACATCGACAGTGCTTTATGAACAGGTCGCGGGCGCTTCGGCAGATTCTGGTAATATCACCGGCTACTCGGAAGCAACATGAGCTAAATCATGTTAGGGACGAATAGGCGACAATACACGCAGAGCGCAGGATTCCGACTTTTCAAGCTTGAGCTGACAGGTTGTATTGGTGGCGATGAACCGGCCCAAACTCATGCTTAGAGCTTGGGCAAATGCGCACGACTCGAGGTTTGCACCAGCAACCCGCGCGAGCTGAGAGGACCTACCGAGCAGGTCTTCATCCTCTTCGGATTGGGTACAACTTCAAGACCTGAGCCGACGTAGTGTGTCGATGAGAATGGAGCATTGGCCCCGGTTTCACGGCAGATGATCCAAGTAGCACGGTCCGCTGGTATTCTGGGCCGGCGGCGTTGGCGGAGTCATCCACGGCGGATTGCTGAAGTCGAAGAACTCCGTCATATCCATCTGCGCCGTATCGCGCGCGCTCAGTGCGGGCAGATTCCACCGCGTTTCAATGAACTTCAGCATTGCAGTGTAATCCGCAACGGTGTGGTCGACGTAATTCTTCTTTGCGTACGGCGAAACCACAACCAGAGGGATGCGATAACCGGTCCAGGTGAAGTTGCACGTTGGCCCCGTGGTTGTGGTGCAGATGTCCCCCGTCAGCAGGTCTTTAGGAGCGATGCCGTCTGGACTTGGCATAGGCTGCGGCGAGACATGGTCGTAAAGACCGCCGGATTCGTCGTAGGTCCAGAACAACACCGAACTGCTCCACGAGGAACTGCTCATCAGCGGATTGATCAGCGACTCAACGTATGCATCGCCGGCCTGAATGTTAATGGGCCCGCCCGTGTCCGTATCTGTTCCGTGTTCGTCCAATCCCGCGTCCGACGCCGGCTCGATCTCGGCAACCTGCGGCAGCGTGCCGTTCTGCAGATCCGTAAAGTATTGCGAAATGGGCTGAATGTTCTGCGGATACTGGCTTACCACCGTCTGTGCGTAGGTGAAGTTTGAGAGATAACTGTTCTTCATCAGACATGAGGCCTGATATGGCGGTCCCGCGCAACCGGTGCCAGTGGGATTCACGTAGATCTTCCAGGAGATGCCGCCATTCTGAAGGTCCTCGAAGATGGACTTGGATTGCAGCTGCGGCGTGTCGGCGGCATTGGTTCCGTTGGGATAGGCGTACCCGCCAGAAGTCGCCCCAAGCAGGTATTCACGGTTGATGTTGGTGCGCGACATGGCGGGATGGAACCATCGGTCCGACGTTGCGAAATTCGAGGCCATGAAATAGAGGAAATTCAAATCGCTGCCGTTGTAATAACCCATGGCGCGCGTTCCGCTGGTGTCGTAGTAGCCGACGGCCCGCCCGTCATAAGCGGCTGTAAAGACAAATCCGTTGTTGGCCGCCGGACTGTTCCCTACGTTGTCGTTGTAGTCCCAATCATTATGAGCCTCGTCCCAGGATGGGCTGGTGTTCTCAGTGCAAACAGTAGTGAGATGAAACGACGTGACTGGATTGCTGGTATCGGGAATGCAATTGCCCGGAGCTGGGCTGCTCGGATTACATCCTGGGTTCGATGGCGCAGACCCCAGCAGCGGAGCCGCGCCGGTAGTGGGATTGAATTGCGCCAGACCGTCGAAAGATTGGTCAGGATACCCATTCTGCGCCCAGTACTGACGCAGCGCGCCCAAATAATTATCGAGCGACCGGTTCTCCTGCACCAGGATGATGACATGATTGATTGAAGATATGGTTGCCTCGGCTGTAAACTTTGCTCCGACTGAAGTGGCGGCGTTCATCGTCACGCTGCATGTGGATGTGCCGCTGCATCCTCCCGACCATCCGCCAAAGGTCGCGTTGGATGCGGGCACGGCGGTGAGCGTGACAACTGTCCCGGCCGAATATGTGACCACGCAAGTTGTACCGCAATTGATGCCTGAAGGATTGCTGGTGACGCTCCCTCCCCCGGTTCCGGAAGTGGTAACAGTGAACTGATAGGTGGATGGCGGCGGCGTTACGGTGACGGAGCTGCCGCAACCGCCTAGAAACGACGACACACAGATACTGAAAAGAACGCCCAGATTCCTTCGCATGCAGCCCCACATGTTCCCAGATCAACCTGTAAGTGTTCGATGCAGGTTCCCGCCAAAGCGGAACTCAGACAACCATTATTTGTAGCGGTCGTCTCTGACATGTTGGGGAAGTATGTGCATGAATCGAATGGTTCTGCGCCTGGTTTCTCGGAATTTGATCTCGCGTTCAATCTTCACTGGATATTCAGTGCCTGCTTCGTCACTGTACCGGAGTTCTTATCACTCAACCTGAGAAGCTGGAACGAGTTCGGAGATTGGATAACGCCTGCATGACCGCCTAACCGGAAGTAACCCAGTTTTTTTAGTTTCCATAAACGCCCTAGTGACCGCGGATCAGGCTGGAGGGCGGTTTTGTGCGCGCCTAACCGCATGAACCTTGGGAGCCGGTTGACCTGTCTGCGATATGGCGGCGGGGGGTGCGAGAATGCTTGCGACGATTTTTGGCGATCTGGATGCGGTACGAAAAGGAAGGGACGATCACGATGATCAACCGGATATGCGGATGCTTGCTGGTGTTTGCCATGGTGCAGGCGGGGATGGGGAACGCGCAGGAGGCGACGAAGAGCTCTCAGAATATCGTGTGGAGTTTTGACGAGCCCGGGGGCGCGGTGGCGCATGACGCAGCTTCAGGGATGGACGACGCGATTGAGGGGTTCTGGCGGCGCGTGCCGGGAGTGAGCGGGCAGGCTCTGGAATTCGACGGCTATACGACCGGGATTGCGCGTGAGGGCAAGACGGTGCCGAGGCTGGGCAACGCGTTTACGGTTTCTGCCTGGATTGCGCTGAACAATTATCCGTGGAACTGGGCGCCGCTTGTGGACGACAGCGATGG
>Ga0182013_10007042_pt1 | contig 12538 bp, 10 predicted proteins | sample 612S2MmetaG_FD_120487 | JGI IMG/M metagenome (GOLD analysis project Ga0182013, IMG submission 120487) | Permafrost microbial communities from Stordalen Mire, Sweden - 612S2M metaG | ecosystem: Environmental > Terrestrial > Soil > Wetlands > Permafrost | place: Sweden: Stordalen | collected... | reverse complement strand
TGTTGATCGACCCGACGAACTGCGAGCCGATGAAGAGGATCAGCGAGAGGATCGCCACCGTGATGGTGGCGAAGAGAGGCGTCTTGCGCACCGGGTGCACCGTGCCGAGCCTCTTGGGCAACGTGTGGTCCCGGCCCATGACAAAAAGGGTCCGGGTCACTTGAATCAGGGTGGTCTCCACCGTGGCGACCGTGGAAAGCACCACCGCCAGGACAATGAACTTCCCTCCGGTTCCGGGCCACACGGCCTGACCGAGTACGGCGGCGACGTCGGCCAGGTTCCCCGTTATCTGGTGCGACGTCAGGACCAGGTTGGTGGCGACGGTAAAGACTTCGAACAGCACGAAGACGAAGATCATGCCGATGATGCCGCCGAGACCCGGGGTCTTCTTCGCTCCCCTCGTCTCCTCGTTGAGGTTGGCGGTCACGTCCCAGCCCCAGTAGTAGAACGCCGCGACCAGTGCGCCGGCGGCGAACTGCGTTTGACCGTGGAAGATGGACGGCGAGAACCAGCTCCACGAGAACGTGTGCACGTGGTGGCCGTGGAAGATCGCGAGGATGGCGAAGAGGATGAGGAGCGCTATCTCAATGCACGACATGACGATCTGCACGCCAACGGTGATGGTCACGCCCGCGGCCACCGCCACCACCATGAGCATGAAAAATACCGCACCGACGACGGTGACCTCGGCGGTATTGCTCGCTGCACCGCTGGAGAAGAGCCCGAGCAGGCTGCTCCCGACGGGAATGGTCGCCTCGACCATGAAGATCAGCGCCGACACGATGAGTGACCAGCCCGAGAGGTAACCGAGCGCCGGATGAATGGCGCGGCGCACCCACGAGTACGCGGCACCGGCGTGGGGCTCGACCCGACCGAGGTAGCTGAACGCGAAGACGATGCCGAACATCCCGATGCCGCAGTAGAGGATCGCCGCGGCCCCGCCCAGGCCCACGGCGAGGAAGAGGAACCCCGTGGAGGCGGCGATCGAGTAACCGGGCGCCACGCCCGCGATGCCCATGATGACGGAATCGAAGAGACCCAACGCGCCGGCGCGCAGTTGGTGCTCGTCCGAGTTCGACTCGTGCAAATTCACGGCGTCGGTCACGACTACCTCTTTCTTGGGATTATCACCTTCAGTAATAAATTGAGTACCGAAATGTAACATGACGGGCCCGATGGGAAAGCAGGGCGAGTCGACCACTCGTCGCACCGGTCGCTGGCGAACGAGTCGCTAGGGAGTGATGCCGTTGGTTCCGGGAACGACGCCCGATACCGAGGTGCTGGCGAGCAGCGTGCACGTCGAACTGGCGAGCGCGACCCACCAGCTTCCGGTGCCGCTCAGGCTCACGCTGAGACTCTTGAAGTTCGCGGCCACGCACTGCGAAGCGGTGTAGTTACCCGTTTCGCTCACACCGTACGCGGCGCTGGCTTTTGCCTTGGGGGCGAGGCGGATCGGGTCGCCGTAGCCGGATGAACTCAAGTCACGGATAGTGGCGGCTGGCCCGACCAAGATGTGCGCCACGCCCGCGAGAGCACCGCTCGTGGGCTGCACCGTGGGAACTCCGGCCATCTGACAGGCCTTGGTACTTTCGTTGGTGAACACCAGCGGGTAGTAGATGGTCCCTGCGGCCCCGTTGGCTCGGCCCAACGAGATCTTCAAGGCCGACGCCGAGCACACCGTGGGCTTGGGAAACACCACCGATTCGAGAGTCGTCCATTTCGTGGTGCCGCTCACGCAGACGCCAACCGTCGAAGGGAGGGCGACGAGCACCCTGGCGGCCTTGGGGCTGGTAACCCCAAGGTAGGCGGCGGTCTTCTGCGTGCACTGGACGCCCTCTTCCGTGGCGACACTCTGCACCACCTGGAACGTGTCATTCACCGGCCACGGCGACACCGGCACCGCCACCGTGGGTGATGACATGAAGTCGAGTGGTGACCCAATGGCGGTCTTGGCGCTCGTAAAGAACTGATATTTGGTGCCGTACGACCAGTCGCAGGTCGGAAAGTAGTGGCTCGTCACCACCACGCGAACCGTCGTGGCGCCGGGGCGCGTGCTCAGCGAACTCGACGCGCCAAAGTGACGAATATTGCAGGTGGGCAACGTCGTCGCTGACGCGACCGTCGGCTCGGAAGCCAACCCGCCGACGAAGAGGGAGCAGAAGACCGCTACAACCGTGAAGGCGCGTGCAACACCGCTAATTCGCATCTTTCAATAGTGGCACCGAATTTCTGGATTTTCCCCCCGATGGCCGAATCATCATCGAATTGTAAACTAGGGATGTAGAACTGTTCCCGAAAGGGGCGCCGAGCCTCGAAAACCCTTAGAAGTCGGCTCGGAGAAGTGGCGCACCACCGACCGCGGCGGTTCAACTAAATTTGATTGCACCCTGGTGACGACTGTCAATCAGCCGAATGAGCGAAAGTTAGACAACGTGTCAGGATTTCAGCGCTTCGACTCTGATGAAGCCGTCCAGTTAAGCAGTCGCGACATCAAGCGACGTTGGGGCAGATTTCACGCCAGCATTCACGCCGCATCCGGGAACCTCTTCCAGCGAGTCGTGGGAAGAATGCTCGGAGAAAACACGCTGCGCTACAAGACTGCCCGTTTCTTTGGCCGACCGCTGCTGCAGTTGATCAGGCGTCTGCGACACGTCACCGTCGAGCCAACTCCCGTCGAGCCAACTCGCGTGGTGGCGCCTCGGGTGAAGTCGGGCGTAAAGCCGACGTACTTTCCCAACAACTATCGACCCGGCCTGAAGGACTATTCCAAGGCTGTCGTTTCGCCCGAGTGCGAGCGCGACAGCGTGGTCACGGTCATCGTCGACGAATCCCTCGGCTCCGCCGCCGCGGCACTCGAGTCGCTCAACAACGCCGTCACGACATCATCGGCGGTGTGGCTCTTCATCACGGACGCCTCGGTGAGCGACTGGGACCAGGCCAAGACCGTCGCCACGCTGCTCGCTGCTGCGGGCTCGGCCTACGACGTGGTGTTCGCCGACGAACCCGGCCCGGACCCCTTTGCGCCCGTCCTCAAACCGGCCGCAGTTGGCCCCCATACGCTCTTGAGTTACAACTGCGTCGGTCGACCCGCCCTCGTTCGAATCGCGAGTCTTCGTGCCATTGGGGGATTCGAAGAGCAGTCGGGCTGGGCCTTCGAGCACGACGCGTACCTGCGCCTCAAGGAATCGGGGGCGAAGTTTCGTCACGTGACCAAGGTGCTTTCCGCCGGACGCCCCGACGTTGCCTTCGACGCGGCGCACATCAGCGATCCGACGTGTCGGATCGTCCGCTCCGCGCTCGAACGACGCGGAATCGCTGGTGACGTGAAGCCCGGGACCATAGGCACGCTGGTCCACTGGCGACCCGCGCCCCCCTCACCGGCGCCCTCGATTGACATCATCATTCCGACTCGCGATCGGATTGACCTGGTCCTTCAGTGCATCGAGGCCATCGAGACGAAATCGACGTACACGAACTACGACATCATCATTTTGGACAACGACTCCGTAGAGCCCGCGACCCTGGACTACTTTGCGTCGACCAAGTATCGCGTCGTCCCCTGTCCCGGACCCTTCAACTACGCCCACATCGTCAACCGGGGCGTCAAGCACTCGAGCGCCGATTTCGTGATGACGCTCAACAACGACACGGTCCTCGTGACGCCTGATTGGCTGGAGATAATGGTGGGCTTGGCGTCGCTGCCCGACGTCAGCATCGTGGGCGCGTGCCTTCTCGATCAAGACGGGCGGCGCGAGCACGAGAGCATCGTCATTGCCCCCTACCCCCAGCACCTGCGCACGGATTCGAACTACCCGCACGTCGACGAGTTCAGTGCCGCCACTCGAGACGTCGCGGCGGTGACCGGCGCGATTCAGATGGTGCGACGCGAGCTGTGGGAGTCGCTAGGCGGAATGGACGAACAGTTGAAGGTCACGATGAACGACGTCGACATCTGTCTTCGAAGCCAGGATGACGGCCGTCACGTCGTCTACACGCCAGACGTGCAGCTCTATCACCACGTCAGCTCGTCGCGCGGCGACCTCGATCCCCTGGACGACCGAAACCGATTCATTCGTCGCTGGGATATCTTTGGCACCTTCCAGGATCCCTACTTCCCAGAGTCACTTCTCCTGCTCGGCGAGACGATGTACTACCGGCACAAATGGGACCAGTGAATGTTGAGAAGTGGTCGCGCTCCTCTTGTAGCCTGAGACCGTGAATAGCGCCTGGGCGAGCTTCGTCGCCAGATACCGACGACTCCCCCAGTCCACCACCCCCATCGTTGTCATAGTCCTTTGCGTTCTCTTCGGCAATATCTTGTTTCTGGTCGGGCTCGCCAACATCGACCCCATCTCCTGGACCGCGGGGATCTCACGCATCCTCTGCAACGTCACCTGCGGTCGGCCAATGATCGATCCCAACGTTGGTTACCTGACCCAGACTCTCGGGCATCTATCGGCTATGGACATACTGCACGGTCACCTGCCGTGGTGGAACTACTTCGAAGGACTAGGTTCGCCGCTGGCCGGAGAGATGCAGTCGGCCGCGCTGCTTCCGCTCACCGTTCTCTTCGCGCTCCCGAGCGGTCTCTTGTGGTTCCACGTTTCGCTCGAGATCATCGCCGGGGTTTCGACGTACTTTCTGGCGAGGCGACTCTCGATCCCCATCGTCTTCGCCACCGGCGTCGGCGTGCTCTTCGCGTTGAACGGGACGTTCTCATGGTTGGGTAACGCCGTGCTCAACCCCATCGCCTTTCTCCCCATGCTGATCCTCGGCATCGAGATGATCTACGACAACGCGAAGGCCGGGTCGCGAAAGGGTTGGTACGTCGCCGCCATCGCCATCGCTCTCTCGCTCTACGCCGGATTTCCCGAGGTCGCCTACTTTGATGGGCTGTTCTGCTTCGCGTGGGCCGTTGTTCGATTCTTCTCGCTTCCGAAAACCGACCGTCTCACGGCCGCGCGCCGGCTGGGACTGGCTGGCCTCGTGGGGCTGCTGCTCTCGTTGCCGATCCTGGTGCCCTTCTACGACTTTATGAAGGTCGCGAACATCGGCGCGCACGCCAACGGCGGGGAAAGCATGGCCCACCTGCCGCTGCACGGCGCGTCCATGTTCATCGACCCATACGTCTACGGACTCATTTTTGCGAATCCCAACGCCTCGACGGCGTGGGGCGGTATTGGCGGTTACTTCACCTTCAGCGTCATCGCCCTCGCGCTGCTCGGCCTCTTCGGCGCTCGTCACCGCCCACTTCGTATCTTCCTCGGCGCGTGGGCGATCATCGGCACGCTGAGCATCTTCAATATCGCGAACATGCGCGCGTGGTGGAACATCCTGCCGCTCGCGAAGAGCGCCGACCTCTCGCGGTACCTGATGCCGAGCTGCGAACTGGCCCTTATCGTGCTCGCGGGGCTCGGCATCATGGACTTCGCGAAAGACCGACGGGCGAAGCGCCTCTTCACGACCACCACCGCCTTCGCCCTGCTCCTGCTGCTCTGGGGAGCGTACGAGGCTCGCGCGTGGAACGCCGGGCAGTTCCATACGTTCAAGACGCATGTTGTCTACGTTGCCCTGGACACGATTCCCTTCATTGCGGCGTTCGTGCTGCTCGTCATCGGACGATTCTCATTCACCAAGATCGCGCCAATCCTCGTGACGATATTGGTGGTCGGCGAGTCGATCGTGATGTTTCAGATCCCCACCGGCGGGGCCGCCAAGCAGATCAACATCGACATGACACCGATTCAGTATCTGCAGCGCCACGAAGGCGAGGACCGCTATATGGACTTCGCCGTCCTGAACGCCGACTGGGGCTCCGAATTCGGCCTCAACTCGCTCAGCGCCATTGACTTGCCGTTCCCGAACACCTTCGCCCGTTTCATCACTACCCAGCTCTACCCTGGTTATCCATGGGAGATCAACCAGTTCGTAATCCACGCCGGCATCACCGGCATCGATAATCAAGAGCAGGAGATCGCGGATCACTTCAAGGCCTACGAAGGCGCGTCCGTCAAGTATCTGCTGATGCCCAATGCCGTGGTCCTGCTGCCGGCACTGGCCAAGTTGGGCGTGAAGCGTGTCTACGAGGACGCCATCGCGGCGATCTACGAAATGCCCGCACCGCGAGCCTTCTTCTCAACGTCGTCCTCCTCGTGCACCGTCACCAGTTCCACGGCCAGCGCCGCGACGGTCTCGTGCCCGAAGGGCGCCACCACGTTGGTGCGCACCGAGCTCTACATGGCGGGCTGGCACGCGTACGTGAACGGTCAGCCCGTCACGATCACCAAATCCGACGGCGCGTACCAGAGCATTCCGGTGCCCGCCGGCACGTCGAACGTCACGTTCAGCTTCCTGCCGCCGCACGAGAAGGACGCCATCGTGGCCGCACTTCTCGCGGCGCTGTTCCTCGTCTACGCGTGGGTCCGCGAACGCCTTCCCGCCGCGCGAGCTCGCCACAAGCGCTGAGCGACATCGCGATGGCTGCAGCATGAGCGTCACGCTCTTTGGAGTTCTCGCGGTGGGCTTCATGATGCTCATGTACGCGCTCGAATCCAAGGGCCGTCACTTCGTCGCCCTCTTCGCGCTCGGCTGCGTCTTGTCGAGCACGTACGGTTTCTTGAGCGGGGCGTGGCCCTTCGGGGTCGTGGAGGCGCTCTGGACACTCATTGCCCTGCAGCGTTGGCGCACCAGCAAGTAGCCGTTCCGCAGCGGCGCGGGAACGGTTGAAACGCTGGTTCCGCGCAAGAGATGGGCTACGGTGAATCTGATGTCCAACCGACTGAACGACCTCGACCTCAGCCAATCACTCACTCACGAACAGTCCGAGCAGCGCATCCAGGCCGCGCAGCATCGACTCACCCAACTGCGCCTCTTCACCGCCGGTCTCTTGGATCCCTCGATCGTGGCGCCCGGTCTGCTCGTCCTCTTCGAAGGCTTCGACGCGGCCGGAAAGGGCGGGGCGATTCGACGACTGACGGGAGCCCTCGACCCCCGCCACGTCCGCGTCGTTCCGATCAGCACGCCGACCGCGGAGGAGCTTCGTCACCATTTTCTGTGGCGCTTTCAAGAGTCGCTGCCGGGCCGGGGCGGGATGACGGTCTACGACCGGTCGTGGTACGGGCGGCTCTTGGTCGAGCGGGTCGAGGGGCTGATCGACGCGGCGAACGTGAAGCTCTCCGCCGAGGAGATCGTCGACTTCGAGAACATGCTCGTCAATGACGGCGTCACCCTCGTGAAGTTCTGGATGCAGATCTCCAACGACGAGCAACTTCGTCGCTTCAACGACCGCGCGGGCGATCCCTTGAAGACGTGGAAGCTGACCCCCGATGACTGGCGCAACCGCGAGAAGCGCCCGGCCTACCTGGACGCCATCAACAACATGCTCGACACCACCGACCACAGCCACGCCCACTGGGACCTCATCGCCGCCGAGAACAAGCACTTCGCGCGCGTGGCGGTGCTCGAGACCCTCGTCGATCGTTGGATCCACGACCTTGAACGCCGCGGTATCAAGGTGCCCAAGGCCCGCAGTGGCGACTACCTGCGCTAACCGATCACCCGCGCGGCGGCGCCAGCGCGATCCAGAGCTCCACACGTTTGCAGCGGATGACGACGGGGACCGGCGCTTTCTGAAACACTGACAGGATGGACTCTCGCTACGGCATCACCATTCCCTTTGACGGCGTGTCGCTCACGGGGCACAAGGACTGGTTCCACCGGCTCGCCGACCTCGGCTACACCGACGTCTGGTCCGCCGAGGTCGACGGCGCCGACGGCTTCACGCCGTTGACCCTCGCCGCGGCGTGGGAGTCGCGGCTCAACCTCGGCGTCGCGGTCACGCCGGTCTATACGCGCGGCCCGGGCCTCATGGCCATGAGCATCGCCGCCCTCGCCGAGGTGGCGGGCGGGCGCTTCACCATGGGTCTCGGCGCGTCGAGTCTTCCGGTCGTCGAGCGCTGGAACGGGATCACCTACGAGAAGCCCTACGCCCACACCCGCGACACGCTCCGATTCGTCAAGAAGGCGCTCGACGGCGAGAAGATCGACGAGGTCTTCGAGACGTTCGAGGTCCACGGCTTTAAGCTGTCGCGTCCGGTGCTCGAGCGCCCGCCCATCCTGCTCGGCGCGCTGCGCCCGCGCATGCTGCGTCTGGCGGGCGAAGAGGCCGACGGCGCCATACTCAACTGGCTCGCCGCCACCGACGTCGCCCAGTGCAGTGCCGAGGTTGGCGCGGGAAAGACAATCGCCGCGCGCCTCTTCGTCATCCCGACCGAGGACGCCGAAGCGGCCCGCTTCATCGCGCGGCGCATGATCTCGTCGTACCTCACCGTCACGACCTACGCGGAGTTCCACCGCTGGCTCGGGCGCGCCGACGTGCTCCAACCAATGTGGGACGCCTGGGCCCAAGGAGACCGCAAGCTCGCCAACGAGGTCATCCCGGACTCGGTCGTCGACGAGCTGATCATCCACGGCTCTTACGACGAGTGCCGCGACCACGTGGCCCGCTACGTGGAGAGTGGGGTCCAGATCCCCACTCTCGCCATCATCCCCTTCGGCGTGGAGCTGAAGGACGCCGTCGAAGGGCTGGCGCCCCGATGAGATCCCGGAGTTGCTGCACTTGAGGATGAGAACGTCTCCCCGCGGGCGCAGGAACCCAGCCGGTGGGAACCGCTCGCCGAGTGGTTTTAGCGCGACGGACAAGCACTTCTCGGTGGCACCGAGTCCGTCGTAAACTGTCATGGTTGCTGATCGGAGCGCCATGGCCAAGAAGACGAAAGTACCCAAGCGGTTGAAGATCGGTGTCGTCGACACCATGTTCGCCCGTTACGACATGGGAGCGGCCGCGCGCGCCGAGCTCGCGCAGTGTCCCGGCTACGGGGGGAAGTTCACCGTCGTCGCGAAGACGGTCCCCGGATTCAAGGACCTGGCGGTCGCCGCCAAGAATCTGATCGAAAAGGACGGCTGCTCGATCGTCGTGGCGCTCGGCATGCCCGGATCGGCCCCCATTGACAAGCAGTGCGCCCACGAGGCGGCCCAGGGAATCATGCAGGCGCAGCTGCTCACGTCGACGCCCATCCTCGAGGTCTTCGTCCATGAGGACGAATCGGACGACCCCCGGGTGCTCGCCTCGGTCTTCGAGGATCGCTCGCGCAAGCACGCGCGGAACGCCTACTGGATGCTCTTCGAGCCCGAGCAGCTGAGCCAGCGTGCGGGCAAGGGCGTGCGCCAGGGCTTCGCCGACGCCGGACCGCTCGAGTACGCCTAATGGATTCTCCGCGTACGCCCGCCATTCACTATGCTCGCCAGAGTTGCCCTGCAGTAACCATTAGGAGGAACCCATGCCCGAAGCCGTAATAGTCGCCACTGGCCGCACCCCGATTGGGCGCGCCTTCAAGGGATCTCTCGTTGACGTGCGACCCGATGACCTCGCGGCGCACGTCGTGCGCGAGGTGCTCGCGAAGGTTCCCGAGCTCGATCCCCACACCGTCGAGGACTTGCTCATGGGCTGCGGACAGCCCGCGGGCGAGGGTGGATTCAATATTGGCCGCGTCACGGCGATCCTCGCGGGGCTCGACAACGTCCCGGGCGTCACGGTCAACCGCTACTGCTCCTCATCGCTCCAGACCATTCGCATGGCCGCCCACGCAATCCGCGCGGGCGAGGGCGACGTCTTCATCGCCGCGGGCGTCGAAACCGTCTCGCGCTTCGCGTCGGGCGCCTCGGACAGCGGCAAGGCAATGAATCCCCGCTTTGGTGAAGCGCTGGAACGCACGGCGAGCCGGTCCGAGAGGGTCACCGTTCCCTGGACCCCTCAGCCCGGACTTCCCGATATTTACATCGCCATGGGCCAGACCGCGGAGAACGTCGCCGAGCAGGAGCACGTCTCTCGCCTGGAGATGGATGAGTTCGCCGTGCGCAGCCAAGAGCTCGCCGTTGCCCACCAGACCAACGGCTTCTTCGAGCGAGAGATCATCCCGGTCACCCTCGCCGACGGCACCGTTATCTCGAAGGACGACGGACCTCGCGCGGGCACGACGTTGGAGAAGCTGTCGTCGTTGCTCCCGGTCTTTCGCGAAGGCGGCTCCGTGACCGCGGGCAACGCCTGTCCCCTCAACGACGGTGCGGCCGCGGTGATCGTCATGAGCGACACCCGGGCGAAGGAGCTTGGCCTCAAGCCCTTGGCGCGAATCGTCTCGAGCGGCGTGAGCGGTCTGAACCCTGAGATCATGGGCCTCGGCCCGATCGAGGCGTGTCGCCAGGCGCTGCAGCGCGCCGGGTTGACCATCGACGACATTGACCTGGTGGAGATTAACGAGGCCTTCGCCGCGCAGGTCCTGCCGTCGGCCAAGCACCTCGGGATTAGCCTCGACAAATTGAACATCCGCGGCGGCGGCATCGCACTGGGTCACCCCTTTGGCATGACCGGCGCTCGCATCATGACCACGCTGATCAACTCGCTCGAGGACTCGGGCAAGCGCTTCGGCATGGAGACCATGTGCGTCGGCGGTGGCCAGGGTATGGCCATGATCGTGGAGCGTTTGAACTAACCAACGAGGCGGGCCTGGCGTGCGCGAGTACGTCAGGCCTTGCCGGTGGTGCGCGCCGTGGGGTCGCTCGTGAACGCGAGGTGCTCTTCGTCGCTCACGAGCCGGGACTCGTCGGGCAGGAGCACCGGAATTGACTCGCGCACCTCGTAGGCCTCGTGGCGGCGCGGGTTGTAGAGAACGTCGCGCCCTTCGATGTACAAGAGCGTGCCGTGGTCCACGGGATCTTCCAGGAGTTCGAGAAGGAAACTGTCGAGTGCCATTGTGCCTACGCCCCTTTGATCATGGCCAAAACTTCATTCACCCGCTGTTGGCAGGCTTCTTCATCAGCGGCTTCGACGTTGAGGCGAAGCAGCGGTTCGGTGTTCGAGGGACGCAGGTTGAACCACCACGTCCCGTAGTCGGCCGTGAGCCCGTCCAGCTCGTCGACGCTCACCCCCGCGGCCTTCAAGGACGACGTGATCGCCTCCACGGTCACCGACGGACTCGCGACCTCGGTATTGATCTCGCCCGACGCCGCAAAGCGCTTGAAGGGCCGGGCCAGTTCGGACAGGGGCAGCGTTGACTGGCTCATCATCTCGAGCACTATGAGTGCCGTGATGATTCCCGAGTCGGCGCGGAAATTGTCGCGGTAGTAGTAGTGGCCGGAGTGCTCGCCGCCGAAGACCGCGTTGGTGTCGGCCATGACCTTCTTGATGAAGCTGTGGCCCACCCGGGTGCGCACCGCGACCCCGCCGGCCTCTTCGATCGCCGCCGGCACCGACTTGGAGCAGATCAGATTGTAGAGGATCGTGGCGCCGGGACTGCGCTGCAGCATGGCGGTCGCCACCATCGCGGTGGTCGTCGAGCCGCTCACGGGCTGGGCCTTCTCGTCGATCAAGAAGACGCGGTCGGCGTCGCCGTCGAAGGCCAGTCCCACGTCGGCGCCGGTTTCGAGGACCCGGTGCTGGAGGTCGCGGATGTTCTCCGGGTTGAGCGGGTCGGCGGGGTGGTTCGGGAACGTGCCGTCGAGCATCTCGTACATGATCTCGACGTCGAAGGGCAGTCCATCGAAGACCTTTGGTGCGATGAAGCCGCCCATGCCGTTGGCCGTATCGGCGACGATCTTGAGCGGACGAAGGGCGCTCAGATCGACAAACGAATGGACGTGGCGCACCCACTCGCCCATCAGGTCAATGTTCTGCAGCGGTGCCGCGTCGCCCGCCGCGGGCTCGGCGTAGTAGGAGTTGGTCATCACCTCGATCTCCGTGAGGCCGGTGTCGACGCCGACCGGCTTCGCGCCGGCGAGGCACAACTTGATGCCGTTGTACTGGGCGGGGTTGTGCGAGGCGGTGAACATCGCGCCCGGAGCGTCGAGGTGGCCCGACGCGAAGTAGAGGAAGTCGGTCGAGGCGAGCCCGAGGTCGAGCACCTCCACGCCCACGCTCCTGGCGCCGTCCGCGAAGGCCGCGCACAGGCTGACGCCCGAGGGACGCATGTCGCGCGCGATGACGATGCGCGTCGCCCCCGCGAACGTGGCGAAGGCCGATCCCACGGCGCGAGCCAGGCCCTCGTTGATCTGCACCGGATAGGTGCCTCGAATGTCGTACGCCTTAAAAACGTTGGATGTGTCCACGACCAATCACACTAAGCGATGACTCGCAATCACAGTCAGCCCGAGCTCCAGCCCGTGCTCCAGCCCGTCACTCGACCATGACCGCGGGCTCCTTGCGAAGGTTGTGTAGTGTCGCCACCGCCGAAACCGCCTCATCGATACCTGGCCCGCGTCTACCAGTCACGCAGTACCTGGTAGACCTTCATCTCCGCCAGCAGGTGTTCGACGGTGGCCCGACGTTTACGCCGCCGATGCCACGCGAGTTCTCAAACCATCTTTCCGTCTAGCCCACGTCGGGGCTCCGACTCCGCTTACTCCCTGGTAGCCGCCGTCGCCGATCAGGCGAGGGTGGTGGATGATCTCATCGGGGACCGTCTCACGAACGACGACGGCGTCGTGG
>Ga0182013_10007041_pt1 | contig 12542 bp, 10 predicted proteins | sample 612S2MmetaG_FD_120487 | JGI IMG/M metagenome (GOLD analysis project Ga0182013, IMG submission 120487) | Permafrost microbial communities from Stordalen Mire, Sweden - 612S2M metaG | ecosystem: Environmental > Terrestrial > Soil > Wetlands > Permafrost | place: Sweden: Stordalen | collected... | reverse complement strand
GGGCGGCTAAAGTGAGAGCCGCTCCGGCCGCAACCAGAACAATTGCTGTCCAACGAAGCCGTTTGACCATCTGGAATTCGTCGATTTGAATCAAGTGCACCTCCGGAGAAAGACGGTCGACAGAGTCAATTCATCCTAAATCGCCATACTGCCGGTCGACGGCAGATCGGTCCTGAAAAGTCGCAATCCCGGACGTGTTCCGAGTTCTCGGAGTTCTGGACGGATAACCGGCAAACCGGAAACTGACCAGCCACCCCAATCGGTAACCAGCTTCCTTTCCCATTGGTTGCTTTTGAAACTGGTTTTGACCCGTGGCAGGTTCTACGGCTCAGTGATCAATCAATGCGGCTGCAGGCTCTTCATTGCCGGCGCTCGCCGGGCGCGCGAATCCGGCTGGCTTCGAAGCTGACGATCTTCCACTCGCCCCGCGCATCACGCACATAAACTCGGGTGTAGCGGTAGCTGCCGCTGAAGTCGCCATCGATGCTCGTCCCCTTCACTTCGGCCAGCGAGGTAACCACCGCCGTCGTTCCGTAGAAGCGCACCTTGCGGTCGGAGACATCCAGCGCCGTGATGCGCGTGCGGCCCGTCTTGAGGTTATCGAGCGCCTGTTCCTTGGTTTGCAGGGTTCCTGAGGCGGTAATGGCCATGTAGTCGTCGGCCAGCAAGGAGTCCATCGCCGCGGTGTTTCCCTTCAGCACGGCATTGCGCCAGACCTCTTCAAGCTGGTCGATCTCGTGGCGGCGCTCATGCTTTTGCGTTACGGGAAGTCCGGCGTGGATCGGGCTCGTACCCAGTGCCAGCGCAAGCACGGGAAGGAGCATGGCCGCCAGAGCGATTTGGCGGTTCACGCGAATAGAGGCGTTAGTCGAGGCACCCCGCATAGCCGTCTCGGATACTAGCCCTCGATGGGCAGGCCGGTCAATTGATAAACCTTAATCGGCATCCAGCAGGCGCTTCTTCAATCGTCATCGCTCGTCCCCACTGGAAGCCAACCGTGCCCGCGCGCCGGGAACTCCGCCGGTTGGACGGAATCCGCCCTCAAACGAGAGCAACCAGATTCTCGACGCTACGCTCCCGCATCTTCTGGTAGAGACCCGCCACGGCGTGCTTCTTGAAGTGATCCGACTCGCGATGCGCAGCCTGGGCTCTCGCATCCACGTATTGCTCATAGATCAGCACGGTGTCGGGCTCGTCCTCAAGTTGATGCGGAATGTAGTTCACGCATCCCGCTTCCAGGCGCGAGGCTCCCGCCAGTTGGCGCAAAGTCTCCGCCACATCCGCACGGTCTTCCGGAGCAAATTTCAGACGAACGATAAAGCTGACCATAGAATTCTTTTCTCTCTTGCCTGGGCAGAACGGCCCCATGACCATCTGTGAACTGTCTTCTCAAGTTTACGCATGGGCACGTTGCGCATAAACAAACTCATGCATGAATCCGATTGAGCGCCTCGGCAAACTCCGGCAGCACCATGGTCTGTTGCCGGTCCGGCCCTGTCGATACCATGCCGATCCGCGCCCCGCTCTCTCGCTCCTGGAAGCGCAGATACTCCCGCGCCGCCTGGGGCAGCTTGTCGAACTCCGTGATCCCTTCGGTCGACTCCCGCCAACCCTTGAAGGTGGTATACAGCGGCTTGATCTGCTCAAGCCCATGCACATCCGCGGGGATCAGGTCCGTCACCTTCCCATCGATCTCATAGCCGACGCAGATAGGAATCTCGGCCAGCTCGTCCAGAACATCCAGCTTGGTCACCACCAGCCACTCGGATCCATTCACCTGGTTCGAGTAGCGCAGCATGGGCAGATCGAGCCAGCCGCAGCGTCTCGGGCGGCCGGTCACCGCCCCGAACTCGTTGCCCCGCGCCCGCAGGTTCTCGCCCGCCGCGCCATGAATCTCGGTGGGGAAGGGTCCCTCGCCCACGCGCGTCACATAGGCCTTGGTTACGCTGATCACGGTGCCGATGGCCGTCGGCCCCACGCCGGTTCCCGTCGCCGCCCCGCCTGCCGTCGCCGACGACGAGGTCACAAACGGGTAGGTTCCATGGTCGATGTCCAGCATCGTCCCCTGCGCCCCCTCGAACATCACGCTCCCGCCTTCGGCCAGAATGGTGTTCAGCAGGCGTCCCGTATCGGTAACGAACGGCCGCACCTGCTCGGCCGCGGCGGCGTACTCCTCGAACATCTTTCCAGGGTCCAGGGGGTCCGTCCCGGCGCCGAAGAGAGCCCGCGCGATCGCGTTCTTCTCGGCGCAGGCAGCCTCGATGTGCGTCTTCAGCAGCTCCGGGCGCAGCAGGTCCACCACCCGCAAGCCGCCGCGCGCCATCTTGTCCTCGTAGGCCGGCCCGATCCCCTTGCTCGTGGTTCCGATCTTCTGCCGCCCCGGCGCGCATTCGGCCGCCAGTTCGATCATGCGGTGGTAAGGCAAGATAACCTGCGCCCGATTGGAGACAAAGAGTGTGCCGTCCACCTCTACGCCCAGCGCCCGCAGCTTGGCCACCTCTCTCAGAAAGGCGATAGGGTCGAGAACCACACCGTTGCCGATGATTCCCTTGCACCCCCGGCGCAGCACTCCGCAAGGAATCAGTTGCAGCACGAACTTCTGCCCGCCGGCGATCACCGTGTGTCCGGCGTTATGCCCGCCGGCGTACCGCGCCACGGCCGCAAACCGCTCGCTCAGCACGTCCACAATCTTCCCTTTGCCTTCGTCGCCCCACTGGGCGCCCAGCACCACTGCCGTCTTTGCTCGCATCTCGTTCCGTTCCCTTCGCTCCCGGCTTCACCGCGGGGAGTGGCATGGCCCAGCGATCCGGCGGCCAAGGCCAACCTCGCCAGGTTCGCAAAACAATGGCGCAGACCACCGCGGCCCACGCCACCTTCGATGATAAACCCTGACCGCTTTTCGGACGATGGCGCCGGAATTCAACCGCAGGGCGATCGCACCAAAGTTAGGTCGCGAGAACAAGGAGTGTCAGGGCATGGCTTCAGCCGTGCCGCAAATCGTCCTTCATTGAAATTCTCCCCTTCATGTAATTGCCCTTTCCGCGCTGGACTTTGACCCGCAAGTTGTCGCTTTTGGTGATAACCTGTTTCAGGTGCGTGCAAAGCAGTTTTGTTGCAGCTCCGACTTTTAGACGAGCGGATTCCGGAACGCGATGACAAGAGTGCAACGTCTGGAAAGAGGACTCTGTTCATGACTCTTGGTTTCTTCGACCTGATCTGAGGGATTCCCGGGGGTGACCGGAGAGGTGATATTCCGGTTGGCTCTGAGACGTCGCATCGGCAGGCCGTCGAATCCGAAGATCGTATGACCTTGCAACAAAATGCAAGGGGGAACAAAAAACTCTAACCAATCGAGACCATTATGAAAGATGCTTTTGAAGTTACGAATCCCGATATGAATCTGAGCCCGCTGACCGGGATGACCAGGAAACACTACATCGAATGCGCCAAGTATGTGCTCCAACGGGCGTTCAGGCACGTAAAATCATTCGACTCGCCCATCGTCTTTCCGCAGGTGCCGGGCAAGTCGTATCCGCAGCCGAATGCGCCGGAATGGCGTCATCGCTCCAACGAGTTCGAAGCGCTGGAGAGGACCTTCAACCTGGCTGCCCCGCTGATCCACGTCGATCCCGAGGTTAGTATCGGCGGCATCAGGCTGCGCGATTACTACGCCCATCACTTCTACAATGCGATGACACCGGGGCATGTGAACAGCTTGCCCATGCCCGAGGACCTGCCGGACGCTACCTATCAGTTCACCTGCGAATTTGGCGGCCTGGCGAAGACGCTGTTGCTGATGCCCGATGTTCTGTGGCCGTACCTGACCTCACAGCAGCGCGATGAGATGGCCGTCACCATCTCCAAGTGGGCCCATCACCGCACGACGCAAAACAATTGGCGGCTATTCAATATCTGCGCGCTCTCGCTCCTCAAGAAATATGGATATAACATCGATGACGATCTGCTGAAAAGCCACCTTCAGTGGGTCGCATCGTATCACGCGGGCAACGGCTGGTATCTTGAGCAAAGCTACAACTACTACACCATTAGCCTCTTCGTCGTTTACGGCACAATCTGGAGCCGCGCCTTCGGCCGCGAGCACTATCCGGAGATCGCCGGCGTGCTCGAAACGAGTTTCCGGGAGCTCTTCAAGACGTATACCAGCTTCTTCGGCCGGGACGGCTACATTAATATGTGGGCCAGAAGCATCTGCTACCGCCTATGGATCTCCGGAGGCTTCCCGGTGTCGTTTCTGCTCGCCTCGGAACCGCCGATCGATCCCGGTTGGGCCAGGCGGCTCTGCTCCGGATCGATTCTGCAATTCACCGGGCGCGAAGACTTTTATGAGAACGACGTTCCCAGCCTCGGCTTTTATCCCCACCGGGAGTTTGCGATTCAAAACTACAGTTGTTCGGCCAGCCCATTCATCATGTTCCTGCCCTTCATCAGCCTGGCGCTGCCGGAAGATTCTCCATTCTGGACGGCGAAAGAGAACGACGGCATGTGGGGAGAATTAGGAATACGCTCGAAACGGACCGTGCTCGAACGGCCGGGCATCGTTCTGGTCAACCACGGCAGCAGCGGCGCTTCCGAGATTGTCTCCGGCAAGGTGTACGACGACGATCACAACTACTCCAAACTGGTGTTCAACACCCATTTCCCATGGGAAGACCACAACCCGAACGGCGGCACATCGCAAGAGTATAGTTTCCGGAGCCTGGATCCTCGCGATCTGAGCGGTGTGGACATCAATTTCTACCTCACGGGACGCGCGATCGACAACGCCGCATCGAAGTGCGCCGCTTACGTCACCTCGCAAAGCATTCTCTTCAACGGCGTGCGCGACGGCGTGCTCTACCGCCAGTTGCTCATGAGGAAACCGCCGAACAACGGAGTTGGATACATCGTCGACCTCGCGGAGATCACAATCCCTGGAGGCGTCATCCGCGTCGACCGCTGCCGGCTGGCCTTCGAGCATGAGCTCACGCTCGGCCATTTCGGCCTGCCGCACTTTGGTGGAAAGAAGGCCGTGTTGCACACCTTCGAGGACGAGATGAAGCTGGGGATTACGGCCTCGATTCCGGGCAGATCGGTGGCGATGATCGCTTACAAAGGCTGGGACACGATTCAGAGTCAGGTTCACCGCGGCTTCAATGCGGAGGCGGAGGAGAGCACTGTGCTGTTCGTCCACCGCAAGCGCACCGCCAATAACCCGGCGATGGAATTGATGATTACGGCGATGCTGCACAAGACCGATGACACCCCGTGGACGCCGGAAGAACTGAATCCTGTGAAAGCTATCAAGATCATCGAGGTGACTCCTTCCGGTTCCGTCCTTGGAGCGGAGATCACGCTGGCAGATAACACCACTCACCAGGTCGACTTCAAGAATATCGACGGACTCAAGAACTGCTGATACAGTAGGGGGGAGTTTCGGGAACCATTGATTAAGTCGATGTTTTGAAAGGGCACGACTTTAGTCGTGCCACAAACTCCATCGAATGAATATCGGGCTTTAGCCCCTGAGGGAAGTCCTTGCTGGAATTGGAACTTGTTCAGAGCTTCTTCAGGAAGTTGTCCCGTGGAATGCCCAAACAGTAAAGACAGGAGAAGTGAGTTTATGCAATTCGAGAGTGTTGGCAGGCGGTCGTTTTTGAAGACCATGGGAGCGGCGGGCATGTTGTCCGCATTGCCAGAGGCGGCCTTTGGGCTGCATCCCGGTGGCGGGCAGATTGCTCACGAAGTTGCGGCGCCGGCGGCCGATGTGGAAACGAAGCCGAAGTACTCCATCAAATTCGGCGTGATCGGCCTCGACCACGCCCACATCCTGGGCATCACCGCGGCCGTGATCCGCGGCGGCGGGGAGCTGGCAACTTTTTACTCCACGCTTCCCCGGGAAGTTGCCGGTTTCCAGAAACTTTATCCCAACGCCCGGCTGGCGAAGAGCGAGGATGAGATCCTGAACGATCCGTCAATCCAGCTTGTGGCCAGCGCTTCGATTCCGAACCTGCGCGCGCCGCTCGGCATTCGTGTGATGAAGCATGGCAAGGACTTCCTCAGCGACAAGCCGGCCATGACGACGCTTGAGCAGCTGGCCGAGGTACGCAAGGTTTCCGCGGAGACGGGCAAAATCTTTGCGATCATGTACTCCGAACGCCTGGAGGTGCGCGCGGCGGTGCAAGCCGGCTATCTGGTCAAGGCGGGCGCCATCGGCAAGGTAGTGCAGACCGTCAATATTGCGCCCCACCAGATAAACGCGCCCAGCCGGCCCGATTGGTACTGGGATCCGGTCCAATACGGCGGCATCCTCTGCGACATCGGATCGCACCAGGCCGACCAGTTCGTCTATTACACCGGCTCAACCGTAGCAGACGTGACAGCGTCGCAGATCGCTAACGTGAACCATCCCACGCATCTGGGGTTTCAGGACTTTGGCGACATGATGCTGCACGGTAACGGCGGAGCCGGCTATGTGCGCGTGGACTGGTTCACGCCCGACGGCCTCGGCACATGGGGCGATGGGCGGCTGTTCATCCTGGGCACCGAGGGCTATATCGAGCTGCGGAAGTACATCGATGTCGCCGGCCGGGCGGGAGGAAACCACCTGTTCATCGTGGACCGGAAGCAGACCCGCTACATCGATTGCAGCAATGTGGCGCTGCCGTTCGGGCCGCAGTTTGTGGGCGATATTGTGAACCGGACCCATGTTGCACAAGACCAGGAACAGGCGCTGCTGGCCGCCGAACTGGTGCTGAAAGCGCAGAAAAACGCAAAGGTTCTAACCTTCACGTCGTAGGACCGCATAGGAATTTCGTGCGTTCAGAATCGGCCAGGAGGGACGCAAGATGACGGAGATGAACAAGAGCCGCGATTGTTCGCGTAGATCCTTTCTGAAAGTGTCGGTTGGTGCGGCGGCCGCCGTCGGTTTTCCGGCCATCGTTCCCGCCAGCGTCTTCGGCCAGAAAGCTCCGAGCAACAGCATCAACGTGGGAGCGATCGGCGTGGGCCGAATCTCGCGCATTCACGATCTGCCCGGAATCTGGCAGTTCGATCAGGCGCGCATCATGGCCGTCTGCGATCTCGACTCCAACCGCCTGGAGGAGGGCAAGGCGCTGGTCAACGGCTACTACGCCAAAAAGACGGGCAAGGACTACGACGGCGTAACGGCTTACCATGACTACCACGAACTGTTGGCAAACAAGGATATCGATGCGGTCGTGATCAGCACGCCGGATCACCAGCACGCCATTCTGGCCGTTCATGCCGTCCGCGCGGGCAAAGATGTTTACCTCCAAAAGCCGGCTTCTCTGACTATCGCCGAGGGGCGCGCCATGAGCGATGCTGTGAACGCCACCGGCCGGATTCTCCAGGTCGGATCGCAGCAGCGCTCATGGAAGCAGTTTCACCGGGCCTGCGAACTGGTGCGCAATGGCCGCATCGGCCAAGTCAAGCATGTTGAGATCGGCTTGCCGGGTGACCCCAGCGGGCCGGATGCGCCGCCCATGCCGGTTCCCCCTAACCTCAATTACGATGCCTGGCTTGGTTCGACTCCCGAGGTCTATTACACAGAGATGCGCGTCCATCCGCAGAAGGGTTTCGATCGCCCCGGCTGGCTGCGCTGCGAGCAGTTCGGCGCGGGCATGATTACCGGCTGGGGAGCGCACCACGTGGATACGGCGCATTGGGGCATGGACACCGAGTACACCGGTCCGGTGGAAGTCTGGGGCACGGCGGAGTTTCCCACGCACGGACTGTGGAATGTCCATGGCAAGTTCCTCACCCACGCCATCTATGCGAACGGCGTCACCATGGACATCAGCGGTGACTTTCCCAATGGCATCAAGTTTTACGGCAGCGAGGGATGGATCTTCGTCACCCGCGATGTAGAGGTTACGGGAAGCGATCCGGGAGGAAAGCCGGTGACCCTTCAGCCACTCATGGCGAGCGACCCCAAAATTCTCGATAGTGTAATCGGGCCGGACGAGCTTCACCTCTACCAAAGCGACGACCAGCATGGCAACTGGCTCGATTGCATCCGCAGCAGAAAGGCTCCCATCGCCCCGGCGGAGATAGGGCATCGCGCCTGTTCAACCTGCCTGGTGCACCATATTGCCATGAAGACCGGGCGCAGGCTCACTTGGGACCCGGTCCGGGAGCGCTTCCACAACGATGACGAAGCAAATGCCATGCTTTCACGCCCGCAGAGGTATCCCTACGTGATGAATGCATAAACGCGTCTCATTCTCGACTACATCCAAGCTCGGCCCAGCTTCCCAAGCGCCCAGCGGGCCGCCGTCCGCAGCCCCTCGTCCGCGGTCTCAGCCCAACTTTCCAGCCGCGGCATGAAGCCCGCCAATCCGCTGTTTCCCATGGCGATGGCCACGTTCCGCCTGAACCCCAGAAACCCCGCCCTCCGCACCGGCGAGCCATTGAAGCGCAGCTCGAACTCCGCTTCATCCAGCCCAGCCAGCCACTCCAGCGCCGGATTCACCAGCTCCGCCCGAGGCTCCGGGTCCGCACTCAGGGGCGCCTTGCGATTCCACGGGCACACGTCCTGGCAGATATCGCAGCCAAAGACCTGCCGCCCCATCCCTTCCATCAACTCCCCGGCAATCGGTCCGCGGTGCTCGATGGTCAGGTAGGAGATGCAGCGCGACGCATCCATCTTGTAGGGAGCGATCAGCGCGCCGGTGGGGCAGGCCTCCAGGCAGCGCCGGCAGCTTCCGCAACGGTCCGGCACGGTCAGCGCCCCCTCTCCGGCGTCTGCCTCCACTTCGAGCGAAGTCAGCAGCACCGCCAGGAATCCAAACGATCCCAGCCGAGGATGGATCAGGCAGGTATTCCTTCCCGTCCATCCGAGCCCCGCGGCAGCAGCCAGCGCCCGCTCAACCACTGGCCCGGTATCCACATAACCCCGCGCCTCGAACTCATCCTCGCCCGCCCACGCCTCGCGAATGCGCCCTTCAAGCGCCTTCAGCCGCTTCTTGAGCATCTTGTGATAGTCGCTAGGCCGTCGCGCGCCGCTCTCATCCGGCTTGCTCGACCAAGCGTAGCGCGCGATCCATCCCGCGTCCTCGGCAGCCGGATCGGTCGAGCGCGGCTGCGCACTCTGGTAGTTCGAAAAACAGACAATCGCCGACCGCGCCCAAGGGAACGGAATCCCCACTCGCGACCGAACCAGCCGCTCGCTGCCGCCGTCTGGCGTAGAGCTGGTCCGCTCCATGTACTTCATCGTCCCGGCACCGCCCACCCGCACCCACTCCTCGAAGCGGGTAGCGTCCCGCTCTGCATCCGCATAGGGAAGCGCCACCAGTCCCGCCTCTGTGAATCCAGCCTCAACCGCCCAGGCGCGAGCCTGCTCCCTCGTCAGGCCGGGCGCCTGCCTGTCGCTTCCACTCCCAGGACTATCGCGAGGCTTACCCAATAACGCCTCCATCGCCCCATCTATATGGCCGCGACCCAGCCGGCCAGTTGACGGACCATGAAAAAGCGTAACGCATCTCAACAATCGCTGCGAAGTCGATCCAGAAAGCCACCAGGAAAACGCATTTGACACCAAAGTTGATCACATCGGGAAATATCAGTCGCAAATAAAGCTCGTCCGGGAGGGACGCTGGGAAATGAATCGGAGACTCCTCTCTGATTCAAATCCGATTGCCCTGTCCGCACAAGTCTTCGTTGACTCCTGTGGAGGTTTCGGTTATTCTGAAAGCCTTGCGCGGTGTTGCGCCTGGGGTCTGTGTGTATTCACCCGGACCCGGCTGGACGATGCCCTGAAGGGATCGGCTGGAACAGGCCACCGGCGGTTGGACGCGGATTCGTTTTGAGCAAGTTCAGCCGAGCCAGAGCCCCCTGAGGGCCAGCGCCCGCAGTTCTCACCCGAACAGATTTGTTTGGTCGTGGGTAGAAGAGGCCCGGCGCTTTTTGCGCGGGCAAATGCGCTTTTTGCGCTGAAGTTTTGATTGGAATCGACCGCAAAGCGGACCGGACGACCCGAATGGGGACCGGAGTTGGCTGCGGCGGGCAGTTTTTTAGAGAGCAGGAGAGAGATGGGTACCTTTGTTCCGAGCGGGAAGAATATCGACCGCAAGTGGTTTGTGGTGGATGCCAGCGGGCAGACACTGGGGCGGCTGGCTACCAAGGCTGCCAGTGTATTAAGCGGTAAGCTGAATCCGCAGTATGTGCCGTACATCGATGTCGGCGATCACGTGATCGTCATCAACGCGGAGAAGGTGCGCCTGACCGGTTTGAAGGCCCAGAGCAAGCTCTATCGCCGCTATACCGGTTTTCCCGGCGGACTGCGCGAGGAGTCGTTTGCGCGCCTGCTGAACCGCAAGCCCGAGGCGATTCTGGAGCAGGCCATCAAGGGAATGCTGCCCAAGAGCAAGATGGGCCGCCAGATGGGCACCAAGCTGAAGGTCTATCGCGGCGATAAGCATCCCCATCAGGCGCAGCAGCCGGTGGCGTTGGACGTGGCGTAAGAGCAGCTACTAGCTTTTAGCTATTAGCTATTAGCTTTTTGTCGGAATTTGAACTTTCGGGCTTTGGTTTTTAGCTAACGGCTAAAAGCTAAGAGCTAACAGCTAAGAGGAAACGAATGGCAGATCTGGTTCAGTATTACGGGACGGGACGGCGCAAGGCGGCGATCGCGCGCGTCTTTCTGCGCCCCGGAACGGGCGAGTGGAAGGTCAACGGTAAGGCATTCGAAGAGTACTTCGTGACCGAGCAGCAGCGTGTGGCCGCAAAGCGCACCCTGGCGCTGGTTGAGATGTCCGGCGGCTTCGACGTTGTGACCACCGTGAAGAGCGGCGGCGTATGTGCCCAGGCCGATGCGGTCAAGATGGGCGTTGCCCGCGCGCTGATCGAGTTCAATCCGGAGTTGCGCAAAGTGCTGAAGGCCGAGGGTCTGCTGACCCGCGACTCGCGCATGAAGGAGCGCAAGAAGTATGGGCAGAAGGGCGCCCGTGCACGGTTCCAGTTCAGCAAGCGCTAGTGCGCTTGAGCTATTAGCTCTTAGCTTTTAGCTGTTAGCTTTTCTCGTTTGTGCAAGATGCTCAGGGTTCTTCCTGCAAAGGATTCCCGCGCGACAAGCTAAGAGCTGAAGGCTAAAAGCTAAAAGCTGGTTTTCACCAATTCCCCGCGTAAGCGGGATCAATCCGGGCAAGACGAAAGTCAGTCCGGATGCACATCACAAAGGAGGCCAATGGCCACGATCACAATGAAGGAGCTGCTCGAAGCGGGTGTTCACTTCGGGCATCAGACCAAGCGCTGGAATCCCAAGATGAAGGAGTACATCTTTGGCGAGCGCAACGGGATTTACATCATCGACTTGCAGAAGACGCTCAAGCTCTTCAAGGAAGCGTCGAAGTTTGTTACCGAGTTGTGCGCGGGAGGGCGGACGATCTTATTCGTCGGCACCAAGCGCCAGGCGCAGGATGCCGTGGCCGAAGAGGCTACGCGGGCAGGGATGCCGTACATCAACCAGCGCTGGCTGGGCGGCCTGCTCACCAACTGGGTAACGGTGCAGAAGTCGGTGAAGCGCCTTCAGGAACTGGATGAGATGGCCGTGGATGGCCGCTATGAGCTGCTGACCAAGAAGGAAGTAATTCGCCTGGAGCGGGAGCGCAAGCACCTGCAGGCCAACCTGGCCGGCATCAAGACGATGAAGCGCCTGCCCGACGCGCTCTTCATCGTGGACTCGAACAACGAGGCTATCGCCGTCAAGGAAGCCCGCAAGCTGGGGATTCCGGTTGTCGCGGTGGTGGATACCAACTGCGATCCGACCGTGGTCGATTATGTGATTCCTGGTAACGACGATGCGCTGCGCGCCATTCGGTTGTTCACCTCGAAGATTGCCGATTCTGCGGCCGAGGGAGTGAACCTGGTGGGCGACAAGGCGTTTGTCGAGGAGTTGCCTGCCGCGGCAACCGGGGCTTCGTCGGAAGTGGAAGCTGCGCCGGCCGAGGATTTGGATCTGGAAGCGGTGCTCGGCGGCGGCATTCGCAAGGCGCCGGCGGCGGTTGCGGCTCTGCTGGAAGAGGCCCAGGCGGCCGGGGGCGGCTTTTAATCTTTTTGTCGTACGCGAGTGCGCATAATGAGACAAGCGTGGCCGCCAGGAGTTGAGCGCCACGCTTTTCTTGTGCCAGCCTCCTGCATGTGAACAGAGCGCTAAAGAGGCTGAGAACCGGGCCAGGCAAATACGGACCGGAATTTGAACAATCAGGTTAACGGGTAAATCCCAGAAAAAGAGAGATGACAGTGAGCGAAAAGATCGATGCCAAGTTAGTGAAGGAGCTTCGCGAGAAGTCCGGAGCGCCGATGGGCGATTGCCTGAAGGCTTTGCAGGAGACCAAGGGAGACATCGAGGGAGCGTTTGTGGTTCTGCGCAAGCGGGGCATGGCTTCGGCGCAGAAGAAGGCCTCGCGCACCACCAACGAGGGCGCGGTGGGAACGTACATCCATGCCGGAGGAAAGATCGGCGTGCTGGTGGAGCTGAACTGCGAGTCCGATTTTGTAGCGCGCACCGACGACTTCCAGGAGAG
>Ga0182013_10007038_pt1 | contig 12545 bp, 10 predicted proteins | sample 612S2MmetaG_FD_120487 | JGI IMG/M metagenome (GOLD analysis project Ga0182013, IMG submission 120487) | Permafrost microbial communities from Stordalen Mire, Sweden - 612S2M metaG | ecosystem: Environmental > Terrestrial > Soil > Wetlands > Permafrost | place: Sweden: Stordalen | collected... | reverse complement strand
GAGCAGCGTAACCTTCCAGTGGACAGCAGGCACAGGCGTTACGCAGTATGTGCTGGGGATCGGCAGCACGGGAGTTGGATCGTACGACCTGTACAACTACACCCCAATCACCGCCACCCAGGCCACCGTAACCGGCCTGCCAACCAACGGGGAAAAGCTCTACGCTCGCCTCTACTCGTTGATTAATGGAGCGTGGCAGTACAACGACTACACCTACACAGCAACCGCGACGCCGACGCTGGCGGTACTGACCTCTCCTGCACCCAGCAGCACGCTGACATCAAGTAGTGCGACCTTCCAGTGGACAGCCGGCACAGGCGTTACGCAGTATGTGCTGGGGATCGGCAGCACGGGAGTCGGATCGTATGACCTGTTCAACTCCACCCCAATCACCGCCACCCAGGCCACCGTAACCGGCCTGCCAACCAACGGGGAAAAGCTCTACGCTCGCCTCTACTCCTTGATTAATGGAGCGTGGCAGTACAACGACTACACCTACACGGCGCAGTAGGCGACGCAGGCCAGACCGTTCCTCTGGGCACCTTTGTCACTCTGAACGCGCAACCCATCGGCGCATCGCAGGCAAGCAGGCCCACGGCCATCACCATTGCCATGGGAACAGGAACCTTCACCAACAGTAACTCAGGAGGCACGGCGAGGGGGTTCGGGAGTCGCTCCGCAGCCTATTTACGAGAGCGGCGGATAGCAGCCAAGCAATACAGCGACTCCAAACCCCTGGGCGGATGCTTCGACCACCTATACGTTCTTATCAGCCGGGCACCATACGCTTTCGGCCTCTTACCCCGGCGACCAGAATTACTCTTCAAGCGCTAGTCCGTCGGTTAATCTCACGGTGACCCAGGCGCAGCCGTTCTTCAACTCCCTTGAATAGAGCATTCCCAATCCGCCGGCCATAATCGGGCAGTGAACCACACGAACCGCGTCGCTCTACGGCTCACAGAGTGGTGCTCTTCCCACAGGCACTATCAGCTTTTCCAACAATGAGAACGCGATTACCGGAACAGTGTCCTATAGTCCGGGCAAGGGCGGTCGTGCCTTGACGGCTACTATGCCGTTCACCTTTACAACTGCCGGAAGCGATACACTTACGGCCTCCTATTCCGGCGACGTGAATTACCAGCCTGCGACGAGTGCCGGCAGTCTCGTTGACACAGTGACTGTTGTCGGACCTATTACTTTATCAGCAGGCTCGTTGCCTAACTTGGCGCCGGGCCAGACCGGATCAACGACGATCACCGTAACGCCTGCCGGCGGCTTCACCGGAATCGTGGACCTGACTTGTGCGGTCAGTACGTACATGGCCAATGTCAACGATATGCCGAGCTGCACCCTGACTCCTGCGGCGCCCAGTGTTACGGGCACGGCTGCGGTAACCAGTACTCTCGCCATTTCAACCACGGCGTCTACCAGCATCGCTCTTGCGCCCGAGCCCAGTCCGGGATCCCTCCGTTTGAGTGGATTCACGACCATCTTGGCCGTGGTGTTCTTCCTTGGTATTCCCTCGAAACGCCGCAGGTGGATGCTTTTCGCGGGTGCGTAGACGAGTAGACTGCCGAGTAGCGGGTCAACCGCTCAGAACGTACGATTTCAAGGGACTGCGTTTGGCCAGGCGATGGTTCGCAGGGGTACCATTGGCTCAAAGCGCTCTTGATGTCTGGCAAGGCCACTGAAATGACAACCCCGTCCGATCCGTCCAGAAAGGGCCGTTATGAATTTGGGAATGGTTCTAAAGCATGTTGGCGTCGTTGCGCTGCTGGCCGCCGCACCTTTGGCGAAAGCTCAAAACAGCTGCGAGGCACTCAAGAATCTGAAGCTCGACCATGGGGAGGTCGTCTCTGCCAAGTGGGTCGACGCTGGGATGATCCAGGTGCAGGATGGTTATCCCCCAAAGACGGTGAGTCTCCCGGAAAAGCGGCATTGCGAGATCGCTGTGGTGTCGCGGCCGACGTCGGATTCGGTGATTAATTTTACGTTGTGGATGCCACCGCAGGAAGACTGGAACGGCAAGTACCTCCAGCTTGGGAGTGGCGGCTGGGGCGGCACCATTCCGACTTCATGGATTGCCGGAGCGATGGCTGGGGGCTTTGCGGTTGCCGCGACGGACGACGGCCACCAGGTTACGGACATGGCAAGCTCGATCACTCCAACCTGGGCGCTTGGTCATCCTGAGAAGGTGATCGACTTCGGTTATCGCGCGTTGCACGAGACTGCGGCGATGTCGAAGACGGCCTTGCAGGGGTACTTCAGCAAGCCGGCATCGCAAGCTTATTTCATGGGCTGCTCGGATGGCGGCCGCGAAGCGCTGATGGAAGCCGAGCGCTATCCGGAAGATTTTGACGGCATCGTTGCCGGAGCTCCGGCCAACCACTGGACGCACCATTTCGCGGGATTCGTGTGGAATGAGTTAGCGCTGAGTGCAAAACCGGAGAGCCGCATCGCCCCCGAGCAGCTGCCGGTGATTGAGAAAGCAGCACTGGCGGCCTGCGATGAGCTGGATGGTGTCAAGGACGGTCTGATTGAGGATCCGCGCAAATGCCACTTCGATCCCTCGGTCTTGTTGTGCCGCGGAGCGTCCACGGCAGACTGCCTGACGCAGCCGCAGATCGACGCCCTGAAGCTGATTTACGCAGGACCCAGGAACCCGAAGACAGGAGAACAGATTTATCCGGGATATGAGCCAGGCGGCGAGGCTGAAGCCGGCAACTGGGTGACGTGGATCCTGCCCATGCCCCCGCCTGTCCTGACCTCCGTTCAGAGCTTTTTCGGGAACGGATTCTTCTCTCTCGTGGTCCACGAAGATCCAAAGTGGGACTGGCATACGATGGACTTCGATGGGGACATAAAGGCCGCGGATGAAAAGGATGCACCCATTTTCAACTCTTACAATCCCGATCTGCGTACATTTCGGGACCACGGCGGCAAGCTCATTCAGTATCACGGTTGGAGCGATGCGGCCATTGCCCCTCGTGACTCGATCGACTTCTACGAAAAGGTGACTGCGTTCCTTGCCAGCAATCCCGATCCGCGGGCTGCGGATGCCAAGGATGTTCAGGGATTCTACCGGCTGTTCATGGTTCCAGGCATGGGTCACTGCGCGGGTGGCCCCGGACCAACGAGTTTCGGAAACGGCGCAGCGGAAGCGGGCACTCCGATTGATGCGGACCACAACGTGCTGTTGGCGCTGGACCGATGGGTTGTGCAAGGGGTGGCTCCGGAAAAGCTGATTGGCAGCGGCAAGACGGGGGGCTCCGCGCCACTCAAGGTCACACGTCCGCTATGCCCGTATCCCAAGGTAGCTCACTACAAAGGCCAGGGAGATAGCAACGTGGCGGACAGCTTCGAGTGCGTAAAGGAGCCGGATAACCAGGCGCTCCCACGAGGATTGAAATAGACAAGTCGACGCGGGCAAACCCGCCGATCAAAGTCATGGGTTCAGGGCGAATGGTCGGCAATCTGTCGCCTATCCGGAAGTTATGTTTCAGTGAACATCTCCGCCAGCGTGGCAATGTCGCCCGATCTGCGCTGCGCTCTCCACGTTCCGTCAGAACACATAGCCTGCCCGCAGCGCCTGCGACGCGGCTGGGGGCCTCCTGGATCCTTCCGCGGACATCCTGCGCGAAAGAGGGACATCATTGCCTGAACCGTGGGTCAGCGGCCGGCGGCGGACACGAAAGTCTTATACCACGTAATGTGATGCAGGCGGACGAGTATGGAATCCACCCAATGGCGCGATGCCGGGAGATACCGTCCGAGGGCATCCTGGACCGGCTCAGCCACACTCACGACGGCATGGAACTTCACTTCGCAGAGCAAGAGGTTGACCTCGACGCCTTCGCGGCGCAGTGCCGTTTCAATTGGAATGTGCGCACCCCGGAAGCGATCGACATCGAGACCAGGGGCTGCTGTCAGTTACTCGCCACCGTAGTTAGCTGGGCTTGAATCCAGCGGTTGACGCGGGCGTCGAGGACGTCGAGCGGGAGGGCGCCGCCTGAGAGGATCTCGTCATGGAAGGTCTTGATGTCGAATTTGGGACCTAGCTGCCGCTTGGCGCGATCGCGCAATTCGCGGATCTTGAGTTGACCGAGCTTGTAGCTGCACGCCTGGCCGGGGCCGGAGATGTATCGGTCTGTCTCGGCCTGGATGGTGGGTTCGTCGATGGCATGAGAGTTGCGCATGTACTCTACTACCTGATCGCGGCTCCAGCCCATGTCGTGAATGCCGGTGTCTACTACCAGACGCACTGCGCGGAACAGTTCCGAGCGGAGCCGGCCGTAGTCGGAGCCGGGGTCCTGGTAGAAGCCGATCTCCTTACCGAGTTCCTCGGCGTAGAGGCCCCAGCCCTCAGTGTACGCGGAGTTTCCGCCGTGCTTGCGGAACTCGGGCAGGCCGGTGAGGGACTGCTGGATGCTGATCTGCAGATGGTGGCCTGGGACGCCCTCATGATAGGCGACAGCCTCGTCGTTGATGTAGCTGCGGTGGGTGGGGTCGGAGACAGCAACGGAGACGCGACCGGGACGCCTGCCGTCGGGGGTTCCGCCCTGATAGTGCGTTGCAGCGGCTGCCTGGAATGGTGGGATGGGTTCGACAGTGACGGCGGTTTTGGGCAACAGGTTAAAAAGCTCTGGCAGGTGCGGCTGCATCTGGGAGATGTACTTGCGGAAGTCCTCGACGATGGCCTCAGCTGAAGCGGGCTGGTATTTGGGGTCGTTTTCGACGTGGTCGCGGAAGCTGGCGAGGTCCTTGTAGCCGTTGGCCTTGGCGAGCGCTGACATCTCTCCGGTAATGCGGTCGACCTCCTTGAGCCCGATCTCGTGAATCTGGGCTGCAGTGAGGTTGGTGGTGGTGAAACGCCGGAGGGTGGCCTGGTAGCGGCGCTTGCCGCCACCGAGTGAGTTGATGGAGAGCGTTGTGCGGGTGTAGGGGATGTAGTCCGTGGTAATGAAGGCCGCGAACTGCTTGTAGGCAGGGAAGACTTCGTTGTTCACCGTGGAAGTAATCTCGTCCGTGAGCCGCTTCTTATCGTCCTCAGCGAAGCTGGTGGGGAATTTCTTAAGAGGAAGGATGAAGGGATTGGCGGTGATGACGCCCTCGGCCTGACCAGGAATTTTTTCAGCGATGAAGCGGACGGGGACGAGGTGATCGTTGACGCCGGCGCGGAGAACGTCTTCGGTCTGAAGGAGGGCCTTGGGGATCTGGTGGAGGCGGGCGATGTAATCGTCGTAGTGCTTCACGGAGTCGAAAGGCATGGAGAGCGGGAGGTCGGCGAGGTTGGCATGGATGCCTCCACCGCCACCGTTGGCGCTGAGGGGCATCTCGTATTCGTTGAGGTCGTAGTCCTCGACGCGCTCCTGGAGTTGGCGAAGGAAGAGGTCGTGGGAGATGAGGTCCTGCTCGGGAAAGCCGGTGGGATCGATGGCTTTGATGCTGGCGAGGTCAGCGAGTTCGCGCTGGTGGCGGGCCGCGGAGGCGGCGAGAGAGTAGTCGCCGAGCAGGTCGTTGTAGCGGTAGACACCCACGGCAGTCGCCAGGATCGGACTCATTTTGAGTCTGGCCTGCCAGGAGTCGTCGAAGAGGGCGTTTTGGGTGGCCAAGCGCGAGGTTACGGAGGCGGGCGCCTGGGCAACGGCGAACGGCGACATAGTGGCTAGGAACAAGGCGGAGACGGTGATCAGGTTGGGACGCATGCGGAAAAGGATAGCAAAGCGCCCGGAATTGCGGGCCGAAAAGTTCAGGTGGCTGAATCAGGGCCGACGGACTCGAAGTCCTTCGACTGCGCGAGCCGCAACTGCGCGAGTCGTTCCGTTCTGCTCATCGGCCTGATACACATCCCCTCCCTCTTCAAAAGGACACACAGGTCACAACACGGCAGCGTCGGCCATCGACCTTGACGCGTTCAAGGCCGATGGCCGACGCAACCAAGCTCCGTGCACCCCAATGTAGATCCCGTAAGTGTTGGCGGGGCCTGCGCTACCACGGCCCCGGCCAACATTCTCGATTGCGGGGACTCAGTCACATGAGCATCTCCTTCAAGAGTATCCTCGAAACCCGCTGGACGGTGTTGATGGAGGTGAGGTGCGCAAAATGCCCGAACCGACTAGGCCAGTCCAGATCAACACAGCCGCCGAACAGAAGACCACCGCCTACTACGAGAAGATGGCCGGCCTTTTCACGGAGCGCAATAAATACGCCGTGGGCTCGCCGGAGCGGCAAGCCGCCGCCGAGGCCATTCCGGCGCTGTGGGCAGCCGATGGCTAACATTCCGCTGTCAACCCTGCTGACTGTAACACCATCCCTTGTATGTTGCGTTGAGAGGCGTGAGGATGATTTCACGTTTCGGCGGTAAGGCCGTCCGTCCCTAAGGCCAATTGTGGTCGGCGGCGCCATCTTCAGCGGCAACATATCTGTGTATAACGGTACCTTCTCCGGAAATTCCTCCAATGGTCAGGGTGGCGCCATCATCAGCACTCCCGGCGGCACCCTGACGGCGTACAACAATATCTTCACTCGAAACCCGCGGGGGCGAACCCATCCCCAATATGGCGGCGCGGGCATCTCCAACGATGAGTACGGCACAGTTAATTCCAGCTATAACCTTTTCTATCAAAATCTCGACGCGGGTAGCACCGAAGACGACTGCAATAATTGCACCAGCAACACGAACTCGATCACGGGCAGCAATCCCAACCTGCTTCCGCTGGGCTACTACGGAGGCCCGACCGAAACCGTGACGCCCCAACCGGGCAGCCCGGCTATCTGCGCCGCTTCCGCGAGCCTGATTCCGAGCGCGGTGACCACCGACCAGCGGGGCTTTAGCCGCACCACAGACTACAACTCAACCGCCTGTGTGGATCTGGGCGCTGTCCAGACCGATTACACGGCTGTGGCGTTTTCAAGCTCCAGCTACGCGGGGGTAGAGACCCTGGCTACGAGTCCCGCGCCTGTGGTGACCGTGACTGAGAACGGTCAGGATATCGGCGGGGTCCCGATTACGCCCGGGTACAGCGGCACCGGCTCGCCAACGGGCCTTGGCACGGTGACTACTGTCGGCGGTACGGGAGCATCGTTCAATAGCTTTACGGCGCCCTTGGCGGCCCAGGGAACATTGTCAGTGAGCCTGCCGATTACCGCATCGGGTAACTCAGTGCAGCCGGCTGCACTTACGGCCACCGCATCACTCAATATTCAGATGGGTGCACAGACCATCACCTTCGTGCAGCTTTACCCGGTTACTTACCCGGTTTCGCCGATTACATTGAGCGCGACGGGCGGGGCACCTTCAGCATCGTCTCTGGACCTGGGTCGCTGAGCGGGACGAACAACAGCCTGCTCAGGGTCACTGGAAGCGGCACGATTTTGATTGCTGCGAACCAGGCGGGCAGTGCTAACTATTTGGCTACGCCCCAGGTGACGCAGAGCATCGTGGTCGATCAGCTAGCTGCCCTCACTTCGCCGGCGCCAAACACTACATTTACTGGTTCGAGCGCGACTTTCACATGGACGGCCGGCTTGGGGGTTACGCAGTACGCGCTGGGGATCGGCAGCACCGGAGTGGGGTCGTATAACCTGTTCAACTCCACCCCAATCACAGCCCCAGCGGTCAGCGTAACCGGTCTGCCAACCAACGCGGAAAAGCTCTACGCTCGCCTCTACTCCTAGATTAATGGCGCCTGGCAGTACAAGGACTACACTTACACAGCAACCGAGGCACGCCAGCGGTACTGACCTCTCCCACCCCTGGCAGCACGCTGACATCGAGCAGCGCGACGTTCACGCGCACCGCCGGCACGGGTGTAACGCAGTACGTGCTGGGGATCGGCAGTACCGGCGTCGGATCGTATAACCTGTACAACTCCACCCCGATCACCGCCACACAGGCCAGCGTAACCGGCCTGCCTACCAACGGGGAAACGCTTTACGCCCGCATCTACTCCTTGATCAACGGAGCATGGCAGTCCAACGATTACATCTACACGGCAGCTCCAACGCCGGTACCAGCTGTACTGACCTCTCCCACTCCCGGCAGTGCGCTGACATCGAGTAGCGTAACCTTCCAGTGGACAGCCGGCACAGGCGTCACGCAGTACGTGCTGGGAATCGGCAGTACGGGAGTGGGATCGTACAACTTGTTTAACTCCACCCCAATTACTGCCACCCAGGCCAGCGTAACCGGCCTGCCTACCAACGGGACAACACTCTACGCTCGCCTCTATTCCTGGATCAACGGAGCCTGGCAGTACCACGACTACACCTACACGGCGCAGTAGGCGACGCCTGTACATTCACGATTGGCATTGCTAGTATCGGTCCAAATCTCGCAATACGTTTTGGGGGTATCGGTCGCAAACGGTACCCCAAAACGCGCTAATCCTGGTGGTGTGCTTGCCACGCTCAAAGTACTTCTGGCAGATTGTCGCCTATCCGGAGTAACCGGACTCCAAAGTTAGGCTTGAGCGGCATGTTCAGCGTGGGCACCTGCTGGAAAGATCAGAAAAGTTCTAAAATCGTCCGCCAGGGCCGGCATTGATTCGCCCAACTGGCCCGGGCCCGCAATTGTAGTGAAGGTCCCGTCACCATTGCCCAGCAGAATGGTGATCCCGGTCGAACCAACGCCGGTGAGCACTAGATCGATTTTGCCGTCGCGGTTCAGGTCGGCCGGAATGATCGAACTGCCGGTCGAGGCGATCGAGGTGGCGGATGACGCCTGGGTAAATGTCCCATCGCCGTTGCCAAAGAAGATCACCACTTGTCCGTCTGACGAAGTTGAAGAACCTTGCTCTACGATGATCAGATCGGCATTGCCATCCCCATTTATGTCGGCCGTGGCAATCGAGGTAGGATTATAGCCAAGGGCCGGACTGGAACCTGAAGCGGTAAACGTGCCATCGCCATTACCCAGGAAGATCGTGATCGTGGTATTCGGCGCGTAGTAGTTGCCATCGATCGCGGCGACGTCGGGGATTCCATCGTTATTGAAATCTCCAATGATGAATGAACCGGTTTCACTGGAAGGGCCGAAAGGAGAACCCTTTACCGTGAAGGTTCCGTCTCCATTTCCGAGCAGGACGTCGTACGTGCCGAAGTAGTCCTTCACGAACAGATCTGGAATCCCGTCCCGGTTCAGGTCCGCTACGGCATAAGTAACGCCGGCAACGCTGGGGGCGCTGGTGTTCACGTTTGTCCAGGCCACGCCGCGTGTAGCGCTGCCGAGGTTTCCCGTGCCAAGAACAGCATTCCCATTGTTCGTATCGAGAAACGAGACAGCGCCGGTCGGTGGGACTATATTCCCGGTCTCCGTCACGGTAGCTGACAGTGTGTACGCTCCCCAGCTCCCGGTCTGATTAATCGTTGTTGCGGTCGCCAGCGGTGGAATGGTCCCGGTCGCTTCAAGTGCGGTCGACGCCGACGAACTCCCCGCATACGTATTCGTTCCCGCAAAAACAGCCTTATAGTTATGGCTTCCAATCCCCGGCCGGAACTTCACCGTCGCTGTTCCTGCGCTGGTCAACTGCGCCGTGCCCAGCACATGGATATCCGTGCAATACGTCACCGACGCGTCGCAGAACTTCACCTGTCCGGCGGTCAGCGCCGTGGCGCCTGCATTTACTTGTGCAGTCAGAGTCACTACGCTGCCTGAGGCAACAGTGGTCACCGCATTTCCCCCCGAAGTTACCGCGAGGGTCGTCGCCGTGGCGGTCTTCGTCTGCGCCGAAGCAGTCCCACATGTCCCCAGCACCGATGCGGCCAGCACACCGCATAAACCAACCAGGATGCCCATCTTTTGGAGTTGGCCGGAAATTCGGCTCGAGAGAACAGCAAGGAAGGAAGGACTTGCAAACCTGGAATCTGCACGCATGGAAGAATGACTCCTCTACGAACTTGTGCCAGGTTACAGGGATATTCATTTTGAATGAACAAGCTTCCCGTAAACAAATTCGGGACGATCGCGGTCCTCGCAATCATCTCGACATTCTTCAAGGCACTGATGGACGATAGGAGTCTACCACCGAGCGGAGGCTGCACATTGTGAGGCTCGTTACGATCGTCTGAACACCACAAAGAACAGGAGCGGCTTGTTGGAGCTGTTGGCATCCCGGCATGCGCGGAAGCCACCCCGGCCGCTTGGACGCAGGAAACGATCTTGATCGTATACCAGCCCTCGCCGCGAAGGTGTAGTTTCCGGCCACGCCGCATGCTGAAAAGCGCTTTCAGAGAACTCCAGATCGGTCACGCCTTCGCCGTCCGCTTCTCGACGCGCTCCGCAATCTCCCACATGAACCGTCCAGGGGTGCGGCATGAGCAAGCCTGCTGCGCCAACAGGTGCATCGACTCCGAAAAAGCGAAACGGCCGGCTTCCAAGGCCGGCCGTCGCGTGCAAATTGCAGTTGAGACTATTTCTTCTTGCGGTTCTGGCCCAGCGAGATGACCTCTAGTGCAACTGGGGCGAGACCGGCCTTTGTGATGTTCAGTTCCTGGGCCGCGGCATAGGAAAGATCGATGATGCGTCCTTCAGAGAGAACACCGCGATCGTTGATGCGCACCACAATGGACTTGTTTGTATTGAGGTTAGTCACCTTCACCTGCGAACCAAACGGCAAGGTGGGATGGCAGGCCGTCATGGCATACATGTTGAAGCGTTCGCCGCTGGCGGTTCGGTGCCCATTGAGTACCGAGCCATACCAGGAGGCAATGCCGCGAAGAAAACTAGTTTTCGCGGCTCCTTCCGCTGTTTTAGGCGCTAACTGAGCTGGGGTTTCGCGCAGGACCGGCGCGCTCGGAGGAGCGCTGAATGCGGGTCCGGGAAGCCGCGCATCCGCCTGCACTGCCGGAGTGGCGAGAGTTACCACCACTGCGGCCAGCACAACCGATGAAGCTGCCGCCATGAGACAAATCCCAAGGGGGTTCTTCAGGTTTGTGTTGCGTGTTTTCCGTCGAATCACCATCTGGCCATTTTACCAACTCGATACTGTTTTCCCAAGGGGTTGGCGAGAAATATACTGGCATTTCCGCCGATTCAGGGGTACAGGGTTTTCGAGCCTTTCTGGTAACTGATTCATTATCTGCGATATAGAAGATGAATCCGGAAAGAGGCGAAATGAGGAGTATGAGGTTGGTGGAAGCGGTTTGTGGGTTGGAATCCCCAAGAAATACCGGAGCAGCAGGGGGTGGCCGAGGGTAGATCCGCCTGAGCCTCGAATGGTATCCGAGTGCACACCTTCCGTCAAGAAATTCCGGGAATGGCACTCCACGCGCCAAATGAGTTCGGAGATTATGCCAGTTGATCAAGTGTGTTCGCGCGTTCACATTCTTGCCTCCAAACCGATTTAGCATTGGATGCAAGGCTTCACGATGAAGTCATCCCCGGCGGCGCTCGATGCGTTTGCGGCGGTTCGCGGTATAGTCTGGAATCCTTCATGCTGGTCAGCACGGCTCCGTTTTTTGTTTTTCTGGGCGCAGTTTGCCTGCTTTACTGGGTCTGTGCCGGGTCGCGCCGTCTGCAGTTGGCCGTGCTGCTGTTGGCGAACCTGTTCTTTCTGGCCCGCTTCAGCCTGGTTTACCTGGCGCTGCCGCTGGCGGCTTCGGTCGATTTTCTGGTTGGGCTGGGAATGGGGAAGTGGAACCGGGCCGGCATCCGGCGCACTTTGCTGGGGGCATCGCTAGCGGTCAACCTGGGGCTGATGGTGGGACTCAAGATGGTTCCGCTGCTGGCGGCAAACCGCTTGGCATGGTTGTTCACGCTGAGCCTTTCATTCTATTGCTTTCAGTCGCTTAGCTATACCATCGATCTCTATTTCGGGGAGATGCAGCCGACCCGCAGCTACCTGGCCTATCTGTCTGCTGCGTTGTTCTTCCCCTCCATGACGGCCGGACCGATTCCGCGCCAGGGGAAACTGCTGGAGCAGATCTCGCGTCCTTTTGCCTTTACGGCGGAGGATGGCGGGAGGGCGCTGCTGCTGATCGGAATCGGATTGGTGAAAAAGCTGTTGATTGCGGATTATCTGGCCAATAATCTCGTGGGCCGCGTATTCGATACGCCGGCGCTCTACTCGAGCGTGGAGACGCTGGTGGGTGTTTACGGCTATGCGATGCAACTGTTTTTCGATTTCTCTGGCTACACCGACATTGCTTTGGGCGCGGCGCTGCTGCTGGGGATTCAACTTCCGGAGAACTTTCGCCAGCCGTATCTCTCGGTAAACCTGGCGGATTTCTGGCGGCGGTGGCACATCACGTTTTCAAACTGGCTGCGTGATTACCTGTTCGACGTTCTTCCCAAGCGCAGGAAGCATCCGCTGCTTTCGTACAGCTACGCGTTTCTCGTCACTTTTACGCTGGGCGGATTGTGGCACGGGATTTCCTGGAATTTCCTGATTTGGGGCGTGTTGCATGGGCTGGGACTGGGAGTAGTGTTTGCGTGGAAGATGGTGCGCAAGCTGCCTTCACCCTTTTGGTGGGCCAAGGCACTGGGCGTGCTGGTGACGTTTCATTTTGTTTGTTTCACGTGGATATTCTTCCGCGCCAGCTCGCTT
>Ga0182013_10007036_pt1 | contig 12546 bp, 9 predicted proteins | sample 612S2MmetaG_FD_120487 | JGI IMG/M metagenome (GOLD analysis project Ga0182013, IMG submission 120487) | Permafrost microbial communities from Stordalen Mire, Sweden - 612S2M metaG | ecosystem: Environmental > Terrestrial > Soil > Wetlands > Permafrost | place: Sweden: Stordalen | collected... | reverse complement strand
GACCAACCATCTTTTTGACGAGGGGATAAAGGATGTCGCTGGGAAAAGCTATGATCCACGCCCGCAAGCAAAAGTCCATCGCCAGAGCCGCTGCCTACTCGGGCGACTACGCATCCGTTCAGCCTGCGCACATGCTCCAGATGCCGGTCCTCGTGCTCAATGCCTCCTACGAGCCCATCAACATCTGCGGCGCGCGTCGCGCGCTCGTGCTCGTCCTCAAGGGCATCGCACGCACTGAAGAGGAGCACGGCCAAATCCTCCATTCGCAGCGCAGCCGCACCCCCATGCCTCCGTTATCCGCCTACTTGAATACCGCCGCATCCCTCACCAGACGCGCGCCCTCTCCCGCAAAAACATCCTCCTGCGCGACCGCAACACCTGCCAGTACTGCGCCGTCGTCCTGCCTTCCGGCGAACTCACCCTCGACCACGTCATTCCACGTTCGCGTGGCGGCAACTCCACCTGGGAAAATCTCGTCGCCTGCTGCCACGCCTGCAACCGCCGCAAAGGCAACCGCATGCTCCATGAGCTCGACGACATGATCCTCATGCGCGATCCTCGCCCATTCTCGCTCCACACCAGCCGCCAGATCATGCGCATGTTAGGCCGCGGCGACGACCGCTGGCGCAAATACCTCTTCTATTGAGCCCCGAATTTAAAGCTCCCTGGCTGTCATCCTGCGCATATTTATATGCGCTGTCATCCTGAGCGAAAGGGGCCCCAAACGTACTTCAGTTTGGGGGTGGTGAGTCGAAGGACCTGCTTTTGCTTTTGCGGCTGCCGTTGCCTTTGCTTTTGCTTTTGCTTTTGCCTTTTCTCCCCCTTCAAATTGAAGCTGTCATCCTGAGCGAAAGGGGCCCCAAACGTACTTCAGTTTGGGGGTGGTGAGTCGAAGGATCTGCTTCTGCCCTTCGGAGACGCCGCAACTACAGCGTTTTCGATTCTGATGTTTACAGAAACCTGGATCAAACTCCCCGCACCAACCTGATAGCTTTAGCTGAATGTCTCCCCAACCCTCCGAACCGCCGGTCGCAGTCACCCCGCGCGCCCCCTTGGCCCGCATTCTCGGCCTCGGCTTCGGAGTAGCTGTCATCTTCGGCGGCACAGTCGGGGTAGGCATCCTCCGCCTTCCAGGCATGATCGCCGGTCAGTTGGGCAACTTCTGGCTAATCATGCTGCTGTGGGTCATTGGCGCGCTCTACGCTCTCCTCGGCGCAATTTCGCTCTCTGAGCTCGGCACCGCCATGCCCCAGGCCGGAGGCTTTTACATCTACTCCCGGCGCGCCTTCGGTCCTGCCGCAGGATTTGCCGTCGGCTGGGCCGACTGGCTCAACAACTGCGCCGTTGTGGCCTTCGGTGCTGTTGCGGTCGCGGAGTACCTTTGCGCACTTGCTCCTCCCCTCGCCGGCTTCGAGCGCCTCATCGCAGCCGCCCTCATCGCGTCATTTTGTCTTCTGCACCTCGCCGGGTTGCGGCTCGGTAGCCGCATTCAGCAGGTCACCAGTTCGGTCACCGCCGTTACCTTTCTTGTACTCGCCGCGGCCTGTCTCCTCCATCCAGCGGTCGCGTCAGGGTTGCAGCATGGTTTGCGCGGCAATACGCCGATGGAGATGCTCGTCCCCCTCGTCGCCGCTCTGCGGGCCATCGTCGTCACCTACGACGGCTGGTACGAAGCCATCTACTTCACCGAGGAAGATACCGACGCCGCCCGCCATCTGCCCCGCGCCATGATCGGCGGAGTCCTGCTTGTCCTCGGCCTCTATCTGCTCATGAACATCGCATTCCTCCATGTCTTGTCCATCCCTCAGCTCGCCGCTTCAAAGCTCGCCGCCGCAGATGCTGCGCGCATCGTCTTTCCTGCATGGGGAAGCCAGTTTGTCACGGTCCTCTCCATCTTGACCCTGCTGAGCCTCATCAACGCTGTCTTGCTTGGCGCGCCGCGCATCCTGCTGGCCATCGGCCGTGATGGCCTTTTTGCCCAGAGCGCCGCGCGCGTCGATCGCGGTGGAACGCCCGTCGTAGCTATGGTCCTCTCGGCAGCAATGTCCGTCCTCATGATCCTAAGCGGCAAGTTCGACGACATCATCGCCGTGGCAGCCATCCTCATCGCAGCCAAGTACTCGGCAAACTACATCGCCGTCTTTGTCCTGCGCGTCCGCGAGCCGGCAATGCCACGCCCATTCCGCGCCTGGGGATTTCCCGTAACCACCGGACTCGTCTTGATCGGGTCGCTCTTGTTCCTGGTCGCGGCGGTCCACGACGACCCGCTCAGTGCCCTGCGTGCGCTGGTCTTGCTGGCTGTCGCACTCCCGGCGTATGCCTGGATGCGTTGGCGACAGCGTCGCAACTTCGAAGTCTGACCCTCGCCGAGCTAGGGAACCTCTGCACTACTCGCTTTGTAACAGGGCACGACTTCAGAGCCTGCCCTGAGCGCAGTCGAAGGGGGCCGCAAGTAGTTGAAAATAAAGACGGGCTTTACAGACTGCGGAAAAACTCGTTCGGGCTGTAAGCCGGGGATTTATCCCCGGCTTACAGCCCGCAGAGTGAGCGGGGGCTTTAGCCCCTGAGGTATGTCTCTCGTCAGTTTCGGCCCATATTTCGGGTTTTTCCGCAACCTGTTTAGCCCCTGCGAATATCGCGCGCAGCGTGCCCAACTCGTGAAGAGCTCCCCCCTGTGAAATCATGAACCGAAGGGGCCTTCACTTGTTTACACGCGCCATCGCTCGCAAACCCGCCAGCAACTTCGATGCAGGGCTCACCACGGTCTCTCTCGGTCGGCCGCAGTTTGACCGCGTCCTCCAGCAGCACAATGCCTATTGCCAGGCACTCCTCGAGTGCGGACTTCAGTTGCTCTTGATCGACGCGGATGAGCGCTTTCCTGATTCGACCTTCGTTGAAGACACCGCAGTCCTCACGCCCCACGGCGCAATCTTCACGCGGCCGGGCGCGGACACCCGCGCTGGGGAAGTGGCAGCGATCCAATCAGCGGTCCTTGAGCATTTCCCTACGCCCTTGTCGATTGATGCGCCAGGCACCGTAGATGGCGGCGACATCTGCGAGGCCGAAACTCACTTCTTTATCGGCCTCTCCCACCGCACCAACGAGCAGGGCGCCCGTCAACTGGCCGCTCACCTGGCCGCCCTCGGCTATACATCATCGGTTATCGATGTGCGCTCCATGACCACCATCCTCCACCTCAAGAGCGGCATCTCCTACATCGGCGACAATACCCTCGTTGTTATGGCAGAGATGGCGGAAGACTCCCAGTTCCGCAAATTCAATCGGATCCGCGTCTCCAGCGAAGAGAGCTACTCTGCCAACTGCGTTCGCGTCAATGACCGCGTACTGGTCGCCGCCGGGTTCCCAAAACTCACCGCTGGACTCCGTGCCCGCGGCTTCAATCCCCTCGTCCTCGACATGTCGGAGTTTCAAAAGATGGATGGCGGCCTAAGCTGCCTTTCCCTGCGCTTCTAGTCAATCAAGGCTGCCCGATCGAGCGCATGCTCAGCGCTGTTCCTCCGCCATTGGCTGCCCAGCCCCATTCCTTCGCCGGTCGAAGACGCGATAGCCTGTCGGAGCCTTGTAGATGTCTGGCTCGGACGCGGTCAGAGAAACATCCGTAAGCCACAGCGTCTGATCGCCGTCCCGCGGATCGTGACGCTTCACCTGCAAGTTCACCCCCAGAGCCGGCGAGTACCAGTAATCCACCGTGCGAAGAATGGTTTGCGTGTTGCCAACTGTTTCTTTGTAGACCGTTGTCGTCTCGCGCGATCGCTCAACATCGAGGCCGGCAAATGTGTCCAAACCCAGGTTTTCGCGGGTTACAAAAGTTGTCTGGTCCGGTTGCGGGCCGGCAGGAACAACGGGACTGTCCACGGGTGCGTAATAGTCCAATAGATCGCAGGTCTTTGGACCCATATCGCAGTGATAGTGCGTATGCTCCACCGGGTCATAGTAGTCGGTGGCGTGCACCCACATTGTATGTTTCCCGTCGTTCGGTACCGGCACAAACGTTACGCGCTGCTGAAAGATGCGACCCTCGGCATCGCGCGTCACCATCCGCGCGTTCTCCGAGGTCACCGTCGATCCATCAGGCAGCGTCCGTACAGATATTGTCCTGGCGATGGCCGTGAAGGGAGCACCCGGCTTGGGCGTTATGTAAAGCGGTGCGATCAACTGCGGGGCGCGTCCGTCCGGCGCGTGCTCAGCACCGCCCTCCTGGGCCATCAGCGTTACCGGCCCCGCCAGCAACAGGCAGGCCGCCAAAGAAGCACGGGTGAAATGCCGCATAGGGAAGCTCCGTCTTCGAACCCCATTTTGCCAGAAATGGGGGCCTGCCGCCACACCATTTGCTTCCCCCGCCGGCACATTGAGCCTATTACTTCGGCGGCGTTGCAGGCTGCTTCTCCCCCGGCGGCAACTCCTGCCCCTCGTAGAGAATCTTCGACGTCGATCCAAATCGCTTGTAATCCGAGTACTTGATGATGTCGCGGATGTGCACATCCTGTGCCATGTAGCCGTTTCCGCCGCTGAAATGCAATATTCCCTCGCCCCGCGTATAAACCGGGAACCAATAGTGTCCGTCGATCTGCTGGCGCCAGGTCATGAAAGGCGGGTGAAGGTCTTCGTTGTTCTTCCGGGTGTCGTCAGGAACCATGCGGCCATTCGTCACCACAATCTGCAAGTCTTCCACGTCCACCCAGATGCGCCCAAGAAGGTACCGCTTCTTCTTCTCGATTACTTTTGGGCTAACGTCGAAGACGTAACAATCCACGTCGTCCACCTTCTGCCGCCCAACATACTTCACGTCATATTGGCCAATATCTTCCGCGGTTAGCACGAACGGATATCCCTTTTGAATGTCCTGCAAGTCCGAAGGCGACATCTGCACCCGCGTCAGCGTATTTCCAGGGGCGAAGACCACCTTTTCCACCCGGCTGCCGCTCGGGTCAAAAATCACGTCATCCACCTCGTAGTACTCTCCGTCCACCTTGTTGTCATCGTCGACGGTCTGCACCTTCGCCACGCGGCGGTACGTATAGTGATTCAATGCCTGCTGGAATTCGCTCTCTTTGGCTGCAAATTGGCGGATGATCTCCTCAGGCGCCGTCTTGGGCGGGGTGAGGTCCATCGCGCCGAACCCAGAGCCCAGGGCCATCGGTGTAAAAGTGTCCTTGTCTTGGGCGCACGCAATCATCCCGAAAGCTCCCAAAACCAAGATCCAAATTGTTTTCCGCACCCTGAGTCTTCCTCCAACGCATTTCCCCGGGAATGCCCGCTAAACCCCGGTGCCTCAAATCGATTAACCGCCTACCACATTAGACGCATATACACCGCGACGGGGTAGTTTCAGAATCATAGAGGATGGCGTGCCAAAGGCGCGTGCAGACGAAACTGCGTTTAACCGGAAAATGGCTGATTTGAGTATCTTTCCCTCGCCTATTCTGGCCTGTGTTCTTTTTCAGTTGGCAGTGGTTCACCGTGCTCGCGAAGCAGAATCGGCTCGCCCACGCACTGGTCAAGCCGACCAATCAATTCCGCGGAGGAGTGAAGGAGCACCACACCTTAAATGCCTGACTACTACCAGCTTCCGGCCATGGTCCTGACCGCGCTTCTCCTGCCGGCCTTTGGGCACCTCTATTTCCGCTTTCGCGATACCCGCTCCCTCCTCTGGTTCCTTGGTTTCCTCTTCGCTACTTTGCGCATGCTACTGCTCTACCGCCTCGGCACCTGGGACTTCGTCGACGGTGATCATCCCTGGCTGGTCACCGCTGGACAGGCATTTATCCAGATCGGCTCCGCCCTCTTCCTCGCTTCGCTCTCCCCGCTCCGCTTCCGGCTCGGACGGTTCCGCATCCTTTACGTCATCCCCTTCACCCTGCCCATGGTCGCCTACACCGTGATCTTCCATGGAATCCTCCACGGTAGAGCACCCAGCGGCCCGCTGTTCCTCATCTTTCCACTCTTGGGACTTTGCTCGCTCGTAGCCGGTTTCTGCTGGGCGATTGCGAAAGGCTCACTCCCAGTCTGGGCTGGAGTCCTTTGCTGCTCCGTAGCTGCGGTTCCCGCATTCTGGTTGCTTCATGCCACCGGCCCTGGGCTGCCACTCACATTCGTCGAGTGCTGCAACCACGCAATGACGGCCGTCCTCCTCATCTCCGTCTTCCGCCGCATGTCCACCGGCATGATTCTCTCCGTCATGGGATTCGTCCTCTGGGCATCTCCCATCCTCCTCGTCTTCCCCATGGTTTCCGGCAATGCAGCTCTTGACACCGGGCTTACCAGGGCGATCATTCTCGGCAAGGTGGTCGCGGCCATCGGAATGATCCTGCTCGCTCTTGAAGATCAGCTTGCCATCAATAGAGTCGCCAAAGAGCGCGAGCAGCGGGCACGCCAGGAAACCGAAGCATACTCCGGGATTGCCCTCTCGCGTCGCCGTGTTGAGGACTTCGATTCTCAGGCTGCGGAGATCTGCCAGACCGTCGTCGCACACAGCCGCTTCAGCAAAGCCGCACTCATATTCCAAACCGCGGGCAAGTATCACCTCGCTGGCACCGCCGGCATGAGTCCCGCGGTCGTTGCCGCGCTCGACGAACTGGCCCGCCGCATCCCCGTCAGCGACTTTCTCGCCGCCGGCACGGCTCCTCGCGCCGTCGACCACAGCAACGCCTGCAGGCTCTCGCTTGAGCCCTGGCTCAGCCCCGGAGACGATCTCAAGCGCCTCCATTTCACTTCCGTCCTCGCCATTCCCATGACCGGGCGCAGCGTCACTGAGGGTGCTCTGTTCCTCGGTGGTATGCGCAACCCTCCCGTCGCAAATCAGTCTGCTGCATTTGCCGGTGCAACGGGCGAGCCTCTCCGCGCCGACGATCTGCTCCCACTTGAAATGCTTACCGCCCGCCTCCAGGCCAAGCGCAGCCAGACAATGATGCTCGAAAAGCTCATCGACGCCGAAAAGTTTGCCGGCCTCGGTCAACTCGCCGGCAACGTTACCCAGCAGCTCAACAACCCACTCACCGTCATCCTCGGTTACGCCTCACTGCTCGATGAAACGGGCAACCTCGATTCCCAGGAGCGAAAAGGAGTCGAGTCGATCCTCACCGAGGCTCGCAGAATGCGGAACACTCTCGAAAGCCTCACCCGCATCTCCCGTCAGCAGAGCGATCAGATGGAATCTGTCTCCGTCGCCGAGTTGCTCTCTGACATGGAAGAGCTCCACCGCCCTGAATTCCTCCATCGTTCCATTGATTTCCGCATGAACGTCTCCCCCTCGCTGCCCAAAGTCCTGTGCCGCGCCCAGCCCCTCCGCCAGGCCGTTCTTCATTGCCTGCAATTCGCCATCGAGGCAGTCGAAAACCAGGAGCCTGCCTCAGGCCGCGCCGCCGACAATGGGTCCTTGCCCAGCAAGAGCATCCGCCTCGAGGCCACCAGCGAGGGCCATCTGGTCCAGATCCTCGTTGCTCACTCCGGGCCCGGCTTCCTGCGCCCCGACCGCGCCTTTGACCCCTACGTCCGCGCCCACTCCACAGGCGACACCACCGGTCTCGGCCTCAGCCTCTGTGCCACCATTCTCCGCGATCAAAACGGCCGCGCCGCCGCCGTCAACCTCGATCCCCACGGCGCCGCCGTCATTCTGGAACTCCAGGCCGCCGACAGTGCCTTCGCCCGCGCCAGCTAATCCTCCCCTCATCCCAGGCGCTCTGCCCGCTGCCTGACTGAACCCCCAATTCTCCCCCCCCCGCGCCCCGGTTCTATACTCGTTATCACCATCGTGGAAACCGTCCCCCAATCCTCGAATCCCTCCCCAGGCCAACACTCCTCGTCCTTCAATTTGCGCCTCCTCCTGGCCATCGTTCTCCTCGTCCCGGCCATCTGGTTCAGTTGGCAGACCATCCACGGCCTCGCCGCCCGCCGCCTCGTCCGCACCGACCTCGCCGAGCTCCAGCACGCACGCTACGGAATCCTCAGCGCCGACCAATGGCGCGGCATCATCGGTCCCATGCTCAACGCCCAGGTCGACAAGCTCGACCTCAAAGGCCAATCCAAATCCCTCCGCCCCATGGTCGAGCGCTCCCTCTACGCCCTGCTCGACAACATCAAAACCCAAATGACCTCGCCCCCGCCTGTCTCGCCCGCCGCCAAGCCCGCCGGCACGTCGCCCAGCCCCAAGCCACCCGCCACAGCCCCCGCCGCCAAGCCACCCGCCAGCCCCATCACCCTCAACCCCATGCTCGTCAACATGATCGTCGGCGCCCTCCGCCCCCACGTCCCCGAGTACACCACCGTCGTCATGGCCGAGCTATCCAAGCCCCAAACCCAAAAGAGCTTCCAGGTCTCCATCCGCGCCGTCCTCGCCAATGCCGTCAAAGACTCCTTCGGCGCCACCGATATGACCACGTACAACGCCATCCTCCACCACTATGGATGCCCCACTGGCCCAGCCTGCCAGGTCACTCTCGCCGATCAGGTCCATGCCGCCGACACCCAGCTCAACCGCGACTATCTCATCGTCCTCGCCTCGGCCGCCCTGGCCTTCATCCTCCTCATGGTTGGCAAGCCCACGCTCTCTCGCGCTGCCGTTGTGGTGCTCATGTTGTTCTGCCTGTCCATGCTGGTCGCCGGCGTCCTCAGCCCCATGCTCGAGGTCGAGGTCCGCCTCACCAAACTCGACGCAACCCTCCTCGGCACGCCCATCGAGTTCCAAAACCAGTCCCTCTACTACCGCAGCAAGACCGTCCTTGAGGTCTTTCAAACCCTCATCCAGATGGGCCGCCCTGAGATGTCGCTGGTTGCCGTCCTGCTCATCCTCTTCAGCATGGTCTTCCCTGCATTGAAAATGCTGGCGCTCGTCGCAGGTCTCTTCCGCCCCGCACTCCTCCGCACCAACCGCCTCGTCAAGCTCCTCGCCTTCGACCTCTCCAAGTGGTCCATGGCAGACGTCATGGCCCTCGCCATCTTCATGTCCTTCGTCGCCTTCAACGGCGTCATCGGCAGCTCCCTCGACGGCCTCCGCGACATGCCCAACATCACTCAGGTCCTCATCCCCACCAACGCCTCCCGCATCCTCCCCGGATATTACCTCTTCATCGGATTCTGCATCTCAAGCATCATCCTCTCCCAGAAGCTCCAACACGGCATAGCCTCTGCTCCCCCTCCCGGAGGGAGGGAACAAGAATAGCCCCGGATGAAATCCGGGGAATGCAACAGGAAAAGACTCCAGCCCTGTCGGGGCGGCCCCTTTTCCATCGCCGAGGGAGCAGTGCGTTTCAACCCAATGAAAGATCGTGAATTTATAAGGCCTTCAGGCCCGGACCTTTGCTCTTTTTCCGTGAATTAAACGAACCACAACTGTTGTACTGCACTCGCCATCGCCGCGCTCTCCCCGCGGCTTCCAGCCGCATAGTCGCCGATACTTACACAACCCCGCCCCTCAGCCCAACCTCCCAGTCGCCCGAATTCCCCCGGAACCCCGCTGAGGGCCTGATGACATTCGAAAAGCCGGCATTTCGGTATCAATCTCTCCGGCAAGGTCAGGCCATTCTTCAGCAGTTGCACAAGTCGTAACTGACGGATTGCCGGTGAGAACGAAGCCGCAGGCGCCGCGGTCGCCGCTCCGATTCGCGTTGATCTGACCTCAAACGGCTTTCCATCCGGGTCGGTTCGCGATTTATTCTTTTCTGGCGGATAGACGCTTAATTTTAGATTCGAGATCCGGAATGTAGCTTGACTGTGCACCGGGCTCCAGACGCTGAGCGATCTGGATGGCTGCTTGCCATGCTGTCAGGGCCGTCTGTTTGTCACCTGTTGCTGCTGCGGCGTCACCCAGCGCCGTCTGGGTAAGAAGGTTGTCGGGTGAGGTGACGACAGCTTCCTGTGCCACGGCGAGCGCTGGTCTTGGTTGCCCCCTCATGAGCAGCCCTTGACTCTCCTGCGCACTTGCGAGTGCGGAGACCTCAGGTGCGGCGATGGGTCCCTTGTAGACGAGTACGGAGTCGTCGATCATCAGTTCGGGATGCAGCGACTGGAACGATCTGTAGGGATTGAGTTGGCCGCTGGGCCATTCGCACCCACTGAGGTCTCCGGCGCTGATCAGGATGGTTCCGTTGATAATGGGAGGAACGAGTCCCACGCCGCCAGACCACTGCGTGTCGAAGGTGGGGAGTGCGTGACAGCGAATACCGTAGACGCCCGGATCGATCACGGGCCGTGCGAAGTACGCGAACCAGCACTCCTGATCCGGGTGACGATCCTGCCACTGCTTCACTTGGAAGAGCTGTTGAGCCCAATCGACGCTTGCGTCACTCAGCAGATTGTGTAGATTCCTGGGTCCTCCCGAGGCTTCGTTGGCATAAGCAAGCTCATTCGGAAATACGAGAAGGCTGGAGACGATGTGGGCCACAATAAGGGCAGAACAGAACATCGCCCAGCGGCGATTCATACCGGCGAGCGGCGCGGCTCCCGCAGCGGCGAAGATGATCACAAAGGCGTACATAGGCAGCAGGTGCCGCGCACCGATATTCATTCCGGACATCATCGCCACAGCAAGATAAAGGATGGGTGGAGCAAGAGAGTAAAACAACTCGCGGTGTCTCGTTACCTTGCCTGTAATGGTGGCGAACGTGGCCAGAACAGTGAGCAGAAGCAGCCCGAGCGTTGTCTTGATCAGAATCACCAATGGGAAGTAATACCAAAGGCCGTGCGGATAAACCTTACCCAGCAGGAATGTGGGATAGGCTAGCGACATCAGTTTCACGTCGACGAGTCCAACCAGATACGATTCGGGCAAAAGGTGGAGGCGCCCAATTTCAACAACTGTGGCGGATTCGAAATGCGGCAGAGGCTCCGCGTATGCTGCGACCGAAGTGCTGAACGCCATACCGGCAGGACGCGCGGTGTATCGAAATCCGTAAAAAGCCCAAAGCACCAGGACGCTAAGAACGATGATGGCAAAAAACCCGCCGGTGAGTCGAAGCGCTATTCGTTTGCGCTCGCCACCTGGAGCCTTCAGCACCTCCCATGCGATCAGACAGACGAACATGGGGCCGATCAGAATCCCCGAATGCTTGGTTGCGAGCAGCAGACCAGTTGCCAGGCCGACGAGGAGCAGGCGCATGAGCGTTGGTCGGGTAGCGAAGCGATAAAACGTCCAAATTGCTGCGACAAAGAAGCATGACACTCCGATATCGGTCGTTACAAGGGCAGAGTGTGCAAGAACGTTGGGATCGAAGACCACGAGAGCAAGAGCGATGAGGCCGGCTGTGTCGCCAAACCAATCCCGCGCCGCCAGAAACACGAACAGGCACAATCCGAGAGCAAGCAACTCCGCGCTCGCCCGCATCTCGAAGACGAGATGCTGCCGGTCTCCGTCATTACGAGCCAGCCAGTCGCGGCCATTCAGATACGCTTCAGCTTTGAAAAACTGACCGGGCATTGGTGGTGGTACCCACAAACGGGCCGAAAGAATGGGAACGGTTGCCAGAAGCTTGGCTAGAGGCGGGTGTTCAGGGTTTAGACCATAATCTCCCGCTTTCCACATCATGTAGCCCGCGAACATGTGATCGCCTTCATCGAAAGTAAGCGATTCACGATGCACCATGGTCAGCGCCAGGGTTGCTTGAATGACGAGGAGAGCTACCGCCGCGAGCCAGTAGTATTTTGGGCGATCATTGGTCATGGGCCGATTATAGAGAGCGCTCATTTGAGACTAATACCTCGAAACGCCCCAGCGTGAACCGATCGAGCCGTGACTGAAAGTCCCTCAACCGGCTATTACCTTCCGGGCAATCGATTCGCGGCAACTTCCCCCTGCGCCAATTTGACCTCCCTGCGTGCTCCTTTCAGCGCCTCACTGGCCCCAGCGGATCCTCACGTCAAAAGTCGGAATATAACAACCATTGTTATACCAATTCTCGATTGCTCCTGAAATGCATCAATTCGGAGGGGTGCAAGCCCGTCGATTTTGCAATCGAAAATGCCCGATCCCCCCTGATTCCGGCACCCTGGGTCTCATTCATGAGACCCAAGGGGCCGCCGGGTCGCCCAAACCCCAAACCCTGTCATCTGCAATCTGTCATCCGTCTTTTGCACATAATTTCGATCCCCCGGCGCATAATCTGGCCATGCATCGCAAACGGCTCCTCTACGCCGTTCAACTCGCCCTCAATGCCGCTTCGCCGCGGCCAAAAGCAACGGGGCGGCAACGCCGCATTTGAGGCTTCTTTTGATGTTTCTGAAAACACATGTTGAAAACAAAGAACGTACGGAGAGCCTTTTTCTAAGCTGAAGAAAACAGAGAGGTTACAAAGAGCCAATTTCAAAGAAAAGCGCCATTCTTAGTCAATTCTGGCTCCAAAGACCGCAAATTCACCCCAATTCCACTCTCCTTAGCCCCTGATCCCCCCGTTCCCTGCTCCTTGGACCCCAAACCCTGGACCCTGGACCCAACACCCTAGAATTAGAGAGGATGGCTTTCACCGAACAATACGATGTCGCAATCGTGGGCGCAGGTCATGCCGGCTGCGAGGCGGCAATGGCTGCCGCGCGCAT
>Ga0182013_10007033_pt1 | contig 12549 bp, 11 predicted proteins | sample 612S2MmetaG_FD_120487 | JGI IMG/M metagenome (GOLD analysis project Ga0182013, IMG submission 120487) | Permafrost microbial communities from Stordalen Mire, Sweden - 612S2M metaG | ecosystem: Environmental > Terrestrial > Soil > Wetlands > Permafrost | place: Sweden: Stordalen | collected... | reverse complement strand
CGCTTTCCGGTTCTCACCAAGATCATCGATGCGCGCGAAGCGCTTTCGGTTCAAGTGCATCCGGACGACGCGTACGCGCAACGCGTGGAACACCAGCCCGTCGGCAAGACGGAGTGCTGGTACATTCTCGCCGCGCAACCCGGTGCAGAACTCGTCCTCGGGTGGACGCACGATACCGATCGGGCGGAGTACGAGCGCCGCGTCGCGGACGGCACGCTCGGTGAGATTTTGCGCCGCGTGCCGGTGAAGCCGGGCCAAGCCTTCTATCTGCCGGCCGGCACGCTGCACGCGATCGGCGCGGGCATCCAACTTTTTGAAACGCAGCAGGCCAGCGACCTGACGTACCGGATCTTCGATTGGAACCGCCTCGGCGCCGACGGCAAACCGCGCGAGTTGCACGTCGCCAAAGCCGCCGACGTACTCGATTTCCGCGCCACGATGCCGGGTGCCGTCACGCAGCTCGCGTTTGCCGACGGCGGCCTCGAACGCACCGTCGCGATCGCCGACCGGCGCTTCGCGGTCGAACGCGTGCGAATTACGCAAGCGCGCGCGAGCATGATGACCGACGGCCGGCCGGTGGCGATTATGGCGATGGCCGCGCCGCTATCGATCGAGACCGGCGTCGCCGAAACCGAACTTCGCGCTTGGGAAACCGCCCTCGTGCCGGCGGCCGCTGCGCACATCACGTTTGCCGAAGCCGGCGAGGCCCTCGTGGTCCGGATCGACCCGGATCTGGAACGTCTACGTGCCGCCGCCGCGGCCGCCGGCGTGAACGCCGCTACGCTAGACGCGTTCTACGCGCAGTTCAGCGGCGTTTCTCGGCCCGCGTAAGGCCGATGCGCGAGGGCCACATGAGGGGCTCGGCCTGCGGCTCGTCGCGCACCACGGCCACCAAGAACGCCGCCGCGAGCACGACGAAACAGCCTTCGGCGGCGAGCATCACCTCGCGCTGCGGGCCGGTGTGGGCGTAGCGCCACGCCGCGGCGCCGAAGTAGCCCACGGTGGCCGACCAGCCGAGGCTGGTCCAGGGCGCCCGCCGTCCAAGCACCATGAGCGAACGCAGCGCTAGGATAACCACGGCCACGTCGATGGCGACGTAGATTGGGTTCACCGGTCGAGCTAGAGCCGCCGGGCGGGGAAGGCCGTCCGGCCCGGCAGCCGTCGCCGGATCGCGGAGACGATGAAGATCCCCGCGACGGCCAGGGCCGCGATCAGCGCCGCGATGACGAGCAGTTTGAGCACGAACGCGAATACGACGAGCGCCAGAAGTACAGCCGCGGCGGCCAAAAAGATGCGAACGAACAGTGTCATCGTGAGGCTCCCTTCGCCCGATCTACCCGGCCCACCGGTCCCGGGTTTCGGGCGGCGGATGTGACGGGGGTCAATGCCCGCCTTGCCCCTCTTGTCTTTCGCCGCTGAAGAGCGCAAAATACGCACATGGACTCAAGCGCTATCGGTTCCGTCGTTTCGGCCATCTCGGGCAGTAGCCCGACGGCTTCGATCGCGGTTTCGCTGCTCAACCAAGCCGACAACGCCACGAAGCAAGAAGTCGCAACGCTCTTCAGCTCGCTCGGCATCGGCGGAAACGTCAGCGCCTTCGCCTAGCTGATCATCGAGCCCGCACGAGCGGGCTCGAACGTATGTTCGTAGAAAGGGACCCGTCCGTGGACGAGGTCTTTTTTCATTTGCACCCTACGGTGGCCGCGTGGTGCGATGCGCATCTTACCGCGCCGACGCCGCCGCAGGCTCAAGCGATCCCGCTCGCCGCCACGGCTGCGGCGATGCTCGTCTGCTCGCCGACCGGCACCGGGAAGACGCTCGCGGCCTTCTTGCCCGTGATGTCGCGGCTGGCCGAACTGCGCGATGCCGACAAGCTCTTTCCGCGCCCGTACTGCGTCTATATTTCCCCGCTGCGCGCGCTGGGCTACGATGTCGAGGTGAACCTGCGCCGTCCGCTGCGCGAGATGGGGCTGCTCGAGCGGCCCAATAGCGAACGCGCGACCGTGCGGCGTGGCCGGCTGCGGGAGCAGTTCGTGCGGACCGGCGTCCGCACGGGCGATACGCCGGTGGAAGAGCGGCGGCTGATGATCGCGCGACCGCCGCACGTGCTGATCACCACGCCCGAGTCGCTCGCGCTGATGCTGTCGATGGACTCGTACCGCAAGACGCTGCGCGCGGTGGAGACGGTCATCGTCGATGAGGTTCACGCGCTCGCCGGCAACAAGCGCGGTGCGCAGCTCTCGCTCCTGTTGGAGGCGCTCGAAGAGCTCGCCGACGGCCCGGTGCGGCGCGTGGGACTCTCGGCAACCGTGTCGCCGCTCGATCGCATCGCGGGTTATCTTGCCGGTGGGGACCGGCCGTGCGAAATCGTCGACTGCCGCAACCTGCGCTCGATCGAACTCGACATCGTCGCGCCGTTCGCCGGCGCGATGGCGCCGCTCGCGACCGCGGCGCGGGCGATGGTGGCGTTAACCAAAGACGTGCGCAGTACGCTGGTCTTCACCAACGTGCGCAGTCAAGCCGAACGCATCGCGCACGAGATGGAGAACGCGGGCGAGCCGGCCGGCGAGATCGACGTACTCGAAGAACAGCGCGCGAAGCCCATGCGCGACCGGCGCATCGGCGTGCACCACAGTGCGCTCGAACGCAACGTGCGCCACCGCGTCGAGGCGGCATTGCGCGCCGGCACGCTGCGCACCGTCGTCTGCTCGACCTCGCTCGAGCTCGGCGTTGACATCGGCTACATCGATCGCGTGCTGTTGCTGGGCGGCGCGCGCGGGATGACCTCGACCCTGCAGCGCGTCGGCCGCGCGGGACACCGGCCGGGCGCGATCGCGCGCGGCGTCGTCGTGGCCCAAGATCGCGACGACATCATCGAGGCGGCCGCAACGCGGCGCTGCATCGCCGACGGCGTCATCGAGGACGTGCAGATCCCGTATCAGCCCCTCGACGTGCTCGCGCAATGGCTCGTCGGATTAGCCGTTCCCGACCGGCGTATCGCCATTGCCGACGCGCTCGCGCTCGCGCGGCGCGCGTATCCGTACCGCGCTCTGGCCGAGGCGGATTTGCGCGCCTGCGTCGATTACCTCGCCGGCCGCGGCGCCGGACCGGACGAAGCGCACACGCGCCGCATCGGCGCCGACGACGATGCGTTCTACGGACTCGGGCGCGAAGCATCGGCCGCCTATTTCGAAAACGTCGGCACGATTCCCGACGAACAAACCGTCTCCGTGCACAGCAACGGTCAGGGGATCGGCCGGCTCGATGAGGGCTTCGCATCGGCACTGCGCGAGGGCGACGTGTTCTTGCTTGATGGCCGCACGCTGCGCGTCGCCGAGGTCGGGCCGCGCGGCTTGCGCGTCGAACCGCACACCGGTAAGCCCAACGTGCCGCAATGGTCCTCGCATCTCAAGGGCGTGCCGCTGCGCTTAGCGCGCGAAATCGGCGTGCTGCGCCGCACCGTCGCCGAAGCACTGGAGGCCGGCGGGCCGCAAGCGGCGCTCGCGTACTTGCGCACGCGCTATGCGCTCACCGGCGTCGAGGCGGCGCACGTGGTGCGCTACATCGCCCAGCAGCGCGCGCTCTCCGGCGTGCCCGACGAACGCCACGCGATCGTCGAGATTTACCGCATGGACGGCCGCCAGACCGCCGTTTTCCATACCTGCGCGGGACGGCGCGTGAACGAAACGCTCGCGCGCGTCGTCGGCGCGCGCATCGCGCGCCGGCACCGCGTGAACGCACAGCTCACGACTGACGACAACGGCTTTCTCATCGCGTTGCCGGCGCGGCTGACGCTGCCGGATGCGGAGTGGGCGGGATCGCTCCACGAGCGCGGCTTCGACGACGACTTGCTGGCCGGGCTGCGCGCCTCGCACATGCTGCGCGCGCATTTTCGCTACGTCTCGAATACGGGTCTGCTCGTGCTGCGGCGCGCGGGCGGACGCACGCTGCGGCGCGGGGCGCTCGCATGGAATGCGGCTAAGATCTTCGACCGGCTGTTTTCGGCCGACCGTTGGTTCCCGCTGATCCGGGAAACGATCCGCGTCGTGACGCGCGACGTGCTCGACGCGCCGGCGGCGCGCGAGTATCTGGCCGGCTTGGCGGGCGAACCGCGCGTGTTCCATCCGGTTGCGGCGACGCCGTTTACGTTCGGCATCGTCACCTCGAGTTTCGGCGACACCGTGGCGATGGACGACCGGGCCTCGATGATCGAGGCCTTGCACGAACGCGTGCTGGCTATCCTCGGTGAACCGCCGGAAACCCCCGGTCCGGAATCCTCACCCGTGCCGTACGACAAGCATGGGCAGCCGATGTTGCTCCGATGATCCCGCCGGCGGCGGCAGCCGAATCATTTCCGGTTGCGCGCGGCGTCGTGGCGTTGCCGGGCGGCTTCGCGTTGCTCGAGACGTCGCGCGTGCTCTTGTGCGCCGACGCGCACTTCGGTTACGAAGACGTTGTGGGCGGAGCATTGCCGCTCTGGAGCACGTCCGAAATCGCCGCGACGATCGCGATCGCGGCCCAGCGCCACGGCGTCCGCGAGATCGTCTTTCTCGGAGATCTATTGCACGGGCCGGCGATGAGCGAGGGCGCGGCGCGCGCCGTGCAAGGGGCACTGCTGGTGCTGAGCGAGATCGCGCCGTTGACGTTTATCGCGGGCAACCACGAAGGCCGCGCGCGCGGCCGCTCGATCCTCGGCGAAACGCTCGAGACGTGCGAACGCGACGGCTGGCACCTGATGCACGGCGATAAGCCGCCGTCCGCCGGGACGCCGGCGATCATCGGTCATCTGCATCCGAGCGTGCATCTCGGTCCGAACAGCGCGATGCCGGCGTTTCTCGGCGCGCGCGATCTCGTCGTCGTGCCGGCACTCACGCCGTATTCGACCGGACTCGACGTGCTCTCCGAGAGCTGCATCGCGGCGCTGGCGCCCTACGGTGTTACCCGCTCGGATCTGCACGTCGTCGCCGCCTCGGAGGACCGCGTCTATCCGTTCGGCACACTCTCACGGCTGCGCGGTTTCTTGTGCTCGGATCGCGAGTGATCGGCGCGCAGCCAGCCGACGATCGTCCCGCTGCCGTAGGTGAGATGCGTGAAGTAGATGCCGCACGCAACGCGCCATGGGCTAACCCGCGCCACTCGCGCTTCATGGATGGCCGAACGCGCGACGAGTCCGATATACGTTGCTGCGACGAGCGCCACGGGTGCGCGCAGCCGCGGGCGCGCGAACGCCGCAAAGATTCCCGCATGCGCGAGCGTGAACAGCGCCGGCACGGCATAAATTGCGTCGCGCCTCGAGTTGCTCAACCGGCGGAGGAAAAAGCCGCGAAAGCGGCCATAGCTCCACACCTGGCGCAAGTGCGCGGCGAAGACCGTGCGCCGGTGGTGGTAGACGAGCGCCGTGGGATCGTAGACGACGCGCGCGCCGTCGCGTGCCGCGAACATGCAGAGCAAGATATCTTCGCCCGGCCAGTAGCGCACGCTGGCGTCCGCGTCGCGCAGAAACGCATCGCGCCGCACGAGCAGATTGCACGACGGCAGGCCGTCGACATCGCGCTGCGTTTCGGCGACGTAGCGATGGCGCGTCGTTGCCGTGACGAGTGCCGATGCGAAGATCGCCCCGCTGGTGCGCTGCAGCTGCAAATCGTCGGGCGGCGTTACGGCCGGGCCTCCTGCCACCACCACCATGGGATCGGCGAAGTGGCGCACGGCGTTGGCGAGCCACTCCGGGTCGGGATAGGCATCGTCGTCGATGAAGGCGAGGATCTCGGCGTTCGTCGCTTCCGCGGCGAGTTGGCGCTTGCGATTGGGAAGCACGTCGCCCGACACGACGACGTGCACGCCCGGCTCGTCTCGCGTCAACGGTTCGTCCGGCACGAGATAGATGTCGAAGTCGCGATACGTTTGACGTTCGAGATGCGTGAGACATTCGCGCAGGTACGCAGTCGCCGATCTGAACGGGATGATGACCGAGACGGACGGCACCCGGTAGTTGACCGCTACTGCGGCGGCAGGAGAGCGATGCCCGCCACGTCGAGTGGTGCGCCGACACCGACCAGGTTGTGCCACGGGAGCCCCAGGTTGTTCCCGTTTCGATCGAAGCCGTAGGTGTTGTTGCCGTTGGTGCTGAGGAAGATGTTCCCGGTTGCCGGATCGGCGCCGATGCCCGCGATCTGTTCACCTCCACCGACGGTAAACGAGCCGGAAAGCACCTGCGGGTTGCCGCTCGTGTCGTACGCATTTACGGCGGTCGGGTACACCGTTGCCACGTAAAAGAATCCGTTCGCCGGATTGTACGTGATGGCGACCACTTGGCCCGCAAACGACAGTGACGATCCCGCGTTGCCGCTCGCGTCGTACGTTTGCGTTCCCGACACGATCAGGTTGTGTTGCGGATCGTAGGTCATGGCGTAGGTTCCTGCGATCGTGGAGTTGAGCGCGTGCGTGTTGCCGCCCGCATCGAATGCCACGTTGTTGTTCCCGGCGTAGATCAAACCGTCAGCCGGATCGTAGGCAAGGGAAAACACCAACGAGATGCCGCTGGCACCCGCGGCCAGCGGCTGCGAGTTTCCGTTCCGGTCGTAGGCAACGATCGAGGACGACGCGGATTGGGTCGCGATGTACAGCAATCCGTTGGCGGAATCGTAGGCCATGCCCGTTGCCGACGGTGGGATGGAAGCGAAAGCCGTGCCGGGTTGCGTCACGACGGTGCCGGTCGCGTCGATAATGCGAACGCTCGTGCCGGTAGCGAGGTAGAACAACGACAAGGTCGGGGCCTGAACGGTGACCGTTCGCGAAACCGCCGAGCTGCCCGTTCCGGCGACGGGCGTCACCGTTACGGTGATGTGCGCGATGGTACTCGCTCCTTGCGAGGCGAGGCCGATGGCGTTCGGCGCCGCCGGCAGCGGCTGGGTGACGGCGATTTGCGTCGCGTCGCTGGTGGCGGCGCTAATCGACGGGGCACCTGCGCCGACGATCGTGTTGCCGTCGGCATCGACGCCGAAGGCGGAGAGCGTCCCGGTCGCATTGGCCGGTAGCGTGAAGACGAACCCTTGCCCGGCGGCGACCTGACCGCCCGAGGCCAGCAGCTGCACTGATGCCGGAATCCCGCCCAGGGCGAGCGGAACCGTGTTGGCCTGGCCTTCGGCGACGTTGAGGGGCATGCTCTGCGCGGCCGAGAGCTGATTGCCGGCGCCGCCGCTCAGATCGAACGTCGTCAGCGTCGCATCGTAATTGCCCGGCGCCAGCGCGAGCCCGACGTCGCACACGGTTGCGGTGAGCGTCGAGGTGCAGCCTGCTGAAGACGCCGTGAGGTTCGCCGTGATCGGGAAGCCGGTCACCGACGTCGGGCTCAGATGCGGTTTGACGTCGATCTTGATGCTCTGCGTCGCCGCGGAAATATACGCCGGCGCGCGCCGCAACGAACCGGCCGCGGCGCTCGCGTGCGGGATGCTGATCACGAGGCTGGTCGTCGTCTTCGCCTGCGGGCTGCTCGTCGCGCTAGTTGCAGCCGGCACTGTCCGGCTGGACCCGCCCCCGCACGCGGATAGAACGGCGACCGCGAGCACCGCCAAGCAACGCCTTGGAATCGTGCGAGTCGTCATCATCGGTGCCGTGGTCCGCTCGTGATGGGAATCGTCGTCGTCGTGACGCTGACGGTGTACGACGCGGCGGCTCCGGTGGCGTTGTCTGTCGCCGTAATCGTGGCCGTGCCGGCGCCGACGGACGTAACCGTGAGGGTACTTCCGGCGACGGAGGTGGAGACCACGCCCGTATTCGAGGATTGTGCGGTGAAACCGGCGCTCGGGCCGCCGACGTTCACGCTATCGGTTTGACCGATGCCGGTGAACTGTTGATCTGCCGGCGTTGCCGTTTCGGTAGAGAGCAATTCGCCTGCGCCGGGATAGCTCGTAAACGTAAACGCGAACACGACGTAGGGGACGGTCGTTTGGCCGAAACTGCTGGTGAAGGTGAAGTTGCCTCCACCGGTCAGCGTCGGCGTGGCATCGATCGACGGCGGATTTCCGGCATTGAACATGAAGCCCGCCAGCGCCGGCGCTGCGCTAGCACCGGTGACGGTTGCGGGCAGCGTCGCGGAGTAGAACTTGCCGACGCTTTCGACCACCATGCCGATGGCACGCGGCAGCGATTGTCCGAACGCATCGGCGCTGGCGGTGATCGCGTAGTATGCGGTTTGATTGCCGCTGCTGATGATCAGCGCATCGTTGCCGAAGCCGCTCGGCGTGATCGTAAACGAACCGCCGGCTTGCCCGACGGTGGCGTACGCGCTCGTCGTGAGTCCCGATGAGATGAAGAAGTACGCGTACGCGCCGGTGCCGCCCGTAGCATTGACCGTCGACGGATTCAACGCGCCGCCCGGGCCGCTAAGCGGAATCGTGTACGCTACACCGGCCGACGTGCAGCTCGTTCCGCCGCAGGTTCCGGGTGTCAGCGTGATGGCCGGCGCGAGGAACGTCACCGGGATCGTTTGCTGGGCGCTGAGGCTGTCGGTAATGGTGACGGTTGCGGAACCGGCGATGCCGTAGCCGACCGCCGTGATCGTGTAGGGACCGGTGCCGCTGATCGTCGCGAGCGTTGGATCGCTCGAGACGACGGTGTATGGTCCGGTGCCGCCGCTCACGGTGATCGTGCCGGTTTGCCCCGCCGCGGTGAAAATATACGAGCTCGACGACACGAACTGCGCGCCGACGGCTGAAGCCCCGAGTCCGGCAGCGCTGATGCTGACGTTTTTGCTGGCCGTGATGCCGCTGCCGGCGTTGGCCGTAATCGTGCTCGAGCCGTTGGTGCCGCCGCCGTCGTAGGCCACCACGACTTGGTCGTTCGGGCTGTTGAGTGTTCCGCTTTGACCCGTGTTCGTGCCGTCGGTGATCAGCGAGAGGTGCCCGCTCGCCGAACTGCTCGACGTTACGGCGATCGGCGGATCGTAGTTACCGGGGTTGACGATTTCCGCACCCGACTGATCGAGCGGAACGACGATCACGTTCGAATTCGCGGCCGTGCCGGGCGTGAAATGATTCTGCGAAAGATAGATCTGGACGTTGGCGATTTGGCCGCCCACCGCCAGCGCAATGCGGTTGGTTGCGTTTTGCGCGACGGTTGCGGTGATCGTCGATGAGCCGAGCGCGTGCCCGTTCGCGTCGAGCGTGCTCGCGGTGAGCACGTCGTTGCCGATCGGAATCGTGGCGGCAAGATTGCACGTCACGATACCGTTGGTACCGGCGCAATTCGGCGCGCTCGGGCTGACGGCGAACGTCATCGGCGCGCTGCTGGTCGCCACGCCGTTCACCGAGACGACCGTGAGCGAAATTTGCGCCGTGGCGGGCGAAATATAGGCGACGCGGCGGCGCTTAGCGGAGGTATCGACGGGCGCATATTGTTGCAGCGTGAGGGCGAACGTCGAGCTAGCCGAGCCCTGCGGCAACGTGCCGGCCGGGGGATTTCCGCCGGTCGAGGGCAGCGAGCCGCCGGCGGGCGCAGAACCGCCGCCACCACCGCCGCATGCGCTCAAGATCATGCTCGCGGCAACGAAAAAAAACACGGACTGCAACCGGGCCCTCACGGTACATGCTGTTAGACGGGCATCCGAGTGCTTCCCCGTCCTCCAAGGGCGGCGACTTAACGAATGTGATCTAAGGCAATGTACGCGGCCGCGACTTGGGAGCCGGACCCGATCCGGCCGTCCCGAACGGCGGCGTGGAGGTCCTCGATGCTGGTCGTTTCGACCTCGATCGCTTCCGTTGTATCGAGCGATTGGGCGAATTTGCGGACGGCGTTCTCGATCAGAAAAATGTGGAAGCTGGCGTTGGAACTCGTCGGGTCGGCGAAGAGCGTGCGGAGCAGCTGCGGCGCATCGCCGACGTAGCCGGTCTCCTCGGCGAGTTCGCGGATCGCGCACGCTTCCGGCGTTTCGCCGGCATCGATCATGCCGGCCGGCAGCTCCAACACGATCTGCGCGACGCCGTGTTTGTACTGCCGGACCAGAACGACGCGCCGCTCGGGCGTCAGTGCGGCAACGATGGCGAAACCGCGGCTCTCGCGCACGAAGTAGCCTTCGATGATCGTTCCGTTGGGCAACTCGACCGTGTCGCTGCGCACGCGTAGAAACGGTTCATCGACGCGATAGCTCGACGACCGGACCGTCCAGTGGCGTAACTGCTCGTCATTCATGCTATATGGGAAAACTCGCGGAAGATGCGGAACGATTCCGATCAAGGCGCACGACGTCAGCGCAACGGAGCGACGGAACCATCGAACCGATACGAATCGGCAGCTATTACGAGACCACCTCCGGCACCCTCTGGAAAGATGGGACGTACTATCCCCAGGGCACGCGCGTGCTCGTCACCGGCCTGCATCTCGATCAAGGTTATTGCGTGCGCTTTCCGGTGGAAGACGGCGCCGTCGAACCCGACGAGCCGCTCGAGACGTGGGAAGATTGGGAAGAGATCGACTTCCTCGCCGAAGAGGGCACGGTCGAACGCGGCGGCACGCTGCCCGCCAGCGTGCTCAGCGAAGCGCAAGAAGTACTCGACGACGCCGAAGACGGCAGCCACCTTCATCTGCACGAATCGGAAGACGACTAGTTGCGTAAAACCGGCGCCCGATGCCGCCGGCCAAGTGGTGCCGGGGCGAACGAAGCGCCCCAAAGTCCCGCGATCGATGGTCGCGCGATGTAAACCGGTCGTGTTTTGGACCACGCATCGAAGCGATCGAGATAATCGTATGGCCACGACGTGACGATGAGGCGCGAACCGAGGGTATGTTCGACAAACGCGCCATAGCCGAGCGCGGCCGCATCGTTCCATTCAGCAATGATGATTGCATTATCGGGCGTTTCGAGTCGGGCCGCATCGATGGTCGTCTGACCGTCGATCGATTTGTGCGCTATCAGCGCTGTGCGGGTCTGCGTCAAACCGGCACCGGCAATGACGGCGAGAACGACCGTTACCAGAACGCGCAGGAGGTGCGCGGGCATCTGAGGCAGCGCCGGCCGTGCGCTCGCAGCGGCCAGAGCCGCAGTCACCGCGAGCGAGACGAAGACGTAGCGGTCGATGTGGTCGTCGGAGCGATAGACGTGCGCGAACGCGATGCCGAAGAGCGTACCGGCCGCAAGAACGGAAAGCGAGCGCAGATCGCGCCGGCCGAGGACGGCGATCCCGGCCGCCGCGAGTACGAAGAGCCAGATCGGATATTGCGCCGCGGAGAAATTGAACCACCACGTCGCCGCATTCGCGAGCACGTGCAGATTGAACGTATTCGCCACGGCGCTGCCGGCGTGTTCGTGGCGGCCGAGGACTTCGTTGAGGAAGCCCGCCGTAGTGCGCGGTGCATTGGTATCCCAGTCGAAGTTGCCCGCTCCGAAAAGCGGCGCGGCGGCATTCGGATCGAGTCCGTGGGCCGCGACGTACGCGGAGCGTAACGGAAAATACGCGTAGAGCAGCAGCGGCGTAACGAAAGCCCCGAGGCCCGACGCCAAGAGCTTCACGGTGATGCGGCGGTATTGCCATGCCAAAGCGACGACGATCGCGGGCAATATCCACATCGATGCGGGATGCGCTGCAATGCCCAACGCGCAACATGCGCACGCGGCGACGAACGCCCAGGGGGCACCCGAACGGACGAAGAGGATGGCGGCCAGGAGCGCATAGACACCGCATACCCCCGAGAGAATTTGCGCGTTTGCGTTTAACGCGCCCCCGAATACGAGCGGGCCAAACGCGAACGCGCAGCCGGCGAAGAGTGCCGGTAGCACCCCGCTGCCGAGAGCTCCGGCGATCAGCACGACGGCCGCGGCGCTCAACGCCGTGCAAAGTGCCGCAAACGCATTCAAGCGCCACGCAATGCTGCCGATAGGCAACGCATGCGAGAACAGCCAGCCGGCGAGCGTGTACGCCGGAAAGCCGGTCGGATGCGCGATGCCGAGGATGTAGGGAACCGTCTGAGCTTCCGCTTCATCGCCGAACGAAACGTTCGCCGGCAACAGCGAAACGTACACGGTAAGGGCCGCTACAAACGCAATCGCCGCCGCAATTGAGTTGCGACGGCGATCGGTCATTGGATCCTGGGACGTGTTCGGACGATTCAACTAGCCGCCGTTGTATTGATTTGATACATCGATCTGACCGGTTGCCGTCGGATTTGCGGCTTCGCCGAGCGACTGAGTGAAGTTCTGACCTGAGAAAGAATTGGTCGGGTTGTAAGAATTGTAGAGGTTCCAGATGCCTTGATTCGGACCGTTGGTCGTGGTGTTTGAGAGGCCTTGGGAGTACGTGTAGTAGGTCGAGCTCGTGCCTTGGACGTCGTTGTAGATCGCGTATGCCGGATTCGGTGACGTGCCCGTAAGCATGATGGAGTCGCACGAAGCGTCAAACGTGATCGTGTAGAGCCCCGGAAACGCCGACTGCGGCGAGCTGAGCGACGACAAGCCCACATTATCGGAAGCGCCGGTCACGGTGGCGAACCCGGTGCCGCCGTATCCGCCGACCGGAACGAAGGCGCCGTTGAAATCGACCGTGTACACGCCGACCTGGG
>Ga0182013_10007032_pt1 | contig 12550 bp, 14 predicted proteins | sample 612S2MmetaG_FD_120487 | JGI IMG/M metagenome (GOLD analysis project Ga0182013, IMG submission 120487) | Permafrost microbial communities from Stordalen Mire, Sweden - 612S2M metaG | ecosystem: Environmental > Terrestrial > Soil > Wetlands > Permafrost | place: Sweden: Stordalen | collected... | reverse complement strand
TCCAGAAACCATCGCTCTCCTGCGCGACCAGGCAATCCGACACAACATTTCGATCCGGACGGAACTGGGAGCCGACATCCTTCGGATAGTTGGAGATCGCGTGCAATTGCAGCAGGTAGTGATGAACCTGATCGTAAACAGCATCGAGGCGATGAAGGATGTTGATGGCACGCGAGAGTTGGTCATCAAGTCAGAGCGAGCTGAAGGCGAACATATTCTTGTTTCATTCAGCGATACCGGCATAGGGCTTTCACCACAACTGGCGGAGCAGATATTCGAGCCCTTCTTTACAACGAAGCCGCACGGCACCGGCATGGGGCTTCGCATCAGCCGGTCAATTATTGAATCGCATGGTGGGCGCTTGTGGGCGGTCGGTTCCCATGGGCGCGGCGCAACTTTTCACTTGAACCTGCCCGCCGCGATTCCATCGGCCTAGCTGAATCCAGCCTGTGTTTGCTGTTGGGAATCACGATTTGTTGGTTATTACGAACTCGGATTCGATTTGTCCTTCGGCGATGAGATTGCCGATCCGTAGCATGGCCGCTTATCGCCAGATCGACGGCCAGCGGTAATAGCTCAAGTCGCGTGAGTTTGTTTGACCGATACCAAAGTATTCGCCAATACCATCGTCCAATAGATTCTCATCTTCGTGTCTGGCTTAATTGTGACGATGGAGCGTGGCCTGATACGGCGAATTCGGCGAGAAACCGGAACGCGAGTGTTATCCAACAGAGGGGAGTCGAAGGATGAATGAACCTTTACGTCGTGACCATAAGGATCTTCTTGAGAGTCTCGTTGGCGGTAAGCTGCCACGAAATCTCAGTTGGAACGCTGTCATCGATTTGATTGGGAATATCGGCGAGGTACAAGCACGTGGAAACGGCGAGTTTATCTTTGAGGTCGGCTCACAAAGATGTTTCTTCAAGCGCCCCAGCGGCCATGATCTTGCGGTGGAGGAGATATCTCGCCTGCGTAAGTGTCTGAAAGGGGCGGGAGCCCATGAGATGCCCGCCAAGGAATCCAGAATCGGGCGAATGGTCGTGGTCATCGACCATCATGTTGCTCACATATATCACGATCTTGTCGACGGCCGGCCTGAAGGTGAAGAGAGTGTAAAACCGTATGACCCCTTTGGTTTCCATCATCATTTGATTCACCGCAAGGAAGCTCACTACAAAGGTGAACGCGTTCCCGAGGAACACTCGTACTACGAGGAGATAGCCAAGGACGTTGTACCCGCCGAAGAGATCATCCTCATCGGACATGGCACGGGGAAGAGCAGCTCGGTCGAGTTCCTAACGCAGTATCTTAAAGCCCATCATCCCGAGGAGTTTCAGCGAGTTGTTGCGACCGAGACGGTGGATCTCCCCGCTCTGACGGAGCCACAGATCGAGGAGATCGCGAAGAGGCATATTGGGATCGCCGTTAATTCCGCGTGAACACAATGCGTGTCCCCCTCGAAACTAACCGGTCCAGCTTTTGGGCTCGCGCATCAATCTGATTCAACGGCTTGATACCAGGGGATCGACCATTACCGTTCTTCAATTGATTGGCCTGGCGAGTTCTAGCGTAATCCAATTAATGCAGCTGAACCTGAACGATTTGCTGCATATAGCGTGACTATAGGAACGATGAACCAGCCGTATTGGAGGATGTTATGGCCACTCACCAACATCAAGCGCCTGCCGGTCGAACAGTTACGCAAGTCGTCGGGCCCTTCACTAATCGCTCGAAAAGAGTATCAACCAAGAGATCTCGAAATGAACAATGGGAGCGGATAATCGAGAAGGACTGGCAGGGGAACCTGGAGATTTTGCGACAGTGTATCAGCGAGCTTCTCGTCGGGAATCAGCACCCACGGATGGAACTGATAAGGCCAGACAAGCGAAGACAGGAGTAGTGCCCACGTACCAGTAACATGCGAGACTGACAGAGCGATTCTGACACTTCAGAAGTCGAGAAGGTGTAGGGGTGTTGCGACTGCCGATACCGAGACCAAGCGAGTCTGTCAAGACCGAAGTGGTCTGCAACTAACTCATTTTTCGTCGATTCACGTTTGGGGCATAATCCCATCGGAGTGGAGCCAATCTTCGCAGGCTGCGCTACTCTTCATTGAGTGGCGAGGATCTAACAAAGAGAAGGCAAAACTACCTCCGCTCCATGAACTCTTCGCCACGCATGGGATAGAAAATGAAAATCTAGCTCCGTGGTCATCGTTGCGTGTGGCCCACAACCGGCCGCTATGATTCTCGATGATCGAGCGGCTGACGGACAATCCCATTCCCATCCCGTCACTCTTGGTCGTGTAGAAGGCGTCGAAGAGCCTTTCCATTTCCTGCTGAGTGATGCCCACACCGGTATCTTCTACGGTCAGTCGTACGCAATTGCCTTGCCGCCATGTCATGTCCGGCGTCAGCCCAAAGGGGTGCGAGGTGCACAGTTTCAAGCAACCCAGCACCGAGGAGATCCAACATGATTTTCTCTGGCGCTGTACTTGCCGTCTTCCCGAACGTGGCAGGATCGGCATCTTCAATCGCTCTTATTATGAGGAAGTGCTGATCGTTCGAGTACATCCCGAGATCCTTCGCAGCGAGGGCTTATCCAAAGAGCTCCGCGACGCGAAAAACATCTGGAAAGAACGGTATCGATCGATCAACGATTTGGAGGGCCATCTTTATCGCAATTCAGCACGGACCATCAAGATATTCCTCCGCCTATCTTGTGATGAGCAGCGAAAGCGGCTTCTTGAACGCATTGATGAACCTGAGAAGAACTGGAAAATCAGCGTGGCCGACATTCACGAGAGGAAGTATTGGGGAGACTATATAAAGGCCTACGAAGAGTGCCTGGAGGCAACGAGCAGCCGCCACGCGCCCTGGTATGCGGTCCCGGCAGATGACAAGGAGAATGCCCGCCTGATTGTTTCAGCGATCATTCTGGATGGGCTCAAGGAACTGAAGATGGCATATCCCAAGGCGACGGCCAAGCACCGCGCCGAGCTGCAATCCATCCGTAAGCAGTTGGCGAAGTAGAGAGGAATGGTCAGTGTTGGCGCGAAGCTGCCGATGCAAGCCAGCTCTTCATCGTGTTCGCGTCGACGAGACCTGCCTGCTGAAAATGAAGGCTACCGCGAGTGAATACGGCGAAGTTCGGGATTCCTCGGACGCTGTACCGTGAGGCAAGTTCTGGGAATTTCTCCGTGTCGACTTTTAGCACGACGGCGCGGCCTGCAAGGTCTCGCGCGACCTGTGCGACATGCGGCGCGGCATTCCGGCAGGGGCCGCACCAGGCCGCCCAGAAGTCGACGAGCACAGGAACTTTGCTGTCGCGAACAATTTCATCGAATTCTTCGGTATTCACCTCTACGGGCTCTGCAATTGCAGGCAGCATTGCCTTGCATGCGCCGCATCTTCCAATGTCAGCCAGGTGTTTCGCCGGAATCCGGTTTGACTTTCCGCAAGATGAGCAACTTCGGATGATGGCCAAGGCACAGTCCCTCGATAGATGCCGCACGAACAGTATTCCGCGAATGCGGGAATCCAACAACATCTAAACACGCCTCAAGGCGATAACCCAGGAAAAATGCGGCTCAGCGCATCTCGTACGGGTGGAAGATATAGTCCTTCGCCTTCACGGCCGTATGGCAAGCGTTGCCGCAGTCTGAAAGACTTTTGGGGTCCGCCGAGAAATTGCCCGACACGGTATCGTAGTTGAACACGGCGTACCCCCACCCACCGGTTTTCGGAAATCTCGTGCTGTCCTTCTCCATGACGAAAGCCTGGGTGAAATAGTCCGGCACATCCACAGCGAATTGGGCTTCCGTGCTCTTCTTCTGCTTCCACTGGAGCTTCACGATCATGGAGCCATCGGGGAAACCCTGGCCATTGCCGGGAACCCCGGTTTTATACGCCGCGATCATTTTCGGATTGGCGACGATCACCTTGAGTATTTCGTCCTGCCGGGCAGAAGAAACGGCGGGCCAGTCCTCGTAGCCCCTGAAGTCGGAGAACGCGATTCCGCTCGGCGATTTCAGAGAGTACTTGTCTTGTACGGTCGGCGACCCTGTGTCCTGCGCGTAAACAGCCACCGCGACGAGGACGGCGAGCAACGTCACGACAATCACAAAGATCGTAAGACCGGTGAGGCGTTTCACTTCGCCGCGCATTTCAAACTTCTGTTCTTCCGGTTCTTTGTCCACAGACTTCGCCACGGATTCAGACATTGCCAGTTCTCCTTCACAAGAAATCTTCAGAGCCCCAGCAGGGTGCATCTCAAGCTGTTGCGATTAGGCCAGAGGTGGGGAGGTGGCGCAATTGGACCAAGGTATCGGGGATACCTTCGTATGGGCGACACCTTCGTCCAATTGCGCCGCCGAGTTAGTTCTGGCTTAATCGCGACACCTGGTTTAAACGAGAAGATAAAAATGAAGCTCTCGAAAATGTACCGAACTTCTGTGATTGCAGCCATGATGCTAATCCTGTCGTCCGAACTCGACATGAGAGGACTCGCTCAGGCGAACTCCCTGCAGGGGGCCAAGAATATTGTCCTGGTTCACGGCGCCTGGGCGGATGGATCGTGCTGGTCCAAAGTGATTGCGCTCCTCGAGACGAAGGGGTTTCATGTGGTCGCTGTGCAGAATCCTTTGACCTCCCTGGCTGACGATGTAGCGGCGACGAAGCGCATCATCGCGTTGCAGGACGGGCCGGTAATATTGGTCGGCCATTCCTACGCAGGCGTGGTGATCACCGAAGCGGGCAATGACCCAAAGGTTGTCGGATTGGTCTATGTGGCGGCGTTCGCGCCTGGGGAAGGTGAATCGATCAATTCCGTCAGCAAGCCGTATCCCCCCGCTCCGCTGGGCAATGAACTCCGGCCAGACGCTCAAGGTTTTCTGACGGCAACTCAAAAAGGGATTGCCGAAGATATGGCGCAGAATCTCACTCCTGGGGAGCAGCGGATACTCGCGGCGACGCAGGGTCAAACGGCGGCAGCTGTTTTCGGATCCACAGTCACTCGAGCGGCGTGGAAGAGCAAGCCTTCATGGGCCGTGATCGCGGGCAACGATCGGGCGATTCCACCCCAACTCGAGAAAGACGAAGCAGCGACCATAGGGGCAACTTCAATCGCCCTACCGGCTAATCATCTGGTCATGCTGTCTCGCCCGCGAGAAGTAGCCGAGTTGATCGAGGAAGCTGCGGCGAAAGCCAAACAAGACAGGTGATTGAAGGTAATTCCGAGAGAGCAAAAAGGCAAAACCGCAAAGGGAATAACGAATATGAAACGAATTGCTTTCCTGCTTGTTGCGCTCATTGCGGTGGTCGGCGTTGTCGCCCCTAGCTCTCCTGCGTCTGCACGTGATGACGGAGCGGCCGCGCCGATCTACGGGATAAAGATGTTTCCAGGGTACCGCGACTGGCGACTGATCTCCGTGGCTCACGAAGAAGGTAGCCTCGACGACATTCGAGCCATCCTCGGCAACGACGTCGCGATCAAGGCGTATCGGGAAAACAAACTTCCGTTTCCTGACGGCACGGTCATAGCGCGCATCGCCTGGAAAGACGTGCCGTCGGAGAAAAACAACAAAGTGTTTGGGCAGGCGCAATCTTTCGTGGCCGGAACCGCTCCGGAATGGTACCTGCAGTTTATGGTCAAGGACTCAAAAAGGTTCGCAGCAACGGCCGGCTGGGGGTTCGCTCAATTTGATAAAGACGGCAAACCTGCAGACGAGGCGAAGGTCAAAACCTGCTTCCCATGTCACCAGCCGTACCAAGCTGGGGACTTTGTCTTCACTCATTACGCGCGGTAGCAGCTGGAGAAAAGGATGGCATCAATAGCCGCTCCTAGTACTGAAGGGGTCAAATCGCATGAGTCTCTTTGGCCGATACCAAAGTATTCGCCCATACCATCGTCCAATGGACTCTCCTCTTCAAGTCTGGACTAATCGCAATCATGGATTCGCGCTTCTCTCAGTTCATTGCGCTAACCAGAATTTGAAAAGGAGATTTGTCAAATGAGCTCAACTACAGCAACCCCCGCCCCCACGACCGGGACCGCCGCTCTCAGTACCTGGAAGATTGACCCCTCCCACTCGGCGGCGGAGTTCAAGGTAAGACACATGATGATCTCGTTTGTGAAAGGCAAGTTTTCTGGACTCTCCAGAGTGCTGGAGCTGGACGAGAACGATCACACTCATTCCACCGTTGAGGTGTCTATTCCCGCCGCGAGCGTAAGCACCGTCGATGACAAGCTCGATGCCCACCTGAAGGAAGCGGACTTCTTTGACGTCCAGAAGTTCCCCGCGCTCACCTTCAAGTCTACGAGCATTCGGTCTCTTGGCGATCACGACCACGAAGTTACAGGCGATCTGACGATACGCGGCGTGACCAAATCCGTGATCCTGAGTGTGAGCGATTTGAGTCAGCCTTCCAAAGACCCATGGGAGAATCAGCGCATCGGCCTTTCCGCCTCCGCAAAAATCAATCGCAAGGATTTCGGATTTGTGTGGAATGCGCCCCTTGAACTCTGCGGAGTCCTGGTTGGAGACGAAGTTGCGATTACGCTCGATGTGCAGTTCATCAAGAGTTAGCAGCTGAGCCGACGGCGTCCGGGGACGGGCGGCATTATTTCAGACTTCGATTGGAGGGTTTCATGAACGCATACGCCAGCTGTACCTTCCTGGTCGCCGTCTTGACGCTGGCAACAGCCATTCCTAGCGTTGGAATGTCGGCCGCTGCGGATCCCGAAGTGAAACGCGGGGTAGACCGGCTGTATGTGATCAACTGCGGCGATGGTATTGCGACCGACGAATCGCGTTGGACGCCTGGAGCGAACGTCGGAGTTGCCGTAGGGTTTCCAGGACACTGCTATCTGATCCACCACACCCAGGGGTGGTTCTTGTGGGACACGGGCATCGATGATGCTGTAGCGAAATTGCCGGGTCATGAAGAGGTATTTCACGAGTGGGGTCCTGGCACCGGGCCAATCTGGAGTAAGCCGATAACGCTCGCGGCTCAGCTGGAAGAGATACATGTTAAGCCGTCGGACATAAAACTGATGGCCGTGTCCCATAGCCACCCTGACCACGCGGGGAACATCGAAATGTTTCCTGGCACGTTGATGCTTGTGCAAAGAGTCGAGTACGAATGGGCCGGGGGCCGACAAGACACCGTCGCCTTCAATAAGAAGCATCCGGTAAGGCTCATCGACGGCGACTACGACATCTTTGGCGATGGAAGCCTCGTGCTGCTCTCAACTCCAGGGCACACGCCCGGCCACCAATCTTTGCTCGTGAGGCTTCCTAAAACAGGGCCGGTGATTCTTAGCGGCGACGTTGTGCATTTCCAGACAAGCTTCGACCATCGTTATGTGCCCGACAATAATTGGAGCAAGCAGGCCTCGCTCGAGTCCATGGACAAGATAGCGGCAATCATGACGAAGGAACATGCGCAGCTCTGGATTAACCACGATCAGGCACAAAGCGACGCGCAAAGGAAGTTGCCGGCGTATTACGAGTGATGGCTAACTCGCGGCTTGCCGGAAAGGATTGATCGGCTCGGGTATTAGGTGGTCGAAACAGACGAATCTGCTCATGGCAGCCAATGGGTTGCCGAAACTTTCTTGTCTTTCGGAGGAAAATTATGTCAAGCAACATAGCAAAAATCGGCGTCGAAACGACGCTCACGTCGAATCCACTTGATGTCATCCCAGACGAAATACCATTCGATGTGCCTTATGGGCTGCCTATATCACTGGGACAAGCCCACGCGGTTATTCAGGCCGCTGTGGCAGAGGCCAGGAAGCGGAATTGGAATATGAACGTAGCAGTGGCCGATTCCGGTGGCAACTTAGTTGCCTTCCAACGAATGGACGGCGCGATGCTGGCCTCCATTCAGATTGCGGAAGACAAGGCGCGAGCAGCCGTCACGTTCCGGCGCCCGACGAAGGTCTTCGAGGATGGTGTACAGCTCATGCATCTCAATTATTTGCTCGCGTTCGACGGGATCATTGCGTCCCGAGGTGGTATTCCACTCATCGACCGAGGAAAGATTATCGGCGCAATTGGTTGTTCGGGAGGCGCGGATTCCCAGGACGAAGTCGTAAGCGAGGCAGGGGCGGCAGTCATCAACAAACTCCCGGCTGGGATAAAGTAGTACAGATGATCATGGGAAGGGAATTGGCCATTGGCACGAAGGCATCTGTGGGAGCGCGTGAATGCCGCAATCGATAAACACACCCGATCGCCAGGCTGAGGCTTTCCCGGTTCTGACGCCTGCGCAGATGGACCGCGTCCGGCCCTACGGCACCGCGAGGACAGTTCAGGCCGGAGATATCCTGTTCGAAGCTGGGGATTTGGAAATACCCTGCTTTGTTCTGCTTTCAGGAAAGCTCGATATTGTCATAACGAAGCTCTCCGGCGAGCACGTATTTGTGACCCATGGTCCCGGAAATTTTTCGGGAGACATGGTCTTGATCTCCGGAGCCGGCTCCATGGCGCGCGGACGGGTTGCCGAGCCGGGAGAGTTCCTTGAAGTGACCGCGAATGCCTTGCGATCGCTCATCGCGAAAGATGCCGAACTCAGCGATATCTTCATGCGCGCTTTCATCCATCGGCGCCTGGCGCTTATTGCGGGTGACATGGGTAACGTCGTTATCCTGGGATCGCGTCACTCGGCTGATACGCTGCGCTTGCGCGAGTTTCTCACCCGCAACGGACAGCCGCACGCATATGTCGATCTTGACAGTGACACCACCGCACAGGAACTGCTCGATCGTTTTAACGTGAAGATCGATGAAATACCTGTTGTGATTTGCAGCGGAAAGGCCGTGCAGCGCAATCCCACGACGCAGCACCTGGCTCAATGCCTGGGCCTTTCGGGCAAAGTCGATGAATCGCACATTCTCGATGTCGCCATCGTGGGCGCTGGTCCGGCCGGGTTGGCAGCGGCGGTTTACGCAGCCTCAGAAGGCTTGGACACGGTTGTGATCGAAGCTGATTTCCCCGGTGGACAGGCGGGCTCGAGCTCGAAGATTGAAAACTACCTTGGCTTCCCCACGGGCGTCTCCGGTCTGGAGCTCACGCGCCGCGGCGTTGTCCAGGCAGAAAAATTCGGCGCACACATGATGGTTGGACAGCGAGTGGCCAAGTTCCGATGCGACCAGAGACCATACCAGCTCGCGCTGGAGAATGGCGACATTCTGAAGGCTCGCAGCATTATTATCGCCTCAGGAGCTCAATACAATACGCCGAACGTCGCCAACCTGAAGAAGTTCGAAGGAAATGGAATCTATTACGCGGCCACATTCATGGAATCACAGCTCTGCGGGGGAGATGAGGTCGTCGTGATCGGCGGAGGAAACTCGGCCGGCCAGGCTGCCATTTTCCTAGCAGAAACTGCACAGAAGGTCTATATGCTGGTTCGCGGAAAGACACTTTCTGAGACGATGTCGCGCTATCTGACGCAGAGGATTACGACGCATCCGGGGATCGAGCTGCATCTGGAAACCGAGCTTGTGTTATTAGAGGGCGAATCGCATCTGGAGCGCGTGACCTGGCTCGACCGGTCGTTAGAAGAGAGCGTGACGCGCGATATCCGGCACGTTTTCGTGATGGCGGGTGCGTCACCGCGTAGCGACTGGTTGCGGGGTTGTCTCGCGCTTGATCAGCAGGGCTTCGTTCTTACGGGGCGGGACCTGGATCCGATTCTGGCAGACGCACCGCAAAAGTGGCCTCTTGAACGGCCGCCGCAAATGCTTGAAACGAGCTTGCCGGCAGTTTTCGCGGTTGGCGACATCCGCTCCGGAAACGTGAAGCGGGTTGCGTCAGCTGTTGGCGAGGGCGCGATCTCGATTCACCTTGTGCATCGCGCCCTCGCGGAAATGTAGCTTCGGTGAGTTGAGGATCGGGGCTACTGCGCATCGCCAATCTGCAGGACGATCTTGCCGGGCTTGTGGGTTGCGCCCGCAAGCATGTCCTGAGCCTGGCGCGCCTCCGAAAGCGGCAGGATCGAGCCCACACGCGCTGTGATTTTGCCCGCGTCAATCAATGTTGTGATTGTCTGCAGGCGCGCGGTTGTCACCTCAGCGTAGAAGAAAATGACCCCTGCCGGCAGAGGCTGGGTGGAGACCGAGGTAACGAGTTTGCCTCCAGGTTTCAATGCAGCCACGCAGCGCTGAAACGTACTGCCCCCGACCGTGTCGAGGATCGCATCCACCGGAGGGAGGTCCTTCTCAAATGCGGGCTCACCTGAGTCGAAGATGGTTTTCACGCCCAAGGAACGGAGCAGGGCTTCGTCGTCGAGGTGGGCGATGGCGACGACATGGATCCCGGCGTCTACGGCCATTTGCACGGCGTAGGCCCCAACGTTCCCGGCGGCTCCGACGACCATTACCGTTTGTCCGCGCACCGCCTGCGCATATTGGAAGAGCATTTGCCACGCGGTCACCGCAATGACGGGAGCCGACGCTGCTTCTACATAATTCAGCGATTGCGGTTTGCGTGCGACCATATCGGCCGTGGCCACGGCGAACTCTGCCTGGGCACCGCAGAACTGCGGGTTGGTGACGCCATAGACTTCGTCGGCCGGCGCGAAGTCCGTAACGCCGGGGCTAACCTTCTCGACGACACCGGAAAAATCCGAGCCGAGAGTGAGCGGAGGTTGCGGGCTGACTTTGCTCTTGCCCTCACGGATGAGCGCGTCCCAGGGTGCGACGCCTGCGGCCATCACGCGCACCAGAACTTCGCCGGGGCCAGGCGACGGTATGGGCACATCCTCGACCACCACGACATCGGGCGGCCCAAAGCTATGAATTCTGGCTGCTTTCACGGCTAATTCCTCCTCGCTTCATCTGCCGGCTACCCAATAATGGGCAGTCAGTTCAGCAGCGATTCCCAGTTGGCCGGCACTCTCGCCGCCGGTCCAGGTACGGACTGATTCTTGGGATGCGAATGCGGCGGAAGTAACCCCACACCCTCGATCATCGCCTGCTTCTCGTAGTCGTAGAACCAATCCTCACCGGGTTCGAAGCTGGCAATGATGGGATGCCCCGCTTCCGCGGCATGCCTGGATGCATGCTGGCTCGGAGAACTGTCGCAGCATCCGATGTGCCCGCACTCCGCGCACCGGCGGAGATGAAACCACCAACCTTCCGGCGACGCCAGGCATTCCACGCACCCATTGCCGCTCGGCTTCGAAGCGGGGTTGATTCCGCGCTGATATCTCTTCATTTCGATTTGTCCTTACTCTTGACGCGATGACTTTCGTCTCCCAACTCCCTGCCAGCGGACTGTGAACTCTGCACTTGGAGTTCACGTCTCGGGCACTGGTCTCACATTCTTTCAAGCTGGAGCCTGGCTCCGCAATTAGACGATGGTATTGGCGATGCCCGGTTTTGGAGGAACGTGGGATAGTGCGCGCATCACTTCTTGACGATGTGTCCAATCCGCACTTTGGTATTGATCGATACCTTCGTCCAATAGACTCGTTGTCCTCCTTCTGGTTTGATGAAGGTGCCGCCGATGGAAGCAGTTGTGAGCTCTGCAACCGCCGCAGCTCACTTACGGTGGACACGGTATCGAGATTGGAGTCATCCATGAGCAGCGTAGAAATCGAACATAAGGCCTATGAGATGCCCCCGCGAGAGGGAATCAGCATCGCATATTTTCTCACCGTCGCCGACCTCCACCGGTCGGCTCAGTACTACGAAAAAGTCTTCGGCGCTCGCATTCTGAGCATGGGTGACGGCAACGCGCCTCCATACCTTCAGCTTGCGAACATCTGGATGATTCTTAACGTTGGGGGCGGCCCGACCCCGGATAAGCCGACGGTAACGCTCAGTGTCCCCGACCCGAATCACTTCAACAGCTTTATGAATTTCCGCGTTGCGGATATCCAGGCCTGCTATGAATTGTGGAAAAGTCGAGGAGCAGAATTCATCACGCCGCCAATACCCAAATACGGCGAGATTCGCTGCTACATCCGCGATCCTGACGGTTACATTATCGAAGTCGGACAGAGCACCGATCTGACGTACGGTTAACGCCCGGCCCGGATGAGATGCGCAAGGATGAGCGATCCTGACCACAACCTTCGCCCGATGTTTTCATACGGATAGATACGTTGGTCGAAGGGGTGGTCGTCGCGCTTCTGCGAATTCCGGTTTGAACAGTCACTCGCTCAAGCACCGAAAGGAGTACCCAATGGACGGCACGAATGGACTGAAAGAGGCGGCGCCTGTCACGTCGAGCAAACTGAGTGTGAACGTCTTTACGGCCCCGGGAAAGGCAATGGTCGGCGAGCGGCCAAAGCCCTTTGGCGAAGCGCTCGGCTTTGATCCGATGACGTCGACTTTAATCTTTGGCGAGAACGACGCGGTGCTGGTAGACGCAATGACAACGGTTGCAGAGGCCGAGGCACTCGCGAATTGGGTTGCTCTGCACAACCGCAACCTGGAGACCATCTATATAACGCACGCCCACTTCGACCACTTCTACGGTCTGGGCATTTTGCTCGACCGTTTCCCCAGTGCCCGGGCGATAGCAGCCCCCAAGGCG